>OLGL01000506.1_pt1 | contig 47690 bp, 57 predicted proteins | sample 1605041 | NCBI WGS metagenome assembly OLGL01 (sample SAMEA3888905, study PRJEB22519) | human gut metagenome | biome: human gut; feature: human-associated habitat; material: faeces | place: Denmark | collected 2010 | reverse complement strand
CCTTCATTCTTACCTCCAAGTAATCTGTGATGAGGTGCGAACGACCTTCTGCATCTGGAGTCCACGAGCCTCCGTTCTCATTGTTGGAGTTACCGATAAGCAATCCACTTAAAAGCTTCTGCACCTTTTCCCAAGTGATCGTGCCGTTGGCTATGTCATCGTTTATCTTTGAGATGAAGTGCTTACTTCCCTCTGTTGCAATCTGGCCCTTGACTTGTGTAGTTGTCAATCCTGCACCTGTTCCGCCATTTCCACTTTGGAGCGACGATATCTGTTGCTGAATTTTCTGGATAGTTCCAACCTCCTTATCCTCGCGAAGAGTTATATCGTAGGTAGGAATCTTACCATCTTCTTCCTTGATTGTGAGCTGATCTATGGATATTACACCGCCAATTCTGAGGTCAGTATCCTCAAACTCCATCAAGTCTCCGGCTTTGAGCGTATCATGAAGACTCTTGATAACTCCTGTAGTATCCTTTTCAGCAAGATCATGCTGTCTTGCCATGAAAATCTCATCAACCTTAGGCTGATAGACGTACCTTGTGTAGTCGTTCTTGTCAATGAATGCTATGGCGTATTTAAGGAGCTTCAGAGACGCAGCATTGACATACGAATCAGGAAGTGTGATGCCGGTAAGAACGAAATGGTCGCCATTCTTGATAGGGTAGTCCTTGTATGGGAACCACAGCTCAAGAGCGTCGTCCTTTACTCTTTCAATAGTAAGCCTCCATCTTCCATCAATCTTGGCTGATGAAGCTACCTTGAATGTTCGTCCGCCACACATACCATCCTTCATCGAGATGGAGAAGTCGTCATCCTTTAAGTCGTTGATATCAAAGTCGATAGCCTTTTTAAGATAGATATCAACATTCTTTACGGTTTCATTATCGCCAAATCTTCCGTCATCATCAGGAGCCACACCCTCATCAATCTCATCAACACGTACGCCACCGATTTCCATCTCCTCGATAGTAGGGTAGATTTCAATAACTCCATTTGTCTTATCATCTGTTTCAAAGAACTGCGATGCAGAACGAAGGCCAATCTGCTCGATGTTGATAGAATCGATGTATGGCCTGTGCGGATCTGTGGAGAATTTATGCTGTCTCCCGGTAGGATTCACGTACTTCTTCTCTTCATTCGTGAGTGAGTTATAGAAATCGCTCAGCGATACATGAGGGAATCCAGGCAACATAAGTCTATTGATGGACATGTTGTTCGGAAGATTCTTTGTATACTCCTTCATAGATGAAGGAACAGCCTTCTTGTTGAGACCGGACGTGATATACATCTTTGTATTTCCGGCCTTGACCTGCGCAATAAACGCATCAAGCTTCTCCTTTGATTCCTCATCTCCGGTGTCAGTCTGTGTTCCCTTCAGCTCAGAATAGAATCTACATTTTTTAGAGTCGTATGTCTGTGTTACATAACCGGTAATCTCAGTCTTGAAATCAAATGTAACCTTAAGTACCCAACCGAAAGACTGTTCGCCAGTTTCTGGAGAAACAATATACTTTCTCGGATTCTTGAAATATGTCTCTATATAATCGAGGTCCAGTTTAAGTTCAACATTCGTGCTGGCCACGACGACTTTCGTGATGTTCGCCACGTACTTGACACCTAGGTCCGCATAGTAGTGAGAAGGAAGATTCTTCTCGGAACCATAAGCTCTCAATCTCGTAACGACACTCTGGTCGGAATCAGCGTTCTGAACAATCTCATATAATCCATTACCGAGGCCATACTTGAAGATATGGTTTGCCTGTATTCCGGTAGTACCGACATAGATGTTTCTTCCTCTGACGATGAAGTTTATGTCCCACTTCTCGTTTACAAGCGCAAGGGCTTGCCAACAGGTCTGCGAATCCACTGTAATGGACATCGATTCGATGACGTTATCGTCGGTTTTCTCACCATAAACCGACAACCACTCACTTTCGAGGGCTCCACGCTGCACGGAACGCTCCTTGTTTCGGGAGTAAATCTTCCAAAGACCTGCACCAATCTGCTCGTTTAAGCATGCCTGGATTCTGTCGAGCAAATCATCCAAAGTCTGTACATAGAATGGGAATTTCGGTAGGGCAGTGTAGTGAAGCTCGTTATCGTTCAATACCACATCGAGGAACTCTGCCCTGGCAAGCTCATCCTGCAATGCGTTGAACTTTACGCTGTCATACACGAAGCCCTCACCGTAGGTGTCAGGTCTTGCCTGCTTATCTTTGCCCGGCTCGTAGTTGAGCTCGAATCGCTCGCCACGATAGACAATATAGTCGCCTATCTGAAAGTTGATAGGCACTTCATGCTTGAAGTTGATAGTCAAAAAGCACTCACCCATCCAGGAATCAGAGTACTCCAATCCATGAACGGTTATCTGCTCTCCGTTAACGTCTGTCAGCTTCGAGCCATCCTTATGATAAATATTCCAAGTGCTCATCTGTATGCTATACTAAATTTGAAATATTGCCCTGTGTATCCTTAATCGGCTTAATATCAGTAACAGGGTCGTTAAACTTGAAAGTAATAGAGAGGACTAGCAAGTCCTCGTTATCCGGATCCCTATAGAGGTTTGGATCAATATCCTTAAGTCTTACATGCTGTCTTCCGATTCTATTGAAGTCGCAATACATCTTCATCATGCCTGACTTGCGGATGTAATCAATAAAAGCCTTACATCTCTCGTTAGCTCCGAAAGCCTCGCCGTGGAACATAAACTTAACCTTATTCTCGTATGCCGCCATATAAAGTCCATCCTTTCCGATATATTCGTCATCACCATGCTCATCGTGCCACTCCCTTTTCGGTGGTTCCTTGACAGAATCACAAGGCTTGAACGGACTCTCGCTAACGTACATACCAAAGTCGGCGATGGAGTCCTTCACCTCGTTCCCATCGCCTTCCTTCTGCATGTATATCCTGAAATAATCTTTCATACCTAAATCAACTATTTATAAATGCAAATATACAAAATATTGCATAAATACGCAAGTAATATTCAATTAAAAATGCATAAATATACAAAAGAGGGCGCAGATCTATGTCTGCGCCCCCGATTGTTACTTCATCTTCAATGATTTTGTTCCGTTAAGAACTCTGTTGAAGTTGTCGTTCAATTCAGAAACAGTAGCGTCAATCCTCTCGGCTGCATCAGCATTTCGTAACGTGTTACGAGCAATCGTATTCAGCTGCGACAACTGCGACTTCGCAATCTCGCTCATCTCTGGATAGTACTTAGCTTGTTCTGCTCTCATGACAGAGCAATCGAGCCTAATTGCGTTGAGGTATGAGGCAATCAAGTCTCCTGTTTCCTCCGTAATACTCTTAATGGAATTTCTAGAAGAAGAACTGCTATTATCTGACCATCCGTAAGTTTTCTTAAGGTAATCTCTCGTTGCCTCGATTTGCTTTGAGAGCTCATCTGTGCTGTTCTTTACGTCGGCATACTCGGCTCCTGTGTATTCTGAAATAACATTTCCGTTGGAATCCTTAATCTTGTCATCATTCTCTGCGTACCCCTGAGTCTTCTTCAGAAGGGCCTTGATTTTGTCTCCATATGTATTCTCAATCATGGAGTTCAAGATGGCGTCCTTTAATTTTCCTTCAAAGCCATCCACCAAGTCTTCATACCCATTGGCCATAGTCGACATTGCGTCGCCCCAGGAAGACACCAAGTCAGAGAACTTGTTACCGGTCAGTTTCTCTGTAAGAGCCTCAATTATGTCATCGGCCTTCTCGCCATACTGAATGAGCTTTTCCAGGTAATCTCTGAAATCTGAGTCCATGTTAGCCCAAAGACCAGTGTAATCCTTCTTAATCTTCGACAATGTATCAGCGTTCATGTTGAGCATGTCTTCCATTCCGTTGAACTGGACTCCGTACTTCGAAGAGATTTCTCCGGCAACATCACGCCAGTTCTGACCATTGTACTTATAGGAACCCTTCCACATTCTATATTTGATAGAGTGGGAGCCAGCTGACGCACCGGCATTGAGCCTCTTCTGCGCGATAACCTTAGTCTGCTCAATCTCCGCCTTAAGCATTTCCTGGGCTTCCTTTGATGCCTCTGTAGCCTCTGTACCCCAATGGATGTTCATGTACTCAGTCTTCTTGGAGATGAGAGAATCCCAAATTGAGGTCAGGTTGTCGTACTCAGCCTTCGCCTTGTTGTAGCTGCTGTAGTCTGCACCGAACGCCTTGATGAGCGAGCCGCCAATGCTCAACGCTGCGGAAGCGGCTGCTGCGTATGGACCAGCACCTTTGAGAAACCCGAGACCCTTCATTTTGCCGAGGGTATCAAAAGCCCCGGCTGTACTTGCTGCCGAAGAGAATGCGCCTGATGCTCCACCAACAATTTGACCAAGGATTGAATCCTCTTCGCCCATAGCCTTGAATAGATTGATTACCGGGTCAAGAACCATGCTGAGCGCCTGCATCTTCGTCGCAAGTTCAGAGATGGCCTTAGACGAGTCTGCGTATGCTGACTGCTGATCATTCTTCAGGCTCGCCTTGGTTCTTACGCCGCCAGCGATTCCGAGTCTCGAAGCCTCCTCCTTGCTGACGAATATCTTCGCGGTATCATCCATGCCGCCAAGACGCTCATTTATGAACTTTCCGATAGCCTTACCGCGATTCACCCCTCCGAAGATGAAGCCGAACGGGTTTCTGCCAATCTGCTCATTTCTGAGCTTATCCAAGGCATCCCTCAACTGCTTGATTGATTCTACAGACAGGCCGGTAGTCATGGAGAACTGGTCAATCTTCTCAATCATCGAGTTGATTGTAGCGGAAGACACCCTGTCAAGGTCATCAAAGATAGCAACCCAGTCAGACTCCTGCTTGAACTGATCGAACTGAAGCTTTGCCACATTCTCGTTGTGAGTCTTTGTGGCTCCGGCCTTGGCTCTGTCTCTCATCTGTGGGTCTTCGATGCCCTTGATGAGTTCAAGCTGTCTCTCGTATTTGCGGTTTTCATCCTCAATCTGTTGTGCGATGGTTGCATTCTTTTCAATAAGACTAGCCATCAGGTCGATGGTCTCCTTCTTGATCTTGTTGTTCTCATCTTCCAGTTTCTTGCGGATATCGTAAACACGAGTCTCCTCGCCATACTTATCCTTGACATTTTCAAGACTCATTCCCTTAACCTCGTCCGTAGTCAAGTTAAGGCCGGACTGAACGTTGTCGTGCTTTACCGCAATATCGAGCTGCTCCTCCAGGAACCTCTTGTATGTATCAAACTGGACAGTTCCGCCGAAAGCTATGTTTTCTGAACCCTTCTTGTTTCCTGTCAGCTCATATATCTTCTTGTATGTCTCATACTGCTCAGATATAGTATCAAGTTGCTTATTGAGTACATTCAGTTCCTCTCTGCGCTGGTCTTCGAGAAGCTTTCGGTTTTCAGTTTGAATGCCAGCCTTCTCGTTTGCAGCATAGTCCAATCTCTCCCTTGTTGAGGCCGGAAGAGTCTTCAAGAGTTCTTTAATAGAGGTCTCATAATTGGTGTAGTCGGAGATAGGGAACCTTTTTTTATCATTGAATATAGCCTCAAACTCTCCGTCATTAGCAAGCTGACCAAGAGCACCTTCTCCATAAAGCTCCTTAAACTTCTTGATTTCAGCATACATCTTCTTGTATAAGTCGATGCGCTTCCTCAAATCTTCAAGAGCCTTATCTGTCTGCGCGCCTGTTGACCTACGTCCACCGGTTTTCTTGTTTTTCTTTTTGTCGTCACCAGTAAACCATTCGCCCCAGTTATCATGATAAGCCTGCATCTTAAGTTCGTACTCCTTCTGCTTCTGTGTAAACTCATCGAGAGAAAGATTGCCCAGCGCAAGCATCTTCTTTCTGGTGTTGAGTTCCTTTTTGGCAGCAGTAATGTCCGACTCTGCGTTGCTCTTTGCTTTATCGTAGTCGTCTCCGGCATCCTTTCCCCAACTCTTGACGTACTTGTTCTTCTCATGGTAGTCATAACCACTACCCTTGAGATTCTTTTCGAGCTGTTGAGTGAGGTCCGAGTCATCGTTCCTGAATACGAGATGAATGACAGCCTCGAATCTATCAGCCGCAAGCATTCGCTTCAATGCGTCTGATGCAAAAGGATAGTCTTTCTGAACCTGAGCCGCAGCATCCTTCATCATGTTTGAAACCTGGACCTTCTCTGCATCTGTCAATTCCTGGTTGTTGCGAATCTTGTCACCAATCCAAGGAAACGAAGTGTTTACTGCGTTATCGAGAGCATCCTTGAATTTATTCTCGTAGAAGCCAGTTTCAACACCCATCGCATTAAGAACGTCAGCACGGAACTGATCAGAAACATCCTGGTTCCATCCCTGCTTTGCAAAGAATGACGAAAGAATCTGGTTAGCCTTACCCTGCAACTTCGGGCTGTTGCTAATATCTCCAAGCTCATCAATGAGATAATCGCGCATGGCTTTCACCTCATCCTTATACTTTTCCTCCCAGGAGTTGAAGCTAGCGAAGTCGGATTGGGTGGCATTAACCATATTCGCCTTTGCGGATGCTGAAGAGAATGCTTCTGCTATTTCCTTTGCAGAAGACAGCTTCTCGTCGAATCCCTTGTATGTACCCTCGTCCGAAAGAGATTTCTGAGTACTCTCCTCAACCTGCTTGAGAAGAATGAGCTGTTCTTTGAGATACTTAAGTCTGTCCTCATTCGATTTCTTTTCGAGAAGGCTCATAGTGAAAGCATTCTCCTTTTCAGGAGCAATCTCCTTAAGCTTTTCCTTATATGCGTCAATGAGGTTTTCTATCTCTTTCTCATCGCCGTCCTTAATGGCTTTATCTGCATCGTTATCGCGAAGGAACTCGCCGATCTGAGTGTACCTGTCTTTCAGTTCGTCAGCCGTAGTCTCCATATCCTGTTTCAGCTGCTGATGCTTCTGCCAGTAGTATGCAAAGATTGCAGATCCGGCAGATATAGCTATTCCTGGAAGACCACCAAGAAAGCCGATGATAGAACTGAATCCGGACTTCAAGCCTCCGAGAAGCAAACCTCCTGCTGCTCCCCATTTGCTAGGGCTAGCCAATCCCTTCAGAAATCCACTAAGTGAGATTCTGTTTACCTGACCCTCCTGTTTGGTGAGAGCCATACCTTGCTTGTACATCTCCTTGGTTATCTGACCGGTAACATACAAGCGTCTTAGTTCAGCTTTTGTTATCGCATTTGCCTTTGCGAGTGCTTGAATATCCTGAATCCGAATCTGATTTTTGTACTGAAGAATCTTTTTCTCTACAGGAGTTATATTCTCGCCACGCAAGAGCTTAAGTTCTGCTTCTTTCGCAATATTCCCCTTTGAGTTCAGTATTCTCTTTCCGATGCCGCCTTCCAAAATCTTTACTCCGCGCATAAGAGCAGGTCCGGCGAATGCTGCAACCATAGCAGGGCCTAAGACGTGAATTTGCTGCACGAGATTTGTAATAACATCAAGAATACCCTTGAAAGTTCCACCTATAATATTCTTTCCGTTAGCAAAGTCGGCAAGCATAATCTCCCAGGCATCTTTCAGCTTGTTGTAGCGGCCAAGCAATGTCTCGCTCAAAACCTGCTGCATATTGTAGAACTGACCACCAGCATCAGTCATCTGCCAGAAGATGGACTTCACGTCATCAAAACTTACATCTCTGCTTGATATACGAGTCTTAATCTCTGATGTAGAGATATTTCGACCCTCTTGCTTAGAGTAGAACTCAGATAACTTTTCGAGCAGAGGAATACCTGCATAAGCAATCTGACGGAGTTCCTTACCATCGAGCCAGCCACGAGCCTGAACCTGTCCGAACGCCAATGCGATACGATCGAAGCTAACGCCAAGGCCGGAAGACATATCTGCAAGTCTCTTGGTTGTATCGTAAAGCTGGTCGTACTCCACGCCATACGCAGCCAACTGCTTAACATCTCGGTTCAACTCAGAGAACGTAAATGGCGAATTAAGAGCGAGTTCCTTAATCTGGTTAAACATTGTGTTCGCATTCTGCATGTCACCAAGGATGGACTGAAGAGCGATATGCTGCTTCTCCATCTCACCACCAGTTGTGATGATGCTCATGGCGAACTGCTGTGCGCCGAACACAAGACCTCCCTGCAAGAAAAGTGACTTCAAATCCTGCACGTTTGAATTCAGCTTTCCTGCATGACTGTTGGCTCTCTCGAAGCCGCGGACCAAATCAGACTGAACCTTTGCAGCCGTCTGAGCAATCTCCTGCTGGCGCTTCTGTTCAAGCTCGATACCTTTCTGAACCTCTTGGTTTACTGCTTTCTGATCTTGAAGAACCCTAGAAGCTAATGTGGTATCGTGGCCACTACCGATATTGCCAAGCATACCGAGGCTATTCTTCCAGTTCTCTGAATTGAGTCTGTCTTTGATAGTTCTAAGATCCCTCATTAAAGAAAGGAGCCTGCTAATCTCAGCTTCTGCTTTACTAACATCTGCTCCGACAGAAATTCCTCGGCTGTATTCAGAGCGGAGCTGGCGAACCTTATTTCCGAGAGAATCATACCGACGCTCCGTGTTCTTCAAATCATGCTGGCGTTGCCTCTCTGCCTCTTTTGCCTCGCGTGCTGCGTCCTTTATAACCTTTGCATAAGTATTTGCTTTATCTATAGCATTAAGATACCCGGAACTCTTTACGACATCAGTTGCAGTGAGTCCTGTGATAGGATGAATACCTCTGTTATTCCTGATCTGTTCTAATTCAGTTCTGTATTTAGACAGCTCTGACAACGACTGACGTATGTTGTTCGTTGAATCGACGCCAAACATCTGTATGCCTTCACCATGGCGTTTATTGATTTCGTCAATAATAGAAGATAACTTATAAAGTTCTCTCTCTGCCTTGTTTGCCTCAGTTGCAACGCTGTTAGGAAATATGTTGAATCCAGCACCTTCCTTGGACACCTCTCCGAGTATGCGGCCTATTTTGTACAATCCGTCCTGGACAGACTCCAACTGCTGGAGTTTTTTCGAACTGAAGAAATCTTCGCTTGAAAATACGCCAATATTACGACGTAATTCTTTAACGAAGTTGTTTAGCTTTTCAAAACTACGACCTCCCTTATCTCCAATACCTTTTGTTGCTTCGGATATTGCTTCCAAAGCATTCTGTGCCTGCTTACCAGTAGAATCAACCTTGTTTAATTCTCTGATAATCTTTTTGGTTTCCTCTTCAATTCTCGATTTTAGAGTGAGCGAGAAACTGAGGTCTCCCATATTTCCACCTGCCATATCCTGAATATTTTTAAAATTAGAGTTTATTGTTTAAGTAATCTGGAAGACTTATCTTCTTGCCAACAAGACTTCCTTCTTTCTTCTTTTTCTCCATCCACCTGTCGTATAGGTCATCCATCTCCTTCTTTGTGTGATTCTTTGGACCACCTTCCTTCTTGGTCTTTGGATAGACGACAAGAGGCTGGTCTGCAACCATGAGGTCAATCTGCGCCGATGAATAGCCCCACCAGTAGTCGTAGGCGGCGATGAAGTACTTACGCTGAAAGAGAAAGCCGAACTTCTCCGCTAGTGAGAAGGCTGCTCCCCAGCTTGTTCTGCTTGGATAGCTTTTGCTTCGCTCCTCGTCATCGTCATCATCACGTCCGTCATCCCGGTCGCTAATATGGTAGCCAGTGAGAATGCGTTCGATGGAATTTTTTTTTTAGAAACATCGAGGACTCTCAGCACATCGGCTATATCCACATCCTTGATGTAGTAGAGCCAACGCCAGTAGATCCAATACAGGAATCGTATCTTCCAGATGTTGTTGAGGAGAATGCAGACACAAATCTTTACGTTGCGCTTCCATTCGTTCTTCTCCTTTGCCCTGATGTGGGAACACCTGCTCATGGTTCCCTTGCGAAGCCAACCGAGCTTGTGCTTCTTTCCACGGAACACGAACTCGGTAGGCTCGTCGTGCAGCACGCTGTCAAGCAACTTCTGCAAGTCCACTGAAGGCTGCTCTATTTTCTTTTCTTCTGCCATGATTGTATGCTATTAAATGAAGAAGGGCGGCACGGCTGTTGATTAGCCTGCCGCCCAACGGTTTGTTATCCTGAATCTAATTACCTAAAGAAGCCTTTATTTGATTAACCGCCAATGCCTGGTTCACCAGAAGCTGGAGCCTTAGTAAGCCAAGCGATGCTACGCTTACCTGCACCCTCGATGGAGCCGGAGAACTTGAATGCAACTGGCTCAGTACCGGAGTTGTCCCACTGCAATGTAGCGTAGAGAGCGATGTTGGTAATAACCATGAGGTTCTCCTTCTCGTCGTCAACAATAACGATAGTACCCTTGATCTTTAACTTCTTAGGCTCAACAGCGATACCTGTAAAGCCGGTAGTAGCGTCGAGGGTAGCGTCACCTGTACCCTTCAGAGTAACCTTGGTCAGCTCTGTGATAGCATCCTCGCCGAACATAATTGTCAGCAAGTCCTTTGCCTTTGAAGGAACAACGAACTCTACATTGAAGTCGCCGAGCTCAGCTGTGGTTGCCCAGTCGCCTGCAAGACCCATAACCTTGTAGTGGTTGATGGTTGGGTCATCCATAGTCGCCTTCAGCGAGTCAACGGTAACTGGAAGCTCAACCTCTGGGGTGATGTCAACTGTAGTCTTGCTCAAATCGGTAATAGCCTTTGAGTAGAGCAGAGTTTTAGGACCATTGAAAATGTCCTTCATCTTGTCAATAGTTGTCATAGCCATAATCTAAAATATTTTAAATTGTTATACCTGAATACTTATTTCGTGCGTAACCTTCCCTGTATGATTGTCACGGAAAAACCTGCGCCATCGTCTGTCTGTAGTGTTATACGAGGATTGGAAACAATGAGATTTTTTGTGGAGATTGGAAATCTGTCCATAATCTCCTGGGCTTTCTCGTCAACGCTAGATACATCAAGTGTGTGCGGGTTGCTTGCCGAATTCTTATCGCGCACATACAATTCGATTTGAGCTATAGTGGTGAAATCATTGTAAACTCCACTTGAGTTCATCTCGTTATTGTAGATACTAGATGGGAAGTATACCACGATGTAGCTGTTGATTTTCGTATCAACTGCTTTTGGTCGGCTACGGGAGTAGAGCTTGTCACAAATCCCCTTCATTGCATTACCGACATCGAAATATAGAGTCTTAATACTAACCATATCTTACATCGATCTAAAGTATCTAACCAAATATTCTCTAAGAGAGGTAATCACATCGTGACCTCTCTTTACCTCGACAAACTTAGCGTAATCTACGCCGGCAACTAGAAGCATCTGCCATGTGGCATCGTACTTTCCTTTGTTGTGCTCCCTGGAAACAAGTTCATCCCATGCCGCGTTTGGACCATATTCACCACCTTCTCCGTATTCACCCTTGTAAGGTCTCCTTCCGCTGTCTTTGAAGGAGAATGAGCTGCGATAATACTTATCGAGGTTGTATCTCTCTCCGGCAGCAAGGGTTACTCGGGTTGGCTCTGGGCCTGGAGCATAATGAATCGACTGCAATGAGCCGTTGTAATATGTACCGATGGCTGTTGACTTGTACAAGTTACCGGTTACGTCATCATAGTTTCGAGACTTGTCAGCAGCCTTCATTGTCATTTCAGCCGCATGATCCATCTTCTGCTGCATCTTTGCTACAGCCATCTGACGGATTTTCTTCTCGACCTGTAAAAACTGACCTGATAAACTTGTCATAATCTAAACCCTTGTCAAACTCCAATACACAACAGTCCTGTTATTATCCGGTTCGCAGTCCTTAACCATACCTACCTCGGTGTTGTTGCCGACAGTGGAGTAGATGGTGTCGCCGTCAAGAGGACATCTTTCAGCATCCCATTCGTCATATCTGACAGGAATCGATGCCTTCCTCTTGTTCTGGTCGACGTTCTTGTCTCCCTCTGTAGTGGTATCTGTGTAGCTGCGGCCTTCGCCATAATAGAGAATGATTTCCTTGTCCTCACCAACTGGAGCATCATCATCGGCAAACGGGTCATCAGGGTCGGCTTTTCCGACGACCTTCCTCACGATCTTGATGATGTGAGGGTATCTTGGGTTTCTGATGTTTTCCTTTTCCATACGCCTTATTTGATGATGTGAGGGAGAGGTTCTCCCCAAGGAGAATAATTCGCCCTCTTTACTCCGTGGGAGGTCACCCGGAAGGTGGACTTCTTCTTGAGCATCGAATCAGGCTCCAGCTCTGCATAGATAGCGTTAGCCTCTGCCTTCATCTCGCTCCTGTCGTTGTCCGACATATCATAGCCACCTCCCGAATGAGTCCATCCGTTATCGGAATCGGAGGTGTTGTTCACCTTGCTCGGACCAAGAACAAACCATTTCAGCATGTCGGCATAGGCAAGCCTTACCTTGTCCTTGTCGCAGGCTTCGAGGTCGATGCCATTTTCAAGCTCCCTGTCGTGCATGATGCCTAACAGAGCCTTTATCGGCATCTCGAACTTCACCTTATTGATAAGGTAGTCGTTCACAGTGTAAATGTTCATCTCCGAATCCATAGTCATACAATCTAGTTACGTTAATAGTTCCAAGACCGGAATTAATCAGTCTTGGTAATGTCCATAATGCAATGGTCTGGGAAGTCGATGAGAGCTGGGCAAGCAGAGAACATGATGTCTGTGTGCCACTCCATGTACTTACCGTTAGGAACTACTGAGTTCATGAGCAGACCGAGACCATCGTTAGTTGTACCGAACACGGTAGAGATAGCCTTGTTACCAGCATACTCAATCAACTTACGATCGAGACTGTCTGTGCGCTCGAACTCACAAGCATCACCGGCAGGACGGAGAACAACGATGTTGTCAGACCAACCCTGCTTGTACTCATCGGTTGTATGAGTAAGGTTGCGCTCCTTCTCGGTCACGATCTCGATAGGAGATACACCCTCGAAGTCAACGAATGCCTGGATGAACTGTTCCTTGCTGATAGGCATTGTCTTGGTAGAGGCAATGTAGTTCAGCTGGCGGTAATTGGTAACAAGCTCGCGAACCTCTGCGTTCTTCAAGAATACATTGTAGAATGTATTGCGAGTCATCTGCCACTTCAGAGCGCCGTCGAAACCGCCTCGGGTCTCACGATACTTAGCCTCCTTCTCCTTCATGTAGGTAAGGATGGTAGCAGCAGGGTCAGCCCACTTCTTAGCACCACCATTGATGAAGTTGTCGCCATACTCGATAGGGTCGATAGCCTTGTGTAGTGGAGTGGAGATACCACGACCAATGCCGGAATAGTCAATCTTACCGGTAGACATCAACTGAGCGGTCATAAAGTTCATTGTCGCATCAACAGAGTCGATACGGGTCTGAACCTCATCACACCAGTCTGCCAAGATATCGGCATCGTTACCGAATTCCTCGAACTGCTTGATGCGTGCGTAACGCTCAACTGCGGTCTCAACGTAACCAGGAGTGATGAAGTCAGGGATAGAAGCGGTGTACCACTTGTGTCCATTCTTATCCATCTGGTTAGAATCGCCGAGAGGAGCACGGAGGTCAGCCATAGGAGCTGCCTTCAGCTTACGAGCCTTAACGTTGAATGTTGCCAAGCCATAGTTGTCGGTAGTTGTCAGGAACGAAGCGTTGTGTCCCTGTGTCTTGTACCAACCGTAGTTAGTGAAGAAGATTTCCTTTTTATCAAGGAAACTCTGCAAATATGCCGTGTTCTCCTGAGAACCGAAGAACTTGGCAAGTCGCGAATTATTAAAATCAAATTTTGCCATAATCCTGAATCAATCTTTAAGGTTAATAATTAGAGATGGAACCATCCGTTAACGCGACTCTTGTTGAGAGCCTTGATTGCAGGAGGGATTGGAGACATCCTGTCGATGTACATAACGGTGTCGTCGTTAGCAAGGAATGGAGTAAGCAAGTAGCGAGAACCATCCTCGAAATCGTCACCAGGAGTGAACAGGAAGTCGTAGTCGCACTGAGCATAACCGTTAGGGTTGGTTACCATAGGCTTCTGGGCGTCGCCGGCAGCTGCTGCCTCAACGAGTATCGCATCCTTCGCTACAACACCGAGTGTTGCTGACAAAGTAAGCTTCCATACGTCTGCGCCAGCCTCGGTTGTCTTCTCAACACCAGTAACCGTAACTGCTGTGCCTGTGCCATCGAGAGCGTCAGGAGCTACCATGATATTGTCTCCAATGAATGGAATGTGCTTATAGCCATCACGTACAATAAGGAGAGTTGTGTCAGTAGCACCGGTATCCTTTGCACACTGGTAAGACTTAAGAATCTTAACAGTTGCGCCTGCGTTGCCATAGATGCCAGGATCATACTCCAGGAAGTCACCGGCGTAAATCTTTGCATGACCCTTGAAAGGGTTGAGCAACTTACCACCAGTTGTAGGAGTACGGAAAGCATCCTTTGCGGCGCCAATCAACTTGACGAATACATAGCGGATACCGCCGATTTCGCCACGAGCCTGGATGAGGGAACGACCTGGCAAGAAGCCGCTACCATTCATCCTTTCACTGTAATAAGGAGAAACTGTTCCCATAATCAATAAATAAATTTGTTATCCTGAATACTAATTGTTATTTGTCCTTTGGCTTGTGTCGAGATCTGATAGCTGCAACGTCATCGAACTCGTGTTCGTCTACTGTTCCGGTTCCTCCGGCTCCGCCACCTCCGCTTCGAGGCTTGGTATCTGGATTGATACCAGCTTCCTTGAGGTCAGCATTGTAAAGAACCTCTGCCTTACCGACAAGATCCTTAATGTCTGCTTCACCATCAGGAATCTCAAGCTTATCCAAAGCTGTCTTAACGAAAAACGAATTCAAAGGAATGTTGGCTTTCTCAAACTTAGCCTTAAGACCTTCCTTAATGGAGTTCACCAACGCCTTCTTTGCGTCAGCTGCTTCCTTCTGCTCTCGCGCCTCACGCTCCTTCTTGACTTCGCCAATGAGCTTTTTTGCCCACTCAGGCATATCCTCTTCGTTAGGAATTTCGTCTTTTTCCGGCTCTTCCTCGTCAAGCTCAGTTTCCTTTGCCTTCTGACGTTCTTTCGCCTTCTTCTTGTATTCCTTAACCTGCTGAGAAACGTCAGAATGGAGATTACCGTCCATGCGTTTCAAGCGATTTGTAACCTTGGTTACCAACTTAGCGTTTGCAGCTTCGTCTTCACCAAAATCTTCGAGTACGTCATCAAGTTCTTCATTGATGGTTTTCTCGCTAATTGTCAACTTGGTACTACCGAGTTCCTTGTTGACCAATGCTAAGAGTTCTTCTCTTGTCATGTTGTTTTTTGATTAAAAATGTTATCCTGAAGCGGTTCTTCCACCTCAAAAATGTATAAATATACCTTTTATTTTGCAAATATATGAATAAATATGCAATTATCCAAGAAAAATTGTATATTTTTGCAGTATTAAATGAATATTTATGCAAAAGGAAGTATTTTCAGGATTAAAATTGGATAACGGAGAGCCTATTTATACTCAAGAGTATATCCAATCATTAAGAGACGCCGATAAGAAGCATCCCGACAAGCTGAAGATCATAGCTCAGCGTGGCGGTCAGGAGCGCATGCTGTCTATTGATGCTGATATTAAGATAGTTGGCGGCTCGCGAGGTGGACCTCTGGATGAAGACACAAGAGTGTTAACAACTAGAGGATTCATTAAAATCAAGCATCTTAAATATGGCGACACCGTAATAGGACATGACGGTAAGGGACATAGAGTATTAGGTCGAATCGATTATCCTGATAGAGATTGCTACGAAATTCAACTATCTGACGGATCGAGTGTAGTATGCTCGGATGACCATATCTGGAATGTATCTATCGATGGCGACAGGAGATTTATGCCACATCTTGCCTGTGAGATAGCTAGTTACATCAACGAAGGCTACGACATCACTATTCCCTGCGTAAAACCTGTAGAGTTTGATGAAAAGTTCGGCCTAGCCTCTGTCGCTGAGAGAACTGAGTCTTTAAGACGTATCATCGAAACATCGGGTAGATTTTCCGGAAAATACTGGAAGAAGACTTTCAAGACAAGAAAGAAAGCATTCGATTTCAAGTATCTGGTTGATAGTCTCGGTTCTGTTTGCTACGTAAAAAGGAAGTCAAACAAGAAATGGGAGGTTCGATTCGATTACAGAAAGAAGGAATTAGAGAGGAGGATTGTCAGCTGTAAACCGGTCGGCAAGCGAAACTGCTGTTGCATCGCCGTTGAGAATCCGGACTCACTATTCGTTGTCGAGGACTTTATCGTCACTCACAACTCCAAGTCCTTCTCTTCCCTTATGGAAGTTCTGAAGGATATCAAAAATCCAGATTTCCATGCAACAATTCTTCGTAACGAAAAAGACGACTTGCAGTCCTTAGTGACAGACTCTTACAAATTGTTCTCCCAATTCGGAACTTACAATAAGTCACAGAACGATATGACCTGGAACTTCGATAACGGAGGATGGCTCAAATTCTCGTACTACGCAGGAGCCTATCAGGATTTCAAGACACGATTCCAGGGGCGCCAGTATGCCTATGTCTGCATCGATGAGGGTACTCAGTGTCCATACAAGAAGTTCAAGTACCTATTGACCAACAACCGAAACGCAGCTCACATACGAAACCGATTCTGGATTACCTGTAACCCTGACCCGGAATCATGGGTGCGAAAGTTCATCGACTGGTGGGTTGATGAGAATGGATACATAATACCGGAGCGAGATGGAGTTATCCGCTACTGCTTCATGGATGGTGATACGCCTGACTCAATCTACTGGGGTAATACGAGAGAAGAGGTATACGAACAGTGCAAGGGCATCATTGATAGCCTTTGGAAGGACAGCTACGAGGAACTTGGATACACAAAGCTCGAAATGTTCATCAAGTCTGCGACATTCATCCGTGCAGATGTATCAGAGAATATCAAGCTTATCTCCACCGATGCTTCATATATCGCCAACCTTGCCCAGCAGGACGAAGAGCAGCGTATGCGAGACCTGGAAGCCAACTGGAACTGGAAGGCCGCCGGTGATGACATGATCAAGATGGAAGACCTTGATGAAATCTACGACAATGCAGAACAAATAGGAGATGGAAAACGCAGAGCTTCTGCCGATATTGCTTTCACCGGCGGCGACAACTTCGTGATGTGGCTCTGGGAAGGATGGCACTGCAAAGACTTGGTTGTTCTGAGGCTGGACCCTAAGACACTTGTTTCTGTAGTTGAGGCTAAGCTGAGAGAGTGGGGCGTTGAGGAATGCAACTTCACTTACGATATGCAGGGCATAGGTCAGTACTTCAAGGGATTCTTCAAGGATGCCGTCCCATTTAACAACCAGGCAGCGCCTATACCTCAGAATCATCAGGAAGAAGAAGGAATCAAATACCTATATAAGGATTTGAAGTCTCAGTGTGCGTGGTTATTCTATAAGATGATAAAGGAGAAGCAGATTTCCATCGACTCGGCCCTGCTTGAAAGAAAGTATTCAGGAAACGGATTTGACAAGGTTCCTCTCAGACAGATTCTTCAGAAGGAGCGTAAGATGCTCCGGCGTGACGAGAATAGCGATGATAGGGGATTCAAGCTATTACCTAAGAAGATTGCCAAGAAATATGTCGGGCACTCGCCTGACTTCTTTGAATCTTGGTTCTACGTAATGATATTCAGTTTAACAAAAAAGAAACATAAAAAGGTAAAAGGATTATGGAGAATTTAAATTTTAGAGAAATACTCGTAAAGAAGCCATTCTACGAGCTTAAGCCTGACGGATACATGAGTCATGGCACTTTCTCCGACAAGGTTGGTGATAGGAGTATGCAGAATATGCCTTACGACCCTTGTGTATGGAGAGTAAAAACCCAGTCCGACTTCCTTCGTGAGTACTTCACAAGCGGACACAGAATCTGGGACAAGAAAGCGTATCCGGATATAATCAAGGAGAATCCTGATTGGGACCCGGAAGATCCTTCTACCGGCAATCATTATTACTTGCAGCCTATTACAAGATGCGCATTTGCTTTCCAACAGGTTATCGCAACAAAACACACCTTGCACCTAACCGGAAACGATATTCAGTTCGAGCTTGCAGACAGCACAGATGAGCTTGAAGAGGAAGAGGAATCCCAGAAGAACCTCAATGTCTTCAAGAAGGGATGGCTTATGCACAATATGGAGATTGCGTTCTTTGAAGCGGTAAGCTCTTACATGATCGTTGCAGAAACCGCCGCAGTCGGCTATATCGACAAAGGAAAGTTCGGAGTTAAGGTCCTGTCATTCAAGAATGGAGACTATCTCTACCCGCATTACGATTCAATAACAGGAGAACTCTCTGTATTCGCCCGTAAGTATTACGACTTGGATGAAGACGGAAACGCTCAGATTGAGTGGGTTGAGGTCTGGGATGATACCTATTATTATAGGTTCAGAAATGATGTTGGTAAAAAGAGCGTAACTAAGAAGGCAGCGAACCTCATTAAGGGATTGTTCGGAATGAACGGATATGCTCTTGCCGAAAAGAAAGAACATCACTTCAATTCAATTCCGGTTGCATACATCAGAAATGATGAGGGACCATGCTGGTCCAATGTTCAGAAGAACATCGAAGATTACGAGGAGGCATTCTCGTATCTTTGCGAGAACAACAAGGCGTACGCTTTCCCTGTATTCTACGTAAAGGGTGATGGCGAGGAGATTACCATTTCGGGCGACGATATGACTGGAGCCGCCAAGGTTATCGCTATGAATAGCAAGGATAACGATGCGGGATTCCTCAATGGAACCGATGCATCAGAAGCTTTTGCGACCCAGCTCAACAAGTCGTATGACCTCATCTATGAGCTGTCATTTACCGTAAAACCTCCCGAGCTGAAGTCAGGAGACCTCCCTGGTGTAGCCATCAAGCTTCTTTATTCTCCTGCATTAGAGGTAGCCATGAATGATTCTCAGAAGTTGCAGCCATTCCTTGATAAGCTGGTAGAAATTGCCAAGTTTGGAATCGGTCACGAAAACAACGCGACGGCTTCTATTGTTGGTCTCGATATCAATGCCTGGATAGAGCCTTATACTCATCAGAATAAAACTGAACTTCTTACAAATCTTGCAACTGCCGTTCAGAATGGATTCCTCTCGAAGCAGACTGCATCAGAGCGTTGCCCAGACTTCCCTAAGAATGCCGAATGGGAGCGCATCTTACGAGAAAAGAAGGAAGAGGATCAGCAGGACCTCCTCATGGATATTCAGCGTGCGGATAACGAAACTGAGAACGCCATCGAGGAGCAGGAAGCTACTGCGAGGATCAATAAACAGCAGGGTGGTAACGACATAAACACCGGCGGTGGCCGCAAGGCAGGTAGGCCAAATCGCAGTGGCAAGAAATGGGACAAGAATCACAACAATGACGTGGACGACAAGAATAATTGGGAGCACTACAATCAAACCCATTAATAGCCTATGGATGAATTAAAACGTTCTGTCGATTACAGCAGAAAGCGCTTGCAGGCAATCCGAAACTGCGAGGACCATGTTGCAGATATTCTCTGGAAATCGACACAGAAAATAATTGCCGCAAGTAAGCGATACAGAGGTGCGGGCAGGCTCACAAACGAGTCAGCCCTGCTCTCTTACGCCAAGAACGTTACTGCTGATGCAGAGGAGAGTATCAACAGTTACATCTCTGCTTACTCCAAGGTTTCATGCAAGATTCTCGGGATTGACAACGAGAACATCGAATCGTTTCTCGTCAGCGACATCTACGGAAAGACGACATCTGAAAGAAACGCTGTCTATCTCGGAAACTTTGCTGAAGATATTGTAAGGATGATCAAGGCAGGAACCTTGATGGGATATTCAGACCAGCAGCTCCTATCCTCCATCCGAACCGGCTACAAGGACCCATATCACACATCAGTCATCACCAAGGCGAAGAGAAAGGACATTAACATCGATGTTCCTTCTTACGGAAAGGGATACTACAAGAACGCCTATCAGAATATCGTAAGAAACGCTTCTCAGGTGATTGCTTTGGCGTGGGGACAGGCAGAGCAAGAGTATGGGCAGGAGAGTGGAGCTATCGGATACTTCGTTCACAGAGGTTCATCATTTCCTTGCGAGGCTTGTGATAGCCTTGTTGGATATATCCATAAGATAGGAACAATGGTAATTCCCCAACACGTAAATTGTGTCTGCCGTGCCGAGTTTGTTTATAAAAAATAAGTAGTATGATAAATTCTGAATTAAATTTTACTTTAGAAGAGATTCTTCCGAAGTTCCCTAAAGAATTTCAGGAGAAGATAAAGCACTCTGTAGAGCTGCTAAGAAAGGCTGAAAAGCTTGCTCTTGCATACTCGCCGAACGAAGGCTTTTATCTATCGTTCAGTTCAGGCAAGGATAGTCAGTGTCTTTATCACATTGCCAAGATTGCAGGCGTGAAGTTCAAGGCTCACATGGGGCTTACGTCCGTCGATCCACCAGAAGTAATCAAGTTCTGCCGCAAGCACTATCCGGACGTAGATATGATAAAGCCGAAAATCAGCATCTATAACCAGGCCCGTAAGGAAGGCATGCTTCCGACAAGACTGATACGATGGTGCTGTCGAGTCTACAAAGAAGGTATCGGCGCAGGCAATGTTGTCCTAATCGGAATCCGTCACGCAGAAAGCAGACAGCGTTCGGGTAGGAGTGAGGTTGAGATTACCAACCATAAGTACAGCGGCTCTCTTGAAGGTCTTGACGAGTTCCGTGATAAGAGGAACAGTCAGAATCGTGGCAGGCCGACCAAGGGTGGCATCCACGAGATTAACATCACCAATGCCAGTGACGAGCGTACCATCGGCTGCATCCGAGGCTACGAATCGCTCCTCATCTCTCCAATCATAGAGTGGACTGATGATGAGGTATGGCTATTCTTGAATACACTCGGTATTAAGCATTGCAAGCTGTACGACGAGGGCTACTATAGGATTGGCTGCCTGTGCTGCCCTATGCACAACTATAAGCAGAAACTTGCCGACTGCAAACGCCATCCGCATATCTATAATAGTTGGATTAAGGCCATCAAGGATATCCAGGCTAGCGGAATGATGATAGACGAAGGATTGTCGCCGGAAGAGGTGTTCGACTATTGGATATACGGCAAGTCTATCAATGTATGGAGAGAACACCGCAGGCAGCAAATGTTGAACTTTTAAATATCAAGATTATGATTGAAGAAACAAAAGGATACACGTTATCCGTCGATACGTACAAGAAGGCGAAGGCTCTCAAAATGAAGGACCCTCGCTATTACATCTATGCAAGCCTCCGTGGCTCAGGTATGCCAATGAGGGATTGTTGGGCCATCGCCTTTCAGGGAGAAGGATTCAACTGGGAGAAGTCTTTCCTTGAAGGAGAGATGAACAAGCTCGAAGCCCAAGAGTCCGTCCAGAAGAGAATAGCAGAGGTACAGGGCAAGAAGATTGGAAACGAGCATAGCGAAGATTTAACCCCGGAACAGCTCGCAAAGGCTACGTCAAAGGAACAGATTCTCAAAGACCTCGTTATCGCCCGCTCAAAAATTAAGAATACATCTTCCAAAGAATGGGCTGACTACACAAAGATGATTGGAGACTTTGCTAAGATTAAGCAGGATGAGCTTCAGACGGAAGATACGACTTGCCATTTTTACCTCCCAATAAATTATCCAACCGGCAAGAATGACTGTTTGTTATTCAAAAATGGACTCTGTAAGGGTGGCAAATAGTTAAATTCGTGTTAAAGTAACTTTGTTTTACTAGAATTTCAGCAAAACCAAGTACCTTTGCAGGCAGATTAATGTTCACAGGTTCTTTCTGCTGAGCATAATTCTAAAATTGGTTAACAAAGGACGGTGTCTTCACAGATGCCGCCCTTACTTTTTTATATATAATGAAGTAGAAGAAAAATATAAATTCAATCATGGATACTTCTCTCCAGTGATGAGCTCAAGCGCAATTCGCACCTGATCATCAAGAAGAGAGTCGTTAAACGTAGGAAGAACGCCATATGGCGGCAGTTTCTTCGTCTCTGCGGCCTCCAAAATAAACTGGAGTGCCTGTACTAGGGAAGTATGGTCTTGAACGACATCAAGCAATCTATCACTCATCCTTGCCTCCTTCCTTCTTAATCTGTTCTGCCATCTCAAGAAGAGTCTCGGCGTGCTTATCGCGGTCGATGACTTCCTGTACGGCCTCATCGCTCTCCTTGCGAAGCTGCTCTTCTGTCTTACCCTCATCGGCAGCAGCGTTCAGTCTCGCAGACTCACGGGCAAGGTATTCGTCACGGAGCTTCAACTTACCTGCCGTGTATTCTGCATCGCCAGGCAACGATGTATCAGCATACATAATCTGGGCAAATGCCTCGATGATGTTTCCATCATCCTTGGAGAACTCATAATGGTCTCCTACAGCAACAGGAACACATTCATCGAGTGCAGCATACATTGATGTACCGATAGAGTATTCAACACCCCATGTACCGGCAATGTCCGCAATCTTGATGAAAGGCAGAGAGCCTCTCTGTAAATGCTTCTTGATATCAGCAGGAATATCCTCTCTGAGTGAAGCAACTTCTTTCTTAGACAAGCTCTTGCTGAACTTCAGCACGGTGAAGTGTCTTGTCTTGATAGTCTTTCCAAATGGTAATGCCATGATAACAATATTTTAAAGTTCAACTTTTATTTCCTTATACTCGAAATCTGTGCAAGAAGGATTCTCCTCAGAAGTAAACCTAATCTCATTAGGGTGGTTACAAGCTTCATTCTTGAAGAAGAAGCAATCCTTGCAAGTGTAATCAGTCTGTTCCATGTTCCTTACGTTTTTGATATTCCATCAATGTCAAGATACAATAGTTAGCGCAGTCAAGAAGAGCATCTTCCAATGGTTCATTAGCAACTTGCGCCTCATTGTCCTTCAGCGTCTTGATGCGATTCACCTTCTCTCGTATCTTTCCGTAGCCGTAGTTGATACCAAGCTCATCATACATTTCGGAAAAAGCATTCCCATAATCGTGATTCTTGCGCTTGTAGGTATCGCTCATCTTGTCGGTGATATCCTTGAAGCGGTCAGCATCGGTATTTTTGCTTTGTTCTCCCATAACAATACTATTAAACGGCGACTCGCTCCAATTAAGATTATCAATGCCGATAGAATCTTTCCATTCATCCATCAGATTTTTTGCATATTCAGGATAGATACCGTTCTTTTGCAAAATATCTAAATCTACGCGTACACTGATAGCATCACCAATATCACAATAGACACAGCTATCTTTGACAGACTTAACAGTGAAAGCATCTTTTGGTTCACTCAGTGCCGCATAGCATTCCTTCCTTGTATTGACATAATAGCGAAATCCATCTTCGGTGCGTTCTATACGCTCGCACGGAAGTAAAAACTTCAATCCAACCTTAATATCTTCTTTCTTAATCATAAATCTATTCCTCCTTATCTTTTAGTTCAACGAAATCTCCAATGCCCAAACGAGCCTTGTTGATGCAAGACGCAATCCAACCAATCAAGTAGGCAGAAGGCTCGCCGCCGTGTTCCATACCAATATCATCCTCGATGTCATCGCAGGCATGAGAAGCTTCATGACAACAAACCCCCATCTTCATAGAATCCTTGCTTGCAAAATTAATAAATGAACAAAGCCTCTTATTCTCCTTTTCTCTAACTATATCGTAGGTTATTGCGTCAGAATTAGAGAAATCAACCTTCAAAACCTCGCCATCTCTACCTTCAAAACACACTTATTAGCGTCTTCTTGGCTCATGCCAATAGCGACACATAACAATCTCGGATAGATAACAGGGTCGTATTCGTAATATCCTTTCTTCTTCATATTCTCAACTATTTCTGTTTTGATACAATCTCGATAGCAGACAATAATGTCTTCTCGCTGATACCTTTTCCACTACCAACACCATCTTTCTCTATCTTTTCAATGGAACTCTTTATAGAGCATACTGCATCATTTATGCTATCTGCACTACTCATCGTATTTTCGATAGCTGATTGCAGCTCATCGAAACGCTTGTCTATATAATCCTTCAATCTTTCTTCGTGCTCTATAACGTTTATAGAGTTTGCGATTTTTGCATGCGTCCAGTTTTCTTCTACACATGCATAATAATCGCCTTTTGTATCATCATGAATCTTGGAAGACACAACTCTTAGACACACGAAATCGTCTCCATCCATTACAGCATACACACCCTCTCCTGATGGGTATAGTTCGGCTTTCGCCTTATTATCCCTACTTTCTCCTTGTATGTATGCGACCTTTCCTAAAACGTTAACTCTAATTTCCATATCTCAACTATTTATTATGTAACCTACCAATATGCCACTTTGAGCAAACCTTGCATAAGTAAGGATGCCAGCCAAGTGCCTTCAACCTCGGAATCTGATTCAGAAACTCCCAAGCATCATCCTCAGTCTCGTATGCGACCTTTGCCTTCCATGAATGAACCTTCCTGGTCCAATGTTCAGGGTCCGGCTTGAACGGCGGCACTTTATTAGAATTGTGATGTCTTCTCATAGGCACTTGAATGAAACACTGTTCAACGTTCTGTTCACCACAATCTCCTTATCGTTGCACATGGTCCTCATGCACTCCAGGGCATCCTCGCGAACAGCAGTCATAATCTCCTGCATTGAAGCGGTGGCCGGAACCATATTCTTCTCGGCCTTAAGATTCGTGATACGGGAGATAATCTCCTTGATATATTCCTTGTCTATCATAGAAATCTGTTTTATAACCGTTAATCATCAGGCTGAATGAAGCTCTCCGGCTGCTTGATGTCCTCCTCACCACGCAATTTATTCTTCACGTCATTGATGAGAAGCTCCTGCTTCAGATCAATCATCTGTGCGCCGTAAACCAGATACGTCATTCCGCCCTGTGACCTCTTCTTGAAGAAGCCGTACTTGTCGCTCATGTCACGCCCGAACTTCTGAATCGTAGGGATATCCTTCTCCTCGACATCGTTGGCCTTACAGAACTCGACGAATCTCTCGTACATCTCTTTGGCAAGCATGCACTCCGAAATCTCGCCCCTCGCCTCTTGGCTGCATCTCATATCATACGCCCTTATCCAGGCATAGATAGGATTGCTTCCGAGAAGTGAGATAAGCAGCTGTCTCCTGCTGCCCTCCGCTGCCGGGAACCTGTACTTTCTGCTCCTCAGCTCCATCGCGCCACGGAATATCCAGTTGAACACTCCGCTCAGCTCTTCACGGATGATCTTGCTCGCAAGCTCCGGGTCCTGCCTCTCCTTAGGAATGGTAACATCGAAGCTCACGTACTGCAAGCGTCTGATGAATCCGAGCGACGCATCGTCTGGGAACGGGAGCTCGTTGAGGTTGAAGATGAGGTAGGGGATTGAGTTTCCCTCCAGGATATCCCTGCCGAGCTTTCTCATCGGGACGGGCTCACCGCTCACGAGTCTTTTGAACATGCCTGTGTTCTTCCTTCCGAACTTCTTCGGGTCAGAATCGGAAGACCAGTTGAAGATGGCGTTCCTTATTGGATACCTTCCCCTCATTCCCTCGTCGCCGTCAGCAGTGAGGTCAGCGTAGTCCATCTTGCTTATCCTGTCCTTGCCGAATATGTTGCAGGCAACGTCGAAGATGACACTCTTTCCGTTGGCTCCCGTACCTATAAGGAGAAGACAGAGCTCAATCTTCGATGATTCCTTCCCCTCGTACGGATTGTATGCAGTACCTCTCTGTATGAGACCGAGACCGAGGAACATCTGGAGGATCATCCTCGATGTCCTGTCCGGAAGGACCTCCTTGATGAAGTTCATCCACCTGTCACACTTCGCCTTCGGATTGTAGTCGTATGGGTGGTAGTATGTGACATGGTACTCGGGAGAGAACGGCATCACGTTCGGATACTTCAGACCGCTGCCGAAGTCAACAACTCCGTTGGCGAATGCAACGATGTCGAAGGTGGGTCTCAGTATGTTGTAGCACTCTATCACCTCCATGAACGACTTGTTCATCACCGTACTGATGCCGAGCATCGGAGCCATGGCCAGGTCGAGGAGCAGAAGCTGGTAAGCCTGCTCAAGGACTATCTTCGGAACAGCTTCGTATATCTTGCCGTTGAACATGTAGTAAGCACCGTTGTAGTACTTCACCGGAGCCTTCTTCGCCAGACGTCTCATTGACCTGATGAAATTGGACTTCAGCTTGTTGTACTTCTCAGAGTTTGCCTTGCCCCAGTCCTGGCAACGGAGTTCTTCGAAGCCGTACTCGTCATGCCTCGAAAGGTCAAGCAACTGAGCGTGCAATGTGTCTATAGCAATACCATTTTCCATTTATGTACAATAATAATATTAATTTTCCGTTATTGTGTAGGATAAACCCCGATAAACAGGGGCTTTCTGAAGGATAACACGTGTCAGGTCGTCCTTATAACATGTCGTCTATAAAATATCGACAATACAAAGATACAGATAATATCCTGAATATCCGGTAAAACCCTAGTAAATAAAGGGTATAAATATACATTTTAGGTATACATTAAATGAAGAATAGGTATACATTTATGGTTTGGTCTGCAAAGTAAGAGTTTATGTTATCAAATGTTAATAAATAACGGATGAATGAATATGCATAATTATCCTGTATGTCGGAAAGTAATTAAACTTTACAAAAAGACTAAAAAAATCGGAAGAAAAAATTTTTAGATGAGGTGACTACCGCGCTGATTTATAGCTATAAAGGGGTGTGGGTGTGTTTCTTCTGAAATTATTACATTTTGTGTCGGTTTATATAGTGTAAACCATCGTGAAACAATATTTTTGTAATTATTTTAAATTGTCGGTTTATATTTATAAAAAATTTACGTAACCAATTAATAATCAACACTTTATAATTTTGTTTATATTCATTTTCTTGCATAATTATCCATTATCAATAAAGCGTGAAACACAAAAACTTATTACAAATTACTTGACCAAAATATATTTACCATATTTATACATGTATAAATATTCATGTTTAACTTATTAAATACATTTTAACGAAATTGGTAAAAGGTTATTACATGAGTAGTTAAAAACCTTAACATAAACTGCCACTTTGGCGGGTGTAACTACCTGTAAATCAACTAGTTAGTAATTTGTAAAGATTAATGTTTCTTAAGTTAAATATTTAACAATTACTGCCACTATAGCTTTATAAATGCTTGATTATTAAGTAGTTGCAAGTGTGACACGTTGGCGAAAACGTTAAATTATTTAAACCTTAACATCTACTGACAAACGCTGTAATTATTACAAATGGCTAACTATCTATAAATCAAGTACTTACAAAAGGTTAAATGCATAAATACTCAATTTTGAACTGGTTATTTGGTACGTACTTTGCAATTTGATAGGTACAAGCGAATAATGCTTGCAACTATTTAAAAATTTAGTTATATGAAAGAATTATCTGAAGAAGGTGCTCTTGGTTATGAGCACGCAAGTACTAAGGTAGCTAGTTATGTAGCAGAGTGCAAAGGTAGTGCAGTCTTAGCGCAAAGTTTAGAAGTGCTTAATAGTTACCGCAAAAAGCTATTAAGCGAGTGTGCAGATAGTGAAGTAGTAAGCGCCAAGAAAGAGCTAGAGAAAGCACGTGCTAAGTACAACAAGTTAGCAACAAATTACGTGCTATCTGATGAAAGCTATTGCAATTTGCAAACTGAGTGCGTACGTTCTGCTGTAAGCGAGTTTTCACGCAAGCATAAACTACCTAATTTCTTTGCGTGGTTTGATAACAACAATAAGGACGTGCAAACCACTATTATAGATAGTTTGCAGCGCTTAGGCTCAAAGTTGTGTTCTTTGCACCAAGCATTTTCAAGTGGCGCAAAGGTAGCAAAGAAAAAGTCAGAGTCTATTACAGACTTGCAGAAACAAATTGCAGAGTTACAAGCTAAACTTGCAGCAGCGCAAAAGTAAGCAACACAAAACAGATAGCTAGAGAAAAATCTAGCTATCTAGTTTTCCCACTGACTATCTAGCAGGTAGCCAGTGGGAAATTTACACCGTACAAATTCCGTGCGGTGCGGGTCGTCGTATCCTTATTTTTCCCACACAATTGGTAAACCTTGTCGTGGTGTGTGGGCTTAACTCAGAGAGAGAATTTATTCTCCCTCAGGGGACTAATTGCCAAAATTCAAGAGAAGTATCTCAGTAAATCGAGAGTGCGAGAGGCACACCGAGATGGGAGAGAGTAACGTGTTACTCAGAGACATCCATCCGAGAGATACGCAAAAATTCCTGGCGTGAGCGTCGAATGAGATGAGACGGCACGACGGCTAGGGGATTTGTATCATCTAGCGAGATGAGAGTTTATAGAAAGAAATCATAATTCATATTCTATTCGGTGTTGTGAGCCGTTCGGGAGTGGTTACCCGAGAAATCCCAGTGTGTGCAATCACGATTGCAGCGTTCAAGGTACACACTATCCACGCTGACTGAAATCGGTTGCTTGTCATCCGTGCGAGATTTATCTCCTCAGAAATAAACAAGTTGCTGGCAGAAGCATAAAATCTGTAGGGTGTGAGCCACGTAGTTAAGACGATAAAGATAAAACGTGGTGCAAAGATGCATATCCTGGCTAACGGGGCGGGGAGAAATCTCCGCTCTACAATTATGAACCATTTAAATATTAGAATTATGAAAGAACAGATTTTGAAGAAGATAGGAAAGACGCTTGTACGTATTAATGTAACAGACCAGAGTGCAGAGGATGCCTACGATGAACTCGTTAACAGCATCCCTCGCCTGTTTGGCATGCTTTCCAGTATCTACAGACTGAATGATGAAGAAGAAAGATTCGCTTGGTCTGCCGGCATCGCCTAAAATCTCCCTACGCTTGTAGGGAACAATAACCAAAAATATTAGAATTATGAGTACGCTAAGAATTAAATGCCTCGATATGTGCGAGGTTGAGAGTATCATTGCAGATGCTCAGGAGATTTTGAGTCACGTAGAATTCGGGTCGCTAAAGAATGGTGTGCTTACATTATTCTGCGTGGCGTGAGCCTAAAAATCTGTAGCCAGTACGATAATTGTCGTGCGTGGCTACGGAACAATTACCAATAAAATTAGAATTATGAGAGCAAGAAACATCATTTATTCAAGTACGATAATTGTGCTTGGATTTATTCAGAGTGCGCCGGCATTCATTTGCTTGGCAAGTACGATAATTCTCCTGAATGTGCTTGGAATTCTTTACGGAATTCTGCTTGTGTATATTTGGAGCAGTACGAAAAATGGCAAGTGGTATTTCCGTGAGCTGTGGCGATCTACACTCCGCTTGGAGAATTTCATTCTTCCTGGAGTTTAAGAGATTTGGAAAGTACGAAAATTGCGCTTGGAAACATTTAGCTAAATTCTGCTTGGAGAAATCCAGGCAGTACGATAATATAACCAATTAAATTACAGAATTATGAAGAAGAATATTTTCGTGGCATTGTTTGCCGTAGTGTGTGTTGCATTGTTTGTAGTATCAATTACCCTATTCAATTGCTATAGGGCAAACGTTAGTCTAAGGAAAACCGTTATTGCTCAAGCGAACGAGATTTCGGAACTAAACGGAAGTTACACAGCAGAGGGAACTACAACGTTCGTAGGTCTCAGAAAGTAGCCAAAACTGAGAGGAGTTTCCGCTCCTCTCTTCTATTAACCAAATTATTAGAGAAATATGGATAGAATATTAAAGCAAGATTTGAGCAAGAATGAGGTTATAGACCTCTTGCGTGGAATGGACGCACAGGAAGTTGAGGGAAATTTCTCTGTACATCGTGTCCTGATCAATACACAGGCGTGTGACGTATTCGGTGGAGAACCTGAGGACTCTTATCCTCTCGTTCCCGGTACGTACATGGCATTGTATTACAAGAGTATTGCCGGAGACCAGTATCCGCTCTTTGAGAGAATATGTGAACACATAATATATAACGAGAACAAGAGCCAGACTCTCCTGAATGGCGATGGCATTATTCTGATTTTCCTGCTCAACAAGTACGAGTAGCCAAAAAATGTGCTCAGGCATTTTCCTGGGCATACTATGTAGAACCCATTAAACAAATTGAATTATGTTAGACAGAAAATCACAGAAGAATTTTGAGCGTGCGCTTATGCATGAGATGGAGAAGATCAAGATAGCAGCACGCCAGTGGCACAACAACAATACTAAGGGCTATAGGGATTTCCGTAGCAAGAAAACTATCTCCAAGAGTTTCTCTGAGATTGCGGTATTGTGCATGAGCTGAAATGTGCGTGGCGGTTGTCACGCATACTATTCACCAATATTTAAGAATTATGATAGATGAAGAATACAAGGAGAATGTAGAGTACATACTCTCTACGATTTTGCCTAAGTTGCAGGAAATCCAAAAAAAAGTATTGAAAAATCAATCAAGACTGAGCCTTGATGTTAGCGTTAGCAATAAAAATGGCGAAGGGTATATAAGTTGTTTTGCCTGTGTCATGAATGACATGGGAGAAATAACGGATACTTGTTTTCCACGTTTCATCTGCGTATGCAGCAAAGAGGAGATTGACGAGCGGCTTAACGAGCTTAAAGAGTTCATCAAGAAGTACATAGCCTGAAAATTGAGGGAGTTTTATCTCCCTCTCCTACAAACCAAATAATGTAGAATTATGAGTAAATGGGTACAATTTTATCATAAGATTAACAAGTTTGACCTTGTGAACATGAGATTCACCGATGAGGTGAGCGTAGTGGAAATGGTGGGCATGGATTCTGTCATGCCTATTGACGGTAGACTTAATCTGTCATCCATACGTGCTGAGATACAGAAGAAAATCGAGAGCATGAAGAAAATCGAGAGTTTCGACCCTTGTGCGTTCTCCATCCTCACCGGTCCTACTATTCTGTGTGCTTCAGAAAGTCCGGTGTACAATCTCTAGCCAAAAATGGGCAGTACGATAATGTGCTGCCTGCTATTAACCAAAACAGAATATATTATGACAACAGAAGAAAAGACTCAGCTAGAGAAGCTTGTAGAAAAGTATTTGAAAGAAGATGCGTACAAGCCACGAGGATGGGGAGAGAGAGCCGCAAGGAAGTTTCTCAGCGCATTAAATGGCGAGTGGCTTCTTACGTACAGCTTTAGACCAGACCCGGCGTAGTTATTTGCTACGCCTCCTATTTTAACCAATCAAATTTTGAATTATGACAGACGGAGACAGAAAGTTCCTTGCCAGGCTCGTAGCGAGTCACAAGGCAGTTATCAGCGAGGAGTGCAGACGCAAGAATCTCGACAAGAGCGAGTATTTCAGACGCGTAGCGCGTGCAGACAAGAAGGCTCAGGAGATTGAGCAATCGTGCATGCGACCTCGCAAGTTCTAGCCAAACATTCTGTGCAGTCTATCTGCACAGAAACCATGTTAAACCATCAAAATTAAAGAATTATGGAGAAAATGACACAGAAAGAGTTGAAGAGACTCGTTAGAGTAGGAGCTGCCAAGGATATAACACACAGTTCAAGCCGTGCAGCCATCCCGGAAGAATATAGTCAGGTAGGCTATTCTTCCGGTGTGTACGGATGCAACGGAATGCTGTTCCGTGGTCACAGCGGAAAGCTGTATGCCATTTGTGCAAGAACTACGGCTATCTGGGTTTTCGGCTAAAATTACGGGTAAGCGTATGGTGCGCTTGCTCGTTTCTATTATCAACCAAAATACAGAAATATGAATATACAGAAAGTATGGGATGCGTTTATCAAGGAAAATGATAATCCATCATTCGTAAAGATGGCATATGCCGTAGTAGAGCAGCTTGGTGGTGTCGATGAAGACACGATATTGAATTCTCTCGATAGTTGCAGAAATGCAAATGACGGGTACACTGGATTCTGCTATCCTTATCAGACAAGCAAGTTCTGGAACGAGAACAAGAGTGCTATCATGGAAAATATGCACGAGCTTGCCGATGATTTGGGAGAAGACCTTATCACGATGATTAAGGGATTCGGGAATTTCAAGGACGACAAATCTGTCACCTATGATGCTATCGGCAAGGCTCTGTATGCTCCTTTTAACGAGGGCGAGAGCAGAAATATCTACGACACATTTGCCAAGTATGCACTGGAAGAGGTTGCGAATCGATTCCAGGACTGGTGGTACGAGCAGGACGAAAGTGATTTCGATGATTAGCCAAACCAATCCTCACTCTTACGGGTGGGGATTTCTATTAACCAAAGATTACAGAATTATGAATGAAGACAGAATCCTAGAAATGTTCTTTGAGAAAGCCAGATGGCAGTATGCTATCGAGAAAGGCTTATTCAAGGACATGAACAAAGCAGTAATGTATCAGCTGACAACACCAAAGGCTCGTCTGGCTATGTATCAGAGGATCAAGAGCGGCAATTACAAGATAATGCCGCCACACACAGCAAAGATTCCTAAAGACAACGGAGATTTCCGTACTGTCTATGTGAATGAGCCTGTAGATAGAATCCTTTTGAGTATAGCAAACGACCTCCTGTTCGAGCTGATGCCAGAGATGGTGCATCCACGCTGTACGTCATACCAAAAGGGTATCGGCTGCGGTCGTGTGGTGCAAGATGTGTCTCGGATAATATACTCAGCAGATGGTAAAATCATCGGATGGAAAGGTGACTTCTCTAAGTACTTTGATTCTGTGCCAATTCGGTTCATCGACTGGGCATTTGACAAGGTAGAAGAGAAGTACGGAAAATCTGCACTGATAGATGTCATTCGTGACTACTATCACACAGATATCTATTTCGATGAGGACAACAACCTCTGTGAGAAGTATCAGTCCCTCAAGCAGGGATGCTCTGTTGCTGCATGGCTGGCTGATGTCATTCTCTATCATCTTGACGACAAGCTATCTAAGCTTAACGGATATTACGTCCGCTATTCAGATGATACGCTGTTTGTCGGTGAAGACTATGAGAAAGCCATGGATATCATGAAGAGCGAGCTGGAGATGATGCAGATGACGCTCAATCCGAAGAAGGTTGAGTATCTTGATGCTAATCACTGGTTTAAGTTCTTGGGATATTCCATCAAGGGTCACAATATCTCTCTGTCGTCCACACGCATCAAGACCTTTCAGAAGGAGATTGAGAAGAGGACGATAAAGAAACGTGACACCACGATGACGAAAGCCATCAATGCAGTAAACAGGTATCTCTACAAGGGGTACTGCGATTACTCCTGGTCTACTCAGGTTCTTCCGGTCATAAACGTGAAACAGGACATCGACAAGCTCAACACCTTCGTCATGGACTGCATCCGTGCGGTCAAGACAGGCAAGAGAAAGGTCGGTGGTCTCGGATACGTGAAGACTCAGGCTGTAGGTTGCATAGACCGAGGTCGTGGCAGGAATGTGAAAGCCAACAGGGGTAAGACAGAGAGCGAAATCAAGGGCTATCTATCGATAGGTTGTGCTCAGAATGCCTTGCGAACGAGCAGGGCAGCATACAACACATTGGTGAATACTCTGTAGACGAGCATCCTAGCGCAAGGATTTTGCCGGAATGAAGACACAAGGTTTTAAATATCCCGGTTGCGGAGTACAGGGACCATCTAATACCTAGATGGTCCTCTGTTCGTCCTAAACCGGACATTATCGAACTTATAAAGCCATGCGCAGTATCTTCTGACCGGCAGACTCTGTAACCGAGCACACGGACGTGGGAGAAGGACGGACCGATTCAGGCGACGCCTCTATAACATCATCTGAACATCCGACAATGCATGGATGTTCATATAACCGCACAAGGCGTAGCTCATCAACGAAGTACAGAAATGTGACATTCCGTATGACCACCACCGGTGGCGCACACCACTAATCCCTGACGGATGGCTGAAGTTTATGCAACAGGTCTCTTAACCAGAGTAGTTGATCCTGGACGGCTGCGCAGTGGGCGCATTGTCCTGGATCACCTATTCTGGCGAATCCTGTGTCAAATCAGAATCGTAAAGTATTGTGCCGAGCCATCGGTCATGGAACCACCCGAGCACGAGGGTAGTCTTCAGAGGAGAGTTAATTTATGAGTGCTGTTTCCATGCCGCCGGCCTCCCGGAACACTATCCGGGACTCCGGCGGCTTACAACAGCCCTCGAATCAAGCTGCTACAGCTACGTGCCACGCTCTCAGATGAAGACAACGTTATTGCCAAACGAGGTACACGAGGAGGTATCGGTTTATTCAACCCGCCTTGTATCAACGCGATATGTCTGGTAATACCAGCAATCTCGCGTATCGGCAAGCGGGTTAAATCATCAGCCTATAGTAAGACAACAGACCTATGAGTGTACCTACAACAACCAAAGTGAATTGCATCACGACTTATCAAGAGTATGAGGTTTAATACCACGTGAGTGGTATACCTGCTCCTGCCGATATCTCCGCAGGCGCAGGTATCCAATCCACGGGGTTGAATCACGAACATATATCCATGCAACATAATACATGAGATAAGTCATGCGCATTGCAGCGATGTCTGGCAAGTTCTGAGAGTTCATCGAGCGTTTCATTGATTCTGAAGCCAAGGATGGGGAAGCGTACGCTTCCTGAGGTTGGCTTCATAACAATGCCACGCCCTTAATCAAAAACTTAAAGCAATGCAACGTATCAGGTTGAGTCAGACTAGGTTATTGCGAGCCGAATGGTGCGCAAGGAGAATAGATTGTACAATACGGTATCAATCATCCTGAAGATCCAGGTGGTTACCTGGATCTGTCAGGACTTAGATACAGTATTAATCAAGACCTTATAGTTACGCAACAGATTCTCTGAGCGCACTCCTATTTAACAATATTTAAGAATTATGAACAGCAAATTACTAAAGAAGCTTGAGGAAATCAAGAAAGAGTACGAAACGTCAGAAGTTTGCATGGGTGAGATGCTTGATTCTATAAGTGCAGACGGATTCTCTATCGAGGATGCTCACTGGTTGTATATGCGTGCAATGGAGTGGGCGAACGGAGATAAGTTCTATATCCACGTCGGAGAAGACGAAGATGTACTGAGTAAGGATGAACTCGAAGAAGCCAATTTGATAGTGCAAGAATAAGCACTATCCCTATTAACCAATACAATAGAATTATGACATACGACGAGATTATCAATGCAGTTGAGAATGGTGCTAAATTCACCATCAACTTTCAGAAGAGAACATGCAGGGTGAATGGTAAGATAGTAATGTCCGAGGAAGATAAGCCGAAAGATACACCTTACCTGACACATGCAGTAGTCCTGTTCGCAATAGAGCAGAGATACAAGGCATACAAGTATTCTGTGCCGTCTGAACGCTCTGAATCCCATCGCCGCTACTACTTCAAGGCTTTGCCTGAGAAAGAGCTCTCAGACGAAGATATGATGTATGGTGAGCGACGGGAGGTAGCTAGATGTAAGCTGGAGCTATACATACTGATTCAGCTTCTAAGAGGCAACCTTGCATGGGAGAACAGATGGGGAACATGGTTCTGGCGGTCTGAAAATGACAGTGACCTGATTATCCTCAGAGACTGGGTTGAGCCAAACAAGGGTGGGGCGTAAGCCTCATCCACTAGAGTTAAATAAATTTTTAGTAACCAATTTAAAATAATTAGAATTATGAAGCAGATTGTAACAATCACTGGTGAGAACTTGAACATCGTAACTAACAATGTAGAGGCTACAGCAGCTACCGGTAAGAAGACCAAGGCGCAGATGCGTCTCGAAGCTCTTAAGGCAGCAGGTGTTGATACTAGTAAATATTTCCCTCTCGGTGACGACCAGCTTATCAAAATCGAAAATGGTGCAGCAGTTCCTGTTGATATGGACGATGCAACCATCGATGCGGTAGGCAAGCAGATTGTCGAGGGTGGATACGTAAGTAACTGGAAGCTCTTCCGTCGTTGGGTGATGAGTCAGATGTTCCACATGTTGCGAGACATGGAGAAGGACGGCAAGTCATTCAACGAGGTGTTGCAGAAGAAAGGCTACGAGTACCAGTGGCGCATGTTGGAGAACGAGCTGCATGCTCAGATGAAGATGTGTGACCACAAGGACTACGAGAACACTAAGGCGAGAAATCGCTGGTTCAACGGCTGCGTAGCACACGATATGGCTATTGACTATATTAACAAGCTTCGCAGCTACATTGACGACAAGTGCATCTACACAACCAAGAAAGACAAGGATGGAAAAAAGAAGAAGACATACAAGCATACATGCAAGGGTAATCCTTATATCCGTCTTCAAAACGAAAACATCTTCGTCGCTGACTTGGAGAGAAAGGTATACAAGCCTCTCCGTGACCTTGCCAACAAGATGGGTGCTGTAGAAACCTACAAGGAGCTCTACGATGCCGTTCGCAAGTTCAACAAGAACCGCAAGCATCTCGCGTGGGATACCAAGCAGGCTGATGCGTTCATTACTGCCTACAAGGGTTCAGGTTCCTACTACACGATGAGAAACCTCATCATGTTCCACGGAGCAAGATTCCTGAAGAAAGGACGAAAGATGTCAGAGACAAATTCTCTGAAGGAACTTGAGTCTAAAGCCAAGCTCTACGATGAAGAGGGTTGGAAGATGCTCGGTGTACTCAAGCAGCTTATCAAGGACAATAATATCAGCGTCCAGGGCAAGATTCTTGAATGGAAGAAAGCCAAGAGCGAGAACAAGTAATCATCATTAAGACGTAAGGTTCGCCGCCTGAAGAATGGTGGCCCGGCAGCTTGTGTTTACAAGAGCTTCTTCAACGAAGGATCTCCTCCAGTGCATTCACTGGAGGTAATCCTTCGAGCTAAAGCTCTCTAGATCGAACTTATAGAGTAAGGCGCCAGCCGGGGACCATTCTAGCCAAAAGTCGGTTACTGATTCGGTAACCGATTCAATGTTTAACCAAAAAAAATAAAGAATTATGAAGGAAATAAAGAAGATGATCAATACGAGCAAGCTTGCTCCTGCTCCTCTTGACAACAAAAACGTCATGCTAGACTGGTGGGAAGAAAACATGTTCGATGACGGAAGCTATTCATTCTCCGGGAATACATACCTCTGATTTATTGCAGGAGTTCCCGTAATGGCTACCATCAAGGATAATTTTGTTGAGCTTAAATGCATTCCGCAGCCATTCCGCAGTATGGATAAGCTTGACGATTTCGGAAATGCGGTAATCAGAAACATAACGGGAGACGACTGTCACCTTCTTACCGCAGTGATTTCGGAGCATAAGCAGTACATAGATGACGAGCGCGAGGAAGATATGAAACTTATCGTAACATTCTCCATCTATAATGGAGAAGCTATAATTTCATTCCACTGGAATGTACCGAAAGATTAGCCAAACATGTCAGTCGTTAGAAGCGGCTGACTACTCATATCATAACTAAATTTTGTTTAAATGGTTCAAAACCGGTCTGTCGTGAGACACGCCGGTTTTTTGTTCCCCAAGTTTAACCATTCAAATTAGAATTATGAGTAGAAATTACTGGACATTAGGTAAGGAAGGAATGAAGACTCGTCTGTCAAAGGCACAGGCAGCTTATGAGAACGCAGTAGAGAACGTCAGCGACTTGCATGTCAAGATCAGTGATGGTAACAACAAATTGGGGGCAATCCCATCCGTATCGCTTATCCCTGTAATGGATTGCGGTAACTGCGCAATCTGTGCAAAGAGCTGCTACGACCTCCGCAACGACTTCATCTATAAAGAGGTTATCAAGACGAGAGCTATCAACTCCGCAATCTACCACGAAGATCCTGAGAGATTCTTCAAGGAGATTGATGATTACCTCAACTACCGCTATCCTAGAGCATTCAGATTCCATATCGGCGGTGACATCCAGAATAAATGGTATCTTGACAAAATGTGCGAGATTGCTCGCAAGCATAAGGATACCAAGTTCCTGGCGTTCACGAAGATGTTCGATGTGTGTAACGAGTACCTTGATGATGGAAACGTCATTCCTGAGAGAACATGCACATCTTATTCAGCGGATGGCTTGGTCTTAAGATGGATAACCACCACGGATTTCCGGAGGCGCATCCTATCTTCGAGAGCGGAACGTCTGCTCCGGAAGGAACACGTCTGTGTACCGGAAACTGTACAGAGTGTCTGAAGGAAGACAGACTATGCTGGTCCATCGGGAAAGGTCAGGCGGTAGGATTCCTCGCACACTAGCCAAAAGCCCTCTTCGGAGGGTACTATGTTTAACTAATTAAAATTTTGAATTATGGCAACAGCAAGAAGAGGTACAAGAATGCTCAAAGCTTCCGACATTATGAAGAGAAAGGGCATTGTCCAAAAACAGATGGACATGAACAAGTTCAACGAGGTTATAGAGAATTTCTTTATGACCCACGAGCCTAAGGAGACGATTCTCCTTAGGCCGAAGAGATTCATCGAGATGGATAACCCGCCAGAGGGAGACTTCATCGACTATCTCGATGTCAGCGTATGGGAGAAGAAGAGTGAGGACCCGGATGACCCGTTCGACTTCATCGACTATCAGTTCATGAAGAAGAACGGAATGCTCCGTCCTATCCTTATGGTGAACGAGCCTTTCATCGGCAATGCTGCCGGGTGGCTGAGAGATTTTTGTGGATTCACTGTGAAGAGCAGAACACGAAAGAAGAAGAAGGAATACATCGTGTCTCTGCCGGTGTAAAGCCGAACAAGGCGTGGAACATTATTGTTTCACGCTCCCAGTATTAACCAATAAAAATTAAAAATATGAATGATTTTTTAAAATTAGCAGAGGATTTAGGATGGAGTTATAATGTTGACGATACACCTAACGAAAGAGGTGAGGTTTGCGTCGAGTTAGAGAAGTATTCCCCACAAAACCAAGATTTCATCGCCACAATTTGGTTCGAGAATGGCAATAAGTCTGACTTCATGGATAAGTTGTATCAATATTATAGCGACTTCGATCCTGACGAGGAAGCCAGTAAATGGATTGGCGAGGATGGACATGGTGCTAACGGCGCGCCATACAAATTATCGGATATTTTGCAAGATATGGAGGATTGCAAGGATATGCTACTAGATTTATGGCACGAGTATTTTTACGATGAGTACCCAGAAAATCGTCCAAATGAGACCGACGAAGGGAAGCGACTCGCAGGAGAAATCGAGGAGAAATCCGGAAAGCATTACCACTTGTGCTCTCTACAGAATTATCCGAACGGCAAGTACGGCGTTATCATTGATGGCTGTCAGAAGTTTCTATCGAAATGCAAGGAAGAGGCATTAGCCTATATGAAAGGCGTGCTTATGGGCCTTGATATCGAAAGAAAAGACTAAGCCAAACAAGCCTGCCAGGAATGGTGGGCATCAAGTTAAACCAAAATATTAAGATTATGAAGAAAAAAGTATTGAAAGACAAGATTGATGAGTTGCGTTCAACGGCAAAGATGGAACTTGCATGCACCATCCGTGAGATAATGAGAGAGCGCGGAATCCTAAGCAAGGAACTTAAGAACCCGGTTAAGTGCAGCGACGGGCTTTTCGAAGCTGTCCTCATTGAAACTAACGGCAAGGATACCGCTATCCCGACTATCACGCTACGTATGATGAGCTACAAAAGAGTGGTGAAGAGAGTATCCCCTATGGATTTTGAGATGGATTTCGAGTCGCTCGCCCGTATTGCTTACGAGCTAAACGATGAGTTCGAAAGTTAATTTAGCGTTAAAAACGGCAAAGACGATGGTTTATATTATAAACTTTTCGTATTTTTGCCACTAGTAACCAAAATTATAGAATTATGACAGAAGAAATAAGAATCAAGACAAGAGATTGGGAGAGACTTCTGAGCTACACTCAGCAGCAGAAGTACAAGACTGCCATCAAGCAGGGTTGGTTCTCTGACTATCACGACAATTCGTGGAGACATAGCACCTTCTACGGTGCGTACATCTGGAAGTATCCGAAGATGCTCAAGGTTGCCAGAATGTTTGAAGAACTCATCGGGCATAAGCCATTATGGGAAGACATCACCGACGACAATCTGCGCGACCTCTTCGAGAAGATCCAGGAGAACTACGCTCCTAACTCGGCAAGAACCGTATGTGCAACCATCAAGGCTGTGATACGTGAGAACGATGCTACCAGGGAAATCCCTAGTCCTACGTTCGGCAGAATACTTAGAGCGAAGGCTGTACCGGTCCAGTCTGTATATCTCTCTGATGAGGAGATAAACAGAATCATAAAGTACAACCCTCACGGGAAAACAAAAAGATATGTTCAGAGAATGTTTATCATGGAATGTCTCTGTGGCGCACGTTACAGCGACTGCCAGAGAATGACGGAAGAGAACATAGATGATACCGGACACTTCCTCGTGTATGTTACTCAGAAGACAAAGACCGAGGTAAGGGTTCCACTTCACAAGAAGCTCCGCAAGTTCCTCGTATGCGGTACTGGTGACGAGCCTCTTCCGGGTGAGATAGGTGAAAGGACGTTCAATAGAGCACTCCGCGATATCTGTCGTGACTGCGGAATAGATACGAATACAAAGGTGTTCAAAGCTGGAAAGGAAGAGACCGGAAAGAAGTATCGGTTCGTATCATCCCATACCGGCAGACGCTCGTTCGCAACGAATCTCTCAAAGAAGGGAGTGCCGTTGGAGCAGATTGCCGTCATGATGGGACATACTAGTAACGGTATGCCGAATATCCAGATGACACAGCGCTATATCGTCGGTAAGACCGAGATTGACAGCAATACACTGAGATTGTTCGGCGTCTATGAAGAAGACCTCGATAATGGTATAGATGAGGATTAAGAAGCTAAAACTGGAGGTGGTTAGAAGCCATCTCCTGCCATTGTTTAACCAATTAAAATAATGAATATGGTAGAAGATTATACAGTAGAAGAGTTGAATAAACTCATCAATGAGTGTCGGAAGAAGTACGAAAAGCTAGAAAAGGAGACCGTTATGAAGGCTCTGACTGGCGAGATTGGTACGAACTCCGCAATGGTGGAAGAGTTGGAGATTCTCAACATCCACTATCACGATGAAATGGATGAGTACGATATCACTGCACCTGACCTGAATCCAGATCTTATCGATAACTTCAAGAGGGCAGAGCGTGATGGCAAGAACGTCATCTTCGAGGCACAGGAATATCTTAAGATCCTGGGAATGTGCGAAGAAATGTTCAACCAGAAGCTATGGGTCAACGAAGATGGCCACATATGCGATGAAGAAGGTAATAGACTTTCCGCCGACAGAGAGCATCGTGTTTTCGAAGTTGTTAAGTGCGGGAAATAAGATATTTCTAGTTTTTCATAGCTAGATTGTTTAAATGAGTGTCCTCTCTTGCCCGTGAGGGTAGGAGGGGATTTTTTAAAACGGCCCCGATTAGCCAAAAATAGGGAGCTTCGGCTCCTGCCAATTAATAACCCATACAGCCCTCGACAGCACGGTTAAGTCATTAGCGAATGGCAAGAGAAACAAAACATATTACACTTCTTGATGACGGCGAGAGTTTACTATTCGACATTAGCAAGTGCGATAATCTTGGAGAGGCGATTCTTGCTGACTACATATATTGTCCAACTGACGAGCAATTAAAAGAATCGATTTCCCTTTGCTTTCCAGATAACGCTTCTCATCAAGAAATCTCATTCAAGGAACTAAAATCGAAATTTTCGAAAGTTATTCCCGGCAGAAGAAATGTGTATTACGTGGCTGTTTACAACGAGAACCACGAAAAGATTGCGGTCGTTACAAGCAACTTCTTCGGTCGTCCAGGATTGTTTTATGCAAATTCAAGAATTGATGCCGACTTGTTTGGAGATAAAGATGAGGCAGAGGAACTAATAAGGAAAGTTGAATCGAACGGAATTTGTAACAAGCAGCGATATTTAGCTATGAAGAAAGAATCTCCTGATGTACAATACAAGATAATAGAATGGAAGTTCTAGACCACAACTAGCCGCTTATCACTTAACAGATAGGCGGCTATTTTATTAAGATAACCACCAAAAAAGCAACGAAAATCACACTTTTTTCTTAAACTACGTTAATTGTAAACATTCTGTACTTTAATGAATATTGCAATCAGCTGTTTTTACTTCGCTTGAAACATTTAACTATACCAGTATCTTTAAAACATTTGTCCTCACTTTTTACTTTAATATGTCCGGTTTATGGTGAAAACTGAACTATTGCACGGAATAGAAAATCGTCGTATCTTTGCAGTGCTTGTTAGTAGTTGCGCACTAAGCAGCGGACATATTGAGTATATTTAAGTGATTATTCACTTCCCTATACGAAACCCTATCCAGAGTTCGGAGCGCAACACGAACAAAGGATAGGGTTTTCTTCCTTTTTCGGTCTGACAGGTAGTCTTGGTGGCTTGTCGGCTAAATACACTCGGCTACACAGACTTTAAACCCACGTCACAAGAGGTGCATGGTGACACCGCAGGAACTGAAGGCAGAAGGCGGGCAGGGCTAGGCGTACCTAGAAAGCTGCTTAGATTAGGTGCTGTACGATTTGGCAACCGATCCGACCGAAGGGGCTCATTATACTGGGTTCATGTAACTTCGAGTGGAATATTCCTACCAAGCTCTCATCGTTTCAATGACTGATGGGGGTAAGGGGGAGAACCACTCTCTCAGAGGTCTATTGCCTGTTTCATATAACCTTTTTAAAAAAGAATATTAATATCATAAATTGTAGAGATTATGAAGTATGATACAAGACAGATAGGAATAAAGTCCCCTGACGGCTTGCTCGTAGAGAAATGTAGGATGCCACTTGATGAGCTTACTAACCGCCGTATGGCGTTATGTAACAAATTTAGAGAAGATATGAATAATCTGGCAACCGAGTACGCAGTAAGAAATTCCAAGTTTCGTGTTGGAGATATTGTAAAAGTCGAAATCGGTAGTCCTATATTGGAAAATATACCTTGTGAGATTATAGAGGTGTTTGGTAGCTATAACTCCATGATGGCACAAGGACGCCCGGCAATCATGTATGTTGTCCAAGATTACAATCACGGAGGATGTCACAAGGTTGCGCAAAATCAGATTGTCTGCAAACTTTCATAATGTCAGGAATATGACATTTAGTTAAATACTACAAACATTAGTAACATGGCAAGAATAACAAGAAACAAAGCTGCCGAGATACTGGGAGTATCAAGACAGACTATCAGCAACTACATCAAGGAAGGCATCCTTGGAAGCTACGTAGGCGAACACGGCATCCTGTATGTCAACAGCGAGGATATCGAGAAATATGCTCAGAAATACAAGATGATTGCAGCAAACGAGAAGATGATTGACGAGAAGCTCAAGGAAGTCGAGTATCGCAAGCGCGCAATCAACGTAGAGCTCACTGAACTGAGAGACAGAGCTACCGCAAACGGCAAGCTGGATGCAAACGCCGTAGGCATGCTGTTCGGTGTAATCAATACAATGTCGCATCTTGGTGTATTACCGAATCTTACCTATCGTGAGTCCAGTCTTCTAAAGGACATAATAAACGGAATGACCTATGACGAGCTGTCAATCAAGTACGGCGTGTCTGCAACGAGAATCAGGCAGATTGCAGAAAAGACTTGCAACAAGCTTACCTACAACGAGAATATTGTAATTGCTGAGCTCTCAACGAACAGAACCTTGCAGTATGAAGTTGAGCGCCTGAAGAAGGTAATCAAGTCTCTACAGGTAAGCTTCGACGAATACCGGCGCGCGAAAGGAGACAAGCCTGTCAGTAGCGCAGTACTTCCTCCGCTGATCCTTTCCAGGGATATAAATGACTGCGGCTTCTCTGTCCGCATCCTGAATGCACTCAAAACCGTCGACGTATATACAGTAGGTGACCTGGTTCGTAATCTACGCGGAAGGTCAGAGCTTATGAAGTTCGGGAATCTCGGCAATAAGAGCGTCGATTCCATCCTTGACTTCGTTGAGGAAAATAATCTTGACTTCAAGGAGAACGGAGAGTCTGAGGAAGACTTCTATATCAGGCTCAATAACAAGTTGTCAAACCAAAAAGATTAAGTATAATTTTTAAAAATTTTAAACATTATGAGTGTAAAAAACATTATTTTGGCATCAGTACTCGCAATAGTAGTACTCGCCGCAGGTTCAGTTATCGGTTGTTATTTCCATTACAACAACCAGGAAATCTCACTTCGCCAGCAGTCAGAGGCTCAGCGTGGCAAGATTGAGGGTGTTCACGACAAGATGTGGAAGGTTCTTCAGCAGAAGGCACAGGTTACGGATGAGTACAAGTCCGCATTCGAGTCTATCTATCCGAAACTTATCGAGGGCAGATACTCAAAGGGCGACGGCTCTCTTATGAAGTGGATCAAGGAAAGTAATCCTAACTTCGACGTTTCGCTATACAAGGACCTCATGCAGTCCATAGAGATTCAGCGCTCCGAGTTTCAGACATCACAGGAGAGAATGCTCGATATCATCCGTGAGCACGAGATGCTCGTGAAGACATATCCGGCGAAGTGGTTCGTCTCTGACACCAAGCCTATCGAATACAAGGTCATCTCCTCATCCAAGACAAAGATGATCATGCAGCTTGGAGAGGATAACGACGTAGACCTGTTCAAGAAATAACAGCTTATGGAAATATTCATATTTCTAATCCCATTCGTGGTTGCTGCTTTCCTGTTGATTTTCTTCAGGAAGCAGACCACCTGGTGGGAATACGCAGTGCTCATTGTTCCTTCCATCCTCATAGGCATCCTCATGGAGTTCGTGTTCAAGCAGTCCAATGCTGCCGACACGGAGTATCTCGGAAGCTACGTGACAAGAATCCGTCATTACGATGCCTGGAATGAGTACATACACCGCACATGCACAAGGACAGTTGGAAGCGGAAAGCATCAACGTACGGAAACGTATGATTGCTCGTATGTTGACAATCACCCTGAACGTTGGACTTATTTCGATGCTAGGAACAAGGAAGAATACTTCATGACCGACAACGAGTTTAATGTAGTCAGAAAGATTCTCGGAACCCAAAGCGTGTTCATTGATATGCACAGGGATTACTACACTAAGGATGGTGATGCTCAGGAATGGGCGTGGGATGGTTCCATTGAAAACTCGTACACATTATCTTCCGAGCACGATTATAAGAATAAAGTGAAAGCCTCACGTTCTATTTTTAAGTTTGAGGATATAGATTATCAGCAGGCGCGAAAGCTTGGACTGTTCGAGTATCCGGATATCGTTCTTTATGACCAGAATCCTGTTCTCGGACTGAAGATCCCGAAGAATCAGGAGAAGGCCATGAGGTGGCTGAACGGATACTATGGCGAGCGTAAACAGTTTAGGGTATTCGTCCTATTCTTTACAAACAAGCCGGAAGAAATAGTTGAAAAGCAGCGCTCATACTGGCAGGGCGGCAACAAGAATGAGCTTGTCGTGTGCGTCGGTATTGACAAAAACAAGAATGTCAAGTGGTGCAACGCATTTTCATGGTGTGATAGCCAAGTCGTAGGTGTTAAGAGTAGAGACTGGTTCATGAGCAATCCTGTAAATCTCGAAAAGTACGCCGAGTATATCGGTCCGATTGTAGAAAAGGAGTGGCACAGAAAGAACTTCTAGGATTTTGATTATCTTACCATCGAGCTTACCGATGGGCAGTACTGGGTTATCATTGTTCTCCTGCTGATTTTCAATATTGTAATGAGCTCCTGGATTATTTCTAACGATTATAAAAACGATTTGTAGCGTATGAAAGAAATATTAAAAATGATTTTCGACCGCATCGACATATTTGTCGTTTGTATTGTCGGCTTCCTTTGCCTCTGTATTGCGGAAGGCTTCATTGGGAACCGGGATGCGCTTGCTGATTTCGTCATCGTAACTATTCTCTTTTCTGAAGTCTGCTACACCAACCGCTGCAAAGAGAAGCTTGAAATAGAGCTGAAAGAGGCAAAGGAGAAGCTGAAGGAGGCAAAAGGTAAGGTAATGGAGTTGCAGAATGAGGTGATTGCGGAGCAAGAAAAATACAATCATTGGATTGATGTGAATGGAAAATACTTCAAAATAGTCCAATTATGTAGGGATTTATGGGAGGAAAGATATTGCCTGGAGGAGGCAAAGGTTCTCTTATGCAAGAAAAAGCTGACTACCGGAGGTTTTCTAGAACAAATAAAGACTCACGAGGAAGCGATTGCTGATATAGAAAACAAAATCCGCCAAGCAAACATCGAATACAAGAAATCCCGCAATCAGCATTAATTCTATTGTAGGATTGAAATATTTGTCATAAAACAACTTTCCCCACGTCATTTGCCGATGGCGTGGGGATTTTCTTTGTTAACCGTTCAGATAGTCGATGACTTTTCGGTTCGCCTCGTCTATCTTCTTATTATCGAACTGAATATAAAGGTCAGTGGTTGAGGAATCCCATTCGCTATGACCTAGAGCCTTACCGATAACTTCCTTCGGGATATCAATACTCGCCGCTATGGTAGCCCAGCTTCTCCTGGCAGTATACCATACTATATCCTTATGAAGCGGCTTGATTTCCTTCTTGATTAAGGCGCCTCGCTTGTTTTTCTTCATTTCTGTTGGTCCGATTCTCTTCAGGTAATCACCAAGCGTTCTTCGGAAGCTTGATTCCTTCGCTCCGTCATCCAGGATGCACAGAAGATGTTTCTTTCCTTTATACTTCCTGATTATCTCCATCGCTTCCGGCTCAACCTTGATGTCGTAGAGTCTGCCGGTCTTGTTGCGCTTGTATTGAATGCGCCCTTTCTTGATGCAGTCGGCAGGAAGTTCGAGCAGGTCGGAGAGGTTGATGCCTATCAGATAGAACCCGAGCATAAACAAGTCACGGTACTTTTCCATGAAAGGCTCTACCGGAAAGTCACGATACTCCCTCATCTCCTCGGCACTCAGATACAGGTACTGCTGACGCTCCGTCTTGATGGAAAACTTACGGAAAGGATATTTGGTGGTAATCTCGTTATCTATGGCCCAGTTGAACACCGTACGTATATTTCTGAGGTCGATGGCTATTCCACCGCTCATTCGGCCTTTCAGGAGCTCGTGTGCCTGGAATCTTTCGAGCCAGTCCCTGTCGATGTTGTCGAAGTCGGCATGCTCATCGAATGATTCGATCCTCTTCCTTGTTCTTAGAAATATCTCCTTGGTGCTGTCCTTGGCCTTGGTCTTGATGAACTCATCGATGTAGTAGAGGATATTCTTCTCTACAGAAGCTGCCCTTCCGTTTATGATGGCTTTGATTTCGTCCTTCATCCTTGCTGCCGGAAGATCACCATTCATATAGACATATTCTTCCACGGACGCAAATAGCCTTGCTAGCATGGCCGTCTTGGCTCTTGCGTTCGGAACACTCTTCGGGAAGATCATCCCGCTGAACTTGACCGTACTCGTGATTCCGGTATAGACCTGGAATCTCTTTCCGTTGTAACTTATGATGAAGAAAACCTTCAGTGATTTTCCTTCAACGTATGTCTTGATGCTATTCATACTTACTCACAGATTTTACTCACAATTTTACTCACAACTCAATTTTACTCACATATTACTCACAAAACTACTCACATTGGCGTACATTATGCACGATTTTGTACCTATTTTGTGGGTGAAAATGATGATTTTTGATTATGTTTTTATAGTGAAAAACGATGTAAGTGGCTGATTATCAATACTTGAGCGAGATACGGGAGTCGAACCCGCCTCACAGGCTTGGGAAGCCCGTGCACTA
>OLGL01000461.1_pt1 | contig 50492 bp, 71 predicted proteins | sample 1605041 | NCBI WGS metagenome assembly OLGL01 (sample SAMEA3888905, study PRJEB22519) | human gut metagenome | biome: human gut; feature: human-associated habitat; material: faeces | place: Denmark | collected 2010 | reverse complement strand
ATCATTTAGTTATAATCATTTAGTTATAATCATTTATGGAATAAGAAGAAAAAAGAGAAGAAAAAAAGCTAGTTAAACATTTAAAGTTTTAACTAGCATAACAAATAAATAACAATAAATAATGCAATAAATAATAATATAATCCAAATCCAATACTTAAAGAAGAAAGCAACTAATAGAATAAATACTAATATTGTAGACAACTGTTCTATCATCTAATTAATACCACTCTTTTATATCACTATATTTCTTTTAGTTCATCATACATATTACAAGTAACATAAATACCATTTCTAAGGCAATTAAACAATCGTTCAATAACTCTATTATTAATTAATTCATGACGGTTATACAATGTAACCAGCCTAACTGCTGGGCCTATGTCGTCCATTTTCAAACGCTCGTTTATTACTTCTTTTATTAGATCAAATTCTTGTCTAGTCATTACATACACCCCTTTATTTATAAATTAATGGCATAACTATATTTGATAGGCCTAGAAAAATGCCTACAATTAATAAGTCAAAACATATGTAGAAGTAGAATTTTAGAAGTGCTAACAATAGAACTTGAAAGTTGTTAAGCTTGTTTAACTGCTTACGTGTTACCATTGCCAGCACCTACCAATCAATTGCAATGCTAGTCAAAACATAGTCCCATGATGTACCATAATGATTAACACCCCATAAATACATATCTAGTGTGTCATTATAATAAACGACTTCATTAATATCTTGTAGCAGTCTAGCGCCCCAATCATCCACAATAAACCATTGAAATACTTCTGGATCGTCGTCTTGCTCGTTTTCAAGCTCTTCTATCTTTTCATTAATTCCATTTATTTCATTTTCTATAATTTGAGATGGTCTGCTTTCGTTTTGTTCTTCTAACTCGTCTCTTTTTTCTTCCAGTTCTTCTATCTCGTCCGTGTTATCAATAATACCGCTCACTTGCTCCCATGAACCTATGTCATAAGTCAAGCTCATGATGTCATTATTCAATACAGCATCGAAACATTTTGCAAGTGTAGCATAGTCAACATATCCATTCTCTAATCCATATTCGCTAATAGCATTCCCATAATAATATTTTTGTTCTTTTTCCATTTTCTTTTTAGCCCTCATTCCATATATTTATGGTATAATATGAAAGCTATATATTTTGAGGGCCTTTTTTACCTCGTTTCTATTAATATATATATAGCTTTTTTGAATGGTCATGTTTCAAGTTTGTCGCTTAACATGATCATTTTTTTATGTCTTATTTTTGGATACCACCCCTTTTCTACATACTTATTATAACATGATACCATTGTATTTTCAACCTTTTTTACACTTTTTGTTCACGAATCGTGAATATAATAGCGGATATTTTCGTACTACACCGTGTTTTTGTCTAAGAATCGTGAACAATTTACAAAATACAAAATATACAAAATACAAAATTTTTCGCCGATTACAAAATACAAAATACAAAATTTATTTTTTATATTGACAATTTTTTCTTTTCGGAACACTTAAAAACCCCTTTATTTAAAGGAATTCTTTATTTTTTCATGAATAAATGTTAATTAAAATAAAAAAGACAATAAAAAAACCCATCAATCCTTATTAGAACTTGATAGGTAAATAATACTAGTAATAATAGTGTATATATCTTCTTCTTATAGGGTTTGGAAGGCTCTGTGGAGGACGTAGCTCCCCTTTTCTTCTTTCCCCCTAGGTCAAAACCCCTCTTTATCCCCCCCGTGCCTCTTTCCTATTATATATATGTATCGAGGGACTAAGATATATCACTTTTTCTTTAGATCAATCATTTTAAAATATGCAGAACTAATTATAATATAGGCTCTGTTAATACAGAACCTTAAACCATACAATCGACCAGATATAGAATTAATAAAGAATTTCTAAAGGAGTGTGAAATGAAATATCTGCCTATTCATTTCAAAGTAGTAGTATATGACTACGTGACAATTTATGAACCAACCTAAACCAATTTTGTGTAAACATTAGTGCAAACATTATGGAACTTATCGTGTTTATTACGCATATTTGATTGTATGGTACGTTTCTATATCTCTGAATTTACTTGTTTTTCTTTCTTTTCCCCCAACCTCTGTTGCGATATACGTGCACGTTTCACGCAAATCCTGTTGCACTTGGAGGGCTGCTGCGAATGATGGGGCACATTGAAGAATATGGGGGTCAATTTTCATTGCATCCATAGGGCACAAATTCTATTGAACCATCCCCCGTCAATTTATATTGCACTTATACCCTTATAATATCCTCAGATTTCTCTGAGGCACTCTCAATAAAGAGTAAGTAGAAGTAAAAAATGTCTCGTTAAAGAGTGGCAATATTTGGTCTTTTAGGTACTCTTTAACTACATATATTATACCATTTTTAAGTGCGGACGTGTGAAAAAAACCTATAAAAAAAGGCTATTTGTTGTTAGCCTCTTTCTTTTCTCTTTCTAAATCTTTTAAGATCAATTGTCTTACATAATCTGCCTTGCTAGGCACTGAATTTAACTTTTCTAGAATCTCTTTATTGTTCTTTGTAACGTATTTCAAGCAAATTTGACTTACGTTCTTTTTAGCATACTTATTGTTTGCTCTTAATCTTGCTGCGCTTGCTTTTCCCATACATCATACCTCCTACGATCTTAAATCTTCGTGTAATTTCTTTTCTAAGGCAGTTGCAATAGCCACATCTTCTTTTGATGGTTCAGGCATTGTATATTCTCCAATGCACAATCCTTCGCAAATTTCACTTTCTCCGTAAAATCCGCCACCAAAACATTGCACATATGATAGCTTACAATCACCACCACTACAAATGTAGTAAGATGATTCATCATGAGGATATACATATCCGATATATCCATCAAATTCTTCAATTGTTTTTTCTAAGCTTTCATCAGATTCATACTGATGCATTTTTTTATTCCATTTTAATTTCAACATTTTCTATTCCTCCTACTTTCTATCGCTTAATAACGGTTCTTTTCTTCCCATTCGGCAATTTCATCTGCATCATCAATGATCTCGCCATCTTCGCAAACTAGCAATGTATCTCTTCCTAAATAATCTACGATTTGATAACTGCTAGGTATATGTTCTGCGTATTCGCTAACTCCATATAGTTCAATGTTAAAATCATCTCTACCTAATACATTTGCTACCTCTTCTACGATTTCCGAATTTGTAAAACTGTGATACCCAATATGTACTTGCTTCATGTTATGTCCTCCTAAGTGCCTAAGTACTTTTCTTTACACACATAGTATATCATACCATGATACCTATGTAAACAATTAATTTAATAAATTTTTAAATTCTTTTGAACAATAAAAAGGCTAATTCCACATTTGTGTTTTAAACGTGTTTTTAGCCTTTTCTTTATTTACCCTAACAAATACTCGTTTCAATCTATTTTGCTCGTTAGAATCACTTCTAGACGTGTTTAAATTGATTTTAAGAGTTTTTTCTTCTTTTTCTTCGCAAGTTGTACTCTTTATCAATCAAAATCTGAAATATCATTGTTCTATCAACTAGATATTCAATTTCATCACTATTGAAACCAACGATCTTACACCACCAGCGATTGAAAGTATAAGGTTTAGTCAATACAATTTGTACTAATTCAGTTTCATCAAATAAAGTAGCCATTGCTACATCCCCTGCTCTTAATCCAATATTGCCATGGTAATTAAACCATCCTCCACAGGTTTCTTTGAAATGCTCGTATTCTGTATCTCTTTTAGGCATTATACAATCCTTAAATAATTCCCATCTGAGTTAATAATGCACATTTTACTTCTTTTGCTTCTCGTCTATCTAATGGTTTGATATGCCACTTAACATTTTCTTTGTTGATCGTTAAAATTTGCTCTGCCTTTGCCATTCCATACTCATGTCCTGTATCTACCATCACGTGACAAGGCAAATCAGTTCTTTTTAAATTGCTAGTAATTGGAATTACATTTACTGTTTTACTCCCTTTATTCTGAATATCGTTTGAAATAACGATACAAGGTCTCCTTTTATAAAGAATCGTATTACTATATTTTGGCAAGTCACACCAATAAATGTTATTGTTTAGGATTTCCATAATGATAACCTCCTATCCTTCCTAATTTATCCTCTAAATTTCTGTTATGCTGCTTCAACCCGTATATTTTTCTATCTCTCTCGATTAAAGCCTGTTTAATTAATACCATATCGTCATAGGCTTCATATAATCCGTTGTCTTTCAGAGCTTTTTCTAAATTTTTAAAACTTGTCTCTACCTGATTCATTGCAATCATCTTTTTCATTCCAATCCATCCCGTACACATTATCAATAGAGTCATCTACTGCATCATCTTCATTATCTTCAATTGGAACACGTACAATTTTAGTTCCAATTCTATGAGTGAATAAAATGCAAACTGCCCAAATAGGATGCACGTGAATTACCATGTATGCGGTAAATATCATTACCGCTATGTTATGGATTGCCATACTTAAATACATCATTTTGTTGTTTTCTCCTTCACATATGTAGCTTTCAAATCTTCTACTTCGACCCCTTCTTTACTCCATGCAGTATTCCAAATTTCATTTAGTAGTCAACTACCCACTACCTAAAGGTAGTGGGTTTCCGCCTATGGCAAACGATAGGATTTAATTTATGAATTACAGTTATCTACATCAGGAACACTGATTTTCAATTTAATCAGTACATCTGTACTTTCCTTGATTAGCTTATTTCGTCTCCTCAAAGCCTTCATAAGACACCTCCTTATGTAAATACCTTAGCTTTTTAACTTCATAAGCTGCCTTGTTAAGATCATCAATCAATCTACCATTTTCAAGCTCCAATTCGTTGATTCGTTCTGAAACAACTAAGGAATAAAGGAGCATTGAAGCTATTCCACCTATAAATACTCCTGCAAAGAAATAAATCATCCAACCACCTCACATTTTGCTAGGATGTCTCCAATTAATTCATTATCATCAATTCCTTTAAAGTATCCTTTTTCCTTCATCCCGTTTAAAGAATTAAATACTTTAAAACTGTATACATCTGAATAGCATTCTAATAATTCTTTTTCAAATTTAGTTAATTTATATGTTGGTTTTATATGTGGCTGCTTTAGCCAATCTTTTGCCATTTTATGACATTCTTTTTGATTGATTTTAAAGTCACAGTCATTGCAATTAGTTTTATAGCATAACTTAGGTCTTCCCTTGACTACTGCTAAACTCTCCAAGCAATTATCTAGAATTTCATCTTTGTAATATTCAAGATTAGTTACTTCTGGATTTCTTGCTTCTTTTATTTCTGTCTTTTCGTCTAGCCAATGAAGCTCTTTAACTTGTTGGATAATTGCCTGTAATAAATCACTCTCGATTACATTTTCCATATTAGTATCTATGGTGATTTCTTCTTTTGATAAATCAAATGTGATTCTAAAATATCCACTTCCAAATCTTTGCAAATAAGTTATTTCCTCATTTTCTTCATTTCTCTTATATCTTTGCTCTTCAAACATTTCTTTCGCACTCATCATAGCCAATTCAACTCCTCACATTGTTTATTGATCGCTTTTAATTCATCTACATCTAAATTTTTTATTGTATTTCCTGCTGCGGATTCTATATAAGAATGCACAATTTCAGTTCTCAAGTCAACTACCCACCACCTAAAGGTAGTGGGTTTCCGCCTATGGCAAACGATAGGATTTAATTTATGAAACTCAATTACTTTAAGCCTAATATAATTCCCTTTTTTATACACAATAAAATCATCAAAAACACGTTTTGTATAACCAAGATCATTGAACATCTGCTCAGCAGTTTTTTCTTTGTGTTCCTCATCAATTCTTTGGAATGGTGCCCAAGCAACAATAGATTCGCAAGAAACGAACGCTTCATCATCTTCATCTCTTTCTGAATCATAGAAAGATATAAATTCACCGAATGATTTATGTTCCTGACTATAATAGCAAACCCCATATTCACCTAAAAAGCATCCATCTTTAAACTTTACTAAATACAAATCACTAAACAGTGGTTTTGATTCGCTATACATTTTCCATGTGGTCATCTTTTTATCCCCCAATCCAATGCTTGTCCACAATTTGGGCAAAATTTCATGTTTGGATGTGCATTGTTAATATCACTCATCTGTCTATTACACGATGGACATCTTCGTGTATGCCTTGTAGCCACCAACTTTTTTGGAGTTGCTCTTTCAACCAATTCTTGTAATGTTTCGCATGAGCTATAATAAAAGTTTTGTAAATACTTTGCAGTGTGATATCCATCACCACTTTTATCTAGCACTATGTTTTTAATCTCATCTAATGCTTCTTTATATTTATTCATTTTCTTCTTCTCCTTTTAACAACTGCCCACAGAATGGACAACGTGGATAATACCTGTTTCCATGATACGTCGGAATTGGTACAACTCCATGCTTGCAAGTTGGACAACATAACATCAAATCACCACATGGTCCAAACTCAATATCTATTGGTTTTTTAGGTGTTTCTTTATCCATAAAATCCTTCAATAATTGAAAATATGTCTTGGCACGATCAGTTTCTTCTATGTCTGCTGCTTCGCACGTAATTTGATGTTCTTTTTCAAGAACTTGCAACAATTCTTGGTATTTATTCATATGCCTTTATCTCCCTTTTTAAATCGTCAATGGCTTTCTTAACATCCTTTAAATCCATATCAAAGTTACTAACTAAATCTGCCATTCTACAGTTTGAATAGCCTTGTAAAGCTCCTTCTAATGTAGAGTGAAAGGAAATTGATTTCTGAATTTCCTTTTCCTCACCATTTTTGCTAGTTTGAATTGCATATTGAATTAGCGTATAGCTTTTTCCATCTGATACAATTCCATATCCGTTTTTTAAATTAATCATTGTTCTTGCTCCTTTCTTTGACAATCCTATAAAGCACACATTTATTCATATTTAACAAATCTTGTATCTTTCACTTTCCCGCATTTCAAACACACAAGATACTGAGTCTCACCACTGATACAATGAAACATCTCATTCTTTACACACCAAGTAAATTCATGCTTACAGAATAATCTTTTAAAAAACAATTTAATTTTGTTTATCATATGAACTCCTTCATATTTATCTTGGGCTATTTGTTTTCTGCTCATTTTCTCTTAATCCTTCCATAATCCATTTAAGGTCGTTTAGAATTTCTTCTTTCAAATTTATTGTTAAGGCTTTTCTATTTACAATGTCATTCATGTAGCTTATTTGATCGTTATGCCATTCCGATAATCCATCCGACCTATCTAGGTGTGTTCTAATTACATTTCTGTAATTTTTTATTGCTTTCTTTTCAACTTCAATTTCTTCATTGATAATATCTATTGTTGTTTCAATCCTACTCTCAGCTATGTCGTTGCAATCTCTCCTATTCCAAGCGTTTATCGCTGCTTCCTTTGAAGTGTAGATGTAAGTACCTAGAACCTCATCACAATGTGTTGCAATCGGACACGTTCCTGAATCACTAATATCATGTACAATCACATATCCAACTCCACTGTATGGATTTTCTAAATATGATTCATCTTTAAAGTTTCCTTCATCATCTGTTAACTGTAATCTTGCTTCCCCGCCACAAAATGGACAAGGTCTTAATTTTTCAGTCATTTTCTATAATCTCCCCATCTTCAAAGTGATATTTCTCTAAAATATCTTCAAATTTTAGCTTAAATGGACGGTCTGTTAAGACAATGTAATTCTCGTTTTACTCCTGCTCATCAAACAATCCAATAATTTGACCGAAACAATCATCAAACATATACCAGTTTGTCAGAGGCAGCATTGCAAACTGTTCGCCTTCCTGTATGCCTCTTTCTTTCATAAAATCTTTCAGTTTTTTAATTTCTAACATTTTATTACTCATTCCTCTCGCTTTTATAACTGCCTGTTAACAACAATAACAATAAGAACCAATAACTATAATTCGCACACATATAACAAGTTATTCCAATTATCGCTAGGTTGTATAACATACAAACTATTTCTCCCATTTGCTTTACACCTCATCAACCTCAGTGTCAGTAGGCATTTGAAATACCATTGCCAGTTCGTGTTCAAAAAGTTCCATATTATATTGAATTTGGTCTAAAACTTTTAAAGCTTTTTCTTCGGTTGAATATTCACCAATGAATGAACAACCAGCCCATATTTGTTTATCATGATAAATGGTTACATCATGAAGTTCTATTAATTTTTTTCTATCCTGACTCCGAATCCACATAACCTAGTACCCCTTTGCTAATCTTTCTTTATTGATCTCATTCTTGCGGATATATTCTTTATATATTTCTTCAATCGAATATCCTAAATGCAATCCTAATGCGATTACATAAGCTAATACGTTATCATCTCGTGTTAAACTGATTACGCAGCTAAACGCATATGCCTGTCCAAAACCTAAATCCGTTTTAAGCTTGTTGTAATTCCACTTAATATCTTCATATTGATAGCATCCTGTACCAAACTTGATTTCGTACATCAATGCAAAGTGAACAACATCAATGTATTCTTCAAATACTTTAGCTTCGTCCTTAGGTTCTTGAGTGAACTTCCACCAACACCAGTCCGATTTCTGAGCGTGCATCAATTCTCCTAATTCATCAAACAATGCACTTTCTAATTGGCTTTTAGAAACATAGTCAACATTATGCTTCTTAAATACTTCCGCATCATATGCTTTCTGTCTTTCAAGCATATCTTTAATTAATTCTGTACTTGTCATTTGTTTCTCCTTTTATAATTCAACATTTTCAATCAATGCTCTTTTTTCAAGAACTGATAAATACAATCCCATGTATTTTTGTTGCTCTCTTAATAGTTCAAGTGGGCAATCATGTTTTGTTACTTCTTTGCCTAGCATTGTTTCTACTTCAATCTTGTTACAAAAGTTTTTAAGCTTTTCGTATCTGATTTTTACTTGGTGATATTCTGCTACAAATCTTTCTTTGTAATCGCTTGAACACATTAATTCAATTGTTTCTTTTAATTCCATGTTGTTTTTCTCCTTTTTTTCTTTGATTTTTCTAATCTCAATTGATGCTGGATAAAGGTTCAAAGCTTTTTGCTTAATTTCAAAAGATTTTTGATTTCTAATCTTATTCCAAACTTCTTTTTCTGAATTAGCTTCTACGATTTCCGATAATTGAGCGAATATATTCGATTTAAATAAATATTTTGCCATGCTTTTCTCCTATTTAGAAAACAATAGTTTTCCTTTCTGCCCCGCCTTAAATTCTTCATATCTTTCAATCATTTTAGGCGTTGCCCATTCAGGTATACCTTCAAAAACTTCTAAAATTTTAGTGTCTTTGTAATGAGCTAATTTATATTTATCATCAAATAAATAAACTCTGTTTCTGATTTGCAATCCTTTTTCTTTGACTTTGCCTACATATTCCCATTTACCTTCGATATTTCTTTCAATAACCGAATAGCAAATTTCAACAAATCTACATAAATTGATTTCGTCTTTTCTTATGTAATTTGCTTTTCTCATCCTTGTTTCTTTATTCATTCTTTACTCCTTCAAAACATATTGTTTTATAAATCTTCGTGCATATTGTGGATGAATCATACTTCTTTGTGTTTGCACACTGTATTCACCTTTTTTGACCTTAGAAATAACTTTCTTAGGCACATATTCAATAGGTTCAAAATCTAAGTTGTTTTGTACTTTACAATTAATGAACCAATATTGAGTCGGCTTTTCAAAATAATCTCCATCCATTCTTCTATTTCTATCAATCATAGAAGGCTTTATGCACCAATAACTTGTCAAATAATGAGGTTGCGTATATGGATTTTCAATAATCATCTGCAATCCTCTTTTTTCTGCCACAACAACTAACATACTGATTAATTCATATAACTCATGTAGTTCATCATGCAGCTTCATGCTATATTCTAATTTCTTTATATCATCCCAATTTTTTTGTTGTTGGGCTTGACCTCTAAACCAAAGAGGAACTTTTGCTTCAAACCTTGTACAAGGAAAGAAAGCAATGATTAAATCCTCTTTTTTTATCATGTCAAATATGGAAGGTTCGTTATGATACCCCCCCCCCCGAATCTCTTTGAACAAATCAATAACATAATCAGTTTGATTGAACTCATTTTGAATATCGTAGTCATAAGCATTGATTCCTAGCTTTCTGAACTCATTCTTGAATGTTCCTGATTGTTCAAATAAACAATGTACTTTCATCTTTTTTACTCCTTTTTAAAACAATTGTGTTTCTACGTTGGACAACATCTTTTCTTTTGCTTCGTTATAAAAGCTCTTTTTAATTTCAAATCCATAACAACTTCTTTTTAATTCCGCACAAGCTCTAAGTGTTGAACAACTACCGGCTACCGGATCAATCACTACATCACCCTCATCCGTATAAATCTCAATCAACTGTTTCAACAGATTTACAGGCTTTTGTGTTGGATGAATCTTCGGTATATCTTTTCCATCACGTTCAAATTCAAACCAATCTTTAATCATTTTTCCAGTTCCTTTAATAGGTTTTCCGTCTTCTCCAATTTGTCTACCATTTCTAAATTTTGGCAGCTTATCTCGCCACAACACTAAAGCACATTCAGTAGCACCTACAATTCGCATGTTTGTCTTCAACACTTGCGATGATGATTTCTTTACAAAGAACAATGGTTGCGTATGTTTAAAACCAAATTGCTTTGAATATTCGGTAATCTCATTCAATTGCTGCCAAGCGCAAAATATAATCATACATGGTGCTTGTCCTTTTTCCTTCGGCTCTTTCTTTAATAATCGAGTACAAAAATTGAAGAAATTATAGATTTTAAAATCCTTGTCAGTATCAAAGAATTCACTATTAGCTTTCTTTGATTCTCCATTTTTATTGTCCCCCCCCCACGTACCAATCGCTTCTGCTGCCATATGCATTTTTACCAATGTTATATGGAATATCAGCAATGATTAGTTGGGCACGTGGGATTTGGTATCTTTTAGCATTTTCAAAGTGATCATTGTATAATTCAATCTTCACTCGCTTTTGATGTTCGTTCATTCTTGTTCCTCCCTTTCTGCTTTTAAAACAAAGTTTCTTGTTCAAATTTCTTACCATTGCACGTGAATACATTAGATTTCTTTTCTTGGGCCTTTGATTCATCAAAATATTTAACTAACTCGTTATAATTGCTTGTGAACGTCCCGTCATAAGCAATCCCGTTTATCACTGTATGATAATCAAGATCAATTTCTTTATCTTCTCCAATTCTTTCAAAGACTAGTGCGTGCTCGTAATCTAAATAAAACTCAGCGTTTGGAAACACACGCTTTATATACTTATCCGCTTCTTTTAATTCATAGTTTTTAAAGAATGAAGCGAATCTTCCGTAAACGTTATTTATCAACATATTCCCCAATGTATAGACTTCCTTCAATTACATACAGATTCATAATGTTTTCCTTTGTTGCCCCTAGAAAATCTTTATCAGGCTTTTTAAAAGCTAGTTTTCCATCTCTTGTACAGTATTTGTATTTTTTATCGCCTTCACATTTCATAACACTGTACATAAGTTCATCATCATACCTTTTCGCAATCATCTAGAATGGCATCCCTTCGCCCAAATCATCATTATTAGGATATGATTGGTAATTTACTTGATTTGTGAACGGTTCTGTTTGTGGTTGCTGCATTTGTTGACTCGTTTGTTGATAAGCTTGTGTTTGTGGCATTGTCGCATTGTTTAAAGCCAATTCTACGTCCATAACGTAAACGCTAGTCTTATACACCTTCTGATTCTCTTTGTTCGTGTATGAGCTTTTCTGAAGCTTTCCATCAACTGCGATATGTTGTCCTCTGAAACCGTATTGGTTAATATGTTCTGCATTTTCTCCCCAAGCGGTGCAATCGAAGAAATATTTACGTTCTTGTCCGTCCTTCCCTTTTTCTTTAACTTCAATCGAGAAGTTACATAGGCTTTGCCCTGTAGTTGTTTTCTTTAAAACAATATCGCTACCGATTTCACCTGATAAAATAACTCTGTTCATTTCTTTTCAACTCCTTTATACAAATTCAACACCTATTGAATTAGGTCTAATTCCTTCTATCATCTGATACATATGTGATTTAGAAATGAAATTCTTTCTAGCACACTCGGCAATTGAAGAATAAACTGTATCACCTATTCTTACTTTCTTCTTGTTTCTCAACCCCTGAATCTGAGCTAGTTTGATAACTCTTAGGTTTTCAATTTTCATTTCTCCGTCCCAAACGATAGAATCATTCTTTTCTATTTCCCCGACAAAAGCTTTGTAGGCTTCAAACAATACATTCAAATATCGTTTCCCTTCTTTAAAGTTCACTACAACTCTGTAAATTGATTCCGTTTCCTTTTTAGCTTTCATTTCCCTTTGTTTTCCTTTTAGATCAACAGAAACAACTCTTAAATAACTTGTAATGTAATATCTGATTCCTGTTTTACTTTCGCCGAGTAGTTGGAATTGTTCCGCATCTTCGCTTGTTACTTTTCTTCTTTCTTCCTCATCCGTTTCAACAGGAAGAAGAATACATCCTTTGTAGGTTTCCTCGTTTCTCAACATCTTATGGAATTGAGCGTTTGTAATGCCCAATTCCTTCATTACGTCTTTAGTGTTTACGATTCCACGTACAACTGATATATCGTTTTTATCCAACATATAATATTGCACTTGCTACCCCTCCTCTTTTTATCGGTTATTCATCAAATCTCCCAACATCTTCATACCTTCCTCTTTTTTTGGAGGTGCAGGCAATTGATCGTGTTGTTGATACATTTCCAAACTGATTTGACCTGAATTTAACAACTGTACTTCTTCCTCACAAATCTCTTTGTAAGCTTGTAAAAATCTATCTCGGTAATATTGCAAGTCTTTTTTATTACTCCACGCAATATCTCTTAACAGATAGCTCCCTCCGAGCGCTTTCTGAATGTTTCTAGGCAGTTTATCGTAGTTTACCTTACTCGTATGAGGGTCGCACTTAGCGTTCCTTAAAACGATTTCCCAAGCCTCTCCACACTCTTTAGTTTTTCCAATAGCAGTTTTACTGATTCTTGTTTTTACTTGTGCTACATTTGGAGCAAACTCTCTTGTATCACTTTGGATGATTTGATTAACTGCATTTGCTACAGTTAAATATTCATAATTCTTAAAAGATACTTGCCAAAGCTTTAAATAGGCTTGCGTATCTTCTTGAGTCATGTTTTTGTAACTCATTGGGTAATTGATTCTTAGCACTTGTAAGATTCTTTCAGTTTCTTCTAATGTCAAAATGCATACCCCATTTCTTTTCTCGTCAATTGTCTTTGACCGCCGTTGTTATTGTTCTGCAACTTGTAGAATGTTAGCCAGCTATGTACAATGCTCTGATTTACAATAGCAATCTTGGTAACATCATCTACTGCCAATTTATCTAATTCATTTAAAGATAACTTCATAGCTCTAACAGTCAAAGGTTTTCTTGCTTTATTACGCATATCCACAAAACCATGCAAAGCATCTTGCAATTCTTTGTTTTCTGTATACTCTGCAATAACAGAATTAACTGTTTCTGACTTTTGTTTCTTTTTTCCCTTATATATATTTGTATTATTAAATGTATTATTAATACTTGTATTATTATCCGTATCATTTTTGATACTAGATGAGGTGTCATTTTTGATACTAGGGTCGTAACAATTCTGAACCGAGGTAGTATCAATTTTTATACCACCATCAATACTGAGGATTCGTTTATCGACTTCCTTTGAATTTGGTTTGTATGTCAATCTTCTATAAACATATCCTTTAGTCACTAACGAGTTTACCCAACGCTTAACACTTAGGACGGATACTCCATAGAGTTCTGCGAAATATTGATTAGATGCCCAACAATATCCTTTTTCATTGCATAATGCAGTGATTTCTCCATATAACAATTTTGCGTTTGGAGCTAAATCTTTGTCATATCTTACGTTTGCAGGAATAATCGCATAATACGCTTTTTGTTGTTCTTCCATTCATCACACCTCCTAACATTCTGTTCCTATGTACTTTGTATGAAACGTTATAACGACACTAAACGCACTCCAAATGTCGGCTTTAAATCCGTAGAAATATCCAGGCTCTTTCTTTGTTCCCTTTCCTTTATTAGGAGTATCTTTAGCGAACGAATCAATCAGAGCTTGTCTAATAGTTGCGTCTGTCGCTTTCATAGAGTGGCATAGAGTCATTTTTTCTTCACTTCGGTATATTAATGTGGGTTCAATATCAAAAGCTTCAAATTGCTCTAATAAACGTCCTATAAAGTAACAAGTTTCAAATGTTGTTTGACCTACAGGCATACCGAAACTTTGTATTCCTTCAATCGCCACATAATCAATTGGATAATTCTCTGCTTTCCAATTCGAGATTTTATCTTGCAATTCTTTGTTAAGAATTTTTCCTTTATCTACAACTGCCGATAAATCATTTTCAACTACAACAAATGCACTGTATTCATTTGCTGGGTCAATGCCTAAAATCATCTTACGCACCTCCGATTTCAAACTTAGTGACCTCGATTTTTTTCTTGGTCGCATTCATCTTGGCTTCGATACTTTCATAAGCAGTTTTGAAACGTTTTAAATCAGAATCAACTTTCGCAAGCTTTGTTCTTTCATCAGCTACTTTTTGACAAGCTAGTGCTTCAAAAAATTTAATACTTGGTGCTTTTCCATCATGGTCACGTTCCCAAGTACTGCGTTCTACATAAATAGCGTTTGTCATTTTATTTTCTATATCTGCTTTAAGAATGTTCGATTGTTCCTGTAATCTAGCCATCATTTCACCAATTAAGAACATTTGATTCGCAAGGTTTTCTACGTTTAATGCCATTTCCATTACTGCACTTTCATCAGGAATATATGCATCAACTAAGATTGAAAGTTGCTCTTGGATTTCTTCATCTTTCCAATATTTGACTTTGAATGGGTTGTATTTAAACAACAGTTCATTTTGACTTAGCATTATATTTCACCTCTGATTCATCAATCCTTCCATATATACGCTCTAAATACTTAATTGCAATCTCTCTCAATTTCTTTCCTTTAGGACTTTCTGAGTCCATGATTCTATGACAACGTTGGCAAGCACAGACTAGGTTTTTTTCAGAACCTAGTCCGCCATTGCTTCTTGAAAGAATTGTGTGTGCTAATTCAATGCGGTATGTACTTCCACAAAATATGCACATTTGATCTCTTTCTTTTACCAACTTTCTAGTTTTTAAATCTATATCTGTAGCTTGGCTACGTTTTGATTTATACAAGACTTACACCTTCGGGTTGTGACCCTTGTGGTTCATCAGGCTGCGAATATGTTTGTGGTTGAACAGGTGCTTGTTCGATTGGTTGTGTAGGTTGTTGGATTGGAGTTTCATCCAATTTCATATCCACATTCATTTCTTCCTCTGAATACATACTTTGGAAGTCATTAGGGAATGTTTCTCTCAACGCTTGAGTAATCGCAACCTTACGAATCATTGTAGCCATTTTCGAGCTCCATTGTGAGTTAAGTTTTCCGTCCTTAGTTCTTCCTGCGTATTCTTCAACTGGCACTTCAATATGCGTAGGATGTGAAATATTTTTTCTAAACACATCTGCCCATCCACCGACAACTTCTTCACGATCTTTAAGATAGAAAGCACCTTTTCGGTAAGTTAACTCACCACTTTCGTTATTAATTACGATAATTCCAGCATCTAAACCATCAAACTCTGAATTTCTTTCTGCACGTTTCAAGAACACATCTTTTGAAACTACCATTTGAGCTGGTGAAGTGTTTCCATACTTGATTAAGTAGCAGTCTTTAATGAATGGGTTCAAGCCTTGTGATTTACACAAGTTGATGAAATAAACAATTTCTTGGTCTGTAATTTGACCATTACCATTTACTAAATAATTTCTTACGATAGCTGGAGATAATTTAACTTTTTCTCCGTTGGCAGAAAATTCTACCAATTGATTGTCATTTTTCTTTGCAATATTGTTTTGTAACATAATTAACATTCTCCTTTTTCTAAAATATTGACTTTCACATCATGTTCTTTAATAAATTGATTCAAAATTGGATTAAACGCTTGTAATTCGCTCACAGAGCCTTCAAATCTAAATACGCAATATCTTCTTGCCTCTGTTAGATTTTGAGTCTGAGGTGTTTCAAACGGAGCTTGTGTAGGTACTGCATTTCCTCTTTCCATTTGAGCTTGCTTAGACTGTTCAATTTGAGCATTTACTTTTTCTTGAAGCTTTGCTTTAGCTTCCTTGATCTCGTTGATACGTTCCGTAGCTTTGCTTAAATCCAAAGTCTTACAGAATAATTGGATAACTTGTTCTGCCTGTAATTCATCCTCAGGCAATGAAGCTTCGATAAAAGATAATTGTTCTTCGGCTTTCAAGAACTTGTTATTCAACGATTCTTCAATTTCTTTAGGTTTAACAGACTTATTCAAATATCTTTCTTCAAAAACCAGTTCAAATGGATATTTGTTGTTCGTCATGTTTGCCCATAGCTCTTTGATTTGATTACGCTTCAATTCTTTCTCTGCATTATCAATATCATTGATTCCATCACCCAATTTATCGGATGCTTCTTTGATAGTCTTTTCGACTTGCATAATGTCTTTTTTATCTTGCAACCACTGAGCGAATACATCATTCTCAACTTGCTTACGCTTATCAGATACAAGCTTTACCAAATTGTTTAAAGCAGCTCTATCTGTTTTAGCCTTCTTGTAGTTGCCTTCATCTACTACATAGTTGTAGTGCTTTAAGCCTTCTTGAATATCAGGTAATAATTCACTAGCATTTGTGTACACTTTTCCATTTTGTGCACGTACCTCTAAATTAAATTCCATATTTCCATCTCCTCTTTTTCTATATGGACAATGTGATAGGCGGTTCTACATCTTGGATAAAGTACCTATCCCATTTTTCTAACATTGCTTGTTTTAGATCGTTCATACTATCTAAAGCTTCTTCTTTACGATATGAGCGCTCTATAATTCGTGCATCACCATCTGCAAATCTTAGTTCTGCACAATAGATAACGAAGTCAAAATCCGTAACAATCAATCCTTCTAAAGTTTGACAATAATAGTTGTCAGGAACTGTTTCGTTTCCTTTACTGCCCCATTTCTGCAAACTATGAGAATTGATTATCTTAGATGTTTTGATTTCCAAGATTCCTCTTTCACCGGTTTCCTTGTTATAAATAAGTCCATCAGGACTGTATCTCAAGAACTCATGTTCTTTAGAAACCAATGTAACGTTATCCACGTATTGCACATCTAACTCAGGATGTTTGGCTTGAAATAACGTTCTTAAACAAGGCTCTGCAGTATTGCCATACTCGATAGCATCATTTGTGATTTGTTGTGATCCAAACTTCTTGTCATGCCACAACTGATTAAGCGTTTTCCATGGGTTCAAGTCCATGAAACAAGCTGCATCCGACCCACCGATTCCACGTCCACGCTTTTTCAACCATTCTTCATGGTTTCCGTACTTTTCGACAATGTATTTATCAGTGTCTTGATACAGATTCATTTTTTGCCCCTCCTTTCAAAACATACTTGGCATAAGATGTCTTATCTCCAAACCGATTTTTTGAAGTTTCTGTTTGAGTTTCAATGTCATATCCCAAGTCTCTTAAATCCCATATACGAGCACCTAAACGAGTTATTCCATACTCCCTAATTGCTTCTAAAGGAGCGATTGAACCATATTCCTTTAGGTGCTTGATAATTCTTTCTGTTTGTGTCATTACAAGCCTCTTATGTACCAGTTTGCGAAAACTGTAAATGCGATAGCTAATGCGAATAAAATGATTGAACATATGTAATTGAATTTAGCAGCTCGATTAACCATACGAGTCTGCTTTTGGCTTCTAACTAGCATTGAGTACTGAGTTTCGTACTCGTTATTAGCAAAAGAAGGAAGCGTGATACAATCACCTAATTCAACTGCTTTCTTTTTTGCGGTTGATTTAGAACCAGGCTTCTTCGTCTCTTTCTGCTTTGCAGAAGTCGTAGCAGTAGTCTTCGTAACTGTACTCATCTTGTTCTTCCTCCTCATCTTCATCAATAAAACGGTTGTCATCCAACTCTCTTAAATCATCTACATTCATCATGTTGTTCACACCTTTCTTTGAACTCAGGAAACATCCTGATAAATAACTTTGTTGGAACTTTCTTTGTATCTATCACCTTTGATAGATTTGACTTTTTGTAAGCCTCAGATTCGCAAATAAGATTCAACATCTTATATGCGGTTTTTTTAGAAACACCAAGTTCCATGATGTCTCTATAGCCAAGCAACACTTTCATTCCTTTACACATCTTTTCCCTACTTCAAATCCACACATATAAATGGTTTGAAGCATTGAAGATACGTTTACTAAATCTTCCTTAGAACATCCGTTCTTAATTAGCACATCAAAAACTTTTCCTTCCCAATGCACTGAGTCTTGGAATAATCTAATTGAATCTAATCTGTCACTTTCTAATCTTTCACTTGGTTCTGCCATTTTATTCACCCTTTCTTATCGTTTTATGCATTTTTGAATTTATTAATGAAATAAATCTGACCTTTGCCAGTCACTTTTGTTGTCCTTGTAATTCTTGTTGAACCATCAGGATTGCTTATTGTTCGTTCTTTAACTTCAAACAATCCTTTTTCCATTGCCATTTGAGTTGGCATATTTTTTGAAGTACCTTTCTTAATCAAATATCCGTCATTTCTCATTCTTTCAAATAATCGTTTTTGACCAATATCTGTACCATTCTGTTTAATCAATTTAGCTAAGTCACCAATCAGAATTGAAGTATCGCTAGTTGCAACTGCATCTGCAAAGATCGCTTTCGGTTTCATTTCTTCGTTTTCGATTTGAAGATTAGCAATTGTTTTATGTGCAATGTCTAATGCACGAGCCATAACCTTTTCAGGACTATTCCAAGCCTTTTCTAATTCGATTAACTTTCTTCGAATTTCTTTTCCTTTTTCATTGCGTTGTAGCATTGCAATTTCTTTTGCCATATCAAGTGTGATTCGGTAGTCTTGCAATTCTCTAGTTGCTCCGTTATTAACAAGTGTGGAACTTTTCACACTTGTAAAATCTATGTTTTCTTCAAATCCATATTCTCCCATTCGTTCGAACCATCTTGTAAATCTGTCCGTAACATTTAATTCTTTGTGCAACTCTCTAGCCGATAAAGTTAATTTGTCACCATTTGTAGTTACATTAAATAATTCATTCATTTATTCAATCTCGTTCTTATCGGTATTTATTTTTAAAAAAATTTAGCTTAGCAAATCTAAGGAAATTCCGTAGTGTTTAGCTAATTTTTTTGCGTTGCCCCATGACATAGTATCAGGGTCTTTTTCATATTTCTGATACGTTCTTAGATTGACTTCTAAGTAATCAGCAATCTCTTGTTGAGTTTTTTTCTTATTCACACGTAAAGCTTTTAATGTGAACTTTGGAACTGATTCTGTCATTAACATCTTCCTTTCTTGTTACCATCCATATCGGTATCTTCACTTATTATTATATTCATCTATCTACCTTTGTCAACGGTAAGATGAACTTTTTTTGTATTTTACATGAAATTTTTTTATATGTATATATACAATTATGGTCGGTATTGTGTTATTCTATTTGTAGAGGAGGAAACTTATTCATGGATATTAACGCAACAGGACAAACGCTTAAATATTTCAGAAAAAGAGCAAATCTTACACAAAAAGATGTAGCTAAATCCATGTTAAAAAGTCAACAATGGGTTTCTGATACCGAGAATGGTGTAAGTACTTTGCTCTGGGGTGATCTAAAAAAGATTTGCAAATTGTATAATACTACCCCATCTGAATTTGAACGCAAAGAAAACGAATTTATGTAGTAGAAGTAAAAAATGGAGATGAAATAAATAATTATATTCGTTTGCTTGGCAGTATAAAAACGTCCGCAACGAAACATGATAAACTTTAAGTGCCTGTAAATAGGCAACTGTATTTTCATCTCTCTCTATTTCATGGAAGGCACACTCGCTAAAGGGTGTGTTTTTCTTTTTTACATACAAAAAAAGCACTAGAAATTAATCTAGTGCATTATCTTTATCCATCAATTTAGCTATTCCTTTATCGGCTTGAGGTAGCCAATGAGCATAAACACTTAATACAGTGCTTAGATTGTCTCCTAAACGCTTTGCGACATCATATAAGCTAAAATTAGAGCTTCCATCTCTTACCATATTGCCAATCATATAACTTGCACATGAGTGCCTTAAATCGTGTACACGAATGATAGGTATTTGTTCTTCATTGCTTTCATTTGCAATTTTAATAGCTTCTCTCATCCTCGTTCTAACTGTCGTATTGCATACGGGTATATCTATCCCGAATACAAATGATTTCTCAGGAACATCCAACATCTCTTTAAACTCTTTGTATTCATCCGATAAGAACTGGGGCATTGTGATTGTTCTATAACTGTTTGGAGTTTTTGGAGTTGTGATTTTATGTAAGTCTTTTGACCATGTCTTTTTAATTGCAATCGTATTGTTTTCTAAATCCACATCTTCCCAAGTCAACGCTAGTGTTTCACCAATTCTCATCCCCATATAAAATTGATTGTCGAATAGAAGATGATACAAAGGATTTTCAACATAAGGAATAAACAGATTGAATTGTTCCAAAGTCCAATACTTCATTTCGACTTTCTTTTCGTTTGGATTTTTAGCCAATTCAACAGGTGAACAAGGATTGCTTTCTAAATATCCTTTTCGTACTGCGAATCTCAACATCTTATTGATTCTAGATAAGTAATTCTTTGCAGTTTCATATCCTACGTTATTAATCATTAATTCCATTGCAACCTCTATATCGTTTGTTGTAATGGATTTTATGTTCACATCACCTAAAATATCAATCCATCTTTCAAGCAATCTATTCTGAACTTTATAGGTACTTTCTTTTATTCTCTTTTCTGTATATGCTGCATAGATATTAAACAATTCCTCAAGTGTGATATTCTTGTATGGGTCTTTCACATTCTCTTTGAATATGATCTCTGCTTTTACTGCATCTTTCTTTTTTGGAAAGCCACGTTTCTTGTATTGTCTATACTTCCCATTCTTCATTTTGTACGAACCATAGAAATACCACGTACCTGTTTTTTCATCTTTTTTTACTGCCATGTAATTTTCCCTCTTTCTTTAGATAACATATAAATTTTATAAAAAACTAGTGAAAATAGGTGAAAAATAAGGCTATTTTATGCCAATATCATGCCAATAATATGTATCGTACTTTATATAAAGCAATTTTCTTTTTGTTGAATGATATTTATAAGTTTCTAGCTCTTTATTTTCCTTTATTTTTTATTCCTCTAGTTTATTTTATGTTCTCATATTTTCTCGTTTTTGACCACATTTTATTTAATTGAACCTAAAAAAATCTTCCATGTTTTATGCCACGCACTTTATGCCATTATGCCAAAAACATATATAAACAAAAAAGCCTCCTGCTTGGTAAGGAGACTCTTTTGCATAAAGTTATCTTAGAAAGGGTGTGCTCATCCACGAAGAACACATCAATAATATAGCACATAAATTTTAAGATTTGTTAAAAAAACAAAAACCATACCTGATGTGGATGAGGTATGGAATCGTTTTGGTGACAGTATCTAAAAAGGGGAGCTTTTAGCAATTGTCACATTTTGTAGTTGTTTGCTAGTGCCACAAAGAGAAATGTTAAGATTCAATTGCACGTCTGCAATTTGCACTACACCAAAGAGAGCTTAGGCCTTTATCACTCTACTTTTCCTAGCAACATGATTATATCATGAACGCAAATATTTTTATGCATAAAAAAAGAAGAATACGATTGTATTCCCCTAAGCATAGATATTATACCATAGTATAGATAAGAATAATATAGAATGATATTGGTCGTATTGTGCACTCTACTAATCTATGTGCATATATTTTAACACAAAAAAAGCAAAGGACGTATAAATCATACGTCCTAGGAAACTCCTTCTACACTAGTAGACGAGCTATTTTATAATTGGCTATCTCGAGCTTGCGTGATATTTAAGGAGCAACATGATTTTCATTTCCACCAATTAAATTTTCGTTCACGATAGTTCACAAGATCATAATGTATTTACAAACATATAAACCTATTTTTTGCGGATTTTGTGCAAATATGAGTGTTTGGTGTCGTATTTCGTACATTATGTACAATTATTTGAACAAATTAGCGATTTTTTCAACGATCTTTAGCAACAGTTCAATCAATTTATTGATTCCTGTCACATTGATTTTGTTTCCATTATCGTCTGTTGATTCATCTTTCTTTGGATTTGATTTATAAAAATCAATATCGTGGAAGATTATATCTTTGTCGATTGGGTTAGCTGCATACTGATGGATAACACCTACACTAGATTGGTCTGATTGAATATTACCATCATTCGTACCCCAATTTGCAATCCAAATAGGATATGTAGTTTCTACAAATGTTCCTAGCCAACTAGTACTAGTATAAACACCTGTATAATATCCCTTAGCACTCATATAGTCGCAGAATATTTTACAAGAGAAAGAACATCTTTCTTTTGTTAAGACACCAGCTTTCTTCTTGTAATTATCTGCATCCTCCATATCAAACCATACACCTAATTGAACATTTCTGTCTTTGATTAGATTATATACATACTCTGCTTCCGCTCTAGCTTGACTATCATCTAACGCATAATCATAGCAATACACACCATAAGGAATCTTTAATTGTTCACATTTATCTGCAAAGTATTCAAATTTCTTATCAGTGTATTCTCCGTAGGAAGCACGCAAAATCACAAAGTCATATTTTGATAAATCAATATCTGAACTGTTGTGTTCTGAAATATCAATTCCGTACCCCTTAACATTCTTAGTGTAATCCGTTGTAGGTGGCTTAGAAGGCTCTGTAGAAGGCTTAGAAGGCTCTTTTTTATCTTCCTCAGTATTTGTATCAGGCGCTCTGAATTTCGCCCACATTTGGCTTCTATCCTCTGTAGCGGACACTGCAACAAAGAACTTTCTGTCTCCTTCTTTTCCAACAACGTATCTATGTCCATTTGTAACGCACTTCCAATAATAACGAATCTCATCTCCTGAATTGCATTGTCCAAATATTTCTCCACTTGGATTATCATAGTGCTTATGCACACCATCAACAATGAATGTTGCGATACCATCTTCCTGAGTTAATTCAATATCTTGTGTTTCAGGAGCACCGATTGTGGCCCACGGTTCAACACCATATGATTCACTGCCACTGACTGCTGCGAAACATCTGACTCCATTTGTATGAATCCATGAAATCCATCTATGTCCAAGTCCTACCCATTTTTCTGTATAGACTTGTTTTTCGCCCTTTACAAATGTTCCGTAAGAAGCACCTGTTGGTGTATCTCTATGAATAACGATAGCAGTATCATTGTTGAAAGTTGCCATTCCATTTTCTTTAATCAATTGAGAAGCATCATATGTAGAAGCATTAGTATAGAATTTAGGTCTTAAATATCCCCAAATAGCACCTTGATAGTTTAATGGCCATAACATAGCTTTAGGTTTGCCTAGAACGTTCTGAGAAAGTGCTCTGCCTTCCCAATAGATAAATATATGTCCGTATCTTGCATCACCACCTACAGACACTCCCACATCACCATTTTGGGGAGCACCCGTAACAACATCAAAGTAACTTAAAACACCATTATTTGCTCGATTGAACCACCAATCTTTGGCATGGCCACGTGCAATACATGGCTTCCCTCCCCATGCCATCAATCCTTGAATTAATGAAACACATTGTCCACCATATGGTTCTACACTTTGAACATAGTTGATGTTCATTATTTGCCCTTTATTGTTAAAAACCTTATTGATAGCATAGTTATAAAACTCTTGTGGAGTTCCCATTCTTTAACCTCCTTAGTTTTTATCTAGCAGAAAGTCTTGAATCTCGTCTCTAGTTTCTTGGAGTTTATCTTTGTCGTTTTCAGAAAGCATATTATTGATAATTGCAATGTTCGCTTTTAATGTCAAATTACCACGTTGCTTATCTTCTTCTAATCTTTCTTCATGTTCTCCTAGCCTTCGAGAATGTTCATTCAATTCTTTCTTAATCCCTTCTTGTGTGATAACTAAACTTTCAATTGATTTTATTCTATCATTGTCTCTTACTAACAATTCTTCGTGTTTTCTAACAGTTTCTTTTAAATCGTCATTAGGTTTCTTTACCTCTTTAATGATTTTAACTACTCCCCAAGCAGAAGCAATGAAGCCTAGAAGCCATAAAACATATTCTAAATCAATAGTGATTACTTTCACTATTAGTCACCTTTAACATTGATTTTATCAATTCCATTATCTAATTGAATCTTAACGTATTCTTCAATTTCATCAAAAGTACTTTGAACGATTTCACTAATCATTTCTTTTGTAATAATGCCGTGCAATGCATCAGGCACTAGATCATAAAGCTTGCCGACAACTTCTTCAAATTTTTTACCACCAGCATTAGTTGTATCTTTGTAGTTGTCCTCAGCTTCTTTAATGTAAGCAACTGCTTGTGCAGTGATTTTAGCAATCACTTCTTGCACTTCCTTTGCTTTAGTTTTAGCTTTGGTACTGAATTTAAAATATAAAGCTAATCCACCACAAACTAAAGTAGCAGCAGTCTGTAATAAAGTTAAAAAATCTTGTACATTCATAAATTTACACCTCCAAAAAATATTTCATCTCTCTCATATTTTCTGAGGTACTGTTTTATGGCATTTCAATTATATAATGAAAAGAAAAGGACGTACATTAACGCCCTATAACTTATACAATACATTTTGTGTGATGTAATTTTACATTGTTCTTAGATACTTTAGCATAAATCATTGTTGTAGCAATGCTTTCATGCCCTAAAATAGCTTGGACTTCCTCAATACCCATACCTCTATTTAATCCATCCGAAGCGGTTGTATGTCTAATGAGGTGATGGAATACTCTACGTTCAATACCAGCAAATTCTCCAAGTTGTCCTATTCTTTTTTCAATCCCAAATTTTGATAATCTCTTATACGGACCTGTCCATTAATCGCATTATCAAACGGATGTCCACCTCATTTATATAATAAAATAAAACTAGCTTATGAGCTAGTTTTTTCTAAAATAACTGAAATACATGCGTCACAATACAAATGCCCTGCAACAGGCGTGTCTGTTTTAAGTTTAGCGAAATATGGCAAATATTTCATCGCTATTATAGTATAAACAAATTGTGGGTTATTTTTTGATGTTGTGACTGTTACATTATCATCTAACATTAAATAAACATAATCTATTAATTCATCTGTACTTTTGTTTTTTAATTTACATGTGTTATCACTTAAAAATGATTTCTTAACTGTATAACCTTCTAAGTCTAAATCCCTAACCATAATGGTGTTGGTATAATAAGGAGCAGTTGGTAAATAATCAAAATCATATTTAAAATAATAATCAAATTTTTTAACATTTTTATCTTTGCTTTCTGTCAAAACATAATATTCAGTTGCTCTAATTTTAACAAGTGACACATTATTTTCAACGCTTGGTGTAGGCTCTGTTGTCCAAGGGAAAATGTTTTCGCTCGTATCACTATACTTTTGCTGAATTTCAACGATATTAACTTCACCCACTCCAGCATTAATAATAGGCTTAGTGTCAATTTGATTGTTTTCAAGCCATAAACTACACGCATTTTTTGTATTAAAAATTGCATTCACTTTTAATGTTGAATATTTAATATTAACAGTTGGGAGTACCGTGTAATTTGTGCTAAACACATCAACTAAACACTTATTATTGTTTGAAATATCACAATTATTAAATGTTATTTGTTGTTTCTCCACACCACTTATATTCGGTAGAAGAAAGGTGTTTGCATTATCATAAGTATGAATATAACAATTATTAAATTCAAAATTATCAAGAGAACTAAATAATTCAATTATTCCATTCGGCTCAAATTTTGAGAAAGTGCAATTATTAAATATAAACTTACCACCAATATATCCACTAATAATACTAGTTCTTTGGTTATAGTCTTCATCATAATAAAATAATGTTTTATTAATACTATAAACCACACCATTAAATTGATTAGTGGCAACAATAAGTTGTGTATTTTGTAAATTACATTCATCTAATAATAAATGTTCTAGTGTGTTATTTCTAGGTGAAATATTATTAAATAAATAATTAATATCAACAAAATTACAATACTTAAATTGAGATGAAAAAAAGTTTTCTGTTAGTGGTAAATCACTTCCTACAGTACGCTTAAATGTGATATTACTAAACACACAATTAACTATTTGTTTTGTAAACGTGTTGTTGCCTAATATAATCACAGTATTAATACCTATTATATTTGTATCAGTGTTATCCATTAAAGTATTACCAATTAAATATGTTTTGTTGCTTAACAATACATACTTACCAGTTTCGTTTGCTTTCGCAATACAAGCATTAAATGCTGAACTATCATCCGTAACACCATCACCTACAGCACCGAATTCTTCTGGTGTAACATACACATTTTCAATATTTACTGCATGGTTTTCATCAGGCAGTATCGTTACGTTATTAACCTTGATTGCTTTAATAGGTATTAATTGATCTACAACTTCTTGCTTAATATATCCAGCATCATTTTGAAGCTCAGATACATTTTTAGGAATTTCAGTTTTCTTTGCATAAACACTAGCTAAATCTAAATTTACAATATAATCAACAGGACTAATCGTATTTCCATCTAATTTAATAGTTGTGATAGGCACTTGAATAGCAATGTTTTTGTCGTTGTCTTTGGCAATGTTTGTTCCGTTTACAGAAATTGTCTTTACGAATTGATTTAGAATTTCAATTAAATCCAATTGATTAGAAATATCACCAATCATATTTCCACATTTGATTTTCAAATTGGCATGGTCATTGATTACTTGAATTTCTTTTCCGTTGTAGATATAGAACAATCCTTTTGAATCAACATACGCATGGTCTCTACTTGGATTAGTAATATCATCTACAGAATCAACGATTTCTAGCCAAAATTCGCAATCACCGTCTTTTAAAGGGAATACTACTGCCATATCTTTGTTACATACTACAGGTTGCATATTATTTTCCTCCAGCTTTCATAATGTCTGCGAAGCAAGATGCACAAGAAGTAATTTCTACGCCTAAGAATTTGGTACAAGCTTCAATAAACTTCTTGTTAATCTCCAAAGCGATATTCAATAATTCAGGGTCTCTATCCGAAGCTTGATATGCTTCAAATGCAGTGTACATAGCCATACTTAAATGTTTAACTAAACACCACTGTTCTCTATCCCCTTTGCCACCAAAAGAATTGTATAGATAAAGCATTTGAGAACGTCTGATGTTGGCATAATCATCAATTTCATCCTTTAGTGCTTCAATCTTTTCTAAATTATCAGGAATTTCTTCTTCACTAATTAATCCGTTTTCAACCTCAGAAATACGTTTTTCTAATAAGGTTTTAGCGTGTAGTTCTGCACTTGCAATTTGTGTAAAACTACGGATAATATCTTCTCCAATTCCCGAAGTGCTATATTTGTTTTCCATCTACACAACCTCCTTTTTGTATGCTTTGATAGACAATCTAGCAGACTGTTGTTTTTGTTTTCTTTTAAAGTCAATTTGTTGACTGTTCAATTTCAATAGCGATATGGCAGACTGCCAATCTCTAGGATTTTGTTTTACATGATTTGATAGGTTTTCAATCCTTTGTTCATATCTATTCATAGATACCTCTTATCTGTTTACATGACTATATTTAAGATAATTTACTAACGTACAATCAAAATTACCATTTCCCGTTACTTTGATTGTTTTATATCCTGGGTCTAATATTCTATTTCTCTCATCCTCTGAAAGATACCCACAAGCTTTAAGAACATCAAAATTAGAGTATTGCCCAGGCCATAGTCCATTGCCTGTAATCCACGCTCCGTTGAATTGCTGCTTGAAATATGGTGTCATGTCTATTCCTTCAATCTCAACATTAAAGTTTGTAGCAGTAGAATTATCTATTACTAGTTTAAACTCAAAACGCTCATAATAAATCAAATCCTGAGAAATTGACATTCCTATTACCGCTGGTTTAGAACTTGAACATCCCCATCTAGGGAACTCATACCCATAAAAATCAACTGTGTGGTTTCTACGTTGAATGGAATTGTATCTTCCTTTTTCTTTCAAATCATAGACACTATCAGCTAATATATTTATCGCCTTACTAATATCCATAACTACTCACTCTTTCCGTCTCTATCTGTTCTTAGGAATTTCTCTAGTGTCAATGTATCTATTTCAATTCCTGTTTTATCTATTTCTCTTTGTAGACTTGTGATATAGAACCAATCGTCTTGTTTTAGAATACGTTTCATGTATCTATTACAACTTCCCAATTGCAATAAATTGAGATCATAAATAAATCTGATTCTATCACCTACGTTTACTTCTTTAGGCAATGCTTCACAAGAAGTGTTGATAGAAAACTTTCTTCTTGCGTTAATTAGTTTTCTACAGGCACAATCATATACGACCTTGGCCGCATAAATTCTATCGTTATCAGTAATGATAGTTGTTCCGTTTGTAGACTCAGGGTCAATGCTCTGTTGTACATAAACACTCTTTACTCTGAAAATACCAATGATATTTGATGTACTGATTGTTGTCGTATTGCAATATGGATAAGGTTGGTTTTGACCAAAGAAATTAGCTCTACCATTACCAGCATCAGAAACGTACATTGCAACGTGTGATGTAGGTGTGTCACCACCTCTACCGAATATGCACCAATCACCAAATTGAGGTGTACTAACATAATCAAAGTATTGAGAATAGCCTAATTCATCTCTGTTATACCAAATGTAATCTGCATATCCATCACCGCCTATAGCTCTCGTAGGGTCGGGATAATTTAATGTCTGTAATGCTTTCTTCCAAACATCTACACATTGATATGGTTGCTCAGGCGGTACACCATCCATGTCGATAGATTGACCATTCCATGTGTTGATAAAATTCTGAGCGTTCCAAGGACGAGATTGTGTTTTATCCGTATCGGTTGTAGTTCCGTTATCATCTTGTTCCCACTCAGGGATTAAACCGTAAATACGTTGAGCAAATTCAATACGTTTTTGATACTGTAAATCAATGGATGTATCACCACGCTCATAATCTGCCATAAAAGCCATTACCATGTAATTCATATCGGCTTCCATATGTGACCATTGTTGAAATGTGATGTTATATGAAGGAGTAGGAATCCAAGGCCCATTTGTAGCGTTTGTTGACCATTCTTCAACTAACTTAGCTACTTCCCCTTTTCCGTACATTGTGTAGCTTGTATACCCATGAGAACCAAGCCAATTAGTGATTCGTGTGTATGGAGTCCATTGAACCAATCCAAATCCTTTTTGAGAATCAGGAACATCACCCATTTGATATAAGTTAGGATTTAATGTTGATTCAACATGACATGAACCACATAAAGCAGCAATAGCAGATTTACTCCAAATGTCTTTTAAAGAGTGCCATAAGGCTTTAGCATTGTTTATTTCCTCTGTATCCGTCAAAAATCTTTGCTCTTTAGGAATTACCCATTTATAGTCTTTAGAGTCTTTTGTCATGTCCTCTAAGCTAAATGGTGATAAATCATCAAAAGCAAATGTTCCTTCAATGAATACACCACTTTCATATCCAACTGATTCAGTATCAATAATCGAATACTCCAATTGATTGTTAGGAGCTAATTTAGGAAAGTCTACATATTCATAATCACGCTCGTTATTTATGTTTGATCTCAAAATAACTACAGGGAATTTAGGGTTCTGTAAGCTTTTATCGTTATATACTTCTCTTAAAGATAAAGAGGACATACCACTATCAGATTTATTAGCATAAACTGTAGCTAAGTTAATAACATCTGAGAAATCAGTTTCCATTGTAGGTTCGCCAATGATTCTATAGTTTCTTCCTAATGTTGGTTTATTAGAAAGCATAACAGGTTGTTTCTTCCCAAAATATCCAATTTCAACTTGCTTATCATTTGTAAATGGAACTCTCCAATAAACAGATGGTGTCAATTCACAAGTTTTAGTAAGTGCATCCAATTTAGATTGTCTAGAATAAACGTAGTCAATCTTTTCATTATCAATCTCAGTTTCAAAATTCATCTTCCACTGAGTCGAATAATACATATCTTCACTTTCGTATACGTTCTTTATAAGAGCGTTTTTAACCGCATAATTCGTTGGGACTTGTCTATATGTCCATTCGTTAATTACGTGCGTTAGAGATATGTTTAAACCACTTAAAGATGGTTTATAGTCGGTAATCATTCCGTAGAAAACTCCACAATCCATAATTACTCGCATTTCTTTTCTTCCTGAGATTAAATCGTAGTATTCGTTAGGAATTGTGATTTGCATTTCAGGTACTGTCATCAACTCGTTTGAAAAGCTGATTGTGCTTAAAGCCTCTCTAAATCTTTTCTTAACTTTTCCAAATTCTAATATTTCAAAGTAAGGAATCATGTTTACTCCTAACTACCAATTTTGCCTTGTCCTACCCATTTACCATTTTTTCTAATTCTACTTGACCCTTGGTTTTCTTTATTTGCTTTATCGGCACTGTACTTGCCAATAGTGACCCAAGAATCTTTAACTCTCTTTTTAAACCATCCTGTAGCTCTATCCAAAGAATAGAATATACCGCCTTTTCTTACTGCCCATGGTCTGAAATCAGGGATAACCTGTTGAATTGAATATATATTTTCGTAAGGGAATGTAGCATCTTCACCTCTTAATTCAACTTTAACGTGTGTTGTATCTATTGGAAGTTGTAACTTGCCACTCCATTGACTATTTTGTGCAACTGTTTCCCAACCTGATGAATAAGCCAATGACCATGTATCAGCATGAGAGAATATTACTTGATTATAAATCTCTCTCCATGATGCTTTGTTGTTGTTAGAAACACTAATGATCAAAATATAGTTATACCTTCCACCATATTGTACATACTTCCCGTTACCTGTATATGTACCAGCATCCGTTACAACATAACCAACTAAATCTAATGTGAATGTAACACCATAGTTTCCATCATCTGAAAAGTTGATGCCTTTTCCATACCCTTTAGCATGGGCGGCAGCAAGTGGTAATCCAAAGTCTGCGGTATCGCCTGGATTTCCACCTAATACTACGTTTGCGTATGGCCCTGTGTTATCGTAAGCTCCATGAAAGTTTTGCCATGCCATTAAACACCACCAGCCAAATCATTCTCAGAACTTCCGTTATTAGTACGGATGTATGAATTTCCATCAGGAGTACCACCAAAGATATTGATATTACCTGTAGCAATGCTTCTTCCGTCATTAAAATCGCCTTGAAACACATTATCTCCAGTTTGTTTCCATGCACCACTATTTTTAAGGTTCGTAAGAATCTTTTCGACCGCACTGTACATATCTCCAACGCTGCCTTCGATACCACCAACCTTATTTTGTAAAGCTCTGATAGCATCCCAAATCTTTTGGATTTCTGCCCATAGTTTCTCGATTTCTTCCCATTGGCCGCAATCTGAACAAATCATTACATCCATGATACTGATTAGGTTCTTTTCCAAATCTCTGATAGCTTCTTTTGTATAGCATACATCATATGTATCAATCTTTTCTAGCAATCCGCCTAATAAGCAATCGTTCATATCGTGCATATCTGTACAGTTGTTGTGGCCCTTGTTTTCAAAGCCTTGGTTTGCTTTAAGATTTGCACAAATAGTATCTGTTACACCTTTTTGAATGAAATTACTGCTTGTAGCTTTTAAAGAATCGCAAGCAGAACAAACATCTTTATTCATTTATGTGTACCTCCTAATCTCTACAGATAACGAAGTTTACCTTGTTATCATTTACAAAACGAGTGTGTAGAGATATTTCATCATCTTCTAGCCAATCAACATAAATAGAAAGGAATTGCAACCAATTTGTTGTTTCTCCAGCTTTTACTGTTCCACTCATGCTTAATTCCACTGTTTTGTTAATATCTTCTTCAAATGAAGCGTTTGTGATTTTCTGATATACCAACGATCCACTCTTATTAGGAACACGAATTGAAACAGTTGGAGCTGAACCAGCGGAAACTCCCGTCATTTTATAAGAGTAGTGTTTCAATGTAACACTGTTGAATTTGTATGTAGCACTCTTATCTTTGTTAGGCTTCATACAGAAATCTACTTTTCCTGTAATAACTCCGTCCGCTACTTTCGTATATTCACTTGTGTGAATCCAATCTGAATACTTGAATGTGAAATTACCTTGTCTGTCAATTTCAACACTTAATCCAGGTGTAGACTGTTGAATAGTATATTGTGTTTCGATTGCTAAATTTTGAAGTTGAAGATTATACAACTGATCTTGCAATCCACACATCCAACAAATCATAGCTGCTTTCATGTTGTAATCATTGTTAGCATATTGACTCATGAATAATTTCCAATCACACAAATCAAATCCATCTATGATGTCATATAAGCCCTTTGTAAGGCAATCGTTGGCATTTTCCATGTCTGTACACGTATTATTACCATTATCAGGATTTAAGCCTGTATCGTTTCCTAAAGACGTACAGATTGAATCTGTAACACCATTTTGGATAAACTCTGCACTGCTATCTTTTAACTTTCCACAAGCAGTGCAATAACTTTTTACATTTGCCACTGCAAGCCTCCTTAATTTGTAAGTTCATCAACATCTATATATACACAAGCTATCTTACAACATGAGCCTGTGACAACTAATCTATTCATTCCATGATGCACTGTGAATCCAAATTCATCTTCGATTACTAGATTGTCTAAATCTACTTCCTCTGATGCACAACATCCATCCGCAGTAAAGTATAAGTTCCAACTTGAATCAAGTGTTAAAACTCCATCATATTCACCTAGAATCATCATTTTATTTCCATTAATTTCGATTTCAGGGTTTTGAAATTTACCATCTAGAATCAATTTCACTTTGTCGGTATCTAATACTGTTCCACTGTAGAATCTTCCAGCAATTGACTCAACACAATAATCTTTTTTACAGATTTTATTCTTAATCAAATCATCACCGAAAATCTGTTCACCTTTGATGCAATCGTAGACAATCTTGTATGAATTGCCACAATTCATAAAATCTTCCAATGCTTTAGTTCCCATTACACATAAAGATGTTTCCTCTGTAATGTCTCCACAATCGCATAAACACGAATTGCAAGTTTCCATATCAGGAGGGCAAGTAACACAACATGATAAGCACTCTTGAGCATCTCTGAAATCCTCACAATCGAGGATATTACATACAGAGTAAGGAACTAAGAATGTTTTCTTTGTATCTGCAATATGCCATACACCTTCCCAAAGTTTAAAATCAATATCCATTGATAGATAACCTTGGTATTTTTTGTAATCTTCACTAAATCCTGTGACATAGGCCCATGCCCAAATCAATTTATTGTCTTGAATTGCCCATAACCTTCCAGGTTTAAGCAAATTCAAATTGAAATAGTCACGTAGGAATCTTCTATCTTCATCATGAAAATGTTCATAATTAAAATTTAACGTTAAGGACAAATCACCTTCCGTAAGAAACTGTTGATTCTTTTGGAAAGCAACATAACTACCATGTCCGTAACTATATTCTTGCGTTGCAGTCTTTGTATCTTGCTTTAGAGAGGCAGAGGAAATCTCCTCCGCACTGTCTATTACAAGATCATTGAACTGAACGTATGTTTTTAATGGGTTTAAGTTATAACAATTCATTATGCCAAACCTCTCAAGCATCTACCTACTTTGATAGCCTGCCTTCTTTCGTTTCCTTCGTTGAAAGCAATACTGTTATTCGTAACACGATTATCGTTATTGTTGATAGTCACATTCTTATTAACAACACTTCCAACACGAGAACCATATCTAGTAGACAATTCTTTGAACGCACCTTTTAAGTCCATGTTATTTACTTTGTCCATGAAACTTTGACCTGCATTCTTAACTGCACTACGTTTCATTACATACTCACCAGGAGTCAACATAGCAGGTACTGTATCTGTTCCACTAGGCTTCATAACAATTGGTTGTCCACCTTTTTTCAAGTAAACTGGGCCACCTTTAGAAAACTTAAAGTTTTTTCCTTGTGATTCATTACCCGTATTTACTGTAGGAGTCGTTGTACCACCTGTATTAATGCTTCCCGATTGATTGTTGAATGAGTTTTTAAAAGCACTTCCTAAGTATTGTCCTAAATCTGAGAATCGTGTTGAATATCCATACATCATAGTAATCTGATTAGAGATTGAACTAGACATATTAGAGATACCTTCACTGAATCCACTTACAACATCTTTTCCAAACTTCTTACCTACGGATTTGAAGCTTTTCTTCTTCAATGAAGCTTTAGCATTATCAATCTTAGTTCCAAATGAACCTTCAATATCAATGCTTTTGAAACCTTCAATAATTCCATTGGCCATATCTGTACCAGAGGTATTAAATTCTGATTTCATATTTGATAAAGTTGTTGCCATATTGTGGAATGAAGTAACGATTGAGTTTACTTCTGTAACAACATCTGTAGTAGCTTCTCCAACTTTCAATCCTTTAACATTGTTTAGGAATGTTTGAATACCTGTTGTGACTTCTCCAACCTTAACGAAATCTAGATTTAATCCAACGATAGAATTTAAGCTTTCACACGTTTTCTTTAACTTAGAAACAGTCTTATTAACTGTGTCCATATTCTCTAGATTTTCAGTTAATCCTTTGTTTGTTGCCATTTCATTCACTGCATTTCCAATACTCTTAATATTGGCTCTCAGTGTTTCAAAGTCGAAATTAGTTGAATAGACGTTCAAAGTTCCAAACTTGAGGATTATATCACCTAAAGTTGTAATCGCCTTTAGTGCGTTATTAAATAGCTTAGAATCAGGCATTTGTCTCAAGTTATAAGACAACATATTCTTGTCTTTTCCTGTTCCAACACCAGCTACAGAAATATATCCAATTGCTTGAGAAATACTCTCAATTGTCTTTTTAATATCCTCTGCCTTTGGTAAAGGATTGTTTGTGATTGTTGCTTGCAAGTTTCCAAATTCAGGAACAATCTGTTCCAAAATCTTCAATGTATCTAGGAACTCTTGAGCATTTGTAGAGTTTAAATTAGATTTAATGCTCTTTGTAACATCAGGGAATACAATTTTTTTCATTTCACTAACAACACTAGCGACATTCTTTAAAATGCTTGTACAATTCTCAACGTTAATTGAACTTCCGTTGATACTAGACATTTTAGAAAGGCTAGAAGCCATTGTTGTATAGTTCTTAACAATACTGTTTGCATCTGCAATGCTTGTTGCACTTGAAGTGCTAACTGTAGGAAACTTAAAATCATTAATATTCTTGATTACCTCTTGAATATCTTTGAATTGATCGTTGAAAGAACTGCTATCAATACTCATTCCTTGCACTTTTGAAATTGATTCTCCAATAGTAACAAGTTTCTTTAGAATCCTAGTGATATTCCAAGTCTCCATGTTCTTCCATAAAGACTCAGAGCTTTTAATAACTTGACTCCACCAAGAAGAATATGTTCCTCCACCTTCAAACATATCTATGACATCCATAATTCCTTGGATTTTCTTTTTAAGTCCTTTTGTGTTTGAAGGAACATTCTTATCTACTTCTTGCATAGCCTTAGCACAAGCAATCAATGTACCAGCTAGTCCTGTTGTTGTTATCATTCCTAACACTTGGGCCAATGTAGTGATTCCACCAGTTAGGACACCAGCGCCACCTTGAATACCTGTAATAAGTGTCATAGAGCCTATACATTCAAATAAGCCTAATAACTTATCTTTGAATGTGTCGAATCCGTCAGGCATAGTTTTATCTAGCTCTTGCATAGCCTTTGCAAATAGCCATAAAGCTCCGCCTTGACCAATCATCATTGCTAATCCTGTTAAGGCATTGTTCATCTCTAATGCTTTTGAAACTCCTGCATTAATTGTATTAGCTCCAATCATCAATCCCATTACAGAGAATAGATTTGTTAATCGCATAGGCAATGTTGTAATGTCATTTGGAACATTCTTTTCAATTTCCTTTATCGCTTTGCAATAAAGAATAATTGTTCCTGCCCCACCAGCTATGATAGCTAATGAAGATAATTTATTTTTAAATCCTTCTGCATCAAAAGTTTTTGGAGTACCTGTCGCAGTAGCAATCTCATCTGAACTCTTGAATACATCTTTAACAGAACTGAATTTACTTCCTAGTTTTCCTAGGAAAGGAATATTGAAACTTTTTCCTTTGAATTTTGAAGCAACGTTTACTAAATCTCCTAAAAGACTAATTCCACCACTTCCGAGTTTCATTAATCTACCAGCATACTTTAATCCAATACCAATTTGGATGTAGTCTGCTACGAAACGTCCTAATCCTTTAGAAAAGCTTCCGTCTCCCATTTCGGTGATTTTATCTTTTGCAAAATCATAGAAATCACCAAGAATAGGCTTGAAGAAATCAATTGCTCCTTGGAAATCTCCTAATCCTTCTTTAAATCCACCAACAAAATCTTTGAAACTGAATGTTTTTAAAACACTCCACAATTCAGTAAATTTCGTTTTAATGAAGTCTATACCTTCGCCAATCTCTTTTTTATGGCTTCTAATGAAGTTCGCCCCTATATCTCCTAAGCCTTCAACTTTTTGAGAAAGTTTGTAGATATTTCCGTAGATTGTAGCTCCCGTCAATTCTGTTGAAACCTCATCTAATGCACCTAACCACTTTTCTTCGGCTTTACTAAATCTCTTAGGGATTAAGTCAAAAGCATTACCAATTGTGGCTACAGATGATTTAACCATAGTTGCCAACGAATTTAGGCCACCACCGCCTTTTTCATCCAACTCAATTAAGGCATCCTCAAATTGTTGTAATGAAATAGTTGGATTTGAACCTGTAAATGCTTCTCTAAACTCAGCAAATGACATATTAAATTTCTTTGCAATAGCAGTTAAGGCTGGTGTCATACCTGCATCTTCCATTGATCTCAATGTACGAGCATCCATTTTAGAACCCATGATTTGAGAATACTGAGTAACCGCATTGTTTACTCCCTCAGAATCTCCGCCAAATGTCAAAATGGAATCATTAATTGCCGAGAATAGCTTTTGAGACCTATCTAAATCATGATTGATTGAAGTAAATCTCGTAACATGGCTTAGAGCGTCATCTAAAGTGGTTGGTAGCCCCAAAATGCTTTCGTCTAGGTTATCAATCATCTTTTGGATTTTAGCCGTAGAATCGCCTACATCGCCTACTACAGTGGACAATGTTCTTTTCGCAACTTTGATTGTATCGTATCTATTAACACCGCTTGAAAATGCATCACCAATTGCGTTTTGTGCACTTGAAACCAATCCATACAAACTAGAATATCCAACACCTTGTACTAAGAATCGTCCAATATCTCCTATTGGGTTGTTTTGGAAATTCTTAGCAATATTCAACATACTAGAGCCTAGATTTGACATTTTATTTCCGACATCAAATGTAATCTTACTAGCAGTTTTCAAAGCTTTAGCAGCGCTTTGAAGATTGTTTAGCTTATTCAAGCTATCTTGATAGCCGATAACTTGTGACTCAATATCTGCTTTTGTGTTTCTTACATCATTCTCTTTTTCAATGGTTTCGTCTAGCTTTTTATTTGTATCTTCTAACTTAGAAGAATCTGCTTCTAATTTTATTTTTTCTTTGTCTAAATCTGCGATTGAATCATCAATCTCATCAACCAATTTTTGAGCATCATTTAATTCACTGATGTTAGCTTCAATCTTTATCTTCTCTTTGTTAAGATTGTTAATTTTCTTTTGTACTTCATCAATTTCAATGCCAACCTCTCGCATATCATATTTGAGAGCTTCACGTGCACTGTATAGGTCTTTAAGCTTGTCGCTTTTATCGTTTTCACCTAGTGTCATGTCATTAATGACATCATGAATTTCGTTGGCATTAGCTTTTAAATCAATATCAATAGAAAGCTTTTTATTACTCAAGGCTAATAACTCTTTTTTAAGCTCACTAATATCATCTTTAATATCCAATAATTGATTCTTGAAATTAGCTAGATTATCCAAATCTACTTTCAGAGCAAGCTTTTGTCTTTCTAAAGCTTCCTTTTCTTTTTTGATTTCTTCTAATCTTGCCTTAATTCTTTCTAATTCTTGGGTGTTAGCATCAAATTTGAGTTTTACCTTTTCAATTTCTTTTAACTCTTTTTCAAGTTGTTTTATTCTTGCTTCGGCATCCTTAATGTCAAGGACTAACCTAGCACCGACTTCACGTACTGACATCTTCGGACTCCTTCGCTAAATCTGTTTTCTGCATGAAATGAACCGCATATCTGTCAATCTGAGGTATTTTCTTTTTAGAATTTTTATTTGCCTCGTTAATTTCATTCCATGTTTTATCGCTTTGTAGATTTGCGTAGTACCCAAAGGCTACAACTAATTCAGAAACACCCCAATGGTCTAATATCTCATTGGGGCGTATTTTTAGAATTTTACCGACATAATGAGCCATGGTTGAATAAAGATTTAGTTCTGCAACATAAGACTTTGCTTTTTTTACTGAATCCTTTTTATCATCCCCCTTATCAATTATTTGATAAAAACTGTTTCTACCTCATTAAATAATTCAGGATATTTGATAATTAGGCTAATCATGCAAGTTAAAACTGAATATTGCATCATGTGATCTTCATAAAATTCATCTAATCCTAAGAAAATTGCAACAACTTTATAAAGTCCATCAACTAAATTTGTAGAGGATTGAGCGTATAAATGGAAAATCTGTTCGTTTGCTTCATTCATATACGCTTCATAAATCTGAACCATAGTTTTGCTCACTTCTTCATCATCTGTGTCTGTTGTAACGATTCCATCTTTTCCTTCAATGAATTTGTGACCATAGTATTCCTCGATTTCTTGGAATTTTTCTTTATATGGGTCTAGGATTTGTTCTGCATCCAATAGCAATGGTTTTACTTCGATTAAAGCTTCTACCATCTTCATATCTTGTCTAGGAGATAATGTTAGATTTTCAAACTTCTTATCGAACATAACATATTGCCCTACCCTTTTAGCGTTATCAGGAACATCAATTTTATGTTCTTCGATTTCTTTTTCAGTGAATCTAAAACTCACTTCAATATCAATTGTTTTAACATCTGTCTTATTTGCATCACCAACAACTGCAATTTCACCACCATTGCCATAGACTGCGTGAGGAGTATCATCCTCACGAGCTACTTTTAACTTTTCAATCATGGCATTTAACTGTGTTGGTTCTAAAATCTTTTGTTCTTCCATCTCATTTGCCTCTCAATTTCTATAAATTAGCGTTAGCTTTGTTTACTACATAAACTTCATACCAGTTTCCACGAGTATCTTTCTTGAACGCTAAACTAAATTCAAACGCTCCGTCATCAGGGATACCCATTGGGAATGAAGTGATTTTTGCATTGTGGTAAGTAAATACTTCCGCAGTTCCATCACTTCTATAACGAGTGATTGTAACTTTTGCTCTCTTATTCTTTAAGCTATCGTTGTTTGCTACATAGTGTTGCAATACATCAACAGTCATTGGATAAGAAATCTTCAATGTTTTACCTACTAAGTTTTTGTTGAAGTAAATCTTTGAACCTTCAATATCTAAACTTGGATTGATTTTACTGTTCAATACTTGGTATTGAGACTCATCTAAGTTAGCCAACAATGGAGTGTTGATTCGGTTCAATGTAGAATCTGTGATATTGCATTGGTCACTCAATGCTGCATAGATAAATCCACATTCATCAACATAGTGGTCTGCAATATGAATTGAACCATATTCAGGATGTTCTTTATCTGCTTCAATAACCACTTCCTGAGTACGCATCATAAAGCCTTGAGATTTATCTCCCTTGCCAATGAATGGGTTCATAGTTAAGTAGTTAGATGTTAATTGAGTACCTGTAAATGAACGCTCAATAGAAGCAGAATCATCATCATAAGAATCGTCAAAGCAACTTGTATCTACAGGGTCTACAGTATCGTCACCATCAAATCCTGATAAGCAACTTACTTTAATATCGTTGTTAGAATCTAAGTCTGCAAATTCTTCAAAGAATGAAATTGAAGAAATACCAATCAAGATACTATCTGCTGATTTATCTGTTAACGCTACTTCAATGCTTAAACGGACACCTGATGTACTTGCTTCCCATCCTTTTCCTGATGTCTTTGTAGGAACAGTAGATAAGTCAATCTGTACAGGGTAGAACCCTTCTTTATCTGCTTTTAAAGTAGTTGTGTATTCATCTGCATTAGTCATTTCATGATCTAAAACATCCGAAATCTTTGTTGTGATTGTGTAAGTACCTGCTTGAGGAACATTTACGTAGTAGTAAACAACACCTGCTGCAAAGTCTAATGCATTTTTCAATGCTTTAAATACCGCACCACTTGTGTGTACTTTGTTTCCGTCTGCACCTTCTGCATCCGTTTCTTTAGAGGTGATGAACAATGTACCTGTATTCTTACATCCGAATGATTCACAAACGTTGATTAAATCAGGTGCGATAGTACGTGATGTATAAGCACTAGAAGTACCTGTAATATTTTCAAATTTACGAGTATTGATTTTTAAACAAGAATCAATATCACTCATGATAGTAATATCAATTTCTTGAGTTTTAGTTAATTTAGAGACACTTAATTTGTCACTAATAATTTTGTTAATGTTGCAGTTAGACATTATTTTTGCCCTCCCATTGTAGCTTTTAGTACACGCTCCATAGCACGTTCTGCTTTAGCACCGCCTAATTGATTTAAAGCGTTTAATTTGCGTGAAACAAATGCTTGAACATCTACTTTCTGTTCAGGAGTCTTTTTAGCTTTTACAACTTTTTCTTCCATTTTTAATCTCCTTTATTTAACTTTTGCATCAAATCTAGATACCGCTCTAGCAACAAAATCATTTGCCTTTCTAGGTGGCATCTTAATTTTGCTTGCAAAGTGTTTCTTTCCCATTTCATCTACCCAAACGAATGGCCCTCCATGTTTACGAACTAATGTGTAAACACGTTTAGTTCCATTCTGTACCATTGGGGAGTAATCAACGTGAGAAGGGTTTCTAGAATCTTTTTCTAGTTTGTCTGCATCTACACCGATTAGATATTCGGTATTAGATACTTTTTCTTTCGTGATTGAATCCTTTAAAGCACCTGGCCTATATTCAATCCATGGCATACTCGTCATTTCTTGAGCATAGAATCTACTCCCTCTTGGAGCTTCTTCTCGCATTGTTTCTTCTAATTCACTAGCCAATCCTTCAAAATCTTCTTCACACGCTTCTATAACATCTTCTAAGAGACCTTTTAGCATTTCCTACACCTCGATAAAGGGGTAATAAAGTTTGCCTCCGTAGACGTATTTAAAGCCTTTTAGGAATACACCATCTTCATACGATACTTCCTCAACTTTGTTCATAAGAAAGATTTTTACTAGGCCACTAGGCAAACACATACGTTTTGAATACTCATAAGATGTGTTTGATTTGGCTTTCGCACCGCATACGGGGCATCCATTTTTCTTTGTGGAACTTTTCATTCCAATATATTTGATTCTCACACAACATCACCAACCCATATGTCTTTTGAATTACATACCGATAAGATACCTAACTGTTCAGAATATGCTTTTGTAATATGTTCACGAACATACATACTAATAGAAATCTGAGCATCAGAATTTTCTTCTGAAATAAGAACATCACTACCATCTGTTTCTTCACACGTGCTACAACCACATTCGCATCTGTTCATTGCGATAACGAATTGTAGGAAGTCGCAGAATATAGGCAATAGACATTCAGGTATCGTTTCATATCCAGCTACATAACTGACAACGATCTTAGATAATTCATCACATCCACAATTGCACACATTTTTGTAGTCGATATTAGATAAATCAACGTACACAATATTGTCGTATGGGTTATAAGAAAAATCTTTATCAACTTCTAGTTTGTGAGTAGTAAATGTAATTCTTTCTCTAGTGATAACAGATACTTCAATCGTTGTTGGGTCAATCATTGGATAGAATAGCGGTATACGTACAATTCCTGAATCGCAACCGCATTTCTTAAATTCACCAACATCAAAGACTTCCTCTCTTTGAGATGAGAGGAAAGTCTCACAAGGGTGGTTTTTCCAACAAGTGATGGTACTAATTAAATCAATTAGTTCTCCAACATTCTTTTCAAGCTTATCTGCTTCTAAATCGCTTTCCTTTATGCACGAACAATAGTTTTTCAATTGTTCGATAATTTTTTCGTACATTATTCACCAATGTTGATTGGTACGATAGTTGTTGGTTTTAATACAAGGTCTAATCCGTTCAATGTATCTCCTAATGTAGCTGCTGACATTGGAATACCTTGGATTACCATTAATCGGTTTGCATCAGTTCCAAATGCACATCCAAAGTTGTAGTAGTAATCACATTGAGTACCACATCCTTCATATGGAGTATCTGTAGCACCGAATGTATGACGTTGGAATTTTTCAGATGGTTGGAAAGTAGTTCCCATTACCAAACCTACTGTATTTCCTTCTAATACCCATACATCACCTGTACCAGCAGTAATATCACATGGAACTAATTTATCTGCGATAAATCCATGTCCTTTAAATGCGACTTCTCCAGTTTCTTTGTTACGAGTCCATCCATCAGGATATTCTCCGTTGAATTTACCTGGAACGATAACAGATTTAATACCTTCAAGTACTAATGGGTGACAAGCGAATTTATAATCGCCATCTCCTAATGCTGCTAAACGTAATGCAACTGAATCAAATGCAGATAATACGTTTGTACCTACGATTTTGATAACTGCTTTATCTTCCATTACTTCCAATAATCCATGGAATGGTTTCAATGTAGCAGTACCTGTAGCCATTGTTCCTAAGATTACGTTAATAGCAGTGAAGTATGCCATTGAAATTAAATCCATACGTTTCTGAGCTTCTTTAATAGTTTCTCCTTCACGTTGGAAGTAGCAAACCATGTCATTAGCTTTGATTTTACGTGTTTCATTTACTAAGCTATCCATAATAGGTTCGCAACTCTTTAAACACAATAATGCTAATGGTGCATTGCTACCGCATTTAGCTAAATCTAATGGAACCCAGCAACATTCACCTTGTGTTGATTTAGGTTCTGTTGTTCCGTATGTGAATGGCAACTGAATATAGAATTTGCCATCTTCTTTTTTTGTAACGCTCCATGCTCCTCGGTTCATAGCACCTTGCATCTTACGTGAAGCTGGTGTGTTCATTAACCAAGAAACTAATGGGAAAACGTTTTGGAATGGATTGGCTGGTGAGTTATCTGAATAATCAGTACTGATACCAATTGTTCCTGCATTTGATTTAGTAGAACTTGCTGCTAAATTCTGTCTTGCTTTTTCATAATCAATATAAGCTCTTGAGAATGATGTTAAATCCTCGATATTAGAACTTAGGCGTTCTACCATTCCTGGTGTAACTGCCATTTTTTCTAATAATGTGTTATCAGGATTTGTAAATAATAAATCTAACATGGTTTACCTCCTATCCCCACATATCTCCGCTAACTTTAGAAGTAGAAGTTAATTTTTCTTCTTTCTTTTCTTTATCGTTAGCTTGTCCTGAGATCAAACTAGACAATCTGTCTAATGTGCTTTCTGCTTTCTTTTCAAATTCTGTTTTTTCTTTCTTAGAACTTTTTAATTTTTCTTTTAATTCTGCATTTTCTGTTTCTAATGCTTCAACTTTTGCGCTTAAAGCTTCAAATGCATCCATGAATTTGTTGATTTTTTCCATATCGTCCTTAGACATTTCAACAGTTTCTAATGTTTCTTCGCCTTTTTTAGCTTCTTCTTCGTTTTCTGTTTCATCTGTCTTGCTTTCAGGTGCTTTTTCTTCTTTAGAAGGTTCTTTTTTTTCTTTTTCTTCCTCTTTGTTTTCTAAAGCTTCATTCTTCTTTTCTTCTTTATTTTCAGAACTCAACTTTAAAATCTTTTCCCATAGGTTCATTTCTGAGTCTCCTTTACTGTTTAAATTCTCGCCTGTACTGTTTACATTGGCTGGATTTGCAACAACTGAGAAACCAGCAATCTCGATTTCGTTGTAGAATGGTGCATTAAACTTAAATGACGATTCAAAATCGAGTGTTCCTCTCAGCTCTGCACTAATACTCAATGGTATTTCTTGTTTCAATAAATCTTGCACTATGTGCAATTCCCTGTTTAGTTTGACGTTTACATCAAGACCTTTTCTTCCATCCCCAATATCGACAACTGTTAAATCATCTTTAGTCCATGTACCTAAGTTTAAAGGGAGTGATGTAATGTCAATGTGAGCTAAGTTGATATATCCTACATAGTCAGAACTCAAGCTATCGTAGAACGCTTGTACTGCCCCTTTTTTGATGTATAGGCGAATATCATCTCCACCCTCATATGTTATTGCCCCCTCGTCAATAAGACGTGTAGGCTTGTTTTCTACGTATCCTGAGGATAGGTTCACACTGACATAATGGTTTTCTTTATCTACGCTCGATAAAGTGATTGCATTATCGTAAAATGCTTTTCCTTTTTTTCTACGATCAAGGCTATCTTTAATGCTTGCTACATATGTTGGAACTCTTTTCTTTTGTGGCATTATTTCTTAGTCTCCGTTTCTACTACGATTACGGGCTTATAGAATAATTTCTGAATCCTTCCGCCACATGAATTACATTTCTTGACTTCGTATGGAATCTTTGCTCCTTTTAAGATTTCTTCCATTGTGGAATCATATCTCTTTTGGATAGTTTTGTTTCTAAGTGCTTCTAACAAAACTTTATCTTCGGGAATCTTGTATTTCTTCTTAGGTTCAAGAACTACATACCCGTATAGCAAAGTACCGCTATCTAATTTTGAATAAACGTCAATTTGCGTTTTTTCTTCGATAACATCAAGAAGTTTCAAATACTGTTTTGCGTTCTTTGCTGCTTCTTCCAATGCGAACTCATGTCTACCATTTTGCTTTAAGAAAGTATTTCTTTCTTCTAGGGAATCGAACCAAGTAACACCGTTAATAGTTTGTACGTTGTTTTGCATGGTCTCTCCTTCTAAGCATCATGGCATTGATCGTCTGTATACTTTGTTTTTTTTTGTTCTGAGCGTTCTACTTTTGCTACATTGCAGAATAAGAATGAAGTATAAGTTGTTACTGCTTTTTGACTATGGTCTTTACCTGTTGTTGTAATAACTGGCCATTCAAATCCAATAGCTCCGTCTTGGTCATTCAATTTGTTATGCCAAGCAGTGTTAAAAGCAGTTGCATCTTTTCCTGTTAAAGTGATAGGGGCTCCGTACCCTTCTTTAAAAGTGATTTTTACAGTGAAACTACGTTTAATTGACATTTATGTATCTCCTTTCGTTATCTTGCATATAAAAAGGCAATACCTCGAAATATGCAAAAATCTATATAGACAGTGAAAACTGTTTATACCTTTTGTTTATTTCCAAATATTGCCTTGTTTTCTTCTACTTTTTTACTTCTAATTAAAACTCTAATGTATCTTCTACTTGTTTTGTTTGGTTATTACCAATCAATTTAAGAATCTTGACCATTGATTCTTTGTTCAATTTGCCTTTGAACTCGTTGATAAAGTCTGTATCTGAAATATTTCTTTGACCAATTAAGAATAAATCAGCATTTCCTTTTGAATCTTTCTTAGCTCCAATCTGATATACATGAATTGTAGTTGTATATACACGTCCACTTGCTTGTTCTTTACAAGCTCTGTAGTCTGTTACGACTTCGTAATATACATCTTTAACAACTTCTTTTTCTTTCTTCGTTTTTTCATCAACAATTGTCTCTTTTACTTCAACTTTTCTGTATCTGTTCTCAAAGAAAGAAGTTGGAACTGCGATTGCATTGGCTTTTGTTTCCAAATATCCTAATCCATCAGGTCGCATAGGTCTTTCACCAAATTCAACCTCTTTGCCTTGGATTTTCTCTTTTACCAATCCAATCTTGTTGATTCTCTGTGCATCTTCAAATGAATATAACGGAGTCCCATTCAAACTTCCTAGGGGTGTTACCTCATTTTCAGATAAGATACTTTTTAAAATATCCATTTCCATTTTATTTTCTCCTCTCGCTATAGCGTTTTCTCGATAGAATCCATCATTCTAGTAACTGATTCCATCATGTAATTCTTTGTGCTCTTGTCTAACGCTTCTGCTCCGTTGACAATAGCACCTACGATTTGAGTAACTGACAAGGCTAATTTATATGTCTTTGCAGACTTGTCTTGTTGTTCTTTCAATTCGTATTTATCAAAATAAACCTTTGGTACGCCTAATTTCTCGCTTAACATAGGAGAAATCTGAGTGGCGAACCTTTCTCGCATTGGTACGATTGTATTTGTCATGGCATTATCTATGATTCTTTCCATAGATACGTTTCCTGATACATCCCCTAAACCAATTAATTCAGGAGTAAGACCGAAACACTGACAAATAATAGAACCTTCCTTCATTTGAAGGTATTCTAAGAACTCTGTACCTTTTGTAACACGAGGCAAGTGATCCATCTTTTCAAAAATAGAACTTGCAAGGATTACATTGTCTGATTTTGAATTTCTGATTTCCTGACCTAGACGTTTAGCCTCAATTCTTGCTTTGTCGGCTCTGTCTGCTTTAGAACTTGATGATTCATCTAAAACTTGGGAAGCCGATAAATCAATCGTATCTCCCTTGGCAAATCCGTCTTTTAGCCAAAAAATCAAACGTCCAGGGCCATCATATTGAATATCGTAGTTCAAACGCTCGTAAACCGCACCTAATAGCTTTAGACGTTGTTTGTCACGCAATAAACAAGATAATCCGTTCTCATGGTCTGTTCCGTTTCTTAAATTGCAGAAATTATCAGGAATCTCTACAATGATTGTTCCGTCTTTTGACATTAATTTGCCTGTTTGAAGGAATAACGCTTCGTCAAAGTCGATTTCCTTTGTTCCTAATGAGATAGGTTCTTTATCGTCTGCCGACATAGCATAACAGATAGGAACTCTAAAGCCTTTATATTCATCATCTTCACGCATGATAGAAACATAGTTGCGATAGTTCTCTGTAACAATCCCTTTATCTTCGTCTAGCCAACGAATACCGCATTTTCCGTACAATAACGACTGCATAATAGCATTTTGAAGTACAGAATAGTTTGTAACACCTTGCACATTGTGTTTGTAAAGGAATGGCATAAGAACATTCTTGTCTAAATTCTCATCACCAGTTGTGATTCCATTTGAGAATATAAAGTCAATAACCTTACCGACAACATATGGTAGCGTTGGTAGATTGTCTATCATCCAATCAATCTCATCAAACTGATTCTTAAAGTCTGTCTTTATAAATCCGTTGATGCAGTCTGAATTGCAGTTCAACATAGCTTCCATTACCTTTTCGGCCTCGGTTTCTGCATTAGAACTGTGAATATTGTGCGAAATGTTAGGTGACACATAGGTATTGGATGCTAGTTTAACTCTATCCTTTTGCCTTTTCTTTGTTCTTCGGCTCAAATTAGCACCTCCTAATCGTTCTCTGCATACGCAAGTATTTCACTGCTTAGATTATACATTAAACAACTGCGGACAGAAAGTACTGAGGAATCTAGGGCATCAGGAGAGTGCCCTAAGCGTTGTTTTATCTCTTCCTTAGGAATAATGGCTATCTTCTTATTATTCTTCGATACAGTCCTTGTAGCAAGCAATTCAGGCTTTAATATTTTTGCGACTTCCGTTGTGAAAGTCAATTTCTTACTGTCCATTAGCTGCTGAAAGTCTAAATACATTTCCGCTCTTAGATTGAATGCATAAACCGCACTGTAATGTCTTGCTTTAATACGAGTTTTTGTTGGCCCTCCTTGGAAATTGACACTCTCAAGGATAAATCCTAGCTTATCCGAGTATTTTGACAATCCTTCGGTCAACCATGTACCGAAACCAACGTCAACGCAAACATATTTGATGTTTAATGTCTCGATAATCTTAACAATCTTGGCAATAATCTTCTCGGATGTGACTCCTTGTACCCAAACACCCTCTTTAAGATTGTAAATTGTCTCGATTTTACAGTTTCCGTATCTATTTTGAGAGCATAAAGCGACGTCTATACCATCCTTACCTGTATAAGCCGAGTCAATACCTAGGAAAAAACGCTTTTTATAGGAACTATCGACTTTATCATCGTCTAAAGTCATGGTTTTGAACATACTTTCGTCTGAAAATTCCTCTAATTCGCATACTAAATAACGTTGGCAAGTACTTCTATTCTTGTAAAAATGAGAATTTAGTATCTGAGATGCACTTTTCATACGATCTTCTTCGTATGCAGTACGTACATCCATCCAAACAACTAATGTTCCTTCGGGGTATTTGTCGTTTGTCATGCAATCGTAAAATTCACCTCGTTTGTGGGGGTTGGAAATAGCAATTTCAAGCTCTTTTGAACCGTCAACACTTGAAAATTCCCTTCGTCCTATCTCGGCATACGCATCTTCACTGACTTGAGCTGCTTCGTCAATAATATAATCTCCACCCTTACCGATAGCGTTGTTGTTTTTCTTCGGGTCCACACTGTTTCCACCTAATGTAACGATTTCTACACATCCTCCGCCTTTAAATGAAATCTTAGTCTTGGAAGTAGAAGTCTGTAATTTTTCAATCTTGTTTCCTGAATCTAATACAGAACTCTGAATAGACTCGTCTGCATTTTGTAAATGCCCGATAACTTTGGACATGATGATAGTAGCGGTTTCTCCTGTTGCGGCCGCAATTCGTACTTGATGTCCTTTATAAGCACGATAAATAGCAATCATACCTAAAGTCCAGCTTTTCCCATACTGAGAAGTAGTAATTGCATAGATTGTATCGTACCCTTCTACAACCGCACCGAACAACATAGCTTGCGTAAAGTGAAGATTGACTTGAAAATATGTCAAAGCCTCTCTTGCACCGATAACCGCAAGTCTAAAAGCTTCTTGTCTAGAAATATTTAGTCGTTTGTAATGTTCAGGGATATATCCTCTCGTCCAATTCTTCAATTTATACTTGGGGGTAGCTTTCTTCAACAACCTAACAACTTCTTCTTGGCTCTTATTAATAGCTTTAGCTTCCTTTAAGTCCTCTACATCCTTAAAATACTGTTCCGTAACACTAAGAGTCTGTTTCTTCACTGTTATCGTCCTCCTCGTGTTCTATTACCTCGGCATCTAAAAACTCACTTCCCATGTTGATACCTAATATATCGTTGATTCTTTCCTCTGCGATCGCTCTTTTCTGTTCAACAGTAATATTATTTACACTTCCAACATTTAAAATATTGCTCTTTCCAATGCCATCCATTCTATTTAGCTCTTTTAAGCACCCTAATCTGTCTTTCATGTCCTTTTCTTCGTCTTGAATATTATCACTAAGCCATTGTCTACGTTGCTCTACTGTCATAACACTCCTTTGATCTCTCTTTTTTACCCTCTCATGTATGACATTCCTAAATAAAGGACTGTTTAATATCTTATATCCCTTGTTATAAGCACTCTTATCGCTTAAATCAGGACGAATCTTTTGCATGGACTTCGTAATATTCCCACTCTTTGAATACTCGTCAAAGAATCTCTTAGCTTCATCCTCACGCTTTAATTCTGAAACACTCTTTGCCCTTGGCATACTCTCATCCTCTCTTTCTCTACCTCACTACATTATAAATGATTTTATTGAGGACGTTTTTACCCCCTCGTTTACCCATCACTTACTACTCTCTTACTACTCTCTTACTACTCGCTTACCCCTCACAAAAATACTTGAACTCATTTTTTTCAAAACTCGAATTTTCGTTTTCCAAAAAATTTTATCTAAAAAAGGGGGTGGTTTGCTATTATTTGCAATTATTTGTGTTAGCACTCTGTTATATTAAGTGCTAGGTGCAAAAAATGTGGTTTGGTCGAGAGGGAAGGCATGGGGTGTGTAGGGTCGTAAATTCCTGTTGCGATTTTCAAACCATGACCGCAAACGCATATATATTTATGTCTTTATTTCATAAACAATTCAATCAACATCATTTAGTTATAATCATTTAGTTATAATCATTTATGGAATAAGAAGAAAAAAG
>OLGL01000449.1_pt1 | contig 51514 bp, 48 predicted proteins | sample 1605041 | NCBI WGS metagenome assembly OLGL01 (sample SAMEA3888905, study PRJEB22519) | human gut metagenome | biome: human gut; feature: human-associated habitat; material: faeces | place: Denmark | collected 2010 | reverse complement strand
CAAGGGGTCTTGTGAACAGGAGTGTCCACAAGACCCCAACATTTATTATAGAACCCTTTTTCTATAAGGAAGTCCTTATGCTCACAAAAATTCACCCATTATTTGTCGTGCAATTCTGTAGAAATTTCCGTTACAGAACTTGGATTAAATTATCTCTTAATTTAGAAATCAAGAGAAAATGAAAGGAAATGCCATTATACAGATTGTATACACGAGATGGGGAAATTTGAAACGCTAGTCTGACAAGTTCCTGCAATCCCTTGCATACCGGGAACACACGTGTTACAATGGGGCTGTGTGGTTTTGTACTATATGATTTTTAGGAGGTCGCTTTGTAATGAACATCGTTGTATGTGTTAAACAGGTACCGGATACCGCTGAAATGAAGATCGATCCGGTTACCAACAACCTCGTCAGAGATGGTGTAACCAATATTATGAACCCCTATGACCAGTACGCTCTGGAAACTGCCCTGCAGCTGAAAGACGAACTGGGCGCTCATGTAACCGTCATCACCATGGGGCCGCCTCATGCAGAAGCTGTCCTGAGAGACTGCCTGGCTGTAGGCGCTGATGAAGCCAAACTGGTCAGCGACAGAGCTTTCGGCGGTGCTGATACCCTGGCTACTTCCGCTGCCATGGCCAACACCATCAAACATTTCGGCGTTCCTGATCTGATCCTCTGCGGCCGTCAGGCAATCGATGGTGATACCGCTCAGGTCGGTCCTGAAATCGCTGAACATCTGGGTCTGCCCCAGGTCACCGCTGCCCTGAAAGTTCAGGTCAAAGATGACACCGTAGTAGTGGACAGAGACAATGAACAAATGTCCATGACCTTCACCATGAAGATGCCCTGCGTGGTTACCGTAATGCGCAGCAAAGACCTGCGTTTTGCCAGCATCAGAGGCAAGATGAAAGCCAGAAAGGCTGAAATCCCTGTCTACACTGCTGCTGCCCTGGAAATTCCTCTGGACATCATCGGCAAGGCCGGCTCTCCGACTCAGGTTATGAAGAGCTTCACTCCGAAAGTGACCCAGGTACACGGTGAAATCTTCGACGATGAAGATCCTGCTGTGGCAGTCGATAAGTTGGTTAACAAACTGATCGAAGACAAGATTATTACGAAGTGAGGTTGGGTATAAATGGCTAACACGAAAGGTTTAAAGACCGGTAACGAAAAAGATTTATGGGTCTATGTTGAACATTACAAAGGCGAACCTGTTCACGTTGTATACGAATTGCTGGGCGAATGCCGGAAACTGGCTGACAAATGCAACCAGAAACTGGCCGCTGTCCTGATCACCGACGATGCCAAAGACGTTCCGTCCAAACTGATAGCCCGGGGCGCTGATCTGGTTTACGTCTGCCAGGATCCTGCTTTCAAATACTATTCCACTGACGAATACACCAATGCTTTCTGTGAAATGATCGATGAATATCAGCCTTCTTCCGTATTCATCGGCGCCACCAACGACGGCCGTGACCTGGGGCCCCGTATCGCTGCCCGGGTGAACACCGGTCTGTGCGCAGACTGCACCATCCTGGACGCTGAAGAAGACGGCCTGATCGAATGGACCCGTCCTGCTGCCGGTGGTAACATCATGGCTACCATCCTGTGCAAAGAACATCGTCCGCAGATGGGTACCGTTCGTCCCAAGACCTTCAAGGCCATGGAACCGGATGCTTCCCGTACCGGCGAAGTGATCAACTACACCCTGAAGAACCATGTGGAGGACCGGGTAACCTGCATCCGCAGAGAAGAAGTGGTCAGCGAAGGCGAAATGGCCATCGACGATGCACCGTTCGTCTGCTCCGGCGGCCGCGGCATGAAAGCCAAAGAAAACTTCTCCCTGCTGTATGACCTGGCCCATGCTCTGGGCGGTGCCGTAGGCGGCAGCCGTGCAGCTGTGGATGAAGGGTTCATCGAACATCCCCGGCAAGTTGGTCAGTCCGGTAAAACCGTTACCCCGAAGATCTACTTCGCCTGCGGTATTTCCGGTTCTGTACAGCACAAAGCCGGCATGAGCAAATCCGATACCATTGTCTGCATCAACAAGGATCCGGACGCTCCTATGTTCGAAATCTCCAAATATGGTATCGTTGGCGATGCTCTGAAGATCCTGCCTCTGCTGACTGCAAAGATCAAGGCCTTCAAAGAATCCTAATAGTACACACGGAACTGAAAAGTCCGGGCTTGTTACAAGTCCGGACTTTTTTTGGAAAGAGCACACACTGCTTTTTCCCTGCGCATCATGAATATTTCAGAGGGGGAACATTTCATGAAGAAAACAAAAATCATCTGCACCCTGGGGCCGTCCACGGACAAAAAAGAACTGCTGGTGGATATGATCCGCTCCGGGATGGATCTGGCCCGGTTCAACTTCTCCCATGGCTCCCACAGCGAATGTGAAGCCCGGCTGAATCTGCTGAAGGAAGCGGAAAAGGAAGCAGGGCGCCTGGTGGGCTATGTGGCCGATACCAAAGGCCCGGAAATGCGTCTGGGGCTGTTCAAAGGGGACAAGACCACCCTGGTGCCCGGCCATGAATTCATCCTCACCACGGAGGATGTGGAAGGGACGGCGGAAAAGGCCCATGTGAACTACGCCGGTCTGCCGGAAGAAGTGAAGCGGGGGGACACCATCCTGCTCAACGACGGAAAACTGTCCCTGGAAGTCCAGTCCACCACGGACAAGGAAATCCATACCATCGTGGTGAACGGCGGGGAAATCTCCTCCCGGAAACGGGTGGCAGTGCCCGGGGCTTTCCTGAAACTGCCCTTCCTGTCCGATGCGGATATTTCCGATATTACCTTTGCCGCCCAGCACGGCATGACCTACGTGGCCGCCTCCTTTGTGCGGAATGCCCATGACGCCATGGAAATCCGCCGTCTCCTGGAAAAACTGGGGTCCCCCATGGGGATCATCGCCAAGATCGAAAACCAGGAAGGGGTGGACAACATCGATGACATCCTCCAGGTGGTGGACGGGGTCATGGTGGCTCGTGGGGACCTGGGGGTGGAAATTCCCATGGAAGACGTGCCCATTGTCCAGAAGGAAATCATCGCCAAATGCAACGCCCTGGGCAAGCCGGTGGTCACCGCCACCCAGATGCTGGAAAGCATGATCACCAATTACCGGGCCACCCGGGCGGAAGCCAACGATATCGCCAACTCCATCTTTGACGGCACCGACGCCATTATGCTCAGCGGAGAAACCGCATCCGGGGCCTATCCCCTGGAAGCCGTCCAGACCATGGCCCGGATCGCCAAACGGACAGAAGACGCCATCGACTATGTCACTGTGTTCAAACACAAGGGCATCGGGGCCCAGGTCCAGATGACCGATGCCATCAGCCATGCCACCGTGCAGATCGCCCAGGAACTGGAAGCCAACGCCATCATGTCCATTACCGAAAGCGGCTACACCGCCCGTCTGGTGGCCAAATACCGTCCCAAAGCCCATGTGCTGGGGGTTTCTCCCAAAGAGGAAAGCCTGCGGCGGATGAGCCTGTACTGGGGCGTGACCCCGCTCAAAGGGGAAAACAAGGCCAGCACCGATGCGCTGATCGAAGCCTCCCTGAAAAATGCCCTGGATGCAGGGCTGATCAAAAAAGGCGATTCCCTGGTGGTCACCGCCGGCATGAACGTGGGGAAGGTGGGCAGCACCAACCTGATCCAGGTGGTCAATGTGGGCCAGAAGATCGTGTCCGGCCAGGGCATCGGGAAGAAAGCCGCCAGCGGCATCGTCCTGCGGGTGGAAAAGAAAGCGGATCTGGAGCAGTTCAAGCCCGGGATGATCCTGGCCGTGGCGGCCCTGGAAAATGAAATGGGGACCTGCGCCGCCCAGTCTGGCGGCATCATCGCCGAAGAAGGAGGCTTCACCTCTCCCGCCGCCATCATTGGCATCAACTACGGCATTCCGGTGATCGTAGGAGCCAAAGGAGCCATGGAAGCCCTGGAAACCGGCGACCTGGTAACCTTGGACGTAACCACGGGGAGCGTGTATGCAGGGAAGATCAATGTGAAATAACTGGTACTGTTGCATGGGCAACAGTACCGTCAGCAGTCAGCTGTCAACGGTCAACGGCCGTTGGAGACAAAAAATCCTGCCGATTGGGGCAGGATTTTTTGTTTTGATTTCAAACGGTTCCGGCTCTTTGCCTTCGGCTGGCCAGTGAGAACCTGTAGGGGCGGCCCCAGGGTTGCCTTGGTAATCCCGCCTGGTCCGTCCGTTTCTGGAGGATCTCAAAGAGGGGGTTGAGAATCGAGTCGCTGGTCATTATAATTAATAAGATAGATTCATTCCAATAGGGCTGGTGACGCCCCTGCGGAATCCATATTCCTGTAAACCATAAAGGAGCTTTTTGTGAAACAGCGCAACCTTGTATTCGACAACCTCCGGGGCATCTGCATGCTGGGGGTCATTGCCATCCATGTGGGAAGCATGGCGGTAAGCGACGCCGTGGCTTCTCCCTTCCTGGTGCTCATTACCAACATCCTGAGCCGCTACAGTGTGCCGGCCTTCTTTTTCATTTCCGGCTACGGGCTTTTTTACAGTAAGCCCCTGGAAGAACCTCTCCATTATGGAAGCTTCCTGAAAAAGCGGATGAAGAGCATCGGCCGTCCGTATCTGCTGGCTTCTCTGTTCTATCTGTGCTACTATGCCCTGCTGAACCGGGACCCCAATGTGCTGGATCCGTCCAACATCCTGTTTTCCCTGTTCTTCGGCACCGCCCAGTACCACATTTACTTCCTGGTGATCCTGATCTGGTTCTACCTGCTGTTCCCCCTGTGGCGGAGCCTGATGGGAGCCATGGAAAAAATCGGGCTGAAAGTGGCCCTGCCCCTGCTGTTCGTGGCTCAGGTGCTGCTGTTTGAAGGAAATTTCCATTTCTGGACCTATCCGGACTGGATTGCTTCCAGCCCGGCTTTGCTGAACCTGTGCAATTACCGGCTGAACTATTTCCCCTTCTTCTACCTGTTCATCTTCATGCTGGGCGGGGTGATTGCCCGACATTATGAAGGATTCAAAAAGCTGATTACCCGGCACAAGGCCCTGCTGATGGCGTTCTTTGCCGCCAGTGCCGGATTCAACACCTGGCTTTTTTATCGGTGGACCTTCAAATGGCAGATGCCCTACGAAAATACCGTGAACTACCTGCAGCAGCTGAGCCTGCCGGGGCTGGTGTATACCATCGCTTCGGTACTGTTCTTCAGTATGGTGATCCAGAGCGGCAGATATCCCCTGAAAGGGGCCTTAAAAGAAATGAGTGACCGCTCCTTTCCCATCTACCTGATCCACCCCATATTCATCGACCAGCTGGAATATGTGCTGAACCGGACAGCAGGGATACAGCAAGTACCTATGGAAGCGTTCTATATAGCCGTACTCCTGCTGTCATGGGGATGTGCGGAACTCTGGCACCGGTTCAGGGCATCAAAAGCATAAGGCTTTTGAGCATTAATTGACAATTGTACCATCAAAAAGAAAGGAGCCGATACCGTTGTCCGATTCTGTCCGTCTTTTGGTCCGGGGGGCCCTGCTGCTGGCCATTGGGGCGCTCAGCCAGCAGCTGCGGTTGGTGCTGCCCCTGCCGGTGCCCGTCATGACCCTGCTCATCGGTACCCTGGTGAACGCCACCCTGGTACTGGCCGGCCGGTACACCACCCGGGTCCTGGCCTGGACCATCTGCGTGGCCCTGGCGGTGATCGCCTTTTTCCAGGGCCATATCCTGGGGCCGGTGGTGCCGGTGATCGCCCTGGGCAATGGCATGTACGTGGAACTCACCCGCACCGGGTCCAAGGAATCGGCCCTGTTCCTGGGGGCACCTCTGGGCAAGACCCTGGTGCTGGCCATCGGCATGGTGGGGGCCCTGCGGCTGCTCCAGCTGCCCTGGGGCGCCGTCACCAAAACCCTGTCCATTTTCCTGCCTCTCCAGCTGGCCACCGGCATCCTGGGGTTGCTGCTGGCCCTGGGGGTGGAGAAAAGGATTCCTGGTCCCCGAACCCCGAAAGTCCCCCAAAAATCCACTCCCAGGAAGAAAAAAAGAAAGTAACAGCAATTTTGTACGAAATGTAACAAAACTGTGGATTTTTTCAAACAGCTGGTGTATAGTAGGAGATATTAACAAGAGGCCATTGACAATTGAACACAGGCGCAGCAGCGCTTGCGTAAAAGGAGTTCAACCATGCAAATCATAGTTGTAGGATGCGGGAAAGTGGGACGGAGCATCATCTCCCAGCTCACCCAGGAAGACAACAACGTTACCGTCATCGACACCAACCCCACCATCATCCGGAATATTTCCACCAATTACGATGTAATGGGGATCGTGGGCAACGGTTCCAGCTTCAACATCCTGGCCAAGGCCGATCTGGCCCATGCGGACATGCTCATCGCCGTCACCGAAAGCGACGAAGTGAACCTTCTGACCTGCGTCATCGCCAAACTGAACAACCATCAGTGCCATACCATCGCCCGGGTCCGGAGTCCCCATTATTCCGACGAACGGCACTACCTCCAGAAGGGGCTGAACCTGTCCATGACCATCAACCCGGAAATGGAAGCCGCCAAGGAAATTTCCCGGCTGCTGAACTTCCCTTCCGCCATTGAAATCGTCAGCTTCGCCAAGGACCGGATCGACATGCTCCGGTTCCGGGTGCCCCCATGCTCCGTGCTCATCGGCCGGTCCCTGAAGGAAATTGCCCATCTCACAGTGAACCTGCTGGTGTGCATCATCGAACGGAACAGCAACATCCTGGTCCCCAACGGGGATACGGTGATCCAGCAGGGGGACATCCTGACCATCATCGCCATGCCCCGGGATGCCCAGGCCTTCTTCAAGAAAATCGGCGTCCGCACCAACAAATGCAAAAACGTCATGATCGTGGGGGGCGGCCAGCTCAGCTACTACCTGGCCAAGATGCTCCTGAAGAGCCATACGGAAGTGACCATCATCGAACGGGATATGGCCCGGTGCGAAGAACTGGTGGAAGCCCTGCCCGGGGCCACCATCGACTGCGGGGACGGCACCGAAGAAGAGCTGCTCCGGGAAGAACACGGCTTCGTGGCCTGCACCGGCATGGACGAAGTCAACGCCATCCTGTCCCTGTACGCCCTGAAGCATTCCAGCAAGAAAGTCATCACCAAGGTGAACCATGTGGATTTCGGGGACGTGATCGAAGGGCTCCAGCTGGACAGCATCGTCAACCCCAAACAGCTCACTGCCCAGCAGATCGTCCAGTACGTCCGGGCCGCCGGCAACAGTATGGAATCCAATGTGGAGACCCTGTACCGGCTCATGAACGGCAGGGTGGAGGCCCTGGAATTCCTTCTGGACAGCAAATCCTCCCTGATCGGCACCAAACTGGCGGATATGCGAATCAAAAAGAACGTGCTGATCGCCGGCATCGTCCGGGAAGGGAAACTGATCATCCCCGGCGGCCAGGATGCCTTCCAGGCGGGGGATACGGTGATCGTGGTCACCACCAACCTGGGCTTCCACGAAATCGAAAACATCCTGGCATAAAGGAGTCTGAACGCCATGAATTATCCTGTGATCGGGCGGGTGCTGTCCTGGATCCTCTGTACCGAAGGAGCCCTGCTGCTGCTGCCCAGCCTGATTTCCCTCATTTACCGAGAAGACCAGGGGATGATCTATTTTGCCCTGGCTCTCCTGGCCCTGGCCATCGGGTATGTGACCAGCCGGCGGAAAATCCGGAACAAGGCCATCTATCAGCGGGAAGGGTTCGTGTCCGTGGGCCTGTCCTGGGTGCTCCTGAGCCTGTACGGCGCCATTCCCTTTGTGCTCACCGGAGAGATCCCTTCCTATGTGGATGCGGTGTTTGAAATCGTCTCCGGCTTTACCACCACCGGGTCCTCCATCCTCAGCGATGTGGAGGCCATGTCCCACACCTCCCTGTTCTGGCGGAGCTTTTCCCACTGGATCGGGGGCATGGGGGTGCTGGTGTTCATCCTGATGCTGATGCCCACCAACCGGGGCGGCACCCAGATGAATCTGATGAAGGCGGAAAGCCCCGGCCCGGACGTGTCCAAGTTCGTGCCCCGGGTGCGGAACACCGCCATTGTGCTCTACAAGATCTACCTGGGCATGACCTTGCTGATGATCGCCCTGCTGGCCCTTACCGGCATGAACTGGTTCCACAACCTGTGCATCACTTTCGGTACCGCCGGCACCGGGGGCTTCGGCATCCTCAACGACAGTTGCGCCAGTTATACGCCAATCCAGCAGTGGATCATCACCCTATTCATGATCGCCTTCGGGGTGAATTTCGGCTTCTACTATCTGTTCCTGATTTTCCGGTTCCGGGAAGCCCTGGCCATGGAAGAAGTCCGGGCCTATGTGGGCATCATCCTGGCTTCCGGGCTGGCCATCACCTGGCAGATACGGGACCGGTTCGACACCCTGGAACAGGCCCTCCGGGCCGCCTTTTTCCAGGTGGGAAGCATCATGACCACCACCGGGTTCAGCACCGTGGATTTTGACCTGTGGCCCAGCTTTTCCAAAACCATCCTGGTGCTCCTGATGGTGGTGGGGGCCTGCGCCGGCAGCACCGGCGGCGGGGTGAAGGTGAGCCGGGTCGTGCTCACCTGCAAGTCCATTTTCCTGGAACTGGGACAGGTACTCCATCCCCACGGGGTCCAGCGGATGCGCATGGACGGGAAGTCCGTGGACAGCAAAATGCTCAATTCCATTTACATCTTCCTGATCACCTATTTCCTGATTTTCTTCCTGTCCATCCTGGCCGTGAGCCTGGACGGGTTCAATTTCGAGACCAACTTCACTGCTGTAGCCGCTACCTTGAACAACATCGGTCCCGGCCTGGCAGGGGTAGGGCCCACCAGGAACTTCGGAGACTACAGCCTCCCCTCCAAACTGGTGCTGATCTTCGACATGCTGGCCGGAAGACTGGAACTGCTGCCCATGCTGATCCTGTTCTATCCCAGGACCTGGATGAAACATTGATGGGGTTGTTGCTCATGCAGCAACCCTTTTTACGAGGTACCAACTTATGATCGACATCCATTCCCATATCCTGTACGACATCCCCGGGGACGACGGGGCCCGGGATCGTTCCATGTCCCTGGACATGCTGCGCCAGGCGGCGGAGGCGGGGACCAGGGAACTTTTCGCCACCCCCCATTTCCACCGCCGGGGCATCTGTCCCTCCTGGGACGTCATCACAGAACGGCTGGCACAGCTCCAACAGGCCGCGGATGATACCGGTATCCCTATCCGGCTCCACAGCGGGGCGGAGGTGAGCCTGGACGCGGACACCCTCAACTACCTGCCCGGGCCCGGGGAAAGCAGGGCGTACTGCCTGGCGGGCACCGCCTATCTCCTGGTGGAACTGCTGCCCACGGCAGCCCCTCTGGAAACCTGGAACCTGCTGTATCAGCTCCAGCTCCGGGGTTACCTGCCCATCCTGGCCCACCCGGAACGGTACCGGCACATTATGTCCCATCCCGATGCCGTCCTCCAGTGGGTGGAAAAGGGCATCCTGCTCCAGAGCAACAAAGGCAGCTTTCTGGGGGATTTCGGAGAAACCGCCCAGCGCAGCGCCCGCTGGCTCTACGATCGGGGCGCCGTCCATTTCCTGGGCAGCGACGCCCACCGGACCAACTGGCGGAGCCCCGATACCCGGAAGGCCGATGCCGCCATTGCGGCCCTGCCGGGCGGAGAAAAATTCCTGGGGGACTGCGATGCCCATGGCAGTCTGCTGCTCCAGGGCCGGGTGTTCTATCCCGATCCGCCCCACGAACCCCCAAAGAAAAAACGGGGATTCTGGTCCAGGATTTTTGGCTGAAAGCCCATTCAGGGAGGATTTTTACCCATCAATTTTTGTACAATAAAACTAATGGAAAACTTCCCCTCCCTGGAAGGAGTATCCTCTGGAAAAAATCAACAAAATACGCGGAAAGAACCTCAGATGGCGATGAAAATTCACCAGATTTTCCCTTTTGTCAAGTTTTTGTTGCAGACAGTCCATTCTTTTACTATACTACTATATATCTCATTATACGAATGTATATAGAAAGTTGGAACGCTGCCTGTAAAAGAAAGACATTTGCGGTTTGCTGTAAACTGAATACAGAACTTGCGAACAATTTTTCGGGGAGGTACAGGCGTTTACCTGTGCCCTCTCTTACGTTATTTCAAAACAGAATGACTTTCCTGCACAAAACCTGCTGTTTACGGAAAAGTTACTGTCTGATCATAAAAGACAAAGGAGACCCCATGAAGAAGAAAATCCTGGCCATGGCTTTTGCCCTGGCATCCCTGGCCCTTCCGGCCTGCGCGGAAAACTACACCCTCCGTCCCGGTGACCAGCTGAACATCGTCATTGTCCAGGAGCAGGACATCAGCTCCAACCTCCAGAACTCCAAAGAGACACCCTACACAGTCCGGCCCGACGGCACCGTATCATTCCCCCTGGTGGGGCAGATCCAGGCCAGCGGCATGACCGTGGACCAGTTCACCCGGTATCTCCGGGACGGACTGTCCCGGTACTATGTGGAACCGGATGTGACCGTGAATATCGTCCAACTGGGGGGCGTGCGGGTCCATGTGTTCGGGGAAGTGAAGAAGCCCGGTACCTACGAACTCACCAAGAGCCATACGATCATGGATGCCCTGGGGGCCTCCGGAGGCTTCACCTGGGATGCGGCCAAGAAGAAAGTGTTTCTGATCCACCAGGATGACACCAACAAGGCCATCAAGATCAACCTGAACAACATGCTGAAAACCGGTAACCTGAAGGACAACCTGGAACTGAAAGAGGGAGACATCCTCTATCTGACCAAGAACGGCCGCATCGACTTTGCCCGGGATATCGTACCGTTCCTCAGCGGTGCCTACATGATCTCGGAAATCAGGGACAACAACGATTAAAAGGAGAAACCATCTTGAACGAACAGGAAATCGATTTGCGGGAGCTGTGGCAGATCGTCCGGACCAACCAGAAAACCATCGCCAAGATCACCGGTGGCTTCCTGGGCCTGGCCGTGGCCTATCTGCTCATTGTCCCCAACACCTACCAATCCACCGCCCTGCTGCGGATCAAACAGGAAAGAGGCCTGTCCAGCTCCATTATGGAACAGCTGCCCATGGGCAATGCTCAGCTGACCAAACAGCAGATGAACACCAATGCGGAAATTCTGAAAAGCCGTCATGTGGTGATCCCGGTGATCGAACAGACCGAAGAGGAAAAAGACGGCAAGTACCCCCGGTACGAAGACTACGTAAAGAGCCACATCGTCACCAAGCCTTACAAGGATACGGAAATCCTGGAAGTGGACGTTACCGGCAAAAGCCCGGAACAGGCCCGGGAAGCCAACCAGCTGCTGGTGCAGGGGTTCCTGGACCGGCTGGCCCAGTTGTCCCATGCGGAATCTTCCGCCACCCGGGAATTTTTGGAACAGCGGGTGAAATCCTCCAAAAAAGAACTGGATGATGCGGAGACCAAGCTGAAGAACTACCAGGTGAAGCACAAGATCTTCTCCACGGACAACCAGATGAAGAGTCTGGCCGAACGGATCACAGACCTGGACAAGGCCAAGGCCCAGAACAAACTGGATATGGAAACGGCCCAGGCCGCCCTGGGGTCCATCAACGACCAGCTGGCCGGCGCCGGTGCCGCCTTGGCCGACAGCCCCTCCATCCAGCAGGCCAAGAACAAGCTGGTGGATCTGGAAACCCAGAAAGCCGGCTATACCGGTAAATACACCAGCGAAAACCCCAAGATGAAGGAAATCAACCGGCAGATCGGGGCCGCCCGGTACAGCCTCCGGAAGGAAATCCAGGCCATCATCGCCCAGAAGGCGCCATCTTCCAGCAGCGTCCAGCAGAAGCTCCTCAGTGACAAGTTCACCAACGAAGCCCTGATTGCCGTGGCCCAGGGGAAGAACAACGCCATCGACCAGCTGGAAAAAAAGAATGCCGACGAAATCGCCAAGCTGCCCCAGACCCAGCAGGGGTACCTGCAGGTGAAACGGGATGCGGACGTGGCCCAGGAAATCTATGTGATGCTGGCCAAACGGCTGGAAGAAGCCAAAGTGGCGGAAGTGATGGTGCCTACCGAAGTCCAGGTGGTGGACGAAGCCACCCTGCCGGACAAACCCATCAAACCCCGGAAGCTGCTGACATTGGTGCTGGCCCTGTTCCTGGGGCTCTTTGGGGGCACCGGCTACACCATCGCCCGGACCCTGCTGAACCGGAAAATCCGTACTGCTGCCGATGTGGAACAGTATCTGGAACTGCCCGTCCTGGGGGTGATCCCGGAAGCGGGAGGCCATAAACAGCCGGAAGAAGAAGGATTCTGGGCCGGCCTGCGGAGGAAATTATGGAAGAAATAAAACTCATTGTGGAAAATGACCCCAAGTCTCCCATTGCGGAAACCTACCGGGCCATCCGGACCAACCTCCAGTTTGCAGGAGCCGGTCAGGACCTGAAATACATTTGCTTCACCTCCAGCGTCCCTGGGGAAGGGAAGTCCACCACCATTTCCAATATGGCCCTGACCCTGGCCCAGGACGGGAAAAAAGTCCTCCTGGTGGACTGCGACCTGCGGAAGCCGGTCCAGCACAAGATCTTCGGGGTCATCAACCAGGGGGTCACCAACTGCCTGGCCCAGGGAGTCCCCTTTGCCCAGGTGGTCCATCCCAACGTGTTCCGGAACCTGGATGTGCTGACCAGTGGCCCCGTGCCGCCCAATCCCTCCGAGCTTATCGGATCGGAAAAAATGGAACAGCTGCTGGACCGGGCGGGCAACGCCTATGACTATGTGCTCATCGACCTGCCTCCGGTGCTGGCCGTCACCGACGCCGCCCTGTTGGGGAACCTGGCCGACGGAGTGGTGCTGGTGGTCCATTCCGGCATGGTGGCTCCGGAAGAGGTCCAGGAAGCCAAAAAACGTCTCCAGGCCGGCAAAGCCAATATCCTGGGGGTAGTCCTCAACGGCGTCCCTCAGCAGCACAAAGGCTACGGCTACGGTTATTACTATTACGACTACTACGACGAGAACCACGTAAAGCATCACAAGAAAAAGGGGAAGCGGGAAGAATAACCCGTAGGGGCCGCACGCCGGGCGGCCCGCTTTCCGCACAATCCCACGATGAACGATGAACGACCAACGATGAACAATCAACGATAAGGAGGTCCAAATGAGCCGCTATATGAATACATCCATGCACAACAAAATACTGCAGGAACTCCTGAATGGACTGAACATCCTGCTGGTCACCGGGGCATTCTGGCTCTGCTGGCAACATTTCTATGAATCCCATATCATCCATCCCTTCTACTATGCAGGGAACCTGATCATGGTGTTCCTGTTCGGGCTGTTCTACTACTTTACCTCCCATCTGTACAACGGTTACAGCGTGCCCATCAGCCGGATCTATGAGCTGGTGTACAGTCAGGGACTGGCAGCGCTGATCAGCGACGGCATCCTGTACCTCATCACCCTCCTGATCAATCGGCACTACATCAGCTTCCTCCCCTTTTTGCCCACCTTTCTGCTCCAGTTCTTCCTGATCACCCTGTGGACCGTGGCAGTCCACCAGTGGTATTTCCGGGTGTTTCCGCCCAAAAAGACCGTGGTGATCATGGGCCAGGGCCAGAACGTGGACAAACTGGTGAAGCAGTACGGCATGGATCTCCATTTCGACGTCCAGTCCGTGGTCACCGTGGACGAATGCATGGAACACCTTCCCGAGACTATCGGACAGGCCGAAGTGGTGTTCTGCTGCGGCCTTCACAGCCATGACCGGAATCTGATCACCAAATACTGTGTGGCCCATAAGATCGGGACCTATGTGATCCCCCGGATCGGGGATGTGATCATGGACAGCGCCAAAAAAGTCCACCTGTTCCACCTGCCCATGATGGCTGTGCAGCGGTACAACCCCAGTCCCGAATTCCTGTTCTTCAAACGCCTTTACGACATCGTCCTGTCCCTGGTGGCACTGGTGATTTTCTCTCCGGTGATGCTCTGCGTGGCCGTGGCCATCAAAATCACCGACGGGGGAGACATCTTCTACCGCCAGAAACGGCTTACCAAAGACGGAAAAATCTTCTCCGTCCTGAAATTCCGCAGCATGCGCATGGATGCCGAAAAAGACGGCGTGGCCCGGCTCAGCACCGGTGAAAACGATCCCCGGGTCACCCGGGTGGGCCGGTTCATCCGGGCCGTCCGTTTCGACGAATTGCCCCAGCTGCTGAACATCCTGAAAGGGGATATGGCCATCGTAGGGCCCAGACCCGAACGCCCCGAGATCTCCGCCCAGTACGCCCAGGAAATGCCCGAGTGGAATTTAAGGCTCCAGGCCAAATGCGGCCTCACCGGTTACGCCCAGGTCTATGGCCAGTACAACACCACTCCCTACGACAAACTGCTGCTGGATCTGATGTACATCGCCCGGCCCAGCCTGTTCGAGGACTTCAAGATCATCTTCGCCACGGTGAAGATTTTGTTCATGAAGGAAAGTACGGAAGGGGTGGCTGAGGGACAGGTGACGGCGAAAGTGAGTCAGACTCCGGTAAGGGAGAGAATGAATGGGTAAGCGGTATTTTATTGTTGCAGAAGATTGAGGAGAAAAAGAGTGAAAGTTGCCTATGTGATTACGCTTCCGGATTTAGGGGGAGCACAAAGTCATGTTTATGAATTGATGAAGAATATGCGTTCCATGCATCAAGTCATTCCTGTACTCATTACGGGAAAAATGGGATGGTTAACAGAACAAGCGCAGAAGCTTGGTATAGAGACCCATATCATCCCAGATATGGTACGTGAAATTTCTCCGATTCATGATTGGAAGGCCAACAGGGAACTTCAAAGACTTTTTCAAAAGATACAGCCGGATCTGATTCACTGTCATTCCAGTAAAGCTGGAATATTGGGACGCTGGGCAGCCAGGCAGTGCGGTATTCCATCTGTTTTTACGGCTCATGGTTGGGCTTTTACAGATGGTGTTCCAGAGATAAAAAGAAAAATATATCGTTTGATTGAAACAATGGCCGGTCAATGGTGCCAGAAGATTATTTGTGTTTCAGATTACGACAGAAATCTTGCATTACAAGAGATTCCTCAATTGAAAGATAAATTGGTTACTGTTCATAATTGCATTCCAGACACCTGTTTTCGCAAGAATTGGGATTCATTTGATAATAGAAAAGAAAAGTCAATAGAAATTGTGATGGTGGCACGTTTTTCCCCCCCAAAAAAAATCTTTGAGACTCTAAATATCTTGAATCAGGCGATTCAACAGAAAATCTATATTCATTTGACTTTTATTGGTGAAGGACCTTTATTTGATAAAGCTGTTTCCCAGGCGAAAAAAATGAAATTAGAAGACTATGTAACTTTTCTGGGAGCCAGAACAGATGTAGAAGAACTTTTACCCAATTACGATTTATTCTTGCTGCTGAGCAACTGGGAAGGTTTTCCCATTAGTATCATTGAAGCTATGAGAGCTGGATTGCCTATTATGGCTTCGGATGTGGGAGGAGTCAGAGAAGCTGTTCATGATGGAGAAAATGGGTGGCTGATTTCCAGAAATGATCATAATGTCTTAGAAGTATGGAATAAAATTAGCAATCAGCCAGCCTATTTAAGACAAGTGGCAGTCAATGCTAGGGATTCTTATGAGCAGGAGTTTATGATTCACAATATGATTGATAAAATATTCTCACTCTATCAGAGAATTTAAATTCACATAACTGTGCCTTGTACAAAGAAAGGAGGGAACAATGGTAGTTTATACTGCATTACTGATATGGGTTCTGATGTGTTCCTGTATCGAGTCTATAGATATTTCTTGGGGAAATAAAAAAATTCTTTCTGGTCGCAATTTTTATTTTATACTTGCTTTTATTCCTATCTGGCTTGTGATGGCTTTTCGAGCTGCTAGTGTAGGAACCGATACATACGCTAATGCTAGTTATTTTGTATCAGCGGCAGAAGCACCGTCTATTTCGTATCTCATGCAGGATGGATTCTGGAATGCAGGAATAAATTTGATTTCTTACTTTGTAGGGTATATTAATTCTAGTATAGAAATGTATATTCTGTATAGTTCAACTATTATTTCATTAGGATTTGCTTTCTTTATCTATAAAACATCTGTAAAAGTATGGGGGTCAACCTTTGTTTTTTTGACCTTAAATCTATATTTTATGTCTTTGAATACAAGTCGTCAATTTGTTGCAATAGCAATAGCTCTAAATGCGTTTGTAATAATTTTTAAAAATTCCAAAAGCTTAATTGGTTGGGGGCTATTTCTTTTCGCCATATGGATTCATAACTCTTTAATTTCATTCCTGCCAGCAATTTTGGGTATCTGGCTTGTTAAACATTGCCAAAGCTACACTAAATTATATGTTATATCAATTTTTGCCTCATTAATAATGTCAGCTGGTTTACTTGGAATTGCCAATATATTTAGCAATTTTTTTCCTCATTATGGAATATACACTCAAGGGATTTCTGGAGATAATCTTCTGGAAAATACTGGTGGTGGAAAAATTATAGTAACTTATATAATGCTAGGATTTATACTTTTAATTTATTATTGGAAACAAAAAATTAGAAATAAAGTTGTTGAGAGTACAATTTTTGACGCTTTTATTCCTGGCTCGATTTTCTGTGTTGTATTGGGGCTTGGGTATGCATCCAATACAATGATGAATCGAATGACATTACCTTATGAATGTTTTTTTATAAGCCTGATTCCGTATGTAAGCACTATCTTAAAGCAAAAAACGCAATTGGCTTTTTCAATTACTGTGATTTTGGGACTGACTGCTTATTATTTTCTTTGGGCTTATGGTAATTTGGGTAATGTGTTGCCTTACCAAACATGGCTATTATAGATTTTTATAAGTAAGGTGGATTATAATGTTATTTTCTATTATAGTTCCAATATATGGAGTGGAAGAATTTCTTCCTCAATGTATTGAAAGTATACTGAAGCAAGATTACAAAAACTTTGAATTGATTCTTGTCGATGATGGCTCTAAAGATAGATCTGGGAAAATATGTGATGAGTATGCAGGCAAAGATCCAAGGATAAAAGTGTTCCATAAAGCTAATGGAGGATTGGTCAGTGCCCGTAAATTTGGAGTAGCTCATGCGAAGGGAAAGTATATAGTTCCAGTGGATGGAGATGATTGGATTGCTCCTGGATTATTAACAGCCTTGTTAGAAGTAATTTTACGATGCAAGGATATTGATATTATATGCTATGGTAATTTCCAAGGAAATTCTAAAGAACAGTATAAACCTAAACGTTTAGATTATGAATTAGGGCTGTACAGATTATCTGATATTCAACAAAAGATATATCAGACACTGATAAAAGACAAAGATGGTAAAAGATTCCCTCCCAATTTATGGGGTAAGGCTATGAAAAAAGAATCATATCAACTTTACCAAATGGCAGTTCCTGATATTCTTTCTTTGGGAGAAGATGCAGCTGTTTCTTATCCACTAATCAGCCATGCTGATACAATTTATATAATGCATGAATGCTTTTATTATTATCGCTGGAATTCCAAATCTATGACAAAGTCCAGAAGGAAAGGTTTTGATTGGAATAATTTACGTATACTGGCAAAAGTATGGAATGAAAATCTAAATAAGGGATATGATTTTACAGATCAAATTAACCGATATATGTGCCATGATATTTTTAACGTAGCTAAATCACATCTGCAAACAAAACAAGAGTTTACAAGGTTGCAAAATAGAATCGTAGAAGAATTAAATAAACCAGATTTTCGTTATTATGTACTCCATGCAGAATTTGATATGCTTAGTTTAGAACAAATTCCTCGAATCTTATTAAAATATCAGTTGGTTCATATTATGAAATTTTTGACACAATATATTTAATAATATAGATTCATAAATGTGCCTCTATATTATTACAAAAATCTGGACTATATTAATTACTGAAACATACATAGTATGTAAGAAAAAAGGCCATTGGTTACTTGTATAAGTATATAGTAAAATAAGTGAGGTTTAAAATATGATACCGAAAGTTATACATTATTGCTGGTTTGGGGGCAATCCCAAACCGGAAAGTGTAAAAAAATATATTAAATCCTGGCATAAGTATTGCCCAGATTATGAATTTCGAGAATGGAATGAAACTAATTTTGATATTAACGAAAATAATTATTGTAAGGAAGCTTATGAAGCTAAAAAATGGGCTTTTGTAACCGACTATGTACGCCTAAAAGCATTATATGAATATGGTGGAATTTATATGGATACGGATGTTGAAGTCATAAAATCCCTGGATCCTTTATTAAAATATGATGCTTTTTCCGGCTATGAGTCAAATAATCGTATCCCAACTGGTACAATGGCTTCATGCTGGCATAATGAATGGATTGAATTTTTATTGAAAGATTATGATAATCGTCATTTTAGAATGGCGGATGGAAAACTTGATATGACCACTAATGTAGAAGTCATAACAGGGTTGACTAAGGAAAAATATCATCTTAACTTTGATGGAACGATTAAATTTTTTGGTAATAATATGGTTATGTTACCGTTTGATTATCTGTGTGTGAAAGATTTATCAACAGGAGAAATAAAAAAGACAGTAAACACTTATACTATTCATCATTTTACTTCCTCCTGGTTGCCGAAAGAAACACAGGAATATAAAAAACTATATCAACACTATTATCAAGTGTTGAAGGAAAAAGGAATGCCTGCAGATATGGCTTTCTATTTTTGCCGGATTAAAGCAATTTTAGAATTGAAGGGAATGACTGGATTGATTAAGAAGATTTTCCAATAAATTTAGTGATTCTATTATGTGGGTTATACAAGATTATCAAGTAAAAGGATAAGCTATTAGCAGTTAATAAAAGAGGCGGTTGCAAATGATTACATCCGTAAAAATAAAAAATGTTGCTACATTTGATAAAAATAGCGGAGAAATAAGTGATTTAAAGAAATTAAATTTTTTTTATGGTGCTAATGGCAGCGGTAAAACGACAATCAGCCGGGTCTTGGCTAATCCTTCATCTTATTGTGAATCTGAAATTTTGTGGAAAAATAATGAAGTAGAAGATGTTATTGTATATAATCATGATTTTGTGAAAAGAAACTTCAGCAGCTCCAGTGAAATTCCAGGAATCTATACAATGGGAGAGAGCTCCATCGAAATTGAAAATAAAATTGTACAATTGAGAAACGATTGGAAGGAAAAGCAGGAAGAGAAAAGAAAAGCACTAAATGGCATAACGGAAGATGGTATAAAAGAATATTTCCAAGGAAAAAAGAATGAAAATAGATCTTTTTACGAAGATGATTTTTGGAAGTTGAAAGAAAACGTGAAAGAAACAGAATTAGATGGTTTTCTTAGTGGATTTAAAGGTAGTAAATCTAAACTCTTTGACAAGCTGATAGATGAATATCACAACAATAAAAGTCCAAAATGGACGAAAGATAAATTAATAACACACCTAAAACTGAAAAAGAAAGCGGAAGTTTCTAGATTACAGAAGATAAAGCTTATTAGTGTAACAGGCCTTCAAGTAACTGAAAGTGACCCATTATTTAAAGAAGTCATTATTGGTAAGTCAAATTCTACGATAGGTGAGCTTATTGAAAAAGTAGGAAATGGTCAATGGGTTTTAAACGGAAAGAAATATCTTGAGAAAAGTGAAGGAAAATGTCCGTTCTGTCAACAAAAATTACCTGAAGAATTTTCTAAGATTCTAGAAGACTATTTTGACCATACCTATACAGAAAAAATTGAGACTCTTAAACAACTTAAAGAGAACTATGAAAAGGAAGTAAATGGATTCTTAGAGCAAATCAAAAATTGGATGTCAGCAAGTGAAAAGGAATATCAATATCTTGATAAATCCAAATTGAAAGACATTAATACGAGTGCGGAATGCTTATTAAAAAGCAATTTGAATGCAATTTATGAGAAAATCAATATACCAAGTAATGCAGTGAATCTTCACAGCTCTTTTGAATTGACAAATTCTGTAAATAAATTAGTTAGTGCCGCAAATGAAGAAATTATTAAATTTAATAAAAGTATTGAAGATCCTGAAGACGTTGATAATATTCAAGATATCTTTTGGCGTTATGCAGTCAGTCAAAATGAAAAATCAATAGATGAGTATTTAAAAAAGCAAGAGAAGTTAGATTGTGAATGTGCTACTTTACAAAGCAAGGTAGAAAAATTAAACAGGGAAATCGATAGTATTATCCTCAAAGCCAACGAAATGGAAAAAAAGAGAGTAAGTATCCGTCCTACCGTGGAAAAGATCAATGGAGTCTTAAAGCAGTTTGGCTTTACGAATTTTAGGCTTCAAGTTGCATCCAATGAAGCACAATACCAGATTGTAAGAATGGATGGATCTCCAGCGAATGAAACATTGAGTGAAGGGGAAACCAACTTTATTACATTTTTGTATTTCTATTTCTTATTGGATGGAAATAAGGATATAACGGTGTCTTCCAGGGATAAAGTGATAGTGATTGATGACCCGGTTTCATCGCTTGACTCAAATATACTTTATATTGTTAGCACTTTGATTTTAGATATATGTAAAAATAAAATCTTGAAAGAAGAAAGTGGTTTTGCACAGATGTTATTTTTTACACATAATGTGTATTTTTATAACGAAGTAGTGACAAGTTACCATGGAAAAAATAAGAAAAACACGACTTCTTATTATATCGTAAGAAAACATAACAATGTTTCATCAATAGAACATTACGAAAACAGTCCTATTAAAACCACATATCAAATGATGTGGGATATGGTTAAGCAGGCTAAAGTAGATATAAAAAAGGTGGATAAGATAGCCTTGCTTAATGTGATGCGGAGAATTTTAGAGTATTATTTTAGGACTTTGGGTAGTAAATCCAATGACCAGGTTTATAATTCTATGGATGGGGAAGACAAATATCTTTGTCATTCTTTGCTGACTTTAGAAAACAGTCAGTCACATAGCTTTATTGATGATACTGTGAATTCGACACCAGATGAAGAAACTTTGAGAAAATATCTTGATGTATTTAGAAAAATTTTTGAGGCTCATCATAGTCTGAGCCATTATAATATGATGATGGGAATTGATAGTGAGAACTTGAATACGCCATAATATAACGAGGAGAAACTTAAAAATCATGGCTTTAAACAAAAATAAATTATCTGTGATAATTCCTGTTTACAACGGGGAAAAAAATCTTGAAAAATGTTTGAATTCCATCCTCAACTCTCTAACAGATCAAAACGTAGAGATTATTTGTATCGATGATGGGTCAAAAGACAATACCTGGAAAATTTTACAAAAGTATAAAAAAAACTATAAGTTTATTACAATCGTTCATAAAGAAAATGGAGGCGTAGGATCTGCTAGAAATCTTGGACTGAAATATGTAACTGGCAATTATATTGCATGGGTTGATTCAGATGACTATGTTACATCCGAATGGTATTCTGTGATACAAAAAAATTTAAATAATTATCAACCAGACTGTTTTTTCTTTGACTATTTCTTAACTATAGGTGGGAAAAATTCTCCTAGGCACATCCGACTGCCTGAAGTTGTTTCTTTGCAGAAATTTGTGTTTGAACAGAGTTTGGAAAGAGAATTGAAAAATTTCTTATGGAATCAGGTAATACGCACTGAACTGTTCCATGATGTAAAGTTTAACGAAACATATCATATGCTGGAGGATTATGAAGTATTAACGGATATAACGCCATCGTTTAGATATATCAGGCATAGTAAAAAATGTTTATATTGTTATGTGCAAAACAACAATAGCCTCACTCATAATATTAATAGAAGCATACTGTGGGAAAATGGCGAAATCGTAAAAGAAAGATATCAAAAATACTGCCAAATTGGTTTGCACGTGAGCATAAATGATTATTTAATGCAATTAATGAACTATGTATATAGTAAAGCAGAAAAAGATATAGATTTTTGTAACCGAAAAAAAATCGTAAGAAGATTTTTAAGAAAACATAAAAAGGAACTATTGCTTGATGAAGATATTTCAAGAAAATATCGTATCAAGGCATTATGTACAATGATGGGTATAGAAAATCTTTGGTCAGTTGTAAAATGAACTTGAACAGTTAATCAAAAAACAAAAATCCATACAAGCCCACAATTTCCAGGGAACTTCGCAGAAATAGCTTAGCGAAGGGAAAAATGAAATATTCGCCTAGCATAGCTCAGAAAAAGTATGAAAATCGCAGAAAATCTTGTAGAAAGATCAGAAAAATAGAAATCCCTTCTGATTTACGAGAATTTGTGTATCGATGCATTGTGCTTCAACATTGGTCTCCAGAAGAAATTGCTGGTCGATTGAAGTTGGAACACGGTGAGATGGTCATCAGCTACAATACCATCTATCGAGCTATCCGAAGCAAGGATCTCTGCGCGATAGATAACGATGGTCGAAAGCAAAGCATAGTTCGCAAACTGCGTCATCTTGAAGCAGATACGGTGGTTAGAAGGAAAGGCAAGGCTTGTATCGTGACAGTGGTAGATCGTAAGACACGGTATACCTTTACGGGTGAGGCTTCCAGCCAAAAAGTTGCACCTGTAAGTGATACGATGGTAAGAATCATGAAAGGCCAACCGCTGCATTCCATCACTCCGGATTGAGGCCGTGAATTCGTCCAGTTCAAGAAAGTCAGTAATCAGCTGGATCATGTTAAATTCTACTTTCCACCGTCCCATAAGCCATAGAAGCGCGGTACCAACGAGAACACAAATGGCCTTTTACGTGAATATTTTCCGAAAAGGACCGATTTCACTGATATTCCAGAAGAATATATTCAACAGAAGGTTGATCAATTGAACCTGTGTCCAAGAAAATGCCTTGGTTACAGAACGCCGTATGAAGCCTATTTTTCGAAGGTGTTGCACTTGGCTTGACAATTCGCCTGTTCAAATTCAACTTGCAATTTACCTTTTTTATCATTTGCATATTTCCTAAACAAAACAGCAATGACGTGAGTGATGAGTTAAATCTACTTTTTTAGATAATAGAATGAGTTTTTTTATGAATGAGTTAGTTTCTGTTATTATCCCGGTATTCAATAGAGCAGATTCAGTAGGCGCAGCTATTCAGAGTGTAATCAATCAAGAGTATCGTCCTTTAGAAGTTATAGTCATTGATGATGGCAGTACTGATGATATCCGAGGAGTAGTTAGTCCCTTTTTACAAGAAAATGACGAACTGTCTATTTCATATTACTATCAGGATAATAGAGGCGTTTCTGCTGCCAGAAATGCTGGAATTGCTAAATGTAAAGGGAAATATGTTTCTTTTTTAGATTCAGACGATGTGCTTTTACCCCTAAAAATCAATTATCAAGTTAATATTCTAATTAAAAATAATGCAGACGTGTGTTATGGGAAGGTTCGTTACCAATCGCCAGAGGCATCCTATATTAATGATCCTCAAAGACCTAATATAAATCCCGTTAAACAATTTTTATTGTTTGAAAATATCACCCAGCTGGATTCGTGGTTATTTTCTAAAGAATTAATAAATAATCACAAATTACAGTTTCGAGAAGGTTGCTCTTGGGGGGGAGACAACGAATTTTTAGTAAAAGTTCTTTTTTTAGTAAAAAACAATGAGCATAAATGAATGTTTATGTGATATTACTGTTGGAAGACCTGATGGCCTTTCAAAGTTTGATTGGAATAAAGCAGAGAAAGATAAATATATTTATGAACAAATTTTGACTTGGTTACTAAGTCAAGAAATACCTTTGCAAGAAAAAGATACATATACGTCTATAATTAATCACTATGTTATTCCTGCCTTGATAATTAATCGCATTTGGCATGGGAAAAAAGATATCAAATCAGCTAAAAGAGTATTTCAATCTTATCAGCAATATATTTGCTTAAATAACTTATTTAATTTTAATCAAGGAATACGAAGCTTAAAATTATTTATTAAATTTTTATTATTACGTTTTTGGCTTTTATAGGCCGATATATAAATTCAGAGTAATGCATATGTTACTTGAAAAAATGATAGATGGATTACAGCAGTAGTTAAGATAAGTTAGAGACGACAATTTTAGAAGAAGTGAACCATTCGTTATTTTTGAAATTGTGAGGGCGTCCAGTTCTATAGAACTATATTCATGGAGGTAGAGAAATGCGGATTGCAAAACTTACGATTGATGGTTACTATAATTACGGAAATTTATTGCAAAATTATGCGTTACAACAAATACTTTTGAACTATGCTGATCATGTTGATACAATTTGGCATGAAAAAGTTAATTTTTTGCCTTTTATTGGCTTGAATTTTACGTGGAAAGAATATATAAAATATTTCCTAAACTGGAAACAATTTCGTACTTTTTACTGTCAAAAATATCTTGGCGCAGAGATGGTGAGACAAGGAAAAAACAGAGAGTGGAGTAAACACAATATCCGTACACGAACAGATGTCAAAGAATTGAAGGACATTGCTGATTGCTACGATTATTTTGTCGTGGGCAGCGATCAAGTTTGGAATCCTTATTTTGGAGACTTAAAGAACAATTTCTTAAATTTTGCTCCTTATGAAAAACGTATTGCCTATGCTGCGAGTATTGCAACCCCTGAAATTCCTTTAGAGAAACAAGATATTTACGAAAAAGGACTCCGAGGCATGAAATATATTTCCATGCGCGAGGAAGAAGGGGCACAGCAAGTAGAAAAAATCACAGGCCGAAAAGTTCCAGTAGTAGCCGATCCAACGATGTTACTTTCTTTGCAGGAATGGAAGAAAGTATCACGGCAACCAGCATGGTTCAACAATCAACAGTATATACTGACTTATTTTTTAGGAAAGAGACCAGATGATACGATTCGCAAGATTGCCAATCGAGAACATCTAGAGGTAATCAATTTATTAGATTTAACAAATTATGATACTTATGTAACGAGTGTAGACGAATTTATTTGGTCTGTTGAACATGCCGGCTTAGTTTATACAGATTCTTTTCATGGTACGGTTTTTTCAATTTTGTTTAAACGGCCGTTTATTGTATGTGATAGGGTAGGTGATAGTACTGAAAGTAAAATGTCATCTCGTATAGACACCTTGCTGCAGTATTTCGGCCTCGAGAATAGGCGAGGAACGAAAGCAAATGGATATCAGATTAACAATCCCCTGGAGATTGCCTATGGGGATACGGAAGCGGTAATCCAACGAGAAAAACACCGTGCAGATGAGTATTTGAGAAAGGCTTTGGGATTGGCATGAATCAAAGACGCTGGGGGGCAGTTTTATCCTATATCAATATTATAGCGACTGTCCTGGTTGGCCTTGTTTATACGCCAATAATGCTTCGACTGCTGGGGCAAGCGGAATATGGACTTTATTCGCTGATGGGTTCCTTAGTGGGATATTTGAGCGTATTGGATATGGGGCTTGGAAATACCATAGTCCGGTATACTGCCAAGAACCGTGCAGATGGGACTTCCCAGGAAGAAGCACAGTTGAATGGATTGTTCCTGTTTCTCTATACAATTATTGGCTGCATTGCGTTGGCAGTAGGTTTGGTACTATATGCCAATATCGAAACCCTTTTTGGCTCAACGCTAGGTGCCGGAGAAATGCAGCGAGCCAGAATCATGATGCTGTTGCTGATTGGAAATGTGGCAGTTTCCTTTCCACTCAGTATTTTTGCTTCCATTATGCAGGCCTATGAGAGATTTATCTTTTTGCGGGTAACCAATATCCTTCGGGTTTTATTGAACCCGTTGCTGGTATTGCCTTTTTTGTACCATGGATACGGATCGGTTATGATGGTGATGGTTTCTACAGCGCTGAATCTTGGCTGTTTGCTGGCTAATGTTTACTATTGCTTCCGTTATCTACATGTACGATTCTGTTGTGGGCATTTCGAAAAGCCTTTTCTGTTGGAAATTGCTGGATATTCTTTCTTTATTTTTCTCAATGCCATTATGGATAAGGTGTATTGGGGGACGGGACAGTTTGTCCTGGGGATTGTTTCTGGAACAATGGAAGTTGCTGTTTATGCCATCGCTATGCAGTTCATGATGATGTATATGAATTTTTCCAACGCAATCAGCGGGGTCTTTTTGCCAAAAGTAACTATTATGGTTGCCAAGCATGTACATGTATCTGAATTAACAAAATTGATGATCCGGATTGGGAGACTTCAATATTTGGTCGTCGGGTATTTTTTTGCCATGTTTGTCTTGGTGGGAAAAGAATTCATTCAATTATGGGCTGGCCATTCCTTTTTGGAGGCTTATCCCATTGTTATTCTGCTAATGGGGGCAATGCTGATCCCGCTGATCCAGAATATCGGGATTTCTATTCTGCAGGCCATGAATCTGAATCGTTACCGTATGACAGCCTATTCCATCTGTGCAGGGATTGCACTGGCTGTAAGCTTTCCCCTGGCTCAGCAGTTTGGAGGAATCGGATGTGCAGTGGCCACTGCTCTATCCTTGTTCATTAGTACTGGTTTTATTATGAACCGCTATTATGTCAAAAAAATTCATTTGGATATTATAGCGTTTTGGAAAAATATCTTTTCATTGACAAAGGGAATCTTATTGTTGCTGTTGGTCGGATTTATTCTAAAAAGAGTACTGCCGCTGACACTTTCCTGGAAGCATTTTTTTCTGTTCGTTGGAATGGATACAGTCCTATATGGGGGAATCATGTATTTTATGTTTATGAACGGATTTGAAAGGGAGCTGTGCCTTCAGGTATTTCGGAAGTTGAAAAGGTGATCAGGATGATTGAAATTGTAAAAATGATAGAACAGCAAAAGGCAAATTGCACAGGTTGTTATGCCTGTTATTCAGTTTGTCCCAGTAATGCAATTACCATGCAGGAAGATGAGGAAGGTTTCCGCTATCCTGAAGTTGACGACAAACGGTGTATTCAATGTGAAGCCTGCAGCAGGGTGTGCCCGGTTCTCCATCCTGTGCCTATAAAAAATACAGCTGTACCCCGAACCTATGCCGCCATCAACGAAGATTGGGAAGTGCGCAGCAAAAGTTCTTCCGGCGGTATTTTTTATTTATTGGCTGAAAAAATCCTGGATGCTGGCGGCGTTGTTTTTGGTGCAGGGTTTGATGAAAACTGGGAAGTGTGCCATCAGGAAGTATATAGTAAAGAAGAACTTCCCAAGCTGCAGACATCGAAATACGTACAGAGTCGCATGGAAGACACCTTTCAAAAAGTGCGGAAAGAACTGAAGCAGGGGGAAAAAGTGCTCTTTACGGGTACACCGTGTCAGTGTGCAGGACTGCAGAACTATCTGCGTCAATCTTATGATAACTTGTACACGGTGGATTTTATCTGTCATGGAGTACCTTCTCCAGGAGTGTGGAGAAAGTATCTGGAGTTCAAAAGCAAGAAAAATAAAATAGAATCGATTTCATTCCGCAACAAAAAAATTTCCTGGGAAAGATTTTTGTTGGAATTCCGTTTTAAGGACAACAATAAATATATCGCCGAAGACCAGTATCATGATTTATATATGCGAGGATTTTTGCAGGATTTGTATCTGCGCCCATCCTGTTCAAACTGCAAGTTCAGAAAACAGAACAGGCCGGTAGATCTTACACTGGCCGACTATTGGGGCGTGCAGGAAGTTGAACCGGATATGTACGACGGAAAAGGAACATCGCTGGTATTCATTCAAAGTGAGAAAGGTCAAAAACTGTTTGATCAGATCGAAGCGAAAAAGAAAGAAAGTGATTTTGCCCGGGCAGTATCATATAACAGATCCATGCTTCAGCAAACGACACCATCTCCTAAGCGTGCGCAATTTTATAAAGATTTCCAAGAAGACAAAACTGCCATTGATGCGCTGCTTTGGAAATATGTGAAACCTGGACGAAAAGAAAGAATTCGGGATATAATGAAATGCGTGCCAGGACTAGTGTGGTGCGTGAGAATGGTTAGAAAACTTTCACACCTGTTAAAGCCTGTCAAGGCCGGACTATAATTGACCTAAAGGGGTGCGGATCCCGGCCGTGAAGACACTGGAGAAATTCGATGTTTCGTTCCAGCCCAGCTTGAATCCGAAACAGCTCCAGGAACTGCGTACACTTGCTTTTGTGGAACGAGGTGAAAATCTGATCCTGCTGGGCCCGCCGGGGGTCGGCAAGACACACCTGGCTACCACGTTTGCGGTAGAAGCCCTGCACCAAGGCAAAACCGCATACTTCATTACGCTAGCCCATCTTATTGAAGATCTGAAAAACGAGGGGAAAAAGGGCTGCTGTCCAGGCGCTGCAAATTTTACGCCCGGCCAGATATCCTGGTGATAGATGAAGTTGGCTATATGCAGCTGAGCCGGCAGCAGGCAGAATTGCTGTTCCAGATTGTCTGTGCCCGCTATGAGCGGGGCACCATAATTATGACCACCAACAAGTATTTCAGTGACTGGGGTGAACTCATGAGCGATTCAGTGTGTATGTGATAGCTGGAATGTACTCATCCATCACTGGCAGTACGGCGCAGCTCTCGCGAGATTGTAGACTTGCTTCTGCCTAGTAAGTCAGCAATGGCAGTGACAGATTTCCCCTCATCATAAAAAAGTAGTATCTTTTCGCACTCAATTAGTGTAAGATGTTTGTAGTGGCACATAGCTCCTCCTGGGATCTGAGTTGTTGTTGCGGACACCATTATACCAGAAGTCTATGTGTCATTTCTTTATTTTGTTGCACTTACATTGTAAATCCGTCCATATTACCCTTCACCATCGACCTGATCCAGAACGTCGGACTCTCTATTTTACAAGCCATGAACCGGTACGATTCCAGAGCAAGAGTCTACTTCTGCACCGGCCTGCTGAACCTGTTCCTGGCAATCCCTCTGGCCATCCGCTTCGGAGGCATTGGCTGTGCCTTTGCTACAGGGCTTTCTATGTTTTTGGGCAATGGGGTTGTGATGAACTGGTTTTACAAAAAACACATAGGTCTGGATATCCCCGGCTTCTGGAGACAAATCGGCCAGATTACTATCCCTGTCCTGTTTTGTTTGGGGATAGGTGCAGCGGGCAATGAGTGGATTGCTGGGACAGGAAAGATAGTGTTTGTAGGAAAGGCGCTGGGGTACATGGTATTGTATGGTGTGGTGATTTATAAATTAGCTATGAATGAGGAGGAGAAGGAGAAGATTCGGGGCATTGCTGGTACGGTAAGAAGAATTTAGATATGGTCGAATAGGGTGTGAAGATAGCATTAAATTTAATTTTAAATAAAACAGAAAGCATATTTGTAAATTCAGATATTTTATGTTATACTTACAAAAACAAACAAAAGTTCATCAATTAATTGATGTACAAGAAAGAAGGCATGGCAATGTCTGGAAGTACAAAGAACTTTTTTTCACAGAAAAAAGAATGGTCCATAATTAAAGATAATTTGCTGGAAAGTTACTTGTTGCCATATTTTCAAAAGGTATTGTGTACGGGAAAACCAATTTGCTATATAGATTGCTTTGCAGGGCAGGGAAAGTTTGATGATGGAAAAGATGGTTCTCCACTAATCGCTATTAAAACTGCTATAAAAAGTGTAAAACAGTCCCAAATAGATGATGACCAAATTCAACTACAGTTGGTGTTCATTGAACCTCAATATGCACACGAATTAGAAAATAAGATAGATGGTTTAAAAAAGGAATATGTTGATTTAGGTTTAAATACTCATGTATATGACAAGCATTTCGAAAATAGTATTTATAAAATTATAAAAGAAAATGAAAATCAAAATTTTTTCTTGTATATTGATCCGTTTGGCATTAAACAATTAAATTATAGTATTTTAGAAAAAATAATGCATTTGCCATACCATACCATAGAAATTTTATTAAATTTTAATTCTTTTGGCTTTTTTAGAGTTGCATGCAGAGCATTAGATGTTAAAATAAAGAACAAACAAATTCTGCAAGATATTGAAGAAGATGTACTCAAAATAGAGCCATCAAAGTCAGAAGAAACATTGAGAATAATCATGGGGACAGATCAGTGGAAAGAAATTATTCTGGAATATCGTGATGATAAAATTGACGGATATCTAGCTGAAAAGAAGATAACCAATTTATTTGAAAATCAGCTTCGTAAACAATTTAAATTTGTCTTAGATATGCCGATTAGATTAAAGGAAGGGAATCGTCCAAAGTACAGAATGATTCATATGACGAATCATTCTGATGGTTGTATGCTTATGGTAGCCAATATTATGAAGAGGCACAGTGAATTAATATTAAATGTACAGCATCATGGACAGGTTTCTTTGTTTGATGAAGATCCTTATATGCAGAATGCAGAGAACGAATTTTATAGTGAAGAAGACATAAAAAATAGAATTGAAGATTCTATACGTAGTTACCATCGAAATGTTGAAGTTCATTATAAAGACTTTGCAGCGAAATTTTATAGTGAAAATGGATTGCTCTGCACATTAAAACAATTTCAAGAGTATCTAACTAGATTTAAAGCTAAAGGAATTATTGAAATTATAAGAGAGCCCGCAATAACAAAGAATGGTAAAAATTCAACTTTTTGGACAGAAACAAAAGGTAAAAAGATTTTTATAAAAAGGAAAATTTAAGGAGAATGTGAGATGAAATTGGTTAATGGTTATATCCAAAGAAAGACCATGTTGTATAAGACACGGGTTGAATATGGGGATTATACCATGAATCATGTTTTGGGTTGTTCTCATGGGTGTAAATATCCCTGTTATGCCTATTTGATGAAGAAAAGATTTGGACAGATCCATTCTTATGAAGAGTGGGTGAAGCCTTGTTTGGTCTCCAATACACTGGAACTGTTGGATAAGGAAATTCCCAGATTGAAAGAGGATATCCATTCGGTACAGCTCTGCTTTACTACTGACCCGTTTATGTATGGATATGATGAGATACGGGATATGAGTTTGGCAGCAATTCGCAAGCTGAATACTGCGGGAATTCCTTGTACTGCGTTGACAAAAGGAATCTTGCCTTCAGAGCTGAGTTCTTATTCCAAAGAGAACAGCTATGGAATTACGCTGGTTTCTTTAAACGAGGAATATAGATCTAAAGTGGAACCGGGGGCAGCCCCTTATAAAGACAGGATTGAGGCATTACGATTTTTACATGACCATGGGTGTAAAACCTGGGTGAGCATAGAGCCCTATCCTACACCGAATTTAATTCAGCAAGATCTTCTGGAAATCTTGCAAGCAGTCTCCTTTACTGACAAAATCATTTTTGGACGTACAAATTATAATAAAGAAATCACAGCTTATAAGAACCATATCAAATTTTATAACATAGAAGCCTATAAGGTCATTCAATTTTGCTTGGATAAAGGAATTGACTACCATATTAAGAATAAGACAATGACAAAATCTGTCTATCAGATTGAACAGGAAAATGATTGGATGATTGCAGAGAAGTAGTTCATAACGTCATAATTATCGAGTCAAGTCCATATTTGTGTGTAAAAATCCCTTAGGTTGATAAGGCCGGACTATAATTGACCTAACGGGGTGCGGATATTTTTTTGGACCTACACCGCAATGACCTGCATTTTCCTATATTGTATTGGAATCATACCACCAAGTGAAACTTTAATCTTTTTTCAGCATACTAGTGGATATATTGATCCAATATATCCATGAACTCTTGTAGGTAAATTGCAAGTTGAATTTGAACAACTATAATCAAGAAACACACTCAATAGCATAAACTTCATCGAGGAATGCATCAATAGCTCTGATGGCGTATGGTAGCCCAAAACACGACGTGGGCGCTGGTTCAGTGTATCTGCCATATTCAGGATATCCTCATCAGAGAACCGCTCCATGGACATGCCCTTTGGGATAAAATCCCTCAGCATGCCATTGTGGCGTTTGAGTCGTGTGCAAAGGGAAAGCCCTTGGCGATGCAGAGCTTGAATCATGCCACGTTCTTCCAAAGAAAGGTGGCGACCGGGTATACGTACGTCCTCCATTGTGTTAGAATGGAAGTGATCCATAGTGATTGCTCCTTTGTTGATGATTTCTCGCAAAACCATTTTAACATGAAGTTTCACTATGGATTTTTGTTTTTTGATTACCTGTTCAAATTCATCTTACAACTAACCAAGATTTTTTGTTGTATAATGACACTGATTGATTCATAATTAATAAAAAGCAACTCTTTTAATAATCAGAGTCGCGTTATTCAATTACTGTTCTAATCTTATATGATGGAGGACGCAACACTATGAATTTAAACGATGAAATTTCTCAATATAGGCAGGAGATTAAAACCCAAAGGATGGATATGTCTTTTGGTGAAATTGCTAATATGTATAGGGATAATGAATTGATTATTTCACCGGAATATCAGCGTTCATTCAGGTGGGATGAGCAGCGCCAAACTGACTTTATTGAATCTATATTATTGGGAATACCATTTCCTTCAATTTTTGTTGCAACGAATGAGGATGGCACATGGGAATTAATTGATGGCCTACAGCGTGTTTCCACTGTATTATCTTTTTTGGGAGAATTGAAACCTGTTGATGGTAAAGAAAATGTGAAAAATAGACTGAAGCTGTTAGAAGGTGGGCTTGTAAAAGGATTAAAAGGGCTAACATTCCAGACGTTACCACGAGAATACAGGCTCCAGATAAAAAGAACTCCTTGCCGCGTTGAAATCATTTTAAAAGAAAGCAATTTTAATATGAGATATGAGCTTTTTAAACGTTTGAATACTGGAGGAGAAGGATTATCAAGGCAGGAAATTCGTAATTGCATTTTCCGAGGACTTGATTCTCAATATACAAATTTAATAAAAGAACTTGCTGGAAATGATAACTTCAAGTCTATTATTAAAATTAACGATCAAAAGCAAGAGAGTATGTATTATGATGAACTTGTACTCAGATTTTTAGCCTTAAAAAATTGCATTTCAGATTATAGTGAGTCTAATATACAAGATTTTATGGACAAGTATTTAAAGAGACAGTGCGAGTCGTTTGATGCCGCACAAGCGAATGAAGATAAGACTCTGTTTTTAGATATTATTAATCGTTTAAAATTAATTGGTGATGACACTATTTTCAGTTTAGGAACCCAGCATTTTTCTACAAGTATGTACGATGCAATTATGCTTGGCTTGTCGGCTAATAGGGACTCATTAAAATTTAGCAATGAAGAGCTGCTTTCTAAATTTGTATCTTTAAAGAATAATTTGGAATTTAAGAAGTATATCGGGTCAGCAAGTAGTAACCCCGGTAGTATAAAAAGTAAATTTAAGATTGCTAAACAGGTATTAGCGTAGGAGGGAAATTTTATGGATTCCCTGCTGCAAAGCATAGATGATAGCGCTTCATGGCGCAAACATGAATTGGAAAACTTGATGAAGATAGGTATAGTTCAACTTAATGGCAAAGAAAAGAGTCAGGATATTTTTTATAAAATGTGTATTCCCTATGTTTATTCTCATTGGGAGGGATTTGTGGTGGAGTCATTTAAGTCCCTGATTCAATTCTTGAACAATAAAAATTTAGATCCGAGAGCAACGATTAGCACTTTAGTTACTTTTTCACAGCTTCATGAGTTCAAAAAGTTAAGAGATAGTCAAAGCTTTGATAAATGTGAAAATTTCTTGAAGAGCCTTAATAATATCTATTCGAGTAGTTTAAAGATTGATCCTCAAAATTTTACAACGAAATCAAACCTTAATGCTGTGCAATTTCAGGAAATACTCAATTGGTTTAATATAAAGATTGATATAGACCAGAATGAGAAAATAGAAATAAATAAACTTATAAATCTAAGAAATAAAATTGCCCATGGTGAAAATAGCTTTCCCATAGATCGTGATATTATCGAACAATTTATTTGGATGCTTTTTCGCCTTTTTGATAAGATAATTATTGCATTTGATGATTATATTTCGAATGAGAGATATTTGAGACAGATTTCTTGAATAGTATGTTTTTGGGGATTACGCTCTTTTAAAGCTACGCAGTACGAGAGATATATTCGATGCGCGATATGGGAGTCAGTGAATCTACAGGAGGAACTATCCATTATTATGGGGTGGGTTCCTCCTTAGTTTATATGTATTTGCTTATCTATCATGCTCATTGATTAGGTAATGTGGTGCGGTTCTCAGGTGCTTAATGGCCAATAATAAGTTCGTCTGGTCATCCTCAATGTTGAGGCTATATTTTTCTCTTTTCTTCGGAGGGGGTCATTATGGATATCACTGTTTTTGATGTGGGGTTTGGGCAATCCATACTTATGGAAGAGGATGGAGACCAACTTTTAGTAGACTGCGGGAGCAGAGACTCAAAGTATGGAGCGACGATTTCATGCATTCGGGATAAGCTACAGCAGCCCGATACTCTGCGTCGGGTGGCCCTGCTTACTCATTATCATAAGGATCATTATTCATTTTTCTCTAAGTTGGGGAATCAGCCTTTTGATGGATTTTATCTTCCTTTTGTTGCATTCCATAAAAAGAAAAGAAAAGAGACTGGAAAAGAGACTGGGAAGGAGACTGGGAAGGAGACAAGTAAAGAGGAAAGTAAAGAGGAAAGTAAAGAGGCAAGTGAGCTGGAGTGTACACTGGCGGAGGAGGCTATGCTGGGCTATATCCTGGAGGCTTCATGTAAAATTGATGCGGATATGCTTCTGTGCAACCAAATAAAGAAGCTGCTTGAGTTGGTAAAAGATAGTGGATGGGTTGCAGTACCCCGGCGCGGCGATGTCTTTCATTTAGGCAGAGCAAAGTGTGAGGTACTATGGCCGGACATTCCTCAAGGTGTGGATTCTTTGCGCCATGAGCATAAAAGAAGAGAGCAGATTCAGCATATCAAAAGCATTCTTAATGACTATATAGAAAATCATGAATTATTTAATCAAACTTGGAATAATATTATTAAAAATCTTTATGATTTTTATGGTTCGATTTCAGATATCACAGATTTTAGCGGAGAGGATGTCAATGATTTCGGTCAGATAAGGCATAGAAACATCGAGGAAAGGCACTACCCGATTCTGCGAGAACGGTTGCAAAGTATTTTAGCAAAGCAAACCGAAAATATGGAAAAACTAAATGGTATATCAAATACTTTTTGGGAATCGTTTAAAGGGGAGGGGAATCAAGCTACACTACGCAGCTTGAAAAGTTCGATTTCCAGGATTTTTAATCATGATAATAATGCGGTATCCATTGTTTTCCAGGATTTGATAGAAGAAGAGGAGTACATATCGAATCGGTCGCATCGGTTTCTGATGACGGGAGATATTACAAAGAAAATCATCGAAAAGAGGTTGTTCACTCACGAACCTCGTCGTATTTATGATGTTATCCAGTGTCCCCATCATGGAACCAAGTCACACTTCAGCGCCTCACTTCCCTATGGTAAACAATTGATTATTTCAAATAAAAAATATCTAAATTATGGTAGTGTTTCTTTTTTGTATGGCTGTTGCTATCCTGCTCTTGCAGGAAGGAAGTGCATGAAGTGTATTGGCAAGTATGTATGGATTTGTAATGGGAAATATCCTCACTTTCCGGTGAAACATTTCTGTACAAACGCTGACGCTAAAACCTGTGAATCTCTGCAGCGTGGGCAGCCATGTCCCGGATGTGTATCTCATCAACCAAGCGGAACGATTACGGTATGATTTATGGATAAATTTAGACATGACTGGAAGAAAGCGCCAAGCAGTATGGCAAGAGCCCGTACGGACAGTATCTTCAGAAGGTGGTGGAAGGGCGCGTGCTGCGGGAGTGACCTTGTAAAGGCAGTGGTTAAGTGATTAGGTGATTAAGTGGCTCAGTGAAAACCAAAGGAGTTGACGCAGTGGCTGTTATATCGTACCAGGATCTGATGGTTTGGCAGAAAGCAATGAATTTGGCAAAAAACGTTTATTGCTTAACTCGTAAATTGCCCCAGGAAGAAAAATATGCTTTGAGTGATCAGATGCGGCGGGCCGTAGTATCCATACCCGCCAATATAGCAGAAGGTCAATCAAGGAGAACCACAAAAGATTTTGTTCATTTTCTGTATATAGCCAAAGGTTCTAATGCAGAACTGATGACTCACTTAATGCTGTGCCATTCATTTGAATATATCCCCACAAAAGAATTCCAAACGGTAAAACAGCAAAGTGACGAAGTAGGAATGCTTCTGAACTTGTTGATTAGAAGCCTGGAAAAAAAGATGTAAAGATAGTGATTAGGTGATTAAGTGATTATAATCTAAAGAATCTACTGCTGAGATGATTGTATCGGAGTCACAGAACTTTCGACACGAAAAGGATTCAGTGAGCCCAAATCACTTACTCACTTAGCCACTTAATCACTTATAGATTATGATAAGAAAGGAAAAGATAATGAACATCATTGTCACCGGCGGGGCCGGCTTTATCGGCTCCAACTTTATCTTCCATATGCTGAAGGCACATCCGGAGGACCGGATTATCTGCCTGGATAAGCTTACCTATGCTGGGAATCTTTCTACCTTGGCATCGGTCATGGACAATCCCAACTTTCGCTTTGTGAAGCTGGATATTTGCGACAGGGATGGGGTTTACCAGCTTTTTGAAGAAGAACATCCTGACATGGTGGTGAATTTTGCGGCGGAGAGCCATGTGGACCGGTCCATTGAGAATCCGGAAATCTTTCTGCAGACGAATATCATTGGGACCTCTGTGTTGATGGATGTCTGCCGGAAGTATGGTATCAAACGGTACCACCAGGTTTCTACGGATGAGGTGTATGGGGACCTGCCCCTGGACCGTCCGGATCTGTTCTTTACGGAAACCACGCCCATCCATACTTCCAGCCCTTACAGCAGCTCCAAGGCCGGGGCGGACCTGTTGGTTCTGGCTTACCATCGGACCTATGGGCTTCCGGTGACCATTTCTCGGTGCAGCAACAACTATGGACCTTATCACTTTCCGGAGAAACTGATTCCTCTGATGATCATCAATGCCCTCCATGACAAACCTCTGCCAGTGTATGGAGATGGTTTGAACGTCCGGGATTGGCTGTATGTGGAAGACCACTGTAGGGCCATTGACCTGATCCTGCAAAAAGGCCGGGTGGGAGAAGTCTACAACGTTGGTGGCCACAATGAAATGCGAAACATCGATATTGTGAAGCTGATCTGCAAGGAACTGGGCAAACCGGAAAGCCTGATTACCTATGTAAAAGATCGGAAAGGACATGACAGACGGTACGCCATTGATCCCACCAAGATTCACAATGAATTGGGCTGGCTGCCGGAGACAAAGTTTGCTGATGGAGTCAAGAGGACGGTTCGTTGGTACCTGGAGCATGAAGAGTGGTGGCAACCGATTGTGAGCGGAGAATACCAGAACTATTATGAAAAGATGTATAAAAATAGATAAGTGATTAGATGGTTAACTGGCTATGGGATACTAGGCCGGGATTGATCAGCCTGAGAGGAAACAAGAAAAATATCCGCACCCCGTTTAGGTCAATTATAGTCCGGCCTTAACAACATGCATAAAAAACAAACAAATGTAAAAAAAACGTATAATATTAACACCAGGTTAATTTAGTAAATCAAAGGGGGTAAATAACTTTGCGTACAGTTAAAAATGCGACTTTCTTTCATTTCAGCACATCAACGAATTATCAAAAGGGAAAATCTTATTCTTTTGGTGATAAATTAAATAACTTTTATAGGTTCTACGAAAACTACAAACCAGCTATCACAGCTGATGAGAATGGAAAAAATGTTATTCTTTCTGAATATACAAAGTATATAAGAGAATGCATCTTTGAGGAAGTCCGGCAAAAAGAATTTCCTGATTATCCTTCACGAAAAAAATGTATTTGGCTGGTTCCACCGAGTTTAGAATCTCTAAAATTTTGGCATGCCCAACTGCCAGAATCAAGGAGTCTGGTTAAATTTACCTGCTCAGGATTGGTTCATGAAGGTGATGAACGCTTTTTGACTACAATGTATTTCAATTTTCCACTTCAAAGAAAACTTGCAGAATTGTACTGGTCAGGAGAGAATGTTTTAGAGGATGTTAATTCAAGGGAAGTCCTTTTTTACGGAGCTGCAACTGCTGTGGAAATATATGAGCTTCAACCGAGAAATCTGAAGATTCCGGATGCAGCTACTTTAGGAATCCCAGAAAGAATGTGAAAAAATCTGATTCTCAAGATACAACCTGTATAGAATGGGGTGAAATAATATGAAACGATTAGAATTGATGCCGACAGATGAGAATATTCTTACATCATTGAAAGAAGATATTTTTAAACGGAACCAGGACTTGGGATATTTTATACAATTGTTAGATAGTATTGAAGGCCCATATAGTATTGCGATCAATGGTAGTTGGGGAAGTGGAAAAACATTTTTTGTGAAGCAGGCTAAAATGGTATTGGATGCCTACAATAAGGATTTCAATATGCCAGAAATGAAACGGTTTATGATTAAAGGTTTAATTCAATTCCCGAAACAGAAACTTAAGAACCAATATTGTATTTATTATGACGCGTGGAAAAATGACAGCAATCTGGATCCAATCTATTCTTTGATTTGCAGTATTGTCGCGGGGTATGAATATTTTAATAAAAGCGGATTGGAAGATAAGAAATATTTAATAGAGGTAGGGATTTCTATCATAAAAAATATTATACCCTATATTCCTAACAGTGCAATAAGGACGATGCTCTCTATTTTGCCCCTTGATAAAATCAAAGATGCCTTAAAAAATACTAATCCCTTGAGCAACGTAAAAGAACACATCGAGTTGGAAGAAAAGATACAGGAGTTTCTTCAGAATTTAAGTTCCGAAAAAGAAGAACGGCTTGTTATCTTTGTTGATGAGCTGGATCGCTGCAGGCCAGACTTTGCAGTGCAGTTGTTGGAACGTATTAAACATTATTTTGATTTGGAAAATATTACCTTTGTATTTTCTGTCAATTGCGAACAACTTGTACATACCATCCAAAAGTTTTATGGGGAAAATTTTGATGCAGGAAGGTACCTTGGGCGATTTTTTGATCAGGTAGTGCCCTTGCCAGAGGCGAAATTACGAAAGTTTTATAAAATACATGATATAGATGAAATGTATTTTTGTGATATGACGATTAAAGAATTTAGCAAATCGTATAATTTCAGCATACGAGATCTAGTTCGATATATCAATATGAGTCAAGCTTTAGTAAAAAGAATTAAAAACACCCAACTCATTCAGGCAGCTGTTTATCCTGATATGGAATGGCTCCTTTCCAATTGCATAATTCCTGTTATGATTGGAATTAATATATTTGAACCTCAAAATTATAATGCATTTATTTCAGGTGAAAGGGAGAAGGAGTTTGTTCAATTTGTAGGAAATATGTGGTATGTAGATAGAATCCATAAGGTGGTTGTAACTCCAGATTCAAAGGGCTGTGTAAAAGAATATGCCGATACAGCAAGTGAGTTGGGAGCTATATACCAAGCATTGTTTGGTAAAGAGAATGAGGGGCTTGAGGTTTCTGTCGGCAATTATTTTTTTACTGACAGCGTGCGGACATATGTGAGAAGTGCTGGCTCTTTATTATCGGGTATATCGGATTTTGATTCGCATTCTTAAAAGGACATATTGGACAATTTTTGGTGCGAGACAAGTATATTTCAATTAATGGAAGAAGGTTAGGATATGCCTCAATTCGATTGCTTGCTTAATAAAAAAATAATAGCAATATTGGATGGTGATGAAAAATATGATTCTTGTGAGATTGTGGATGTCAACGAAAAATTGAGCCACGGTGATCATGAATAAATGAGCAACGTTCTCATCAATTTTTGGTAAGCGCTTAAAAATCCGGTGTATGGAATCACCACCTTCAGTTTGAGATAATACGGATGTTAAAAACATCGCACGAAAAAAACGAATTTCTCTACGGTGAGCAACGTGTCGTTTTTTCGAGTCATTCGTGTTACTCTTTGTTAGAGTCGGGTTAAAATCGCCAATCCTGGTCGGATTAAAAAAGCCATTGCCGATTTTCAGTCTCACGCCTAATGTCTCCCACTGACACATACCGAAATGCGGCGTCATCATTGCTTTTCGTCGGAAATGTTGTATAATAAAATATATTATAGCAGGGAGGTACGGACGTGTTTATTGCAGACAGCAAGATAAAAGAACTCAATAGCTCTCTGATTACTCCTTTTAAAGAAGATGCTATAGGTCCGGTCTCTTATGATTTAACGGCCCGGCAGTTTCATTTGCTGAAAAACGGAGAAGCTGAAAGTAAAGTTAAAATAGAACTTTTTCCTTTGGAATCGGTTTTTGTTTCGACAGAAGAAACAATCAATTTGCCGGCTAATTTGTCGGCTGTAGTTAATATAAGGAATTCCAAGTTACGCCAGGGACTAAACTTGGAGAGCCCGATTTATTATCCGGGGCATCATACACGAGTCTTTTTCCGCTTGACCAATTTTTCTAATGAAAAAATCATTTTATCGGCAGGAGAGAAATATGCAGCTGCTTATTTTTCTCCTGTGGATGGAGCAGTTGATCAGCCCTATCAAGGTACCTTTCAAGATGAATTTGATTTTACAGGTATGGCCGGCTATACGAATCAATATAAAAAAGCAATGCATCAAGTACAGGATAAATTGAAAGACCTGAAAGATCTGGAAAAGGGAATTTATGGAAACGTCATGATTTTAATGACGATTTTCGTGGCTTTGTTCAGCTTGATTACTATTAATGTGAATTTGGTAAAAGAAGGTTCTGATGGAGCGTATCTGATTCGTCTGCTTGTTTTCAATCTGGGAACGGTTGGCAGTATTTTTGCATTGATTGGATGTGTGCAATCGATGGTAAAATCTGAAGGAATCAATAAATGCCTGGTTGGATTGAGTGTGTTATGCTTCCTTGCTGCCATCTATCTGGCTATAAAAGCATAAATGAATAAAAGTAGGGGTCTTATGGGAAAACATGTCCATAAGGCCTTATTTATTTAATTGTGTTACAGTCGGGCTAAAAACGCCCAAAGCGTTTTCCAACCACTTACCCACTTACCCACTTACCCACTTACCCACTTACCCCTCATATATGGTATAATACCCTGAATACACATTGCTTTTTGCTGAATGGATATTGACGGAAAAGGGGAATTTTGTGCCATGAAACGTACTTTTGCTGTGCTGCTTTCTCTGGGACTGGGGATTGGGACTCTGCCGGCTTCTGCGCTGGCCCGGGTTGCGGCCAATGTGCCGGTGGACAGCCATTATTATGAAACCATTGACAAACTTTCAGGGATGGGCTATCTTTCTTCTCTTCCCAACGGTGCCCGGCCTTACAGCCGGCTCCAGATGGCCCGGTGGGCTCTGGAGGCCCAGGAACGGGCTGGGGACAAGCCGTTGCCCGGGTACCTGGCGGCGGATCTGGCGGATCTGGAGAAGTTCGTGGCTCCGGAACTGGCTTCTTTGCAGGATGGCCAGGCCGCATCTGACGGGTTCCAGGTGCGGAATGTCCGGGTGGGCACCGGCTATCTCCACAGTGACCGGTTTTCTTATGGGGACCGCCGGACGGCCAGTGCATGGGCGCCTTTTGCCGGGAACAACGGGTACAAAAAGGGCCGGAACGGCAGTCTGTACGGGGATGTGGAGGCTTCCGGGAATCTGGGCCATGAGGTGGCGCTGGGCATCCGGGGCCGGGCGGCCTGGGACAAGGACAATGAGGGCACGGCCAGCCTGGAGGAGGCTTATGTGAAGACCCGGACCGGGGCCTGGGCCTGGGAAGCCGGGAAGCAGGCCATGACCTGGGGCCAGGGGGCCAGCGGAAACCTGCTGCTGGGGAACGGGATGAAGCCCCTCACCACCATCCAGGCTCATCTGAACGAACCCATTCAGGCCGGGGGCTTTCTGAAGTTCCTGGGACAGGTGGATTTCCACGGGTTCTACGGTCGGCTGGACGGGGAACGGGCAGCCGATGCGGCAGCCTGGGCCCGGAAGGATTATGACCATGCAGGGCTCCTGGGGCTGCGGCTGGATGTGACCCCGGCATCCTGGTTTACTCTGGGGATCTCCCGGATTTCCCTGCTGGGGGGCCACGGCAACGGGCTGGATTCCCATGACTGGGGCAAGTGGACCTATGGCCATAATGCGGATACCAGGGACAAGTGGGACGATATCGGGGGCTTTGATTTCCGGGTGCGGCTGCCCGGGGTCCAGTTCTACGGGGAAATGTACGGAGAGGATCAGGCTCACGGGATGCCTTCGGACTGGGGCTACCGGGGCGGAGTGTATCTGCCCCAGCTGACCCGGGACGGTTCCTGGGACCTGGTGGCGGAAATGGCCCATACCAATCAGGACTGGTACGTCCATGGGACCTACCAGGACGGATGGACCTACAGCGGGGACATGCTGGGAGACTGGATGGGCAATGATGCCCGGAAGTACTATGCCCGGGTGAACCACTACTTCCCGGGGGCGGACCGGCTGGGTCTGTATTACCAGCGGACGGAGAAGGACCGGGGCGGCAATGGTCCGGTGATCCAGGAGCTGGGGCTTACAGGCCGGAAGAAGCTGAAGGACGCTTTGTACCTGAACGGGACCCTGGGGTATGCAGCGGTGAAACAGGGGAACAAGGACCACGCCCTGTTTGCCGGTGCGGAAGTGGAATGGGAGATGTAGGAGGGCGGCAGTGCTGCCCTCTTTTTTCGAACGTATGTAATATTGTCTTGACAGTCGTCTGCTACGGGTGGAACCTATGCTACGGACGACGAACAAAATATTCGGAATCATTTAAAAACTAATCGTTTTCTATCTTTTTCTGTTGCACTTGTCTGTATAAAATGGTATGATATTTTACATAAACTTTAAAAACTTTACAAATGAAGGAGCAGCGGATACCCATGCAGGAAACAATTGTCTTTTCAAAAGGTTTTTCTTATCATGCAGCCAATATGCTGGGCGAAGGGCGGATCTCTCCGGAGGAAGTGGAGGCGCTGGCGCCCCGGATCCGTCAGGCGGCGGCCGGAGTGGAGAAAATCCGGAAGGAAGGATGGGCGAAGAACCATCTGTCCAAGGATGGGAATCCGGAACCGATATTCTTTCCCCGTCTGCCTTATCCGGGGAGTGATTCTCCCAATACGCCGGAACTGCTCCGGAAATTGGCGGATTGGGGGGCCAAAGCCCGGGCGGAAGAGGATGCGGTGGTATTCTGCGGGGTAGGTGGCTCCTATCTGGGGGGCAAAGTGCTCTATGACTGCTGCACCAGCGGGTACTGGGCCGGCCAGACGGCGGCTTCCCGGCCGGAAATCTTCTTTGCCGGGAACAATGTGGATCCGGAAGACGCGGAAGGCATCCGAATCCGGCTGGAAGCCATGGCCCGGGCGTGCCGGGAAAAGCAGGGGCGGAGGCTGCGGGTGCTGCTGGTGCCCATTTCCAAATCCGGCACCACCCTGGAACCCACGGCGGCATTCCTCTATTTCTACAGCCTGCTCCAGGACCAGGGAGATCTGTTCCAGGTGGATGGGACAGTGGTCACCGACGAACGGATGGAACAGGGGCCCCTGAACCGGCTGGCCCGGAAGCATGGATGGCCCATGTTCGATGTGCCCAACGGGGTGGGAGGACGGTTCAGCGTCCTTTCCACCCCGGGGATGATCGTGGGAGCGGTGCTGGGGATGGATCTGCCGGAACTGCTCCGGGGAGCCCGGGAGATGGACCAGGCCTGCCGGGGTGACAGACTGGACACCAATCCGGCTCTCCTGAATGCGGTACTGAAATTCCTGGGGGCCCGGGACCACGGGGCGGTGACGGAAGTGTTCATGCCCTATGCCATGCGGCTGAAGGCCCTGGGCGAATGGTATGTGCAGCTGCTGGCGGAAAGCCTGGGAAAACGGAAGGACCGGGAAGGGAACACGGTGTTCTACGGACGGACGCCGGTGGTGGCCATCGGCACCACGGACATGCATGCCCAGACCCAGCTCCACCAGGACGGGCGCCGGGACAAGGCGGTCCAGTTCCTGTTCATCGACAGCTGGAAGGGCCGGGTGAAGATCCGGAACCCGTTCCCGGAAATCGGGGAATATGCCAAATATGCAGGACTGGACATGGGCCGGGCCCTGGAAGTGGCCATGGAGGCCAATGAGGAGGCCCTGGCCAGTGACCGGCGGATGAATGCTCTGATCCGGCTGTCGGAATTGAATGAATATTCATTGGGCCAGCTGTTCTTCTTCCTGATGCTCAGCATCGCCTACGAAGGGGAACTGGCGGATGTGGATGCCTACGATCAGCCGGGGGTGGAAATCTACAAGCGGCTGATGGGGGAGAAGCTGAAGAAGAGATGAAAAAAGGCGCTGTGAAAAAATCATCCACAGCGCCTTTATTTCGCTTGCGTCAGCTGGCTTCCATCGGCTAGTGACTAGAGACTAGTGACTAGTGACGGGGTGTGAAAAAGCATTTTTTCACACCCCCTTTTTTATTTCCCTATCCCCAACGGCTCGTTCAGGGCGTCTTCCAGCTGTTCCGGGGTGATCATGTCCTGCTGGGCCATCCGGTTGAGGACCAGGTTCCGACGCTTTTTGCAGCCCTGCCAGTTGGTGTAGGGGTTCAGGGCGGTGGGGGCGTAGGGGAGTCCGGCCAGGGTGGCGGCCTGGGGCAGGGACAGGTTTTTGGGCTTTTTGCCGAAGTACACCTGGGAGGCCTGCTTCACCCCGGTGGCCCCGGCACCCAGAAAGGTGGTATTCAGGTACATTTCCAGGATTTCCTGTTTGCTGCACCGGGCTTCCACCAGGAAGGCCAGGCCGGCTTCCGCGGTTTTCCGGCCCAGGGTCTGGTCGGAAGTGAGCAGCAGGTTCTTCACCAGCTGTTGGGTAAGGGTGCTGGCCCCTTCCACCACCTCGTCGTTCTGGATGTTCACCAGGGTGGCCCGGATGATCCCGTCCGGATCCACTCCGTGGTGGGAATAGAACCGTTTGTCTTCCACCGCCACCTGGGCTTTGGGCAGCCAGGGGGAAATCTGGTCCAGGGGGACCCAGTCCTCCCGGGGAATCCGGCTGCGGGCGATGTCCCGGATGTGCCAGCCCTGCCAGAACAGCTGGAGGGGCTGGGGGAGATCGGCCACCCAGCCGGGCCGGGGTGTGCCGGCGGGCAGGGCCTGGGCCTGGACGGCGGGCCGGGACGGGGCTCCCACTTTTTCATGGATGGTGGCGGGGCGGGTCATGTGCCAGCACAGGGTACCGGCCAGCACCACCAGGATGCATAACAATTTGCGCATGGACTGTTCCCCCTTTACTGGTATCCATTGTACTTGATACCGGGAGAAAAATCCAATGGATTCGGGAAAAGGGAGTCAGGAGGCGGAACTACAACGCTTCACAAAATTGTCCGGTTCTTTTTGGAAAAAAAGGTGCAGGAGGCGGCACTTTCGTACTATAATGAAGACACATATCAGGACGGGCTTCCACCTGAAAAAATACGAAAAAATGGTTGCAAAATTATACATTGAAGCGTATAATAATGCAGCATAAGGGAAAACAGCGGGACAGCAAGGAAAGTCATGGCCTGATAAAGCGTATTCTGTATGGTTCCGGAACCCGGACAAAAAATCCCAAGACCTGGTATTGGAGTAGGAGGAAATGCAATGCAGATCAAGAACAACGAAATGAACATATTAGTTGAAGCACTGCCATATCTGAGCGCTTTCAAGGGCAAGACGGTGGTTGTGAAATATGGCGGCAATGCCATGCTCAACGATGATCTGAAGAACAAAGTCCTGGAGGACATCGTTTTCCTCCGCTGTGCCGGCATGCGTCCGGTGGTGGTCCACGGGGGCGGCCCGGAAATCACCGCCATGCTGAAGGCAGCCGGGAAGAAATCCGAATTCATCAGCGGCCTCCGGGTCACGGACAAGGAAACGGTGGAAATCGCTGAACTGGCCCTGGTGGGCAAGACCAATACGGATCTGGTCCGCCGGCTGAACATGCTGGGGGGCAAGGCCATCGGCCTGAACGGCAAGGATGCCAAGCTCATCGAGGCCCGGAAGCATCTGGCGGATGTGTATGAAAACGGCCAGGTGAACCTGGTGGACATCGGCTTTGTGGGCACGGTGGAAAAGGTGAATACGGACCTGATCAACCTGCTGCTGGAAAACGACTACATCCCGGTGATCGCTCCTACAGGGATCGGACCGGACGGGGAAACCTACAACATCAACGCGGACAGCGTGGCCGGGGAAGTTGCCGGTGCCCTGAAGGCGGAAAAGCTGCTGATGCTCACTGACGTGCGGGGCATTTACGAAGACCACAAGGATGAAAGCACCTTCCTGTCCACCCTGACCTTTGAAAAGGCCCAGGAACTGATTGTGAAGGGCAGCATCGACGGGGGTATGATCCCCAAGGTGAAGGCATGCATTTCCGCTCTCAGCGGGGGCGCGGTGAAGACCCATATCATCGATGGACGGCAGGAACATTCCATTCTCCAGGAGATTTTCTCCGACGAGGGTGTGGGTACGGAAGTTGTAAGAGACTGAAAGGGAGCGCGAACAATGGATACGAAAGAAATCATGGATACCACGGAGAAGTATTATCTCCCGGTCTTTGGACGGAGCCCCATTGCCCTGGACCATGGGGAAGGGGTTTACCTGTACGACACGGACGGGAACAGATACACGGATTTTCTGGCGGGCATCGCGGTGAACGCCCTGGGGTATGCCTATCCACCTCTGGTGAAGGCGGTCAGCGACCAGGCGGCCAGGATCATGCACGGCTCCAACCTGTTCTATTATGAAATCCAGGCCAAAGCGGCCAAACAGCTGTGTGAAGTGACCACCTTCGACCGGGTGTTCTTCTGCAACAGCGGGGCGGAAGCCAACGAAGGGGCCATCAAACTGGCACGGAAATACGGCCACAGCAAGGATCCCAAAAAGTTCAAGATCATCACCGCCAGGGATTCCTTCCATGGACGTACCATGGAAACCCTGACGGCCACCGGCCAGGATCACTACCATGAAGGGCTGAATCCCCTGCCGGAAGGGTTCGTGTACGTGCCTTTCGGAGATACGGCAGCCATGGAAGCGGCCATGGATGATGAGGTGTGTGGGGTACTGCTGGAACCGATCCAGGGGGAAGGCGGCGTCCATGTACCTCCTGCCGGCTATCTGGAAAAGGTGAAGGAACTGTGCGAAAAGCACGATGCCCTGCTGATCTTCGATGAAATCCAGACCGGGGTGTGCCGGACCGGCTACTGGTTCGCCTGGATGCACAGCGGTGTGAAACCGGATGTGCTGACCCTGGCCAAGGCCATCGGCGGCGGATTCCCCATGGGGGCCTTCCTGGTCCAGGAAAGACTGGCCCATGTGTTCGCACCTGGAGACCACGGTTCCACCTTCGGGGGTAACGCCCTGTCCTGCGCTTCCTGCTATGCGGCCATCAAGGCCATGAAGGAACTGGAGCTGGACAAAAAAGCGGCGGAAACCGGGGCCTATTTCAAGAAGGGCCTGGAAGCCCTGAAGGCCAAGTATCCGGACAAAGTGACGGATGTCCGTGGCCTGGGGCTGATCCTGGGACTGGAACTGGCCAAATCTGGGGCGTCCCTGGTCCAGGGAGCCCTGAAGAAAGGGTTCATCATCAACTGCACGGCGGGGAATGTGCTGCGGTTCGTGCCTCCGCTGATCATCGGAAAAGAAGATATTGATGCACTGCTGAAGGGATTGGATGAGCTTCTGGCAGAATTCTGACAAAAAAGAGGGTATACTATGGCTTTAAGAAACAAGGATTTGATTTCCATCCATGATCTGTCTGTGGGGGAAGTGGCCACCATCCTGGATGTGAGCAGAAAACTGAAGAAAAAACAGAAACTGGGGGAACCCCATGAATATCTGAAGGGCAAGACCCTGGCCATGATCTTTTCCAAAGCCTCCACCCGGACCCGGGTGTCCTTTGAAACCGGCTTCCATCAGCTGGGGGGCCATCCCATTTACATGAGCGAGGCCACCTCCCAGATCGGACGGGGGGAACCGGTGAAGGATACAGCCCGTGTGCTGTCCCGTTTTGTGGATGGCATCATGATCCGGACCTTCTCCCATGATGCAGTGAAGGAACTGGCGGATTATGCCACGGTGCCGGTGATCAACGGCCTGACGGACCTGCTCCATCCCTGCCAGGCCCTGACGGACATGTTCACCATCCTGGAATACAAGGATGTGCTGAAGGGCCGGAAGCTGGTGTATGTGGGAGACGGGAACAACATGGCCCATTCCCTGATGTTCGCCTGCGCCAAGGTGGGCATGAACATGGTCTGCGCCAGCCCCAAGGGCTACCAGCCGGATCCCCATATCGTGGCCCAGGCCAAAATGGATGCGGCCATCACCGGCTGCACCATCACCGTCCAGGAAGACATGGAAGATGCGGCAAAAGGGGCCGATGTGCTCTATACGGATGTGTGGGCCAGCATGGGTGAGGAAGCCCAGCGGGAAGAACGGAAAAAGGCCCTCCACGACTACCAGATCAACCAGCATCTGCTGGACCTGGCCCGTCCGGACGCCATGGTGCTCCACTGCCTGCCCGCCCACCGGGGAGAGGAAATCACCGATGATGTGATTGAAGGACCCCAGTCCGCGGTATTCGACGAAGCGGAAAACCGTCTCCATGTGCAAAAAGCCATTATGGCCTTGCTGATGAGTGACGCTGTGCTGTAAAATAAAAGGATAGAACAAATAAAGGAGAGACCTGCAATGGATAAAAAAGACATCAAAAAAGTTGTCCTGGCCTATTCTGGCGGCCTGGATACCTCCTGCATCATTCCCTGGCTGAAGGAAAACTACAACAACTGTGAAGTCATCACCGTAACGGCGGACATCGGACAAGGGGAAGAAGTGGCTCCCGTCCATGACAAAGCCATCAAATCCGGGGCCAGCAAGGCCTATATCCTGGACCTGCGGGACGAATTCCTGAGAGAATACGCCTGGCCCATGGTGAAATCCGGTGCCGTTTACGAAAAGAAATACCTGCTGGGGACTTCCATTGCACGGCCCATCATTGCCAAATACCTGGTGGACATCGCCCTGAAGGAAGGGGCGGACGCCATTGCCCACGGGGCTACCGGCAAGGGCAACGACCAGGTCCGGTTCGAACTGGGCATCAAGGCTCTGGCTCCCCAGCTGAAGGTAATCGCTCCCTGGAGAGAATGGAACATCAAATCCCGGGATGACGCCATCGACTATGCAGCCGCCCACAACATTCCGGTGCCTGTCACCAAGAAAAAGGACTACAGCATGGACCGGAACATCTGGCACCTGTCCCATGAAGGCAGCGACCTGGAAGATCCCTCCAACGAACCCAAATCTGAAATCTACATCATGAGCCAGACTCCGGAAGCCGCTCCGGACAAGGACGAATACCTGACCCTGGACTTTGAACAGGGGGTTCCTGTGGCCGTCAACGGCAAGAAGATGGAACCGGTGGAAATGATGGAAACCCTGAATGAAATTGGCAAACGGAACGGCATCGGCATCGCCGACATGGTGGAAAACCGGCTGGTGGGCATGAAGGACCGTGGGGTTTACGAAACTCCCGGCGGCACCATCCTCTACTACGCCCACAACGAACTGGAAAACCTGTGCCTGGACCGGGCCACCTACAACTATAAGGAACAGATCGGCATCCGGTATGCGGAACTGGTCTATGACGGCATGTGGTTCTCTCCTCTGCGGGAAGCTCTCCAGGCCTTCGTGGATGAAACCCAGAAGACCGTCACCGGTACCGTGAAGATGAAGCTGTACAAAGGCAACATCATCACCGCCGGCAGCACCAGCCCGTACTCCCTGTACAGCAAGGAATACGTCACCTTCGGAGAAGACGAAGTGTACAACCAGGCTGATGCCCAGGGCTTCATCAACCTGTTCGGTCTGCCGCTCACCGTAAGAGCACTGATGAAACAGGGGAAACTGAAATAATGAGCAAGACGAAACTGTGGGGTGGACGGTTCAGCAAGGATACCAATGCCCTGGTTGATGCCTTCAATGCGTCCATCGATTACGACAAACGGCTGTACCATGAGGATATCCGGGGGAGCATCGCCCATGCCCATATGCTGGCCAAGGTGGGGATCATCAGCCAGGAGGATGCGGCAGCCATCGAAAAGGGACTGAAGGAGATCCTGGCAGAGATCCAGGCCGGGAAATTCGACTTCAGCACCCAGCTGGAAGATATCCACATGAACATCGAGGCGGCCCTGACGGACAAGATCGGGGACGCCGGGGCCCGGCTCCATACGGCCCGGAGCCGGAACGACCAGGTGGCCCTGGACATGCACATGTACATGAAACGGGAAGTCACCGAAATCATGGATCTGCTGATCGCCTTTGAGGAAGCCCTGCTGACCATGGCGGAAAAGCACCTGAAGACCCTGATGCCCGGGTATACCCATCTCCAGCGGGCTCAGCCCATTACCTTTGCCCATCATATGCTGGCCTACTTCAACATGCTCCGCCGGGATTTCCGCCGGCTCCAGGGCGTGTGGGACGGGGCGGACATCATGCCCCTGGGGGCCGGTGCAGTGGCCGGGACCACCCTGCCCATCGACCGGTTCCAGGTGGCGGAAGAACTCCACTTCTCCCAGGTGTACGGGAACAGCATGGATGCGGTCAGCGACCGGGACTATGTGCTGGAATTCCTCAGTTTTGCTTCTCTTTTGATGATGCATCTGTCCCGGCTCAGTGAAGAAATGTGCCTGTGGTCTTCTACGGAATTCGGGTTCATCGAGCTGGATGACGCGTTTGCCACCGGCTCTTCCATGATGCCCCAGAAGAAGAACCCGGACATCTCTGAACTGGTCCGGGGGAAGACCGGCCGGGTGTACGGCCACCTGACGGCGCTTCTGACCACCCTGAAGGGTCTGCCCCTGGCCTACAACAAGGACCTGCAGGAAGACAAGGAAGGGTTCTTCGACGCCATCGATACGGTGAAGTTCTCCCTCCAGGTGTACCGGGACATGATCCTGTCCACCAAAGTGAACAAGGAACGGATGGCGGAAGCAGTCCACAAGGATTATTCCAATGCCACGGACCTGGCAGACTACCTGGTGCGGAAGGGGATGCCCTTCCGGAAAGCCCATGCGGTGGTGGGCAAAGCGGTGGCCAAGGCCATTGCCGAACACAAGCTGCTGGGCCAGCTGACCCTGGAGGAATACAAGGAAATGAGTCCTCTGTTCGAAAAGGATCTGCTGGAATGCCTGAAACCGGAAAACTGCGTGGCGGCCCGGACCAGCTACGGCGGCCCCGCTCCCCAGAACAACGCCAAACAGGTGGAACTGGGAAAAGAAGCGGTGGAAGAACAGAAAAAAGTGCTGGAAGAATTGAAAAAGAGGATATGAAAAAGAGCTGTGAAGAAATGAATTTCTCATTTCTTCACAGCTCTTTTTTAACAGCTGACTGTTGACAGGGGGCTGTGAAATAATAGCTCCATGAAAACGAAAGGGACTTTCGATTCTTGTGAA
>OLGL01000439.1_pt1 | contig 52213 bp, 39 predicted proteins | sample 1605041 | NCBI WGS metagenome assembly OLGL01 (sample SAMEA3888905, study PRJEB22519) | human gut metagenome | biome: human gut; feature: human-associated habitat; material: faeces | place: Denmark | collected 2010 | reverse complement strand
GCATTGGGCATATTGGTTTTTGTATCCAGCACACGCCATTTGACGGTGCTGTTATCCCATGTGCCAAAATGAATATAGTCATAGCTGTTATTTGTGCTGTCATAACCGCTGATCCCGCTTGTACCGAGCTGTATGGCTTTTGTCCCGTCATTGTTGGCAAACACGGTCGTCGGCAAAAGGCCAAGCACCATGCAGCACAGCAGCATGATGCTGAGGATTCGTTTCTTCATTGGCTTTTCTCCTCCTGTTTGTGTCGGTTCGGTTTGTCTGTCCCGTCTTTTTTCTGGTTTTCCATGATTCTGAGCCGAAAGCACAGCGCGGTGATGACCACCGCCGCGGCAAAGGAGACGACGCCCACCAGCACATAGCCGCCCGCATCCTCCCGCAGCAGCATCGCACCGAAGCCGCCCCAGGCAGCGGTTTGTCCCTGCCCGACGACCCTGTCCGCTGTCTGCAGCAGCGCCGCAAACAACAGCATACATACAGCGCTCAGCCTGCCGATGCCGCGTTTCTGCCTTCGTCGGGTGTTTTTGCGTATCTGCCTTTTGACAAGCTCGACCCGCCTTGCGGTATCATACATATCGGGGAAGCCTCCTTTCCGGTATTGCCTAAGCGTGAAAAGTTCTTTCACCTATATAGGTACAAAAATTCAGGAAAACTCTCACCCAAAATGCAAAAATTTACAAAAAAATTAAGAGCCGCCCAAAGGCGGCTCCTAAGAAGCGGATATTCGGTTATTTCTTCCGTGATATGCGAATTGCAGACAGCTTTCCCGCCGTTACCAGCAGCACCGGCAGGGCGTAGGCGATGTACTGCGCTGCACCGCCGTAGGCAATCAGCAGGTTGTAGATGGCGTGCAGGGTGATCGCCGCGCCCAGCAGCCCGCAGGTTCCGGCAATCTTCAGCCATGTCCGCTGCCATGAGTAGGCAAGCCCGGCGCCCACAATAATACCGCACAAAACGTGCATGGCACCCGTACCGAAGCCCCGAAAAAAGATGAACGAGAATCGGTCGGCGCCGTTTTGGATGAGGTAGCACACGTTTTCAAAGGTGGCAAAGGCGAGCGCGACTGTGACGGCGGCGGGCTTGATTTTCTCGCTCTCCGGCTCAAACACCAGCAAGTAGAATGCCAGCGGCAGCAACTTCATAATTTCCTCCACCACAGGTGCGATCTCTGCCGTGGCGGCAAGGGCGTCTGCATGACAGACCGCCGCGAGAAAGGTGTTGATATAGGCCGAAAGCAGACACACGCCCATTCCGGCGATACAGAACACAAAAAAGCGAAGCTGCCGTCTGCCCATGCACAGGGCGGCCACCAGTAGCGGGGACACCATACAGAGGAAGATATTTTCAATGTAGGTCATAGTTCCACCGCCTTTCTTACCGCGGGCAGCAGCCCCAGCAGAGCAAAGGTCAGGAGCAGATCGCACCAGAATGCAGGGCTTGCGAAAGAGGCAGCCGACCAGAAGCAGCCCACCGTCCAGAGCAGATATTCCGAACCGACATAGCACAGCATACCGATGTGGAAATACCGCCGATTCCGCGCTTTGCCTGTCAGGGTGTTTGCATAAAACAGCCCCCGTACAGCGCAGAAGGACAGCCAGATCATCAAGCCGCACCAAATCAGGTTTGAGAGAACGTCCCCATACGTGCAGTAGAATACCAGCAGCGGCACACCGACCAAGGGGGCGAGCCACGCTTTTCGGCAGCGAAAGCCGCGTTCCCCCGAATCGGTCAGCGTGACCTGCAAAATCCGCAGAAAAATCACGCTGGCGACCCAGCCGAACTCCGACACATAAAAGACCCGCGGTGTGGTGTTGAACAGCAGCAGGTACAGCGTCCAGTACAACGATCCCAGGGCAAAGCAGCCGTAAAAGCAAAGCAGCAAAAAATACGCCTGTCTGCGGCTTTTTTGCCATGCAATACCCGAAAGCACCGCGCCGAGGAAGGTGGTCAATAATTGCAGCAGGTTCTCAATCAGCTCCATGCCGCCCCTCGTCTTCCCTATCCTGACTGTCCTCCCGATTTATCTGCCGAAGCCGGAAGCACAGAACAGTCACGCACACGCCCAAGAGAAAGGACAAAAGCCCGATGACAATATACCCCAGCGCCGCGCCGCCGCCATACATACTGGCGGCCGTTTCAAAGCCCGCGAAATCGCCGGGGCGGACCCCCGCAACCATACCGGGCATGGCAAAGGACACACCCACGATCAGCACAAGGCACGCCGCAGCAGCAGAAAGTGTGGTGATCGTACTGCGCCGCCGCTGTTCCCTGCGCTGTCTTGCGGCGATGCGCCGCTTTGTTTCCGCAAAGCGTTCTTCATGGCTCCGCATTTGTGATTCCCTCCCGTTCCAATAGTTTGCGCAAGCTCTCTTTTCCGCGATACACCAGATTGGTGATCTGCTTCACGGTTTTTCCCGTGACCTCCGCCGCCTGCGCGTAACTCATCCCCTCAAAATAGGTCAGATACAAAGCCTCCCGATAGTCCGGGTTCATTTCGCCCATACAGTAATGCAGAATGCGGTTGCGCTCTGCTGTGCCGATGACCTCCTCCGCCAGCTGCTGCCCGTCCGGCTCATCGGTCAGCGCGTCTAAGCTGAACATCAGCTTTCGTTTGCTTTTATGGCGCAGCGCCATGTGCCGCGCCGCCTTATATAAATACGCCTTGAAGCCGCCTTCCCGGATGCGGGGCTTTTTCGTGAACAGATAGGCGAACACATCCAGCATCAGTTCCTCTGCCTCGTGTATGTCGTGCAGGTAGCCGTCAAGGTACAGGGTCAGCGGGTCGCCGTATTTTTCCATCAGAGCCTCCAGCCCCGCGTCATCGCCGTTCAGATATTGGCGGTAAAAAACTCGTCGCAGGCCATAGCGTTCACTTCCTTTTTGCGGATGCTAAAATGCAGAGGGGTATCCGTCAGGTGCTTGTCCTGTCTGGATCGCGGCGCTGTTCCTGAAAGCGCGGGTCGGACGGCTTTTCCGCATTTTCCGGGATCGCCCATGAGCGCCCGAACCGGGACGCGCCGGGAATCCGCCCCTCGGCGCAATACTGATTGACCCGCCGCTCTGACACGCCCCAACGGTAGGACGCCTCCCGAATGGAGATATAGCCCTTGATCCCGTTCATCCCGTACCTCCGCATGGATAATACTCAACACGATACATTATATACGAATATCCGAAGAAACACAAGGCATCCGGCGAAGTGTTCAGAGAAAAGTTACCTATGCAGGGAAGCACAAGAAGCATTGCTGCGAAGGACGGGAGAAAACGTGGCAAGCAGGGCAAAGAGGTACCCACTTTGCTTTTCGGGCAGTTTCCGCCGCCGCGAAAAACTGCCCTCTGCTTGTCAGGGGCAGCGCCCCTGAAATCCTTTGAACACACATAAATGTGTGGCTGCGCGTTTCTCCGAAACGCTTGGGAGCATGGCCGTTACTGGCGATCATGCTCCTGCTTCTTTTCCTCGCTGCGCTCATCCTTGCCCAGCATCCTGTCCACGTTCTGCTTGTGGAGCAGCAGCTCGCGCATCTCATCGCGCGAACGCCGGTATTCGGCATACGCCGCCTTTTTTTCGGCAAGCAGCTTGGCATATTCCTCCTGCAAGCTCTTGACGGTGGGAAGCCTTTTGACGCCCAGCTCGTCAAAGGCTTTCTTCGCCGCTTTGTGCAGAAGGATGTCGCCCTCATGCTCCGCGAGATACTTTTTCGAGTAACCGGCCTTGCGGTATTTTGAGGATACGCCTGTCCCGGACGCGGCGATGGAGGACATCGACCTCGGCTTTGTCAAGGCGTACACGGAAAAGCTGGGCTACCGAAAAAGCCCGGAGGAATACCTGCGGGAGAACAAGGAGTTCGTTTCGGAAAAGGGCGGCAAGGAGGCAGTCAGCGCCGCCGCCATGCTGCTGTTTGGCAGGAATGCTATACGCCACCATTCGGAATACGAAGCTGGCGGATAACTTAGGGGGAGCCCCACAAGTCACCCCACAAGATAAAATCATCGCATACTGTATGGAACCGCGCAGCAAGGCAGAAATTGCCAAGTTCTGTGGCTTCAAAGACATTAAGCACTTTACGGCGCATTATTTGAAGCCCCTGCTGGAAAGCGGGCAGCTCCGCATGACCATTCCCGACAAGCCCAACAGCCGCAATCAAAAGTATATTACGGTCAAAACGGAGGACTGATATGTTCACCTATATTTCCGTTGAAGAATTTGCGGACGTCGTGGTAAAAAACAACAAGGACGCCAACCGCAGGGAGCTGATCGCCTCGCTGCGGGAGGCTCTTGCTGCCAAAAGAAACGGCGCAAGGTGCATGATCTGCGGCGCACCCATCTGGGCGGCCGGCAGCGCCATCACGGGGACGAATATGTGCTTCACCTGCACCACCGGCGAGGCCGACGACAGCGAGGATTACGAGATCGAATAAAACGAAAAGCGCGGGGCGATATGCTCCGCGCTTTTGCTTGATACGGTGTTTCTGAAAACAGCCTTATCCATATATCCAGTCCCGAAGCATATAGCGCAGGACATGGAGCTTTGCCACCAGCCAGCCCGCCAGCATGGGCAGTCCGTAGGGGCTTATTAGAAACGCGATCACCAGCAGCCCCACGCCGTAGCTGACGGAATCCACAAAGATTATGAACAGCCCGAAAAAGCCGAGAATGGCGGCGGGGATGCAGAGGATGCCGCTGGACAGGCCGACAACGAACACGAAAAACCATGTGACGACGGCCAGCGCCGCAAGGATGGGCGCAAAGAGGATTTTCAAAAGGAAACGCATATCAATATCCATCCAGTTTTGTTTGTTTCTGCTTTCAGCATACAGGAAGCTGCCTTGCCCTGCAAGGATGCCGGACCGCAAAAAAAGCAGGGGCGGCTTACCTCGCAGCAAGCCGCCCCGCATGGGATAAATACCCCATTATTTTATGGTGGTAAGCCGGGAAAAGGATACCGCTTGCCGCCTGCCATATCCGCTCCTGATTCCGGAGTATATCCTCCATGTCCGCGGCGTAAACGCGCCCTGTTTCATATGTTCTGAAAAATGCTATCCGCGTGGCATGGCTACTTGATGTATGTCAAGTGCAATGAACTAAAAATAGTGATTGTGGAAAAAAATCAAGAGAACGTACTCTTATAGTATAGAGCAGCAACGCTCATGCAAGGATGGCAAGTGTACCAGTGTTTTTGTACATTTCCCTTATGAATTTGCCCCTTGTACAATGAAAGAACAAGGAGGCGTTCGAAATGACAGACTATATTGGGAATTACAAGAATCGACCGCGCAGGGTGGTGTTTTATGGCCGCGTTTCAACAGAACATGAGGAACAGCTATCTGCGCTGGGAAATCAGATGGAATGGTATACAGACCTTGCATTACGCAATCCCAACTGGACCGTTGTAGCGCAGTACATAGACGAAGGCATAACCGGTACCCAAATGAAGAAACGTCCATCATTTATGCGGATGATAGAGCACGCAAAGGAACACCGCTTTGACTTGATTGTCACCCGTGAATTGTCGAGGTTTGCGCGTAACACGGTGGATGCGTTGAATGCTACGCGAGAACTGAAGCAATACGGCGTGGAAGTCTATTTTGTAAATGATGGCATCTGGACAATGGACGGCGATGGAGAGGTTCGCTTGACCATTATGGCGAGCATTGCCCAAGATGAAAGCCGCAAGACCAGTGAGCGCGTAAAAGCCGGACAGAAGATGAGCCGTGAGAAAGGTGTACTCTATGGCAGCGGTAATATTATCGGTTATGACCGTGTGGATGGAACTTATGTAATCAATGAGGAACAGGCGGCAACGGTGCGCAGAATCTTTAATCTGTACGCCGAGGGGCACGGAGAAACGACTGTTGCCAAAATGCTTATAGAAGAAAACCGCAAGGATGGCTGTGGTGGCCTGAGCTGGACGGCGAGCAAGGTATCACGGGTACTCCGCAAGCCCACTTACAAGGGCTATATGACCTATAATAAATCCCATATTGATGACTTTCTCAGCCATAACCGCATCAATCACAACGAGGAGGACTTTGTTCTTGTAAAGGGAAACTTTGAGCCAATCGTCTCAGAGGAGCTATGGGAAACCTGCAATCAGATTCGCAGTAAGCGAGCTGCATTTGTCAAAGGAAAAGATGGTCGTGCCCATAAATTTGGTGTGTCCTTTCCGCAGAACAAATGGACGAAAATTCTGTTTTGCGATTGTGGGATGCGATTCCAAATCGAAGGCTACGATAAAACGGCCAACGGAGGGAAAAATATGCGGCTTATCTGTGCACGGTCGAAAATGTTCAAAAAGAAAGATGCCGCCAGAACACTGAACGGTATTCCTTGTCCGGCACCATACGCATCTGAATGGAAGCTGGAATTGATGGCAAGGGAAGTGTTCCGTACTGTTTGGAAAGAAAATGCCGAGGATATACTGGGTCTTTTGCGGACGTTGGATGCAAATCTGAACACTACCGGCACACCGAATGATGGAAACCAGCTGGAGAACAAGCTCTCTGCGCTGAATGAGGAATTGGACGATCTTGTCAGCCAGCGGGCAAGCCGAAGCATAACTATGGATGATTTCTTAAGCAAAAGTACGGAAATCAACAATGAGATTATAAATGTCGAAGGCTTACTGCAAAGTTCCATACAGGAACAGCGTCCTAAAGCAAGGTTAGATATGCACAGCATCGAGGCTGCACTCAGTGATGATGCCTCTTTTCCAGATGGTAAAATAGAGCCGGGCTTTCTGGACAGGTATACCAACCGGATTGTAAAAAGCAATAACCGCTACATTTGGATGTTGCAGTTGATGAATGTGCAGCAGATCATGCCTATCCAATCGGAAAGGCAGCCGATAGCGATGGTTACCTATAAAAGTGGCGTTCCCTATGATATTGAGCAAGAGCAAATCGGCAAGCAGGATAAAGAAAGTGCTGGACCCGATTGCGCGACAATATGTCGTCCACAGGATTTCTTTTTGAACATGAGCCGAACCAAAAGAAAGCGTAAGTTGGTGGAATGGCTGGAAAGCTGTCAAGAAAATCAGGTGAGCGTGCTGGATGAAAAGATACCACTTTTGAGTTTTGCGGTTGACTTTGTGACAGCCTATGAGTATCAGAAAGCGCGTGGGATTAAGATCCACCCCGGTTTGTGGAAAGATATGCGTGTGGATATATTTCTGGTAAAAAAAGAAAATTGAAAAAGTTGTGGAAAAAATCCGATTCGCTGTTCTCTTATGTATTAGGAGGTTCCAAACCTCCGAAAAAGTGAATAGCGTCCTCTGCTGTACCGCATTGGGGAAGCAGCGCCATGACTGGATTCCACGAGCGTGCCAAGATGCGAGAAAACATATCGCATGGCTGCAAAGCGATGCGAGGCAAAGCGCCGGGAAGGGTTGCCTGTCTGGAATTTGCAGAGGGAGAGAAACGCACAGCTATAACGACAGATCGTGCCGTGGAGGAAAAACTTCCACGGCATTATTGTGCCGTTATGGAATGACGCTAGATTTGCTATTTGAATCCGTAAATGGTAATATTATAATTCGGATGAGGAATAGACCGTGATGGCAACTATTCGGGAATTCCGAATGGTTCAAACAGATGACATCTGACAGGTTCATCGAAGGAAAATTATCGAAATTTGTGGCTTATTGCGCCTTTCGAGTTTTATCTGCATATATTTTTGAAGATTATATGCAGAAAGCAGGATTCCATGTGGCAAAATTTAATCATCGTTATAGCAGATGAGGTGTCTGCGATGATAGATCATGCTATGAAAGAGATCCCTGCTGCGGCGCTTTTGTACCTTTTGTACTATTATAGGGAAATTTCCAACTTGCTATTTGTATCGATAAATGGTACTATATGACTATACTAATGTCATTTGAATGTTTAGAAATAAATGACTTCTGAAGGAGGCTTTGGCGAAATGGGAAGATTCGTGAATCCGGATAATAGTGCGTTTCAAGTTGCACTGAATTCAAAAATTTATATGGATAAAACGGGTCTGCTGGAATATACCAACAGCGTTCTTGATACACCAGAAGCATATATCTGCAATAGCCGCCCCCGGAGATTTGGTAAGTCCTATACGGCTAATATGTTGGCAGCCTATTACAGCAAAGGCTGCGATTCAGAAAAGATGTTCGATGGGCTTACAATCGGCAAGAGTAGCGACTTCAAAAAGCATCTCAACAAGTATGATGTGATCCATATAGATGTACAATGGTTTTTGTCCAGCTGTGCAGACATCAAAAGTATTATATCCTACATTACGCAATCAGTTTTTGAGGAACTAAAAGAGTACTACCCTGAAGTTCTTCCTAACGAAGTGTTGACATTGGCGGACGCTTTGTCGCGCATCAGAAACTCGACCGGTCAGAAATTTATTGTGATTATTGATGAATGGGATATTCTGATCCGAGATGAAGCAACCAATAAGGCTGTTCAAGAAGAATATATCTATTTCCTGAGAGGCTTATTCAAAGGTACAGAGCCGACAAAATACATTCAGCTTGCATACCTCACCGGCATTCTGCCAATCAAAAAGGAAAAAACGCAGTCGGCCTTGAATAACTTCGATGAGTTTACCATGGTCAGTGCCAGCACGTTGGCACCTTTCATTGGCTTTACGGAAGAAGAAGTTAAGAATCTTTGCGAGGAGTACCACAAAGACTTTGACAAGGTAAAAAAGTGGTACGATGGTTACTTGCTGCGGGATTACCAAGTTTATAATCCCAGAGCTGTTGTCAGCGTTATGCTGAAGGGAGAGTTTAAGAGCTACTGGTCGGAAACGGCTTCCTATGAAGCAATCGTTCCTCTTATCAACATGAACTATGATGGGCTGAAAACGGCAATCATTGAAATGCTTTCCGGCGGGGAAGTTAAAGTAAACACGGCTACCTTCAAGAACGATACCGTTAATATCCAAAGCAAAGATGATGTTTTGACATATATGATCCATCTTGGCTACTTGGGATATGACCAGAACCGAAAAACAGCGTTCGTTCCGAATGAGGAAATCCGGCAGGAATTGACACTTGCGGTGGAAAGCAAGCATTGGAATGAGATGTTGCTGTTCCAGCAGGAGTCTGAGAAGTTGCTGGATGCGACATTGGATATGGATGGCGATGCAGTAGCCACTCAGGTTGAGAAAATCCATGATGACTATGTTTCTGCCATCCAGTACAACAATGAAAACTCCTTGAGCAGCGTCTTGGCGATTGCATACCTGAGCGCTATGCAATATTACTTTAAGCCGGTTCGAGAGCTGCCCACAGGCAGGGGCTTCGCAGACTTCGTTTTCATTCCAAAACCGGAGTACCGAAATGACTATCCGGCGCTTGTTGTGGAGTTGAAGTGGAACCAAACGGCGGAGACTGCGATGCAGCAGATTAAGGAAAAGAAATATCCGGATTCGCTGCGTGGCTATACAGGAAATCTTCTCTTGGTAGCTATCAACTATGACAAGAAAACGAAGAAACATCAGTGCCTTATTGAAAAAGTAGTATAAAGATCATGCCGTGGAAGGAACCTTCTTCCACGGCTTTTCTATACCATGATTGAGTCATTGACTTGTACATTTTGAAAATACTGAATGCAGTATTATACTGATGGGAAAGGAGGGAAAACCGATGCAATATGATAAAGCAGACCAGCAAAACTGCCCGCGCAGAGTCGTGTTCTATGGGCGCGTGTCCACGGAACTTGAGGCGCAAATATCAGCACTGAAAAATCAAATGAACTGGTATCTGGAGCTTGCAGAACATCATCCGAATTGGACGGTGGTTGGGCAATACGCCGATGAAGGAATCTCAGGTACTGGCATGAAAACCCGGCCTTCTTTTATGAAGATGCTGCGAGATGCCCGGAAAAAGAAGTTTGACTTAATCGTGACCCGCGAGGTTTCCCGTTTTGCCCGAAACACGGTGGATACTTTGGTTACGACCCGTGAGCTGAAACAGTACGGCGTTGAAGTGTACTTCGTCAATGATGACATCTGGACGATGCGTGGCGATGGAGAAGTTCGCCTGACCATTATGGCAAGCCTTGCGCAAGATGAAAGCCGTAAAATGAGTGAACGCACCAAGGCGGGCATTCAGACGTCACAGAAAAAAGGCACCTATGTTGCGGGACCGACACCGTTTGGATATAAGCGTGATAAAAAGGCTCATACGCTTGTGGTGCAGGAAAGTCAGGCAGAGACTGTCAGAAAAATTTTTGCTTGGTATGCTGATGGCATAAATGGCACCGAGATAGCCCAGACACTAACGCAAGAAGGCGCACCGAATAAATCCGGAATGCCACAATGGAGCGCGCGTCAGGTTCTCTCAATCACCAAGAATACGATTTATAAAGGGTATTTGACATACAACAAATCGCATATTGATGATTTCCTCAGCCATAAAAGCATCAAGAACAGCGAACAGGATTACATTCTGGTGAAAGGCAGTTTTGAGCCAATCATTTCAGAGGAACTATGGGATAAATGTCAGCGCCGCAGACATGCATGGCAGTCGTACATAGACGGCAATATAACGCAGGCTTACTTGTATGGAAAGAGCGAACACGCCGACAAATGGGCTTGCCGCCTGTTTTGTGGCTGCGGAGCCAGAATGCGGGCGTTCCGCGCAGAGAAAGGCATTGTTCGATATATCTGTTATCAGCGGTCACTGAGGAATGTAGCCCCCAAATGCAGCGCCCCCAATGTGCAAGCATGGAAGCTCGAATTGATGGCGCGAGAAATCTACAAAAACGTTTGGCAGGATCACCGGCAGGATATTTTAGAAGAATACCAGCAGGAACAAGAAAACGGAGCTGCCGATAGTGAAAAGGTAGAGGAAGCACTCAGCTGGCAAGAATCGTTCCCAAATGATGAAATCAGCCGGAAATTTCTGGATAGATTTGTGCCGAGAATCTTCTCCATCGATGGACAGAAATTCATCTGGGAACTAAATCTATTTCAAGAGTCATGCACTGTTCAATGCAATGTGCGCGGAACGTACAATTACCATTCGATTTCGGCGGAAAAAATCATGCCGGGAAAAACAAAAGCGAAGAAAGGGGATGGGGCCGTCAATAGGATACTTGAGGTTGCAAACAGTACGCGCTTTTGGGTACATACCTATGATGACGACCCAATAAGCAGGCTGCTATCAAGTCGCCTCGCGGCTGATTTACCAGCGAGTATAACCATTAAGTTGAATTACGAACAGGCTCGCGCCTATCGAAATTCGCGTGGTTACGTACTTTGGCCGGGGAATTGGAAAGACCTGACAGTTAAGGTTCTTCTATAAATCCTATCAAGTCCCGAATTGCTTGTATCTGCAATTCGGGACTTTTTGTTTTATTTTGCCATGTTTTGTACATTTTCCTGAAAATATACACGGTTTGATGGGTCAGACAAAAAAGCGCACACCCCTCGGTGTGCGCTTGGATTTTACGTCTGCGTCGATTCCCGCAGGCTTACCTGGTAACCTAACTCCATGCGGGTTTCAACAGGCTGCCCCTGCAAGGCACACAGCAGCTGCTGCGTTGCTTTTAAGCCAAGGATATCCGCATTAAACTGCACGGCGGTGATGGGCGGCACGGTATTGACCAGATTCTCATTATCATACAGCGACGCCAGCCGGATATCCTGCGGCACGCGCAGGTTCAGCTGCTTGAGCATATTCAGCGTCAGCTGTGCCAGCCGTTCGTCCATGCACAGGATGCAATCCGCCCCGCGCTCTACAGCCTGCTGCACAGCCTCCATGCGCAAATCGTCGCTTTCCAGCTCCAAAAACAGCAGGCTTTCGTCAATTTTTTGCCCCATCTTGACATAAGCCTGCCGGAAGCCCTCCAATCGGGATTGGTTGACGGTGTACAGCATACTGCCGCCCAGCAGCGCGATATGCTTCATGCCCTTCATCAGCAGCAGACTGGTCATCTCACGGCAGCCGCCCACCTGGTCATGGTCAACGGAAAGTACCTGATCGTCCTCCGGCTGACCGATGGCGACAAACGGCACCTTGCGCGCCTTCAGCAGCGGGATCAAGGGGTCACGCTCCAGTGTGCGGGTCAAGATCAGACCATCGATTTTGCGGTTATCCAGCAGTCGTTCCACAGGACGGGTTTCGTTTTCGCCCACCAGCGTCAGCAGGACATCGTAGTCGGAATCCCCGGCAACCTGATAGACAGAGCGCATCACCTTGCGCAAAAAGGGCAGCTCAAAGTCGGAAAATTGCGTGGAAATCACCAGCGAAATATTGTAGGAGCAGCGCTTCACCAGCCCGCGCGCCATCATACTGGGGGTATAGTTATGCTCTTTTACATAGTCCAGCACGCGTTGGCGGGTTGCTGCGCTGATGCGCCCGTTGCCGGATATGGCACGGGACACGGTTGTCTTGGATACGCCAAGCGCCTGCGCGATTTGCGTGATATCAATCGGCTTGTCGTTCTTCGGCAAAGGTGGCATGGTTTCTCATCTCCGATATGTATTTACCCTTATCATAATCGCTTTTTGACGAATCGTCAATTATTTCTTGCGTAAAGCTTCCCCTTGCACAGCCCTCACACCGTTCGTCTGCACAGTTTTTTGCGTAATTTACGGCACAGGGTCTGTATCTCCTTCGCGGTTTCGGCGGTGCATGGATCGGGCGCAAACTGTGCCGCCTGTACGGCATCCAGCAGGTGCTGCACGGTTTCGCGGTCCGTCTGCGGGCAATGCGCTTGCAGAAATTCCGCAAATGCCGCTTCGTCAGAGGACACCTCCGGCGCCAGCCCGCAGTGCCGCATCTTGCGATGGAGGGCACAAAATTCTGCCTGTACGGTCTGCAAAGGTGTGCGCCTTGCACGGCGCAGAAGTGCCAAGGCCAAGACGAGCAGCAGCAAAACCGTAGGCAGCATCCACAAAAGCGGGAGGCTTTGCGGCGTTTCGGCAGGGGAGTCGGCCTCCTGCCGCGCGGGCAGGGGTGTATCACTGTCTGTGGCATTTTGCCCTGCCTGTGCGGCATCGGCGGCAAGCTCGCCCTCGGTCAGTTCGGCTGCCATACCGGGGGTGACCTCCAGCGGCGTCCAGCCCTGCCCGGAAAGGTAAATCTCTGCCCAGGCGTGGGCGTTATCGTCCTGCAAAACGGCACGGCAGCTGCCGTCGCCCGCAGCGGTAAACAGACTTTGCGGTGCGGCGTAGCCTACCACATATCGGGCGGGCAGCCCCACCATGCGGCACAGCAGCACCGCTGCCGAGGCAAACTGTGTGCTGCTGCCCGCGTGGCTCTCGCTCAGGAAATACAGCAGCGGGTCGGTGTCGTCGGGTGTCTCGGCGTCCGCGCTGTAACGGCAGTGCTCGTTCAGCCAGCTGCGCACCAGTGCGCGTCGGCCATCGATGTCATCATCCCTGAGTTTGCGCTCCTTCACCAGCGCAGCCAGTTCCTTGTCTATGGCATCGTACCCGGCACCGTCGGGCACATCCAGGCAGCGCGCACGAACATATGCGGCGTAGGCGCTTTCCAGACGGTCCAACACCCCCGCGTCATCATCGTCACGGGACGCCAGCAGCTCCTCTGCCTGTTTGCGCGGAAAATAGTAGAACATATCGTCCTGCACGTTCTGCCCCGCTATGGCTCCGTCGCCGTCCGGCGTGTAGTAGTCGTTAAAATATGCGTTGTACGGCGCAAACGTGTAGGCATCGTTTGCATGCAGACGCTGTACGGTCATTTGCTGCGGCTGTGCGCCGCTGTATGCCGCGCGCAAAAACGGCAGGTTCGCAATGGCAAGTCGCCCGTCGCCGTCGGTTTTCCAGTTTGCTGCGGCACTGTCGAAGGCAGCGGCATTCCCTGCCTGCCAGCTTGTGCCGTCATAGTCCACGCCGATAAACCCGCGCAGGTAGACGGTCTCCTCCGGCTTGGCGTCGGTCGTGACCATTATATCCTCCAGCCCCGTCAGCGCCAGGCCGTCGCCCCGTGTCAGGCTGCCGTCCTCCACGCCGCCCGCAGCAGCGCTGACATGGAAATTCAGTGCCCCGCCGCTGATTTTCGGCAGCCACTCGATCGCCGCGCTCAGCCCGGCCGCGCAGACTTTGTCGGTCACAGGCTGCAGCGCGTTCAAGGGCAGCATCAGCACGGGGCGCAGTGCCAGGGCAGGCAAAAACAGCACCGCGCAAATGGCAGCCATGCCGACACCGGCCAGCCTTTGGTTTGTGCGGTGGGTCTGCAGGTTGGCGGCATAGACAGCGGAATCCTTGCCGCGCCACAGCCGTTTGCGCACCAGCGACCGCGCCGCCGCACAGCTTCCCAACCAGCCCGGCAAAAGCAGCAGCCAGCCCAAAACGGCACGGCCCGTCCCCGCCAACAGCGTGAACACCACGATCGGCAGAAGCACCGCCCCCAGCAACAGCGCGTCGGTGTGGCGGGCTGTCAGCGCGGCCAAAAACATTGTAAACGGCACTGCCGTCAGCAGCGCAAACAGGCCCATCTGCGCCGAAACCGGCGAGGTGGACACCACAAAATTTGCGTTGAAGCGTGTATTCAGGCACAGCCTGACGGCATCCGCGCACTGTGCCGCACCGGCCAAAAACGGCTGCTGCACGGCAAACAGCAACACCAGATACCCCACGGCCAGCGCCAGCGCCGCGCCGTAACGGCCCGCCTTGGAAAGCGGGACGCGGTGCAGTGCCGGCCACGCCGCACACAGTGCCGCCACGCCAAGCCACACCCAAATCGGCAATGCCAGTGCAAACGCACCGTTCAGCGCCGTCAGTAAGCCCAAGGCCAGCAGCTCCGAAATCAGCAGATCCGCCGCCGCTTCCGCCATGGGGTGGGCAGCGGCCTTGGTGCGGGGCAGCAGCACACGGTCCACAAATACCAGCCCCGTAGCGGGGTCGGTGTCCTTGCGGCGGGTCAATCTGCGCAGCCGCTTTACGGCGGCCTGCCCAAAGTGCAGCAACTGCTGCGGCGCGTCGGCCCCCTCTGCCAAAACGCTGCCCGCAGGGTCAGCGCGGTAGGCTGCGCCCAACGGCTCGCGCACGGTCAACTCGCCCACGCGGGCGGTCAGTTTCCAGTGGATCAGCTTCGGTGAATCGCCTGCACGGTAGGGGCGCAGATCATAAACGCCGTCGGTCAAATCGCAGCCCGCCGCAGTCACTTTTTCGGCGCAGTTCTGCGGTTTTGTGCCTGCGCCGTCGTCCTCGCCCTCGGCGGGGGGCAGCACACACAGTTCTCTGCTTTGGGGCGGTACGGCGCAGTGCGCGGCAAACAGCCCCAACAGGTCGCGTACGGTGGCTTCCCGCACACGGAACCGCCACAGACCGCTTTTTGCTGCGCGCAGGGTCACGCGCAAATCGGCACACTGATGCGGGGCCAGCATCGCACCGCAGGGCAGTTCAATGGCCGTTCCGCTTTCGGCGTCCACAGCCTGCAAAACGACACGCAGCTCCGGCACGGGCCGCCGCCCGTTGTTGTGCAGTTTCACCAGTACGGCAAAATCCTCGTCGGGGTGCACGGGACGGGCAGGCAGCTGCAGCGTTACCGTCACATCCCTGCGCAGTGTGCGGACATACCACGCCAAAAAGCCGACCAGCAGCACCGCCAGTGACACCAAAAAGACCGCAAACGACGTGCGGCTGACCGCTGCCGCGGCAAACAGCACGGCCAGCAGCAGCGCGCAGCCCACCTTACCTGCCATGGAACGGTTTCTCCGGGCGGGGGCGCGGCACGGTGTGCAGAACATCGTCAAGGATATTCTGCACTGTATCGCCGCCGGTGCGGGCCTGTTCGGTCAGGCACAGACGGTGGCGGGCCGCATCGGCAAAAATCGCGGTAATATCCTGCGGGGCCACATAATTGCGCCCACCCAGAAAAGCCGCCGCGCGCGCCATACCGGCCACCGCCAGCGACGCACGGGGCGAAAGCCCCAGCGTCAGGCGGCTGTCCCGCCGCGTCGCGCGGGAGAGTTCCACGATATACCGTCTGATTTCATCGCTCATATATACTTCGTCTACCTGCTGCTGCATAGCCAGCAGGTCGTTTTTGTCCATCACCGGCTGCACACGGTCCAGCAGGGCGCGGCGCGGCTGGCGGGACAAAATCTCCATTTCCGCCTCCGCATCGGGGTAGCCCATGACCACGCAGACCATAAAGCGGTCCAGCTGGGATTCCGGCAGCATCTGCGTACCCACCGAGCCGACGGGGTTTTCCGTTGCAAAAACGGTAAACGGCTGCGGCAGAACGCGCGTCACGCCGTCCACCGTGACGGCGCTTTCCTCCATGACTTCCAGCAAGGCGGACTGGGTGCGGGCGCTGGTACGGTTGATTTCATCGGCCAAAAACAGGTTGCACATCACCGCGCCGGGGTGGTACACAAATTTGCCGGTTTCCTTTTGGTACAGCGAGAACCCCACAATGTCGGACGGCAGAACGTCGGGGGTAAACTGCACGCGGTTTTGGGTCAGGTCCATAGCGCGGGCAAACGCCTGTGCCAGCGTAGTTTTGCCCACGCCGGGGATGTCCTCAATCAGCACATGGCCGCGGGCCAGTATCGCCATCATGATTTTCAGCACGACTTCCGGCTTGCCCAGCACCGCCTTGCTTACCTCGGCTGTAACGGCCAGTGCCTTTTCGTTGATATTCTGCATGGGTCAATCCTTTCTATGCCTGCGACATATCAGCATACAGCCGATCACGGCGGCAATCAGCAGGCATCCCGCCCACAGGGCGTTGTTTTCCAGCCAAATCACCCAGTTGGAGTACGCGCCGCCCGCGTTTTCGCCGCCGCCCTCGTGGGGCAGGGGAGTGATACTTTCTGGGGTGACTTCCTCCAGCGCGGAGGTACCGTCGGCCTCCACCGTCACTTGGCGCGGTGCGGCGTCCCAGGTTTCGTCACACTCGGCCAGGTCTGCCGCATGGGTGGCGGCCTCTGCGTCGGGGTCGCGCTCGGCTATCACCAGGTAGCGCTGGGTGTTTTGGGTGTAGGGGTGGCAGGTCGTCAGGGTAAGCAGGTCGCGGCCGGGCTGTATCAGCACAGCGTTTATGTCGTCCGGCTGTATAATCTTCAGCTCGCACACGCGGTAAACCAGCGTGTCCCACGGCGTTGTCATAGTAATTTTGTCGCCGATTTGTATCTGCTGCACGTTGCGCAGCATTTCCGCGCCGTAATAGCCGCGGTGGGCGGCAATGACGGTGTTGGTGTTTTCGCCGCCCAGCGGCATGGAGGTCTGCCCCAGCAGCGCGCCGCCGCGGGCCATGTTGGCCGCGTTGGCCCCCAGATAAACAGGCAGTTCCAAGTCCAGACGCGGTATCCACAGCGCGGCGATAACGTCGTCGGGCAAGCCGCAGCCCGTCAGGTCAAAGGCGGGGGTCTCGTAGGCAAAGGGGTCTTTCAGGCCGCTTTGGCCTTGGGCAAAAAGCTGTTGGTTGTAGGCCAGAAACGCGTCGTACAGTTCGGGATAGGCGCGTGCAGGCTCGGCGGCGGAGGTTTCGGGCGCGGCGGGGGCGGCAGCTTCGGCGGCCTGCACAAATTTTTGCACGGTTTTTGTGCTTTTCTGCTCCGTCAGATATCGGCTGACCGTGGGCTGCAGCATCAGCCCAACGCCCAGCAAAATTGCCAGCCATGCAAAAATTTGCAGAAACAGGCGTTTCATCAGTCTTCCTCCTCGCGCTTTTTGCAGCGGTGCAACAGCAGCAGCAACAGCAGCGCCTCGCCGCCGATAACCACACTGCCCGTCACGCTGATCCACGGCCAGGCGTCCACAATGCGCTTTACCACGTTGCCGGTATTCAGCTGTTGGTACTGCACGGTCTGCGGCGTGTCGGGCTGCTCGTCCTCTCCGGTATACGGCACACGGGCGCCGCGCACAAGCATACGGTGGGTGTTGATGGCATAGGGTGTGCAGGTGACCAGCGTGCAGTAGTCCCCGCCGGGGATAATTTCCAAATCCTCGGTGTTTTCCGGCTCCACGACCTTGACCTGGTCTACCTGATACGCCAGCACTTCGTCCATGATGTGGAGGTAAAAACGGTCGCCCTCGCCCAGCTTGTCCAGGTCGGTAAACAGCACGGCCTCGGCCAGACCGCGGTGCCCCGTCAGCACGCTGTGGGTGCCCGCGCCGCCCAGCGGATAGCTGGAGCCTTCCAGATGTCCGACGCCCTTTACCAGTACATCGTCGCTTGTGCCCTCATAAATGGGCAGGTTTACGTCAATTTTGGGTATGGTAATGTAGCCAAGGCTCTCGCCCACGTCCAGCATGTCCACATAGCTTGTGCCGATGTCGTCCGCTTCGCCCGCCGCGTCGCGGTCGATGGCATTGTTCAGCTGTTGGTTGTAGCGGCGCGCAGCCTCCTTGGCGGCGTCGATTTTCTCGGCGTCCATCGACTGCACGGTGTCGTTGTAGCTTTCAATGACCGAGCTTGCGTGGCGCTGTGCCACCGCGTTGCTGACAACGGGGTACATGGCCACGCCGATGCCGGAGACGATCATCAGCGCAGCAAAGCCAAGTTTTAATTTGACGGTGGTTTCCATTGCAAAGAGCCTTTCTGTAAAGGGTTGACGCACTGCCACAACCGCCCATAGGGGAAGAACCGTTTCCGGCCCTTCCCCTATGGATTACCCGTTTATTTTGCTGTGGGTGTTTGGATGGTGTGCATTACGCACGGTTGGATTTCTTTTTCAGGCTGAACAGAACGCCGACGCCCGCCAGAACCAGCAGCACACCGATACCGCTGAACAGCAGCGTACCGAAACCGCCGGTGACAGGCAGCGTAAAGCCCGCACGGTTGACGATTTTAATCTCTTCGCCGGGGGTCACATTCTTGCCGTCTATCTCGTAGGTCGGGGTCTTTATTGTACGCTTGGTCAGGTTGCCATTTTTATCACACGTTGTCTTGGTTTCCCATGCTTCAGAATAGGTAAGGTTCAGTTTGGCATCCACAGGCTTAGACAGCAGGTTGTAGCCGTTCACGGTCTTGGTCTCGACCAGTTTATAGGTGCCGGAGGGCAGACCCTTTGCGGAGGCGTAGCCGTCCTTGCCGTCATCGCCCGTTGTAAGAGTCTTGACCTTGATCCATTTTTCAGTTGCGCCAGAATCGTTCAAGCCCAGTTTTTGGGCATCGGTGTCATTGATAGCGGTGTATGGATTGCCGCAGAAGAGATATTCATTCTTGTCATTCGTCTTTTCCGTATCCACCTTCTTGTACAGGTCAAAGGTGACGCCCTTAAGATCCTTTTCGCCCTCGGTACCGCCCTTGCCGGTCTTGTGGATGTTCAGGGCAAAGGTGTAAACAACGCCCTTATCCGTGATTTCGTAGGGCTTGTTGCCGTCAGTTCCTTCATCGATTTCGGTGTTGGTTGTGCGGGAATAGACGATTTGGGCAGTGTTCACGTTGCCATCACCGGCAACAACTGCACCACTCTGAACGGTAGCGGTATAAGTAATAGTAATTTCACCGCCGGCAACGGCAGCCAAAGTACTCGGCGTAAAGTCAACCGTCATAACGGAGTTGTTTTTATCTGGAGTAACGGTAACGGAGGATGCAGCGATTTCATTCACTGCTGTACCCGCGCTATTCTTGCCGCTGATTTTTACGCTTTCCTGTTTCTGAAGTAACTGGCTTGCAACCGTGGTATCGGTAACCTTGAAGGTTTTCAGGCTGGCGACGTTTTCAGGGACTTTGATAGTCAGGGTATACTGCACGTCATCGCCAACACCGTAATCGGCTTCATGTGTATCTGCGGTGCCGTCGCGCTTGGTGACGGTCTTTTTAATATCGGGCTTGTAGTTCGTGACGGTCAAAGTAGTGCCGGTAGTGTCAATGGTAAAGCTTGCGTCACTCACTTTATTCGTATCGGTAATGGCAGGGTCAGTTGCCGCCACAGCCTTGCCATTTTTGTCAATGTCAAAGTAGAATTTGCCTGTGGTGTTCAGGATATAGCCCTTGTCATTATTTGCGGTATAACCTGTTTCTTGCAGATAGTAGCGGCCTTTGGTAAGGTCTTTCAAAGCGATTTCGCCGTTAGCATCAGTTACCAAGGGATCGGCAGTTTGTACCGGAGTATATTCATCTTTTGTGTCACTCTTCCTGTACAGGGTAAATTGGACGTCTGCCAGCTTTGTTGTTTTATCTCCCTGTTTGCCTAGCTTGACAAGTTTTACCGTGCCCTTGGCAATGCTGTTTTTGGGGTAGACAGTCACATCATACAGCCATTGCTTTTGGTTTTGACTGGCCTCACCCTCTGCCGTGTCGCCAATGCGGGTCATAGGAATCGAAACCAGGAACGGCTCCGCGGGTACGGTAACAGCCTGCGGGGCTTGGGTTTCAATCACAAGGTACATACCGACATCGAGTTCGGTGAATTGGGCCACGCCTTGCGCATTTGTAAACACTTGTTCCCTATAAGGAGTCTTATACTTCTCTTTTAGCCCTGCTGCCGTCTTATCTTTAGTATAGTCAGTAAAGTAGTCCTCAACTTCTACCTGCTTGTCAGTTGGGTTATCATTATAGTAGGCAAGCAATGCGTCTGTATCCATGACCCGATAGAGGGTAAAGCCTGTATCCTTCAATGCAGTACCCTGCGGTGCCGTCATCGTTTCGCCATCACCGGCAGTACCTTTGGTTTGGGCACTATCCAGTGCCCGCTTATAGATGGTGATAGAGCCTGTCTGTTTTGTGTTAATCGTGCTTGTGCTCGTGTTAGGCGTCGTCGTGCCGTCAGCCGCCATAGCGGGCATGGCGCAAAGGCTCAGGGCCAGGGCGGCGCTGAGGATTGCGGTAAATAAACGTTTCAGTTTCATCTTGTTGCATACCTCTTTCTTTCTATATTGTTTTGTGTAGAGGGCTTTTTTAGGGGGTTCAGGAATGTTTGCCCCCTTTCTTATTGTAGCGGAACACCAGCACCAGCAGCACAGCCACCAGTGCGGGCAAACCTATCAGCAGCCACAGGCTGGGTGCGTCCGCGCCCGTATGCGGCAAGGTAAAGCCCTTGCGGTTGTAAATGGTCAGGGCAATGTTGCACACGCCGTCGGCATCTGTGGTTTTCGAGCCAAACGCCGCGCCATCGCGTTGGCATTGCCCGTCCGCTGTCAGCGTAAATTCGATGGGCTCGGCCAGCAGGGTGTAGCCCGCGGCGGTTTTGGTTTCGGTCAGGCGGTACTTGCCGGGGGACAGGGGCGTAAAGCTGCATGTACCATCGCTGCCCGTCGTGCGCGTATCGGTTGTTTCAGCCGTGTTGTCATCCTTCAGCTTTTCCAGCTTGAACTCCACACCGTCCAGCAGGGGAGTGTTTTCACCGTCTATGCCCTTTTTGGTAAGGTTTAGGGCAAAATTCGGGTCGGTGCGCTTGTTGGTCAGGGTGATTTTGCCATCGGTAAGGTCGGTCTGCGATGCGGTGTAGGTATATGTGCCAATCGTAACTGTACCTTTTGCCGTAAACGTGCCGTTTTGGGTTGCGCACTCTGCTACGCGGTACTCATAGGGGGTGTTGTTGGTGACATCCGTCTTGTCCAGACGTTCAAACTTGTGCGTCCACGTTTTGGACATATAGTCGTATTTCAGCTCGACAGCGTCCGTTGCAGCTTCCCACTGGCCGCTTGTGTCATCCACACGGTGGCGCTGCAGCTTGACCCAGATCGCATTCGGCAGGTTGTCGGTCAGCGGCTTGTTGTCTGCATCCAGCCACTTCTTTTCCACCGTAATATCCATCAATTGGTGTGCCGTGTTGGTAAAGGTGGCGGTGACGGGTTCCGTTTCGCTGGTAACCGTGCCGCGCACGCCGTTGTCCACCACGTTGAACTGTGCGTCAGCGGCGTTGCAGGTTACGCTTTGCAGGCTGCTGCTGCCATCGGTGGGCGTTTTTTCCACTACCTGGAAGCGTGTGCCAATGGGGATGCCGGTAATTGTGCAGCTACCGTCAACTGGAATGGTTTTGGTCATTGTTACGCCGTCCGCGCCGCCCAAGCCGATACCGCCAACGTTGCTGAAGATGACGGTAAATTCGTAGTTGCCTGTCAAATGGCTGCCATCGTTCGCCTGTTTCTTTTCAATTACCAGCGTACCGACCTTGACGGTGTTAATGAACCTGACCTTCAATTTGGGAAATTCTTCTTCCGGCGCGGCGTAACTGCGGAACACCAGCGTCTTTGCGTTTGCGGGCTTGTTGCCGTTGTAGTTGCTGCCTGTCGTGCTGTCCGCCGTTTCGGTTCGGTTATCCTCCGGCTTTGTGCTGTCGCCTTGCAGCGGGAGGGGGGATGCGGCGTTTACAGACGGACTTGTCCCCGCTGCGTTGACCAACGTCCCGTTCTCGTACACTTCCCAGCGGGTGTCGTACAAGGCGGTGTTTTCCGTCTCTTGCAGCGAGATATAACTGCCACGGCGGAACTGGTCCGTAAAGGTCACGGTTTCGCCCTTTTGCAAATCAAACGTGCCATCGGTGTCCACCGCCTGCGCGCCGCTGCCCGCTACGCTGGACGTAAATATCGCGCCGCTGGCGGGCTTCAAGGTATTGTTTTCCACCGAGCCATAGTCCGGGATATCTGCTTGCTCTACCGAGAAGCCCACCATGTGTTTTACCACGGGCTTGGCGGTAAAAACAAAATTACGGAAGTAAACCGTGCGCTCGTAGTCATCGCCAATGAGGATTTTTGAGAGTTTGGTCAGGTCAAAGTCCGAATACCCGGGCATTTTGTTCAGCTGCAGCTTGACCGTGACCCATTGGTTGTTTTGCATCACAACGCTGCCGCTGAGCATGGTGTTCAGATAGGACTTTGTGCCGTTGGCATCGCAGCCCATCTGCTTTTCGTTGCTGTCCACCAAGGTCAGATACAGGTAGTTGGTGGACAGAACGCCGTCACCCGTGTTGCCCACGGCGTAAACGTCAAAGGACAGATAGTCGGGAGTTTTTGAGATGTCGAGCTGGGAATCCAGCGTCATAGTGCCGTAGCGCAGGTCGCGGTGTTGGCTGCCTTTATCATACCCTTGGGCGTACCATTTTACGGTTTTAGCTTTATCTTCATCGCTGTCGCTGCTGGACGGAGTTACACCTTGTTCCATGATTGTATGGTCAGTAGCGCTGCTGCTGGCGGTGAAATTGCTGCCGACTTTCACGGGTTTGGGGGTGCTGTCATCAATTGTTTTCGGGCCGTAATGCGTAGCCAAGTTTTGCAGGGTAAAGGTAAAGAGCTTTTGATTTTGGAATAAAGGTTTGAAATCGACGTTTACGTTGGTGAGATTGACCTCCTTTTCAACCTGCAATTCGTTACTGTCGGGGAAGTTGAACGCCACCGCCATGTTGGAGTCCCACATACCGCGCTCCATATAGAACATGGTCAGGGTGTGGGTGGTGAGTTCGTCGTCTAATTGGATGGCTTGTTTTGTCGTCTTGGTGAACGTGATAGGGGTCTGGTTGAAGTAGACGGTTTTGTTTTTGGCATCAGTCGTGTAGACCATGGGGTCTTTTGTGTCGGTGTTCTTGTTGGAACTGACGTAGGGGGTTACGGTGCTGCTCGCGCCAAATTCCAGCAGACCGGACGCTTTGCCGTGCGCACCGCCGACATCCAGAACCAACTTGCCGTCAATGTAGACCCACACGTCATCGTCACCGGAGAAGAAGAACTTGATGGGGACTGTGGTGTTGTTGCCGCTGGCGTCTTTTACAACAACATTGCCGTCCTCTGTAAGCGTAAAGTCAAATTGCAGCTTGGCGCCAAAGCCGTAGTTGTATTGGGACGCCCCGACTGTGGAAACTGTTTGGTTAAACGGGAAAAAGCCGTGGGTGGCGCCGCTTGATGCATTAATGTTTTTTGAGTTGGCGTGCGTGGTGGGTTTGCCATTATCTTTAGGGGATTCCAGATAATACTTGCCGTCGCCCTTATCCTGCTTCAGATACAGCGAGGCTTTGCTGCTGTCATAATACCAATATTGGGCGTATTGTTCGGGGTCGTTTGGGTTGGTACTGCTCTTAAAAACGGCGTCCTTTGTGAACGGGAAGGAAACATCCTTATACACCTTGCCCAGCACGGTGTTAAAGCTGTTTTCGCCTTGCAGGAAATCTTCGTTAAAGTGCGGGTCAACCAGCGCGGGGGCTGCGGAATTACTGGCTCTTAACAGCGGCAGACCGTTTGCCGTACTGTCAGAGGTATGGTCTTCTACAAGACCTTGGAAGGTGCGGGAGTAATCATTCTCAATCTTATGCCCATTATCGTCATAGGTGGAGTTGTTTACCGCCATAAAGGTGTTGTATAATGCCCTTTGGTCTGGACTGCCGTTTGGATCGCCCCAGCCACACAGTTTCATACCATCGGCAACACCCGCGAAAGGCGCCCCTCCGCCAGTCGGTTCGAAATGCCCGGTGTAAAGCGGGTATTTGACATTTTTGTTTTTCGTGTAAGCACTGCTGAGGGCGCGGTCAAACTGCTCAAAAGTGACAAACCCGCGTTGGGAACCGCCGTCAACAGTCGGGGCGCTGTCACGATTCAAGCCGTTCAGCTCGTAGTCGGTGTAGTAATCGTACAGGGTGCTGGTGATATACTTTGTACCCGCCTGTTGGGTGAACTTGCCGCTGTTATCAATGTCCACAATGGTCGCGCTTTTGCCGCTTTCGGCATTGTGGCGGGATTTTTTCTCGCCCCAGTAGCCGTCGCGGAAAACGTCGTCGTTGCTTGATGTGTAAGCCGAAGGGTCGCCATCGTCGGCAAAGAAGCAGGGTTCTTGCAGGGTTGGGGGGATTTCTGCCGTGCTGTACTTTTTGGTCTTGTTGTCTTTTGCGATGGTGGTTGTACTATCCACTGCGGAGAATTGCACTTCGGTGTAAGTTTTATCGTCAGGAATCTTGCAAGACCACAGCTGGCGGTCGGGGGTGGGGTCGGGGGTGGAGGAGTCGGCTTTTACCAACTTCATCTCCTGCGGAGTGACATTGCCGTCTGAATCCGTCAGGAGGCAGTACATTTTGTTGTTACTGCCCGGCATGGGCTGTTGCTGTAAACCCTCGTTATCGTAACCGTAAGAGGACAGCGTGGCATCAAAGTAAATGATTTTGCCCCCGGTAAGCAAATCACTGTCCGCACTTTGCCAAGGAGATGTAGAATCTGCGCTGTAGACAAAGCAATTGGTTTTTGTTAAGTCGAACGTTGGTACGTTGTCGTAGGGGTCTGTGCTGAAATTATACAGGTCGCTTTCGCCGTTGCCGTCCCAAGTGAACTGTACAAACTGCGACTGATTGTCCGGGATCAGGATTTTCTGCGCGTAAAACTTGCCCGCTTCCACCGTGCCGATTGGCAGGCTGGTGGTTGTTTCTACCGTGCCGTCAGTTCCTTTTTTATAAAAAACTGCGGTTACGTTGGCAAGGTCGGCGTTGCTTGCATTTTTGAAGTAAAGCGGTGTGCCTTTGTAATAGTACTCCACGCGCGCCCATTGGGCGGGGTTGTAGGGTTGATTCTGGTTGAAATGTGTGCTCAGCTGATCATTGTTAGTAATGCCTACACTGACAAGCTTTTTGCCGGCAAGCAAATCAATCGCTGTCAGCTTGTCAGTATTGCTAACATTGTCATTGCCAAAGGCGTTGATTTCTTCTTTCCAACTATTGCCTTCCATATACTGGAAGATGATTCGATAAAACCCGCCCGCTGGATAGTCCGCCGAATTCAGCGTAACGCTGAAGATTTTGTGTTGTTTCCCATCTTGGTCGGTTACTGTCTCTCCGGTATCCGCCATGACCTTGTCTATGTAGGCGTTCGTTTTGCTATCGGTGCACGCATGGAAATGAATGGTGCATTTTCCGCCAAGTTTGGAATCGTATCGGCCGTCATCCTCAAAATAAATGGTTGCCGTTGCCGGGATAAAGCCCTGCGATGCGCCCGTGTCCGCTATCGTATCAGGTGTGTTCGCGACATCGTTGTCAGGCAAATCATCCGCAAGCATAGTATCTTCTTCGTTGGGGTTGTCCCCGTCAGCAAAAAGAACATCTTGCTCTGTGTTGTTTTTTGCCGCCGTGGTTTCCTCTGCGTTGATGGCATGGTTTGGCGCGGCAGCCGTATCGGAAGTGTCCGCAGGGGTTTTGTTCGTCAAGGCTGGGTCGGCAGGGACGGTGTCCGTATCGGCGGCGGGAGTCTGATTTTCTGCCCCTTCCTGGGTTTTGCCGTCATTATTCGGAACCGCTGCTGTATTGTTTACCGTGTTTCCCGCTTCTGTTCCCGGCTCGTTTGCGGCGGGCGGGGTGTTTTCTTTGTCCGGAACCGTTTCCGAATCCGTCACAACAGGATTTTGCTCAGGTTCGGTGCTCTCCTCTGCCGTGGTTTCGGTAGTAACGGTCGGAATCGTTTCCGAACCTGCGTCAAAAAATAAAGCCTCATCCTCAGCTGCATAAACCGGCAGAGCCATACCGACCAGCAGGCACAGGGCGACAAGCAGTGCCGCCGCACGGTGCAGGATAGAAAATGCTTTCGTCATTTGCTTCGACTCCTTTTCTATATATGTGTGTTCTCACGATATATCGGGGGAACGCGCGCCATTCGGTGCGATTTTATGCGCTGCGCACATCTGGCACGGAAACGGACTTTTTCCACAAGCTGAGCTGTATTTACAGTCTTTTTTGAGAATATAATCCGATGTGCAAACATTGCGCTTACGTCGGGAAAAGTAAGACACGGTATGTTTGTTGTGTGCCTTTTTATTTATAAGGAACAGTATAATACTTTGGGATGAAAATTTCAATACGGCTATATTCAAGCAAGTGATTTTTTGGCAGATTGCAAAATTTTGACTTGTCGAATTCGTCACAATGACAAGCGCTTTCGGCAACTATTATACACACCGCCGAGCACCTGTTAAAATCTTGCTGATGCTTTTGCGCAACTATTGCGCAAAAATCGCCACAAAAAAGCGTAAACACAACACAAATTCAACGGGAATGTCCGTGAATTTGGTCGTGTGTGTGCTTGCGGTTTTATCCTTATCCGGAGCCGAAAAGGGCAGGGGTCAGCTTTGTTGGCTTGTCCAAAAGCGGACGGCTTCATCCGGCCAGTCCTCACAGGCAAGACTTTTGCCCAGCCCCACGCCGTGGTAGACTGTCAGTTTATGCGGCACACCAATGTTCAAGTTGAAGGTGGAATCTTATATCTTCCCTGAGTATGTAGACTGTAAAAAACTCTTGTAGGGGCGAGCATTGCTCGCCGTGCCCGTTTGCCTGTGAAAAAAACTTACCCGGAAAAGGCGTTGCTGCGCCAAGTTGGCGGGTGACCAATGGTCGCCCCTAGATATTCAATAGGCCATAAATGTGACACGCCGGAGTATGAGCAGGAGCTGACAAGCAAGTTACGGTGGCTGCACAAAAAGGCGCACGGCAAACACACCCGGGCAAGGACTGCGCTTGCCGGGAACAGCATGTGAGGGGTGTCCCTTGCGCTATAGGACACCCGGCAAAAGGGCGCACCTCGCCCCTGGTCGGAGCCTTTGGGGGCGGAAGGCTTTACCCGCTGATGGCATCCTCGACCACGTCCAGCAGGTGGCAGGGGTCGAGCTGGGCGGCGGTGCAGCGGCGTGCGAGGGCCTCGACGAAGGCGCGGTCCAACGATACGTCGGAGATAAACTGCACGACCTGCTGGCAGCCGCAGAGGTCCCGCGCGGCCAGAATGCCGTAGGTAGTGTAGGGCCCGAGCTCGGGCGCGGAGAGCTTTTGACAGACAACGCGATAGGTATACACGATTTTCACCCACTCCTGCTATGCTACATAACAAAATATATTGACAAAAAATGGTAACTAGAGTAAAATTGTGGTAGTGTTAGTGTACTTATAGATGCCGCCCTTCACAATATAGCATATCCCGGTGTGCAAAGTACACAACCAGTGCCGGAAATTTTGGCGGCGCATTTTGCACCGCCGCTTTGCTGTTTTTCCGGCGGTGAATCGCGTTTTGAGGGGAGAGAAGATGTTATGTCCGCATATCGATACCGTGTGGCAGAAGCAATGACCGCTGCGAGGGAGGCAGCAGGTGTTTCACAGCGGGAACTGGCAGACCGCCTGGGCCGGGATAAGCGCACGATCCAGAAATGGGAAAAGGGCGAGATGAAAATCGCGCTTGAGGATTTTCTGGCCGTCTTTGATGCACTAAAAGTGCAGGTGGAGCCCTACTCCAAATGGATTCGGCACCCAGAGCTTTTCCCCAATGGACTGTCGGACATCCTGCAATACTCCACCGATAAAAAGCGCGCGGCACTGGGGGATTTCTACTGCCGCCAGGCGTCGCCCATGGAGGTCGAGCAGGAATATTACTTTCTGTTTGCTGACCACGGCAGCGACTACCACGGCATGTACCAGCAGTGGATGGCCAACCTGCTGACACCGCTGCGGGATCGCCGCCGCATCTGTGCCCAGGTTATTGAGAATTATAACGAGGCCCTTGCCACCGGGACCATCACCGACCCGGACGCGCCCCAGCCCAACATGGAGGTCCTGCAGGCTTGCTATGAGGCCAGCGCCCAGAGCATCCAGAACGGCGCCAACGGCTATACGATGCTGAGCCTTGATTTGAACCGCTGACAAAAGCATAAACCAGCCGCCCCCTGCGTACACTCTGCGCAGGGGGCTTTGTTATGGCTGCACTTGTACAAAGGATTCGGGCGCGGGCGGCATCGCTGCCGACATTCGACATACCGTTTCTGCTGATCTTGCTGCTGTTGTTGAGCTACGGGCTCATCATGCTGTTCTCCGCGGAGTACGCGGTGGCGCTCTACCGCCGCGGCGACGCCTACACCTACATCCGCCCGCAGCTGCTGTTTGCGGCGCTGGGCGTGCTGGCTATGTACGCGGCCAGCCTGGTGGACTACCACGTCTGGCATAGGCTGGCCTGGCCGATGCTGGGGATCTCGCTGCTTTTGCTTACTATCGTGCTTTTCATGCCGGAGTACAACGGCTGCAAGCGGTGGATCGTGCTGCCGGGGCTGGGCACGCTGCAGCCCAGTGAAATCGCAAAATTCTCGATTGTGCTGGTGTTCTCGCATATCATCTCACTGAATCACGACAGGATGAAGTCGTTTTCCACAGGCGTTGTGCCGTTTGCGTTGATTCTGGGGGTCGTCACGGTGCTCATGCTGCTGGAGCCGCACCTGTCCGGCACGCTGCTGATCCTGTCCATCGGCGCGGTGCTGATGTTTGTGGGCGGCACAGGGCTGCAGTGGTTCGGGCTGGCCGGGGGGCTGGGCGCGGCGGCCATTGCGGCGGCGGTCATTGCGCTGCCGGAGCTGGTGCCCTACGCCACGGACCGGCTCGCGTCGTGGCGCGACCCCTTTGCCGACCCGCTGGGCGAAGGTCACCAGACGATCCAGAGCCTCTACGCCATCGCGTCGGGCGGGCTGGCCGGGCTGGGGCTGGGCAACAGCCGACAGAAATATCTGTACGTGCCGGAGCCGCAGAACGACTTTATTTTTTCGATTTTGTGTGAGGAGCTTGGTTTTATCGGGGCGGCGCTGGTCGTGGCGCTGTTTTTGCTGCTGCTCTTGCGCGGCATGTCGATTGCGGTGCGCGCGCGGGATAAGTTCGGCGCACTGCTCGTCGTCGGGTTCGTCGTGCAGGTCACGCTGCAGGCGATTCTGAACATGGCCGTTGTGACGAACACGATCCCGAACACCGGCATCAGTCTGCCGTTTTTCTCGTCGGGCGGCACCAGCTTATTGATGCTGCTGGGGGAGATGGGCATCGTGCTGTCGGTGTCCAGGCAGACGGATATGGTGTAGGGAATATTCCCCTGGCCACCGCCCTCGCAGAGGGGGGCAAGGACGTCCCAACATTTGTTCAACCTTTTTTCACACTCCCACCGTTGCAACGGCGGGAGTTTTGTTTTATAATTAAACTGTATTTTTGTGTGAAAGGGGTGCCGCATGGCAAAACCACAAAACCAAAAACCACCCTTTGCCCTGCGGGCGCTGGCGGCGTTCGCCGTGACGCTGGCGGCGCTTTTCGTGCTGCTGCTGGCGGCCTACGCCCTGCCCGGGGAGCCGGTGCGGGACCATGTCTACGACTCAGCGGTGAAAATCGCCGGTGAGGGGCTGTACCCGGAATATCTGAACTTCAAGCTGTTCCAGATGGACAACTACACCGACACGATCATGCTGACCGAGGCCGCGTCCGCTGACGAGGCCCCGCCGCTGACCGCCATGATGACGAATACGGCCTACAACGTCGATAACTTTGAGACGCTGGCCGACGACCTGCAATGGTACATAGAAAGGGACTGGGCAGCGGGCGCACAGCGCACCGACGCGCCCGCGCTTGTGCCGTTCTCCTACGCGCGGTACTGGCACGGCTACCTGATCTGGCTGCGCCCGCTGCTGCTGGTCACCGACATCACCGGCGTGCGCGTGGTGCAGTATCTGGTGCTGGCGGCGCTGTTTGCCGCGGTGGTGGTGCTGCTGCGCCGCCGCTGCGGGCTGCGGGCCGCGGTGTGGTTTGCGGTCAGTCAGCTGCTGGTCACGGCGTTCTGGGCACCGCATCAGGTACAGTTTTTCACCTGCTTTGCCGTTGCCTACGCGGGCTGCGTCTGGGTGCTGGCCAAGCCCCGCCGCAGCGATGATGTCTGCCTGGCACTGCTGGTTCTTGGCGTTGTGACGTCGTTCTGCGACCTGCTCGTCACGCCGGTCCTGACCCTTGGCCTGCCGCTTGTCTGCTGGCTGCTTGAGCCGCAGCAGCGCCTGCGGGCCGGCACAAGGCAGTGCGGCATCGTTGTGGGCGGCAGCCTGACGTGGGGCGTCGGCTACCTGCTCTGCTGGGCATCCAAATGGGTGCTGGCCGGGCTTGTCACCGGGCAGAACGTTATCGCCGACGCGCTGCATCAGGTGGGCGTGCGCACTGCCGCCGACAGCTGGCACGGCATGGAATTGACTTGGGGTAATATTTTACATTTTGTATACACGACACTGGCGGGCAAACACCTGTTTTGGCCGCTGGTGCTGGCTGTCGTTCTGCTTCTGGCGCTGTTTGCAGCCAGCATCCGGGACAGGCAGCAGCTCGCACGCGCACTGCCGCTGGGGCTCTGCGCGCTGATGACCCCGGCGTGGTTCATCGTGCTGCGCACCCACAGCATCCAGCACGGCTGGTTCACCTGGCGCGCACTGGGACTGACCGTCTTTGCAGGTCTGGCGTTTTTGTATTATTGCTGTGATGTGCGGCAAATCGCCAAACGCTTAAAACGCACGTAATACGTGTAGGGGCGAGCAATGCTCGCCCCTACACAACAGGATTATAGGTAAGGCAACAACAGGGGAAAGTAAAAATATGAACGAACTGAAAACGAAAACCGAAAAAACAACCGATGGAGCGCCAAAAAGGAACCCGTGGCGGCGCCTGCCCAAGGGCGGCAAAATCGCAGTCATTGTTGTCGGCATTCTGGCCGTGCTGGCTGTGCTGGCGGCCCTTTACGTCAACGGCAAGCTCGACCTGCTGCGCTATGATGACGGCAGCGTCAGCGAGATGGGTGAGATCGGCGCGGACGAGGACCAGGACCTGGACGGAACCGGCCTGACCCACACCGAAAGCGAGATGACAATGCCCGAGGGCAGCCCGTTCTCTGACGACAACGTGCTGAACATTCTGCTCATCGGCACCGACGAGCGCACCGAGGCCGTCAACGACGCCGATGCCTTCACCCACCTGAACCAGCTCGACGGCACGGAGGACACCACCGAGTTCAGCGACGACGCGCGCTCCGACAGCATGATCCTGGTCTCGCTCGACATCAAGGATCACGTCATCCGGCTGGTCTCCATCGAGCGCGGCACCGGCGTGCCGATCCTGCTGGACGGCTATGAGGGCCAGTACGACTGGATCACCCACACTTTCCGCTACGGCGGCGCAAAACTGACAATGAAAACCATCGAGGACTGCTTCAACGTGCAGGTAGACCACTACGTCCGCGTCAACTTCAACTCCTTCGTCCAGATCGTGGATGCCGTCGGCGGCGTAGACCTTGATATTACCGAGATGGAGGCCAAGGCCCTGAACTGGGAGGTCCCCTCCAACTCGATGCTGATCGTCAACCACATTGACCCGGGCCCCAACCACTTTGACGGCTACACGGCGCTGCAATACGCCCGTCTGCGCAAGATCGACAACGACTGGAAGCGCGTCGAACGCCAGCGCACCGTCATTAAGGCCGTGCTGGATCAGGTGCAGAACGCCAGCGTCATGGAGCTGGACAACCTGCTCAACACCATTCTGCCGCTGATCCAGACGAACTTTACCAAGTCCGAGATCGCCGCGCTGCTCGTGCAGCTGCCGGGCTTTTTGGGCTGCGATGTGCAGCAGATGTCCATGCCGCTGCAGGGCACCTACGGCATCCGCACGGGCATGGATGACCGCCTGATGTACGACCCCGACTGGGTCGTGAATATTAAGGCATTGCAGGACTTTTTGTACGATGATAAGACCGCTGAGGAGGTCATTGCCGCCACGCCGGAGACCGCTGCCGCCGAGGCCGCGGGCGAGCTGGTCATTGCGACCCGCGAGAGCGCCGACGTGACCGACCCCGTGGAGGAGTACAATAGTAAGTATCTGCACCGCATTGATATGACTTATGCGCTCGATGCGTCGGACTTCGGCAGCGACGAGTACCGCGTCTTTGTGGCCGACACCGACAATCTGCGCGGCAATGAGCTGCGCGGTGCGCTGATCGACAAGCTGTACAGCGCGGGCGTGCGGGTCGTGGCTGTGCCGGACGGCGCCGCCGCGGGCGTGCTGCTGGACAACTATCTGCAGACCGGCAATACCGGGAGCCTGGACAGCTACCTGTCCGTGCTGCCCGCCGACCGGCGCGACAGCGCCCGCACCCTGTGGGAGCACGTCCGCACGCGCTACCCCGGTGTTTTCCACGCCGCGGGTCTGGGGGCAGATGCCCGCAGTGCGACAGTGGGCAAAGCGCTGACCGAGCTGGCCAATGCGAGCTACAACACGCCCGAGACAGAGATCGCCGAGGCTGTGCAGGTCATGCGCAGCGGCACGACCAGCAATGCCGTCTACTGGTTCAAGACGGCGATGGCCAAATATCCGCGCCAGATGGAGCGGTTCTTCGGCAGCAGTTACGCCGCCGTGTCCCGCCTGTACTACGCCATGCAGGGCACGCTGAACGTCGCGGACGACAGTGAGCTGCCGACCTACGACGCGAAGCAGCTGCTGAAAACCTATAAGAAGGACGGCATCCTGATCTTTACCGACGAGGCCGGCGCCCTGATGACCGAGGGCAGCATGGCGTCCGAGCTGCAGGCGCAGCTGGATAAGCAGAAATACGGCGAGGACGAGGACCCGCAGCGCGTCTGCGCCATTGGCGCAGTCTACGGCACCTGGAGCAACGCCGGCAGCTTCACGCCCGACGATACCGAGACCGCCTGGGACGCTGACAGCCTGACCGAAGCCTTAGGCAGCGACGCCCTGCGCGGAAAAGATATGCTGCTGGCGCTGGACGGCGAGGACAGCCCCTACCTGACGGAGAACTGCCTGCTGAAGGACACCGACACCCCCGTGGCCGAACAGGTGCAAAAACTGTTTGTGCTGGATAAAAACAACATGGCGTCGCCGGAAACCGCAGAATCTGAATAAAATTTGAAATTGGGTGTTGACAAACACGCCCGCGTGTGGTATAAATGCTTTAAACCAATGAAGCGAAAGTAAAGCACACAGCGCAGTTACAGAGAGTCCCCGATGCTGGGAAGGGGATACAGAGCGGGTCTGCATAATGGTTCGCGGAGGGCACGGGGAAACGGGCATGGCCCGCAGTATCCGCTGACGGGCAGCTCCCGTTACAGAGCAGGGGAATGTTGGTTCCCTACAGAGTGGCCGTGATTGTATAGTAAGCACGGCAAGCAAGGTGGCACCACAGATTTGTTTTATCTGCCCTTGCACAGGAGAAGTTCTGTGCAAGGGCAGTTTTGTTTTTGACAATGGGGGAGAGGGAACATGAACCTGATGAAAGAGCGATGGCAAGCCTGAATTTGTAAATCTGGATGGCCCGGGAACGCACCGGGCACTATAGGGGCAATGACCGCCCCTGCAAACCTGACATTCACTACAATTTACAAAGTAAGGAGAATTTACCATGAAAAAGTTTGTTGCTGTTCTGTCCGCCGCCGCCATGATGACCAGCCTGGCCGCCTGCGGCTACACCGCCGATACCGCCAACACTGCCGCATCTTCCGCCGAGACCACCGCGTCCGCTGCTGAGAGCACCGCGGACACCGCCGCCGCTGACAGCTACAAGGTCGCCATTGTCCAGCAGCTCGACCACGCCAGCCTCGACGAGATCCGCGTGGCTATTGAGAAAGAGCTGGACGCCAAGGCCGCCGAGAAGGGCATCACGATCGAGTACAAGGACTTCAACGGCCAGAACGACGCCACAACGCTGAACCAGATCGGCACACAGGTCGTCGCCGACAGCTATGACGCCATCATTCCCATCGCGACGCTGGCCGCCCAGTGCATGACCACCGCCGCCGAGTCCACCAAGACCCCGGTCATCTACGCGGCCATCTCCGACCCCGCCGCCGCAGACCTGACCGACATTGACTATGTCACCGGCACGTCCGACGCGCTGAACACCCAGTCCATCATGGATATGATGTTCGCTGTTCAGCCCGACATCCAGACCGTCGGCCTGCTCTACTCCAACTCCGAGGCCAACTCCACGACCCCGATTGCCGAGGCCAAGGCGTATCTGGATGCCAAGGGCATTGCCTACGTCGAAAAGACCGGCAACACCAACGACGAGATCATGACCGCCGCGTCCAGCATGGTCGGCCAGGTCGATGCCGTCTTTACCCCGACGGACAACGTGGTCATGGCCGCTGCCGCCGCTGTCTCCGAGACACTGACCAAGGGCGGCATCCCGTTCTACACCGGCGCGGACAGCTTCGTCACGGCAGGTGCGTTTGCAACCTGCGGCGTCAACTACACCGAGCTGGGCACCTACACCGCCGACATGGCGCTCGACATCTTCGAGACCGGCGTTGTCCCCGCGTACCACGTCATGGACGGCGGCATCATCACCGTCAACACCGAGACCGCCGCTGCCTTGGGCATCGACTACAGCGCCTTCAACGATTTGGCCGGCCAGGTCGTCGAGGTCACCACGGCGGAATAACCCTCCGGGAAAAGACCGTAGGGGCGCATTCTATATGCGCCCGGGACGCCTGTGCAGCCGCAGCGTCCCGCGAGCGGATATGGAATCCGCCCCTACATTGTTGTATAATAGACTGTACCATTACTTTCAGAGAGGAAGTCACCCTATGTTTACCGTTGCCACCGTGCTGAATGCACTGGAGCTGGGCTTTATCTACGCGCTGGTCGCTATGGCGCTGTTTTTGAGCTTCCGCGTGCTGAACATCGCCGATATGACCACCGACGGTGCGTTCACGCTGGGCTGCGCCGTGTCGGCCACCGCCGCCGTGGCGGGCCACCCGTTCCTGGGGCTGCCGCTGGCCATGCTGGCCGGTGCGGCGGCGGGCTTTATCACCGCGTTTTTGCAGACAAAGCTCGCTGTGCCGTCGATTCTGGCGGGCATCATCACCAACACGGGGCTGTACACGGTCAACCTTGCGGTCATGGGCTTCTCCTCCAACGTGCCCATGCTGAAAACCAAAACGGTCTTTACCGCTGCACAGGGCGTTTTTGGCGAGAGCGCACCCTATAAGCTCATCGTGGCGGCGCTTGTCACCGTTGTGGTCTGCGCGCTGCTCATCGCGTTCCTCGGCACCCGGTTGGGCCTGTCCATCCGCGCTACCGGCGATAACCCGGACATGGTCCGTGCGTCGTCCATCAACACAGCCTTCACCATCACGGTGGGCCTCTGCATCGCCAACGCCATGACCGCGCTGTCCGGCGCGGTGCTGGCCCAGTACCAGCGCTCGGCGGACATCAACCTCGGCACCGGCATGGTCGTCATCGGCCTGGCCTCGCTCATCATCGGCGAGACGCTCTTTGGCCGCGGCGGCATGTGGGTCAAGGCTGTGGCCGCCGTCGCGGGCAGCGTCATCTACCGCTTCATTATTGCGCTGGCTCTGCGTGCCAACGTCCCGTCGGAGTGCCTGAAGCTGATCTCCGCCATCATCGTCGCGCTGGCCATTGCAGCCCCGGCCCTCAAGGCCAAGGCAGATTTCCGCCGCCGCCGCGCCAACGCCCAGAAGGGAGGTGCCCGCCATGCTTGATCTGAAAAACATCAGCAAAACGTTCAATCCGGGCACTGTCAATGAGAAGGTCGCCCTCGAAAACGTGAACCTGCATCTGGACGACGGCGACTTTGCGACGATTGTCGGCTCCAACGGCGCGGGCAAGTCCACGCTGTTCAACGCCATTGCGGGCGAGTTCATCGCCGACACCGGCACGATCACGCTGGACGGCAGGGACATCACCTTCCTGCCGGACTTCAAGCGCTCCAAGGCGATAGGCCGCATGTTCCAGGACCCGCTGCGCGGCACGGCCCCGCACATGACGATTGAGGAAAATCTGGCGCTGGCCTTTCTGCGTGCGTCGGGGCACACCTCGGCGTTCTCCCGCATCAACAAAAAGGACCGGGAGCTGTTTGCCGAAAAGCTCTCCGCGCTGGGTCTGGGGCTTGAGGACCGCATGAAGCAGCCCGTGGGTCTGCTGTCCGGCGGCCAGCGCCAGGCGCTGACCCTGCTGATGGCGACCCTCGTCACGCCGAAGCTGCTGCTGCTTGACGAGCACACGGCGGCGCTGGACCCCGGCACGGCGGACAAGGTACTGGAGCTGACAAAAAAAATCGTGGCCGAAAACCACCTGACCTGCCTGATGATCACCCACAACATGCACGACGCGCTGACCCTGGGCAACCGCACACTGATGATGGACCACGGTCATATTGTGCTGGACATCAGCGGCGAGGAGCGCGCCCACACCACCGTGGACGGCCTGCTGGACCGCTTCGCAGAGAACGTCGGCCACGCGCTGGACAATGACCGGATCTTGCTGAGCAAAGAGAAGTAAAAAAGAACCGCCCCGCACGAAAAAACGTGCAGGGCGGTTTTTTGTAGGGAAAGGCTTCCCCCTCGGGGGAAGCTGTCAGTGGCCCCGACCACTGACTGATGAGGGCAAAGCTACCGACAGCAGCCCGTTACCGGGCAATTGCCGCAAGGCCGCCCCTCATCCGGCCTCGGGCGGGGCCTCGGCCACCTTCCCCCGCAGGGGAAGGCAAGGAAGATCACATCTCCGCCAAATCAAACCGGTAGATCGTCGTCGAGCTGTACGGCTTGCCCGGCAGCAGCGTCGTGTCGGGGAAGTTCGGGTGGTTCGGTGCGTCGGGAAAGTCCTCTGTCTCAAAGCAGACGGCATCCCGGGCAGCGTAGTGTGCGCCGTCCTTGCCCGCCGTGACCGGGGCCAGGAAGTTGGCGGTGTACAGGTGGACGCCCGGCAGGGTCGTCAGCACCTCCATGCGGATGCCGGTCTCGGGGCCGACAGCCCAGGCGGCGTGGCGCAGACCGCTGTCACGGATGACATAGCACTGGTCGTAGCCGCAGCAATCGGTCAGCGGGGTGAAATCCGCGCCGATGTCCAGCCCCAGCGTCTTTTCTTCGGTGAAGTCCATCGGGGTGCCCTTGACCGGCAGCTTGCGCCCGGTGGGGATGCTGGCGGCGTCGGCCTCGAGGTAAAAATCGGCGTCCACCGTCACGCGATGGCCCAGCGCACTGCCGCTGGCGTGGCCGTTCAGGTTAAAATAGCTGTGGTTCGTCATATTGCAGACGGTGGGCGCGTCGGTGGTCGCCCCGTAGCGGATGACCAGCCCGCTCTTGGCCAGGCTGTACTGGATGGTCAGATCAAAATTGCCGGGAAAGCCGTCTGTCCCGGCGGGGCTCGTGGCCGTCATCGTCACGCTGTCTGTTTCGCCGGGGGTCAGCGCCACGTCAAACATCGTGTGATTGAACCCGTGCAGGCCGCTGTGCAGGCAGTTTCCGTTCTGGTTCGGCGTGATATGGACGATCTCCTCATACAGCGGGAACTGCGCGCCCGCAATGCGGTTGGCAAAGCGGCCCACGGCGGCGCCCATGCTGTCGGTGTTCAGCTCATAGTCGGCGGCGGTGTCATAGCCCAGCACGACGTCCACGGGATTGCCCTTGCGGTCTTTTACGATGATGCGATGGATAATGGCGGCATAGCTCAGCAGCTGCACCTCGATAAAATCGTTTTTCAGCGTCGCCAGCTTAACGGTCTGGCCGCTGGTGGACTTGCCGAAATCCTGAATCGAAACGGACATGGTGGGACCCTCCTTATTCCTTTGTGTCGGCGGTGACGCCCTGTGCGGCCAGGTCCTCGCGCACGCTCTCGGCCACGCTGCCGGTGCCGTAGTTCAGCATACGGTTCACGCGGCTGACCGTGGCGCTGGATGCGCCGGTCTCGCGGCGGATCTCGCTGTAGACCTTGCCCTGCAAAAGGCACCCGGCCACAGCGTAGCGCTGCTCCATCGTGCGCAGCTCGGTCACGGCGCACAGGTCGTCAAAAAAGCGGATGCACTCATCCAGGTTGTTCAGTCGCAGGATCGCCTCATACAGGGCGGTGTTACGTTCATTCTGCTGCATAGCGTAAAGGCGCACAGCGGTGCGCCGACCTCTTTCTTTGTAAAATTTGCATTTGTTCGGTCTTGGCATCTTTTAATATTCTAGCAAATTTGCCCAAACAAGTCAATACACTAAAGTACGAAAGTGTGTTAAAATCGCTTGCATTTAACACCAAAATGTTGTATCATAGAAGAAACCCGGCCCCCTCTGGGAGGGGGCTCCCGCCGCAGCGGGTGGGGGAGAGAGCCCTGCGGAGCACCGAAGCTTTGAACCCGGGGGCACCTCTCTCGCAGGTGAAGGCAAGAATAACGATAGGGAGACTGCCATGCCGACTACCTTACTTATAGTATATCGCGTGCTGGGCACCGTGCTTTTTGCACTGGCCGCAGCCGCCATTGTGGAAAAATACCGCACGGTCCGCGGGGCCGCGCTGCTGCCCGCCCGCGTGCTGGAATGCCGCCGTGCGTCATCCACCAGCAACAGCCGGGGTGCGGGCGGCTACCGCTATCTGGTGGAGCTGTACGCCAACGGTCGGCGGCTGGAGCTGGAGACGAACGACGCCTTCTGGTTCAGGCACGACAAGGACAAGGGGAAGGTGCTGCAGGTCTGGTACAACCCCAACGCCCGCTGTGTGGAGCGCAAAAGCTGGGAGACGGAATTTTTTGCGGCGGTGCTGGCCGTGATCGGCGCGGCGCTGCTGCTGATCCGGTGAGGTGCCTATGAGCTGGATTTTGTATGTGCTGCTGGTGCTGGCCGTGGCGGGGGACATCCTGCTGGCCGTGGTGCTGGCAAAGGTAATGCACAAAAACGACGAACCACAGCAGAAAATTGATACGGCGGATGACTTTGTCCGCGCGGTGACGCCGGTTTTGCAGAGCGAGACCGACCTGCTGGCCGAGCAGCTGCGCGCCATGCAGGGTGAGAGCGCCCGCACAACGACGGCGACGCTGCGGGATTTTTCTGCCGTTCTGGCCGAGAACCAGCGCCAGAACGCCGCCGCCAGCACGGCGCGGCTGGAATCCATTGACCGAGCCGGGGCCGCCCGCCAGAAGGCCGCGAACGATGCCCTGCTGGCCCAGCTGACGATGATGGAAACGCGGCTGAAAAATCTTGAGGACTCCAATGCGACCCGGATGGACAGTGTGCGCGGCGCGCTGGTGCAGGGTCTGAACACGATCCGCGCCGACAACAACAAAAAGCTGGATGAGATCCGCGGCACAGTCGAGGAAAAATTGCAGGACACACTGCAGCAGCGCATCAACGACTCGTTCAAGACGGTCAGTGCCCAGCTTGAGCAGGTCTACAAGGGTCTGGGTGAGATGCAGAATCTGGCCGCCGACGTGGGCAGCTTAAAGCAGGTGCTGTCCGGCGTCAAGACCCGCGGCATCCTGGGCGAGGTGCAGCTCGGCGCGATTTTGGAGCAGATCCTGGCCCCCGGCCAGTACGCCTGCAACGTCGCCACCGTGCCCGGCAGCACGAACCGCGTGGAGTACGCCATCAAGATGCCGGGGCAGAACGGCACGGTCTGGCTGCCCATCGACGCGAAATTCCCGGGCGATACCTACGCGCATTTGCAGGCGGCGCAGGAGCGCGGCGATGCTGCCGCTGTGGCCGCCATGCGCAAGGCGCTGAACAATGTCCTGCGCGCCGAGGCCAGGGACATCCACGACAAGTACATTGAGGTGCCCTACACGACGAGCTTCGGCATCCTGTTCCTGCCGTTTGAGGGGCTGTACGCCGAGGTGGTTTCCAGCGGTGTAACGGAGCTTTTGCAGCGGGATTACCAGATCACGGTGGCCGGGCCGTCCACAATGGCGGCGCTGCTCAACGCCCTGCAGATGGGCTTCCGCACGCTGGCCATCCAGAAGCGCAGCGGCGAGGTCTGGACGATCTTGGGTGCGGTCAAGACCGAGTTTGAAAAGTTCGGCGCGGGTCTGCAGCAGATGCAGCGCCACCTGAACCAGACCGGCTCCGATCTGGAGGAGCTGATCGGCCCCCGCAGCCGCGCCATCACCCGTAAGCTCGAATCCGTCCAGCAGCTTGACCCGGATACGGCCACAGAGCTATTGGGCATTGAGGAGTAGGGGGGAGCCTCCCTGCCGGGCCGTGTGCGGGTTATTGCATTGCTAAAAGTTTATAGAGCAGTAGGGGCGGCATATATGCCGCCCGCCACCTTGCGCCGCCCTCTGCCCTTATTTATAGCTTCTTCCAAAATCACATCTTCCGTAGGGGCGGATTCCATATCCGCCCGCCGCTTTCCCACAAATGGTCATTTGCTATACACGGCAGGGCCGGGCATGCCCGGCCCCTACAGTGTGGTTGTTTGCTTTCCACGCTGTCATTTTTGCCAGAATCCGCCCCCGCAAGGGGGCTTTTTCTATGCCCTTATCCACTTTACAGCGCGGAAAAACTGTGGTATACTAAACAAGTTATTGAACAGTCAACAACATGCGGCGCTGCCGCACGCCCATAAAGGAGTTACTGCCATGATCCGTATTGTTACCGATTCCGCCGCCGATCTGACTGCGGAGCAGCTGTCCGTCCCCGGCATCTTTGTTGTGCCGCTGTCTGTCACCTTTGCAGACGGCACCACCCAGCTCGATGACGGCACGATGACGAAGGATGAATTTTTCGTCCGCCTGGCAGAGGACAGCAAGCTGCCCCGTACAAGCCAGCCCAGCCCGGCCAGCTTTATGCAGGTGTATGAGGATGCCGCCGCAGCGGGGGATGAGGTCCTTGTGATCACCATCGGCCAGAAGTTGTCCGGCACCTACCAGTGCGCGCATCTGGCCGCCGCCGATGTCGGCCTGCAGGTGCATATCGTGGACTCTGAGGCGGCCTCGCAGGCTGAGGCGCTGCTTGTCCGTGAGGCGGTGCGCCTGCGCGATGAGGAGGGCCTGACGGCGGAGGAAATCGCCGCCGTGCTGGAGCAGTTCAAAAAGCGGGTGCGCATCGTCGCCGTAGTGGACAGCCTCAAGCACCTGCAAAAGGGCGGACGACTGCCCGCCGCCGTTGCCATTGTGGGCGGTGCGCTGGGCATCAAGCCGGTGCTGGCCCTGAAGGACGGCGAGATCAAGCTCGTGGACAAGGGCCGCGGACGCCCCGGCGCGCTGGTCGCCATGTTCAAGCAGCTGGACGCGCTCGGCGGTATTGACCCGCGCTACGGCTATACGCTGCTCTACAGCGATAATAAGCAGCTTATTGCACCGGTGCACCACTACATGCACCAGAATCTCCAGCTGACCGGCGGCCGTGTGGCCCAGCTTGGCCCCACCATCGGCACCCATGTCGGTCCCGGTGTGGTCGGCGTGGTGTTTGTGGCGAAGGAGTAAACCTGTAAAATATAAAAAAGCAGGGGCGAGCAATGCCCGCCCCTGTAAGCTGAGCTTCTCCATTCGGAGAAGCTTTTTTATTTTCCGCTGAAAAACTTATTCAGTGCATACACCCCCAGCACGAGGACGCCGAGGACGAGGAAGATGCCGGCCATACCGGCGCAGAGCATCGAGAGGGTGACAGGAAGAAGTGCGAATGACATGGGTTGACCTCCTTATACGCAGCTGCTCATAAGGGTCAGGATCAGGCCGCCGGCAATGACCGACGCGATCTGGCCCGAGACGTTGACACTGATCGAGTACATCAGCAGGAAATTCTGGTTGTCCTCAGCCAGGCCCATCTGGTTGACGACGCGCCCGCTCATCGGGAACGCAGAAATGCCTGCCGCGCCGATCATCGGGTTGATCTTTTTGCCCTCGGGCAGGAACAAATTCAACAGCTTGGCGAAGAAAACGCCGCCGGCGGTGTCAAAAATAAACGCGACCAGACCCAGCGCCAGGATCAGCAGTGTGTCGGGCCGGACGAATTTGTCGGCGGTCATCTGGCCCGCCACGGTCAGGCCCAGCACAATCGTGATAAGGTTCGCCAGTACGTTCTGCGCGGTCTCGGACAGGGCGTTCAGCACGCCGCACTCGCGCAGCAGGTTGCCGAACATGAGGAAGCCGACCAGCGCCACACTGGCGGGCGCGACAAGCCCGGCCAGCATAGTGACCACAATCGGGAACAAAATTTTGGTGGTTTTGCTGACGCTGCCCTTCTGGTACGGCATCCGAATCAGCCGTTCTTTTTTGGTCGTGCACAGGCGGATGACCGGCGGCTGCACGATGGGCACAAGCGCCATGTAGCTGTACGCCGCGACCATGATGGCACCCAGGTATTTGCTGCCCAGGGTGTTCGCCACGAAGATAGCCGTCGGGCCGTCCGCCGCGCCGATGACCGCGATGGACGCCGCGTCGGGCAGGTCAAAGAACAGCCCCGCCAGCACGAGTGTGACAAAAATGCCGAACTGCGCCGCCGCACCGAACAGCATGAGCCACGGCTTTTCCAGCAGCGGGCCGAAGTCGATCATGGCGCCGATGCCGATGAAAAGCAGCAGCGGGAACAGCTCATTAGACATACCGGCGTCAAAAAGTGCGCTGATGGGGCCGACGGTAGTCCCCTGCGTGATGGCCCCGGACAGCGGCAGATTGACAAGGATCGCGCCGAAGCCCATAGGCAGCAGGAGACTCGGCTCCATCTTTTTGGCGATGGCCAGGTAAATCAGCAGGCCGCCGATGACCCACATGACCACCATCTGCCATGTGAGATTGCCGAAGTTGGCGAACAGCCCGGCGAAGGTTTGCAGAAATTGCATGTATGATACCTCCCGTTTGTGGGCGGCAGGGTACAAAAAAAGACCCCTGCCGCAGAAAAGTCTGCGGCAAAAGTCTCAGTGTTCACAGTATGCCCCGGGGCGGCAGGCCACCCGTGGTGACGAAGCGATACGGCGCGCGGCAGGGGCGCGTCCCTTACTCCCTTTTACCTTGAGGGTATTATAACGCGGAAAAGGGGATTTTGCAAGAGAATTTTTTGAGGGATGCGGGGTGAAAAGGGGTGTAAAGCGGAAAAGGGTGTTAGCGTAAGGCTGCGGGCCGGGCATGCCCGGCCCCTACAGACTGCTATAAATGGGTGTGGCTGAGAGGGGCAAGGGAGGCACCCGTCCCCGGATTAGTAGACAGAAAAATACCCCACATGCTCCGGGTGGTTGTCCTCGACCAGCACGGTAAAGCCGCCGGGGTTGACCTCGGTGTTCTTGCCGAAGGCTTCCTCGGCAATCAGATGCGGGCCGCGGTTCAGGATGATCTCCGCCGTCTGGACAACGCCGACGCGGCGGTAGTGGAGAATATCCCCCTCGGCACGGACGATCTCGAGCCGCCCGCCGTCAAAGGCGTCGCAGCTGCGGCGCAGGGCGGCCAGCGTCTTGATCGGGCCGCGCAGCCGCTGCTCGGTGGAGTTCCAGTCAAAGAACGCCCGGTTGAACGGGTCGCGGTAGCCCTGCATGGCGATCTCGTCGCCGTAGTAGACGCAGGGCACGCCGGGCAGCGTGAAAATCATCGCATAGCCCAGCAGCAGTCTGCGGATGGCTTCGTCCATCTGGCCGGAGGGAATGACCCGCTTGCTCTGCCAGTAGCGGTCGTGGCCGTTGCAGGGCTCGCCCGCAATCGCCGTGATGGCGCGCTCGGTGTCGTGGGTGGACAGGAAATTCATCGCACAGTTCAGCGCCGGGGCAGGGTAGTGCTCGCAGATCTGCATCAGAGCGTCGGCCACGGCGGTGACGTCCGCGCCGTGCAGGTAATCCAGCGTGGCGCTGCGGAACGGGTAGTTCATCACGGCGTCCAGACCGTGCCCGCGCAGGTAGGTGCGGCGGCGGCCAAAGGCCTCCTTCGTTGTCGCATCTTCCCACACTTCGCCCAGCAGCAGCTTGTCCTCGCCGTGGGATTTGACGGCGGCGCGAATTTTTTCAATAAAATCGTCGGGCAACTCGTCGGCCACGTCCAGCCGGAAGCCGGACGCACCCAGATTCAGCCAGGTGTCGATGACGCCGCCCTTGCCGCAGATAAATTCCACGTAGGAGGGGGATTCCTCCTGCACCTCGGGCAGCGTCTCAAAGCCCCACCAGCTGCGGTAGCCGCAGGGATAGCCCGAGTCAAAGTCGTACCAGCTGCGGTAGGGAGAGCTGCGGTCCCGGTACGCGCCGCCCGGGCCGTATCGACCCTCGCGGTTGAAGTAGCGGGAATCCGACCCCGTGTGGCTGAACACGCCGTCCAGGATGATGCGGATGCCCTCTTTGGCGGCAGCGGCGCACAGGGCGCTGAACTCCTCGTTCGTGCCCAGCAGCGGGTCGGCCTTGAGGTAGTCCGCCGTGTTGTAGCGGTGGTTGGCGTGGGCCTCAAAAATCGGGTTCAGGTAGATGCAGGTCACACCTAAATCGCGCAGGTACGGCAGCTTTTGTTGGATTCCCGTGAAGTCGCCGCCGTAATAGTCCATGTTCAGGTAGCCTTCGCTCTGCTCGGTGGGCCAGAAATACGGCTCGCCGGTCTTGTCGGCGCGGTAGATGCGGTCTGCAAACGGCATCGCTTTGTTAGGCTTTCCCTCGCAGAAGCGGTCCGGGAAAATCTGATACATCGTGCCGTTTTTCAGCCAGTCGGGTGTCTTGAAGTCCGGCTCGTAGACCGTCAGCTGCCAGTCCTGACCGTCAGTCCAGCTGAGCACACCCTCACCGCCCGGCGTGCGGTAGATGCGGCGGAAGTCGGTGTAGAGGTCAAAGTGATAAAAGTACAGCCCCGAGGTCGTCGGCGTGACGGTCAGCGCGAAGTGGTTGACCTTGGGTGTCTGGCCCGTGAACTCCATGCGGTAGTGGACGGGGTCCTCGCGGTCTTTCGTCAGCACCAGATGCGGGTCAACGTAGCCGAGGTCCTCCGGCACGGTCAGATTGAAGGTCACAGGCTGACCGGCCTTCACCGCCCCGAACGGGGATTTGCAGGTGAGGTCGAGGCTGTTGTAGAATGTGTGGGACATGGAAGTCTCCCCTTTACGTTAGCGTAAAGCCTTCTCCCCTGGGGGAGAAGGTGGCCCGGAGGGCCGGATGAGGGGAGAGCCTGCCGCTATGGCCCGGCAAAAGGGCGGCAGGGCAGACTTGGCCCTCATCAGTCACCTTCGGTGACAGCTTCCCCCGATGGGGAAGCCTGCACAAAAAAGCCGTGCCCCGAACAGGGCACGGCAAAAATCAGATAACCAGATTATTTGACGGGAGTAGCGCCCCAGATGTCACGCGCATAGTCCATGATGGAACGGTCTGCGCTGAAGATGCCTGCGTTGGAGATGTTCTTCAGGCTCATGTGGTTCCACTTCTGCTTGTCGCGGTACAGCTCCTGCAGGTCGTGCTGGGCACGGCGGTAGTCCTTGAAGTCCGCCATGACCATGTACGGGTCGGAGTTGCGCAGGTTGCTGGTGACCTCGTTGAAGTTCTCGCCGTTCCAGCCCTTCTCCAGGAAGTCCAGAACTGCCATCGCGGTGTTGTCGCCGTTGATGAAGGCGTTCGGGTGGTAGCCCATGCCCTTCAGCGCGTTGACCTCGGGGGTCAGCATACCGAAGATGATCTCGTTCTCATGGCCGGCAGCGTCGGCGATCTCAACGTTCGCGCCGTCCAGCGTGCCCAGCGTGATCGCGCCGTTCAGCATGAACTTCATGTTGCCGGTGCCGGATGCCTCGGTGCCGGCCAGAGAGATCTGCTCAGAGACCTCGGAGGCGGGCATCAGGCGCTCGGACAGGCTGACGCAGTAGTCCTCGAGGTAGACGATGCGCAGCTTGCCGCGGACAGCGGGGTCCTCGTCGATCAGCTTGCCCAGCTTGCAGATCATGCGGATCATCTGCTTGGCCATGTAGTAGCCGGGGGCGGCCTTCGCGCCGAAGATGTAGGTCTTGGGGGTGAACTCGGCGTTGGGGTTGTTCTTCAGGTACAGGTACTCGGCAGCGATGTTCAGCGCGTTCAAGTGCTGGCGCTTGTACTCGTGCATACGCTTGACCTGGCAGTCAAAGATAGAATCAGGGTCAATGACCTGGCCGGTGGCCTTCTGCAGGTAGTTGGCAAAGTTGGCCTTGTTCTCACGCTTGACCTTGGCGGCGGCAGCCTGCACGGTCTTGTCGTCCACGAACTTCTCCAGCTTCTTCAGCTCGGAGGCGTCGGTCTTGAAGCCGTCACCGATGGTCTCCTCCAGCAGATGGGTCAGGCCCGGGTTGGAGCAGAGCAGCCAGCGGCGGTAGGCGATGCCGTTCGTGACGTTCTTGAATGCCTGCGGCTTGTACAGGAAGTAATCATGGAAAACGCTGTCCTTGATGATCTCACTGTGCAGCTTGGAAACGCCGTTGATGGCGTGGCAGGTGTAGGCGCAGATGTTGGCGGTGCGGACCTGGTTGTCGCCGATGATCGCCATATAGTCGATCTTGCCCTGGTCACCGGGGAAGGCCTTGGCCAGGTCGGCGCGGCAGCGGCGGTCCATCTCGCAGACGATCTGCCAGATGCGGGGCAGGGTGTTGCGGAAGATGTCCGCGTTCCACTTCTCCAGTGCCTCGCTCATGACGGTGTGGTTGGTGTAGGCAAAGACCTTGCGGCAGATGTCGAAGGCAGCGTCCCACTCGTAGCTGCACTCATCCAGCAGGATGCGCATCATCTCGGGGATGGCGACGGTGGGGTGGGTATCGTTCAGCTGGATGGCGACCTTGTCGGCCAGGTTGTCCAGCGTGCCGTACTGGTTCAGGTGGTTCTGCAGGATGTCTGCGATGGACGCGGCAGAGAAGAAGTACTGCTGGCGCAGGCGCAGGATCTTGCCCTCGGTATGGTTGTCGTTGGGGTAGAGGATCTTGGAGATCAGCTCGGCAGAGGCAGACTGGCTGATAGCCGTGTTGTAGTTGCCGGCGTTGAAGCTGCTCATATCAAAGCTGGGGGCCTTAGCCTGCCACAGACGCAGCTTGGAAACACCGTTGGAGCCGTAACCGGCGACATACATATCGTTGGGCACGGCGATAACGGAGTTGTAGTTCTCATACTTGACGTGATGGAAGCCGCCCTCCCAGGTCTCGATGGCCTGGCCGTCAAAGCGGATCTCCTGGGCCTGATCGGGGTGGCTCTTGATCCAGACCTGACCGCCGGGCAGCCAGTTGTCAGCAGTCTCCTGCTGCCAGCCGTCCACGATCTTCTGCTTGAAGATGCCGTACTCGTACAGGATGGAGTAGCCGGTGCCGGGGATGCCGTCGGTGGCCATGCCGTCCAGATAGCAGGCGGCCAGGCGGCCCAGACCGCCGTTGCCCAGGCCCGCATCGGGCTCCTGCTCATAGATGGTGTCGATCTTGACGTCGGCATCAGCCAGCACGCTCTCGGCAACCTCGTTCAGGCCAAGGTTGAACAGGCTCGTGCGCAGGCTGCGGCCCATGAGGAACTCCATGCAGAGGTAGTAGACCTGCTTCTTGCCCTCGCCCAGGACCTTGGACTGGAACTGCTTCTGACGGTCGGACATGATCTGGCGGGTGATCATGGCCAGGCAGCGGTAGATCTGGTCAGCGGAGGCGGCGTCGATGGTGACGTTGCACTCACTCATCAGCTTGTCCTTGAGCAGCTTCTCAAATTCACGCTTTGTGTATTTCAAAATCGTTCTCTCCTTCTTTGCAGTCATGAGAATTCATGATTTTTGCGCTCTTTTCAGTGCTTTCAATAAACCACACTCTAGATTATAACGATATTTAGCGGATTGCGCAAGTCGAAATTGCCTGTTTGCAGGTTTTTTATACAATTCCGTCAAAAAGGGCTTTTGCAAATCGGTAATTTGTACTATAATAGATGTAAGATTCTGCGCTCCCACTGTAAATAAAGGCGTGCAGAGACCGGAAGGAGTATGATTATGGGTATGGCTACCTCAAAAGTGCGGCTGAACATCTGCGGTTCCAGCTATGTAGTCAACACGAGTGAGAGCGAGGATTACATGAAGAACCTCGCGGACCGACTGAACCTGGACATGAACGAGCTGATGGCGTCCTCGAACTCGGTCTCCATCACGACGGCGGCAGTCATGACCGCGCTGAACTATCGTGATGAGCTGGAAAAGGCCAGCGGCAGCGCCGACAATATGCGCCGCCAGATCAAGGACTACCTCGAGGATGCGGCCAGTGCCAAGATGGCTGCCGAGGAGGCCCGCCGTGAGAATGCGTCGCTCAAACGCCGTGTGGATGAGCTGGAGCGCCGCCTGCGCCGCAATCAGTTCCCGGCGGAGGACGAATGAGCCGCCCCGAGATTTTAGCCCCGGCGGGCAACCGCGAGATGCTTGGCGCCGCTGTTTTCAGCGGCGCTGATGCTGTTTATCTGGGGCTGACGGGCTTTAACGCGCGCCGCACGGCGGGCAACTTTACCCCCGACGAGCTGCGAGAGGCCGTGGCGTTCTGCCATGCCCGCGGCGTCAAGGTGCATGTGACGCTGAATACGCTGGTCTATGACCGGGAGTTGCCCGGCCTGGCCGACGCCGTGCGCGCCGTGGCTGCAGCCGGGGCGGATGCCGTCATTGCGGACGACCTGGCGACGGCGCAGCTGGTCAAAAGTATTGCACCGACGCTGCACCTGCACGGCTCGACCCAGATGAGCGTCCACACGCCCGAGGGCGCTAAGGAGCTTGCCGCGCTGGGCTATGACCGCGTCATTCTGGCGCGTGAGCTGTCGCTGGAGGAGATTCGTGCCGTCTGCGAGGCCAGCCCCATTGAGGTCGAGGTCTTTGTCCACGGCGCACTCTGCATGAGCGTGTCCGGCCAGTGCATGATGAGCGCGTTCCTCGGCGGGCGCAGCGGCAACCGCGGCGCCTGTGCGGGTCCCTGCCGTCTGCCGTTTGACGCAAGTGCCGGTTTAAAACCCGGCCAGCCGGGCCGTGCCTGCCATTTGAGCTTAAAGGACATGGACTACATCCCGCACCTGCGGGAGCTGATGGACGCGGGTGTCGCCAGCGTGAAGATCGAGGGCCGCCTGCGCACGCCCGAGTACGCGGCGGCAGTCGTCACAGCCTGCCGCGCGGTCTGCGCGGGCCAGCCCTACGACGAAAAGCTCGTGCGGGACATCTTCTCGCGTTCGGGCTTCACCGACGGCTACCTGACGAACCGCAACGACGGCAAGATGTTCGGCGTGCGCACCGAGGCCGACGCCGCGGCGACCCGCGCCGCCACGCCCAAGGCACGCGAGCTGTTCCGCCGCGAGCTGCAGCGCGTGCCCGTACACTATGAATTGAGCGGCGGCGTGGAGGACGGCGGCGTCAAGCTGACCGCCCGCGACGACGACGGCCACAGGGTCAGCGTCTACAGCGCCGACGAGCCGCAGCCTGCCCAGAAGGACCCGCTGCCCGGCATTGAGCGCGCCCTCGGCAAGACCGGCGGCACGCCGTTTGTCATGGACGGCCTTGCCGCCGAGCCGGGGGAGGGGGGCTTCGGCTTCCTGCCCGGCGCCGCCTGGAACGAGCTGCGCCGCGAGGCGCTGGACAAGCTGCTGGAAAAGCGCAGCGAGGTCACGCCCCACGCCGTACAGGCGTTTGAAATGCCGACCTATCCCGCCCATACCGTGGGGCAGCTGCCCGCGCTGGCCGCCCGCTTTGCCAATGCGGCCCAGTGCCCGGCGGAGGCGGCGGAGAAGCTGCAATACCTGATTTTCCCAATCACCGAAGCCGAGAGCATCCCCGAGGCATGGCGGGGGAAAACGCTGCTGGAGCTGCCGCGGGTCATGTTCGGCAGGCTCGAGCAAAAGACCGCCGCGCGGCTGGACGCCCTGCAGGACGCGGGTTTTGCCGGGGCGGTGGTCAACAACCCCGCACAGCTGCGCTATACCGACGGCTGGACGCTGTACGGCGGCCTGGGCCTGAACGTCACGAACCCGATGAGCGCCGCGCGGTATGCGTCCCTGGGGGTGCAGGGCATGCTTTTGCAGCCCGAGACCGCGCTGACGGCCATGCAGGCCGTGGCCCCCGGCGTGCCCACGGCGGCGCTCTGCTACGGCCATCTGCCGCTGATGCTGACCCGCGCCTGCCCCCTGCGCAATGTGCGCGACTGCGGCAAATGCCCGGGCGGCGGCACGCTGCGGGACCGCAAGGGCCGCGACTTCACCGTGACCTGCTCGGCCCCCGGCGGGGCGGGCGTGCGCACAGTGTTCAACCCGGTGCCGCTCTACATGGGTGAGCGCCTGCGTGAGCTGCCCGTGGATGTGGCGGTAGCGGCCTTCACGACTGAGACCCTCGCCCGCGTATCCCAGATTTTGGAACTGCTTTTCAACGCCCAACCGTTTGACAGCGAGTTTACGCGTGGGTTATACTATACGAATAACTAACACCGCAGGCTGACCCGAAAAAGGGCGGCTTGCAAATAAAAAATAAGAAATAATAAATAATAAAGAATGTGGAGTTTGCGCCACGGCGCAAACAAATTTTTTAAGCGGAGCGCAGCGACGCGGTCCACCGCATTTATTATTTATTATTTATTATTTGAAAATCGGAGACTTTGCCTTATGAATCCCATTGTAAAATACAAAAAATTGGATGCCCGCGCTGTTGTGCCGCAGTACGCTACGCCCGGCGCGGCGGCGGCGGACCTGTGCGCGGTGCTGGATACACCGCTGACGTTGGCCCCGATGCAGCGCGCCCTCGTGCCCACCGGCCTTGCCATCGAGCTGCCCGGCCCCGAGTGCGTCGCCCTTGTCTACGCCCGCAGCGGCCTGTCCATCAAGCACGGTCTCTGTATGGCGAACGGTGTCGGCGTCATTGACAGCGACTACCGCGGCGAGCTGCGCGTGCCGATGGTGAACCTGTCCAACGAACCCTACACCATCCAGCCCGGTGAGCGCGTCGCCCAGCTCTGCATTGCCCCTGTCTGGCAGGCAGCGTTTGCACCCGCCGATGAACTGACCGACACCGCACGCGGTGCAGGCGGGTTTGGGTCGACGGGGAAATAAACGGCATTCGCCGCGAGGTTCTCTCCCCCACCGCCTGCGGGCGGAGCCCCCTCGCAGAGGGGGCCAAGAGCCCCTTGCCTCCCTCTGCGAGGGAGGTGGCGCCGCAGCGCCGGAGGGAGAGAACCTTCCGGCAGTGCCCTTTTCCTAAAATTTCTGCTCACACCTTGTTTCGGCAAACTCTGCACACTCCGACTTTTTATAATAGACCAGAAAGGAAGCACACTATGGCTCTGATCCTTGCCTCCGGCAGTCCGCGCCGGCGTGAGCTGATGTCCCTTATCACCCCTGACTATACTGTCATCACCAGCGACGTGGACGAGACGAAGATCGCGGCGGATTCCCCGGCGCACCTTGCCAAGGCTCTGGCCACCGCCAAGGCCCGCGCCGTGGCCGAGGAAAACCCCGATGATGTCGTCTGCGGCTTTGATACGGTGGTCGAGTGCGAGGGCGAGGTGTTCGGCAAACCGAAGGACGAGGCCGACGCCGTGCGGATGCTGCGCGCGCTCTCCGGGCGTGAGCACCGCGTCCACACCGGTGTCTGCATCTGCCGGGGCCGCCGTGCCGCCGCCACTGTCGAGACAACCGTTGTCCATTTCTCGCCCATCGCGGAGGACGACCTGTGCGCCTACGTGCGCACGCCGGAGCCCTACGACAAGGCGGGAGCCTATGCCATCCAGGGGCACGCGGCGCTGTGGTGTGCGGGCATCGAAGGGTGCTACTACAACATCATGGGGCTGCCGGTTCACCGCACGGCGCAGCTGCTGCGCGAGTTTACCTGACCCGGACAGCCCCGGAAACGGGAGTCTGTATGGGAAAAATCTGCAACTTTTTTACATGCTTTTTCGGGAGAATACACGCTATGTTTACCAAA
>OLGL01000413.1_pt1 | contig 53717 bp, 65 predicted proteins | sample 1605041 | NCBI WGS metagenome assembly OLGL01 (sample SAMEA3888905, study PRJEB22519) | human gut metagenome | biome: human gut; feature: human-associated habitat; material: faeces | place: Denmark | collected 2010 | reverse complement strand
TTCTTCTCTGGAAGACTTACGAGAATTGGAATATTCCTCCTCATCATCTTCATCTTCGTCAGAATCAGAAGAATAGTTGGGGAGATACATTTTAAGCTGTTCCTCCACAATGCTGTAAAGAGAATCGGGAGAACCGTCAAAGGAATCTCTCAGCTTTTCAGGGAGCATATTTGTGATTTTTGCCTTTGTGAGTGGTGAAATTTCATCAGTCCTCTCAATCATATAAGAAGTGTCTGTGCCAGTTCCAGTACGGGAGATATAATAATCTCTTTCAGTCAGACCGTATCTGTTGGAAAGACGGTCAAGCTGTGACAGAACTCTTGTGCCTGCTACATACAGCTTCAAAGAGCCGTTGACTTTCTTCTTCTTGCCGTTACTGTCTTTAACTTCAAACTCAGTGTAATCCCAAATCAAAAATGCACCCTTAAAAGACGCTTTGTTTTCTTCGGCACAATAGGGACACGCTTCATCACCAGTGCAAAGGAAAGTATCATATCTCTCTTTACCTCCCTTATACACCTTAACAGTATGTTCGTTGAAGTTGATAGGTTCTTCTGTGAGAAATCTCACTTTTGCTTCTGCTCCGTCTCCGGAGAGGAAAAAACGAAACAATCTTTTTCCCATCTGCTCACGAACTTCTTCTTGTCTCTTTTTTTCCTGTCTTGCGGCTTCATAGCCTTTCTTGAATAATGCCATCTCTTTGACCTCCTTAAAGTACTCATTAAATTCTATTTAATGGCATGATTACATTATAGCACAGCTATAAATTTATGTCAAACAACCGTAGTTGTTTATGACCTTAAAGTCTGGGGAGCTTACTAACTCCCATATACTTTGCAGAGTCTATTACTCTAACTGTTTCAAGTTCTCCCCACTCACAAGGGTCTTTACCCTCATAAGGAGTATATGTCGGCAAATAAATCTGTACGTCCTTTTTAAGATACTTCTCCGCTGTCTCTAACAGCTTTGCACCTCTTTCATCAAGGTCACACAATACAATAAGCTTGTTGCATCTTTCCTTTATCTGCTCTGCTTGTTCTCTGCTTACTTTATTTGTCATTGTAGCAATAGCATTCGGAAATCCCCACTTGTTAAGCATAATGACATCTAAACAGGCTTCTACCAGTATAAGAGTGTTGTCTACAGTCTCCACCTTATCTAATGGATAAATAATACTACTCCTCTTAAAGTCATATATCTTAAATCTGCTGTTCTTAGGTCTATCAGGGTCTATATATCTCCCAATAACACCTGCGAGCTTTCTGTCTTCCCAGAAGATAGGTATAGTGACAGTTTCTTCTTTCAAGTCTCTGCCTATCATGAATTTCTTCATGTCTTCTTTATCAAAACCTCTATCAAAGAAGTACTGATATGTCTCTTTGCCACTCTTAAAGGGTGCTATGATTGACAAAGGCTTTACCTCTCTGCTGTCAGCAATTCGGTCTATATCAATATACTTGTCCTCATATCTATGGAGATTGACACCAGAATCACTGCTCATGAATCTAGTTGTAACCCCATATCTGCTTCTCAAGAACTTCTCTGCTTGTGCTACCGACTTAAATCTGTCAGGTAAGGACTTATAAACAAGCCATGATATTGTACCACTAGCACCACAAGAAAAGCAGTTAAACACTTGACCATGTAACTCAGGCTCATCTGGTGGACAATAGTCAATATCTATACCACATGACGGATTTCTCTCACCGTGTATAGTACAACAAAACTGAATCTTATTACCTTTCCATTCGTTCATTTTAGGAGTATCAAGGACATTTATCAATAAGTCCTCTATCTGCTCTTTTGTGAAACCACTCATTTCACAGCACCTCTATTCATTTATTCTTAATTCTTAATACTCTCTTTTTAGTATCAGAAACTTCATTTCCCCAACAATCCCAACCATCTCTTGTGGTTCTTGCAAACAATTCAAGTTTTTTAGTCTCTGGAAACATATTCTCCAACATTTCATAAGCACAGACAGGCTTTTTACTATGTTTAGTGGACGCTTCCCTTAAAACTGTTGTGTACTTACCCCTCATATCTTCACAGGGCATTAAAATGCTGCCTTTCTTATAGAACCAGAGTAAGTACTCATGTGAAAATCTCAATGTAAAAGCAGGAGCAATACCATTTTCTTTATCCCAGATTATTCTTGCATGAAGTTCATAACCAAGTTCTTTCATCATCTGTTCAGACTCATGAAGATACTTGTCAATCGTCCACATAAAAACGTTGTGTTTTTCATTGCATAACTTAGATACAACCTTATGTATCTCTTTTATCTCGTCCAAAGTACAAGTCTGATAATCTAACTCTTTACCTTGATTAGGACGACACTTACGCTTATTCCCCTTTGTCTGTTTCCAAGCAGGGTCAGTATAAATAATATCATACTTTTTGTCTGTACTATAAATATCTGTAAACATTACTTAATAGCACCTCTTACAAAATCTACGCTTTACAATTCTTAACTATAAACTTCATTAAATGCTTCACTCCAATCAAATCTTATAGCTTCATTATAACTCAAGTTTTTGGTGTCTGTCAAAGTCTTCCCAAAGCGTGGCATATATCTATCTACTGCCATAAAGTTGTTTGGCAATTGAGTTGGTTCAGGGTAGAAAAAGCTGTCAGGATAAGCAATAAAGTTGTCCTTTAAGTGTCTCTGTATTTCTCCTTTGGTATACAGAATATGATTTCTGGTGAGATTGATATTCACTCCGTCTTCCCAAGATGGGTCACTACACCCCTCATTAAATATATGTTTCCAACGTCTATACTCATCAAGTAAATTTGACTCCAAAGACTGTGCTGTTATCTGTTGTTTCTTCTTACCCATACATATTAACCTCCTAGCTATTCAAGCACCACACTATGCAAGATTCAAAGTTGTTGCTGTGGTACAGTGGATTGTACTCACTGTCAAATACAGTGTAACCGTCTTCAACATCTCCTATTACAACAAATCTGTCTTCACTGTCAACAGCAAGAATAAAATGACTGTCTTCCAATCTGATTTCAAACATGACTACTCTCCTCACTTAGTCTTTAGTAATGTCAATAGTATTGTCCTTAGTTGAATGAGTTTCAGTAGAATCGTCCTCCGACTCAAAGTCTTCTTGCTCATTCGTATCTGCATATATCTCACTAAAGTCCATAACGTCAAAGTTCCAGTTCAGAAGAATCTTCCCCAGAATACCTTCACGCTGTTTAAGGACTTTAAGAGCCATTTCTCTATCATTAAGCATAACTTCATCTCTGAATAACGCCCATACATCATCACTATCTTGACCAATAGCTTGTGTATACATGATAGAACCCAACTCAGGGCCAGTTTTCTTACTGGTATTTTTGTCAGCCTGAGTGTTAATAAGAATAGGCTTCTTACACCTCTTAGCAAGTTTCTTCAAGTCTCTTGTAATATGTGCGACACGTAACCAGTCATCTTTAGCACCTTGGTCATCTTCCATAAGGTAAGCAGAGTCAATAAAGATAACGTCTGGATTATACTTGTCAATATCTGCTGACAGACCCATAACTCCTGTTGCAGTTGTTATGTACAAAGGTTCAAAGTTAGGTAGGTCATTTTCCAGAAACTCAAAGAACAGCTTTTCTGTTTTCAGGTCTAATGCTCCAGACTTAAAAGCATTATAATTGAAATCTTCACCATAGCACATAGCAAAAAGCATTGCTTCATATCTGTCTCTCATGATGTCCTCAGACATTTCAGTGACACACTGTAGAACTCTGTAGTTTTGAAGCTGTAAATAAGACCCCATGATTATTTCTAACCATGTCTTACCGACACCAGTGTTAGCAATCACTGTAGTGAGGGTGCTGTTTTTAAGACCTTTAGTTATATAGTCTAACTTAGAAAAGCCTGTAGGAAGACCTTGCATACCTTTGTTCTTCTTCTTTTCAAGGTAAGCTTCTTTCCGGCTCTCAGTGTCCTTAGTAATATCAACATCTGTTGTATCAGTGACCTCAGATTCAATGTAGGCTATGGATTTTTTGATTAAAGTATAAGCATCTTCTGACTCATAGTCCTGCAACTTTGTTACTGCTTTCTCTACGGTATCAGCAATAAAGTTATGCCGAACTTTCTTCTTGAGTTCGCTACACCAGAATCTGAGATTTTCTTCTGTACCTACAACAGATTTACCACTCTCATCAGTGACTTTTTCTAAAGTGTATCTAGGGAACTGTTGCCTGAATGCTCTTACACTGGGTACTTCTCCCGTCTCCATGACACTTTCATAGATATAGTCAAAAGCGGCTCTGTTATCACCAGTAAAAAACTCTGATTTAATGTGGCTGTCTTTTACAGTCAACATATCCTTGGTCTGTAAGAGCTTAGATATAAAGCCTAGCTCAACGTCAAACTTCATGTCTAATTCCTCCACTTCGTATCATGCTATTAAACTCGGATAGTGTAATAACATGAGAATTATTCAGAAGACCTCTCCGGCTTTCAAGGTCATCAACTACATAAGTTAAATCACCTGTGAGAAGTCTTGAGGTTATCTGACTATATTTATTATACAACACAATACGACAAAAAGGCAAATCCTTAATTAGAGTCTTCAAACCAGCATCATAAGAATCTTGTCTTATAATCAAGTCCACATTGTATTCTGTCTGTCGATATGTATACTCCATTGAACTGGCTACTAATGGGTCTATCTCAGCTCTTTTAGTCTTCCCAAAGATAGCATTCATGAGTTTGTCTGAAAAGGTGTTATCCTTATATTTGATAAGGAAATCTTCACACATAAATCCGAAAGAAGCTCGGACAAAGTTAGATAGGTCTCCATGTTTCATTACTTTAGTAAGTCCTCCTTATCAAGGTCAATACCAAACTCACTTCTCAGGAAATCAAGACAGTCAACAGGAGTAAATGACTTACCTAGAATGCTTGTTTGCATCATGTGAAAGTAACACTCTACTCCTTCTTTCACTTTTAGAAGTCTTTTCTTCCCAAACCCAAAGTCTTTGTGCATGGTCAAAAAGAATACTGAAAGAATCTGATTTGCCACGTCATTCTTGACTTCTGCATACACTTCATCTCTCTTTTCTTCCCACTCAGCTTCAATATACTTGCCGATTTCTTCTTTGGTGAGAACCATTTTCTTTTTGATTGGCTGACCAAGTTCTCTGTCATACTTGTAATTTGCTTTCATACAATACCTCACTCCACTTGAATTATTCAATAGTCATAAAATAGTTTTCAAGAGTGTCTGCACACTTCTGTAGTAGCTTTAAAAGCTCTTTACACTTCTTCCGATGCAAAACAGGACTCTTAATCTCAGAGAAATCTGTCCTGTCATTATAGGAACTGATTTCATCATACAACTCATACAGTTTAGAAGTATCAGAATCCTCATTGCATTCAATGCAGTCTGAAAAATCTTTCCCCAAATTATCAGAAATATACTGCTTATAGTCATCTACACTTGAAAAGAACAATAAGTCCCCTGACTTTGTACAAAAGCAGGAACGCACGTCCACTTCAACAGTGTATACTTTATCATCAAACATAGTTACTCCTCACTTAAAGGTCTTATACGCTTCTTAAAAGCACTATTACGCTTGTCCTTACACTGAATAGTAATGGGAATAGTATTGCCTTTCAAAAGGCTCATACAGCTTTCCCCATATCTATCTAAAAGGGTATCTGTATTCAGATTGGTACAGAGAATAGTAACAAGACTATTGTCTTCACGGTATCTCAAAAGGTCTTCCAGAATAGGTGCAGACACTTTACTGTCTATCTCTTTTCCGATTTCTTCAAGGACTAAGAACTCTACTGCTTTATAATAAGTGTACAAGTCGTCCTCAAAGAGTTCTTTCTCGTCGGAGTTTTTAGAAGACCAAACTCTTGTGTACTTGTCGATATACTCAACAAAGGTAGACCTCCTGCATGAATACCTGTGTCTGTAAGCTTCTTTCAGAATAATACATGAAAGCATAGTCTTACCGACACCATTGCTTCCACAGAGGAAAATGCCTTTGTTATTGTCAAAGTTATAATCAAGCCTATCAATGTAGTCCCTGACAAACTCTTTGACATCTCTCAGTTCAGAGGACTTTGCAATGAAGTCCTCAATTGTGTAGTCTATAAACGTCTTAGGGATACCGATAAGACTAAGACTTTTCTTGTTCAGTGTTTTTCTCAAAGGTCTGCTCATTCCCACTCACCTATCTTATTATTTGAATCTGTTTTCTTCCACTCACGGTTTTCTGTCTTTTTGGACTTTTTCTTTTCAGTGTAAGAGTCATTCGCCCAGTCAAGACTATCTGTATAAATAGTGTTCACCCAGTTACTTGCTAAAACTGTGGGCTGAGTTCTATGAATGTCTAAATAGGTCTGGTCTCCTGAAAAGATAAATTCAATCATCAAGAGTATTTCAGCTACTGTAAAGCTGTCCTGCAACTTCTTGAAGATACCCATATCTCTTTTCATATTAGCTATGACATATTTAGCCCCAGCTTCTCTGGACTTCTCACGAAAGAAGTAAACTAAGTCCTGAGTTGTAAATCTCACAAAGCTATGCTCTAAGTCTCTATACTTTGTAAGAAAGCTAGAATAGCTTGCCGAAGACTTGTTGGAACTTCTCTTATGTTTTTCTGGTATACCTTTCAAATCGGTATTAGAACTGCTCTCTGTTGACTGTCCTCTAGCTTTTCTAAAGCTATCGGAAAGGTCAGTATTAAACTTTATTCCCATTTTATTGCACCTCTACTATAGATATATTACGATACTATAAGTGTATCATAAAATGCGTTTTTAGTCAAAAACAGGGTGCAGACCCTAAAGAATGCACCCTGTTCTCAGTGATTATTCACCAATTGTATTATAGATTGCAGTTTCAAGAGCCTTATCAATAAATGCTTCAATACGTGTCATAGCCTGCTCTGCTGATTCATTGGTCTGTACACTGTCACTCAACCACACATCTACTCTCAAGCTTTCGTAGTTGTCCATGTTCTTAGTAACACCTTTGCTCATACCTACAACAGGTAAAGGACTTGAAAAGTGCTTACTGGAGTGGTCAAGTGGTGTACCACTCTTTAATGTTTCAACTTCTCCGCTTGTCTTTTTCTGTATAGTTGTATTTTCTTCTGCTTTCTTTGCCAAGTCTTTCTTACGCTTTAATGCAGTCATAATTACACCTCAAATCAATAGCTGCCTTTATTTACTTCAAGATACATGAGAATGTCAGAAGACTTAATTGTAAACTGAATCTCATAGTCCGAGTTAGCAAGGGTAGCAACAATCTTGTTACCCTTGTCAGCATAGCCGATAAGCTCAAACCCTTTGTCTCTCAAATTGAACTTGTCCTGCAACAGGTCAAGTACAGCTGTCATTTTTGCAGAGGAGACCTTAGAGGACTCAGCAATATGATTATCTCCGTCTTCACTCAAGACCTCTTTTTCTTCCTCAGTGATTACAGGGATTTCTGCAATTGCTGTGTCAACAACAGGGTTGTCCAGTTCTTTCTTCTTCAAAGTTGCCATATCTACTTACCTCCAAAATATTTCTCATGCAGTTCTTCAAAAGCGTTATGACAGTCCTCACTAAAATTTGTAAGGGCTATGCTCCTGCCCTGCATGATATTATTTACATCTGCACTGTGAACGATTGCTTCAATCTGTTCAGCAGTATACAGACGTTTACCGAATTTATCTCTGAACCAAGTCTTAGGAATGATACCTTTATTCTCCCACATACGAACTGCAACAGTGGTTCTGTTCAGTTTCTTTGCAAGAACACCGATATAGTAGAGCTTTACTGATTTGCCATTTATTTCAGCTACACGATATTCACTCACTGGCATTAACAGTATCACCCCTTGAGTTATCATTACACTGCTCAACAAGGTCAAGATAAGCCAAAGACATAGTAGCATAGTTAGCTAAGTCCACTAAAGTGTCTCTTATAGACTCATCTAAAGGGTCAAGGTCTGGATTCTTAACCAAAGACTTAAAACGATTAACCTTGTCAGACAGTCGAACAGTAACAGAGGACAAGTCCTCGTCTTCTGCACACTGCTTAAAGAAGCTAGACTCATACCTCTTATTCTTCTCAGTGAAAAGCTCAAGACCTTTCTGCTGGTTCACTACAAAAAGATATGTGAGATAGAAGTTAAGGTCTTTTGACACACCTTTGGAGTCTTTAAGACTATCCAAAAGGGAATGACTAGTAAACTCTTTCACTATAAATCACTTCCTTTTCAGAACAGGCTTCTTTTTAGAAGCCGCAAAGGTAGTTTGCTGTACTTCAATGACTTCTTCCTTAGCTTTCACAGAAACAGCATAAGAAACTGAGGTATTTGTAATGTCCTCAAGGTCTCCCACTGTGATGTCACCATTGTCAAGACGCTTTTCAACAGCACTCTCAACAATTTGTGGAGAAAAAGTAATGCAGTCATCAAAACCTCTTGACTGAAAGAACTCTACAGCCTTGTCAGTATTAAACTTCACTGACTTCTTGCACATAGCTCCGAAAGAGTACTTATCAGTATCAAGATAATAAGAACCCTTGTCATCTTTTGTGCCGTTAGTAAGTGAGTAAGTCTTAATGGCATCAGACAGAACAGCTTTTCTGTCCTTAATCTGCTTCTCTTTGATTTTCAGTTCATTGTACTCTGCCACCATTTGCTCAATGATTTTAGGGTCACTCACAGCAACTGAAACTGTTTTCTTAGCCATAAAATTACCTCCTGAATAGATATTGTTTTTACAACAATAACAGTATAACATAAAAAGAAAAGATTGTCAAAGTCTCAATTTCGGTATCCTTTTGAGAAAAGGGGAGATTTTTGAACAGGTTTATCAAAGTCAAATCTCAAAATTGAGTACCTTGAGTCTCTGGTTTCTCCATGTCTTGCAATCTGATAGCAATGACCATATCTGTAGTCATACAATAGTGCTTTTGGTAACTTACTGTCTCCCTTTACTCTACGGATTCTTCCTACAGCTTGCTCAACATTCTTTCCAGTATTGATTGAGGATACTAAGAAACCTACTTCCCACTGCTTAACATCTGTACCCTCTGTAGCTTTAGAATAAGTTGCAAGTGTAATAAACTTTCTCTTATTCTCAGCCTTTTCAATAACAGCATCACAGTTCTTGTTATTGCCGTAATAAAGACCTATATCACTTTCAGGAACTCCTAAAGAGTGAAGTTTCAACGCATAAACTTCTACAGTACTTACTCCTGAGAAGAACGCAATGCAACTGTGTCCTTTGTTATACTCAGACAAAATGTCCTTGCAAATAAAGTCTACTGTACTTTCGTTTTCAACCACTGCTCTGTCAATCAGTGAATGTGAAATCTGAGGTCTTTTAGAGTAAGGGACTTTTGAAATTCTGGAACAACCGGACTTAGGAACATAAGAGGTATCAAAGTTACAGAGGCTGTCCGGATTAGAGAAAGTGTACTTACCTTTCACAAGTCGGACTATCGGGTCATAGAAAACAGGAACTTCCCTTTTAAGCACCTTAACTGAAAGAATGTCTTTGTCTTCTTTTTGATGTCCATACTTAAAGCAAAAGTCCCCATAATACAGATTCATGACATGAGTAAGACCATCACTTCTCTCAGGTGTTGCAGTAAGACCTAAGCGGTAACGGGACTTAAAATTGTCTGCAAGAGAAAAAGAGGAACTAGGACAATGGTGCATTTCGTCCTGAATGATAAGACCAAAAGACTTATACAACACTTCAAGCTCGTCCTTTGACATTCTGTTAAGTGTTTGAATAGTGGCAACAGTAAAGTGGTTGCCACATTTTCTTGAAGATGCACGAATAATTCCTACATCAGCTTTATTGTCAAAGGCTTCTTTGATATTCTTTATCCAGCCGTTTACAAGGTCTACTTTGTGGACAATGACTAAAGTCCTGCAACTGTAATGCTCTGCAATAGCAAGACCTAAAATGGTCTTTCCTTTACCTGTAGGGAGCTGAATACTACCAGACATATTGATTGAGGATTCATTGCATTCAATATACTTTTGCAAGGCTTCTTTTTGAGTGTCCCTGAGTTCCATTGCAAACTTCGGGAAATTGGGTACTTGAACAAGACACCTCTCATCAGTAATATTATTGATTTCAATGCTGTCTGGAATTTTGTACCCAACAGGTACTTGCATAACAAGTTCGCCGTCTTTGTGAAAATAGTTGAAATACTCAAGATACTGTGGTTCTCTGGTATTACCCCACTTAGAGTATTTCATTATCTGTGCATATTTAGGATTGTCAAAGGTCAACTCCTGCTCTATCATTCTGCGTTCATTGAGTGTAAGACCTGCAAGGCATTTATGACTGCCTATTGTTACATCAATCACTTTATGCTCACAACCTTTCTAAAGTTTTTTACTACTCAATTATAGCACAATTCTTGTATTTAGTCAAAACAAAAGGCAGACCCTAAATTGAGTCTGCCTAAGGCATAATGTATGTAATATAATATATAATTACGCACCTAATTGAAATTACGTACCTAATTAAAATTATCTGGGTAATATAAAATATACTTGTAATTATATAATATTATATAATTATACTTGAATATTATTCCATAGGAATAATCGCACTCGCTTTCGCTCCTGCATTCACTTCTTCTGAATAAATCTGTCTTTTAATTCTTTGAACTCGTCCCAACCATAAATGGCGATAAAGGCTACTACAAATCCCAGAGCAAAACTTCCGATAATCAGGTAAAATTTAATCTCTATGGACTTGTAGGACAAGTAGCATAGTGTTACCACCATAGTCACCACAATGGAAAGAATGAGGACATACAGTTTAGTCGGAATGACTTTGGGAATAAAGTCCTTTGTAAGCTGTACAACGATAGAGACAAAGAACGAAAAAGCTCCAATGAGTGTTACCAGTGTAACACCACTAGAAAGCAGCATATCAATAGACATAAAAACTCTCCTTTAACAGTTATATTGGGTTTTGAAAACAGAAAGAGGGTTTAGAACGTCAAATAACAGTGCTGACAAGTCCCACAACGCATTTTAAGACAGTGGGTAACTAAATTACACTATGAACTACTAAACCCTCTTAGAAAGGCTCTCAGGACTTAATTAGTACTTCGGGACTTTCAGCTTCATTCCGGGATATATAGTATCGGAGGTAAGACCATTGAGTTTTTTGATTTCTGGATAACGAGAACCATTCTTCAAAAGCTTCTGTGCAATACCCCAAAGACTGTCACCCTTGACAACAGTATACACTGTGTGGTTGTCTTTTTTCTGTGGTTTATTGGAAACAGCACCACTGGAAGTAGAACCAGAGGTAGTGGACTTAGTGTAGCCATTAAGACCAGCATTCTTAATCTGAGTTGGGTAGTCAATATAGCAGTAGTCGCAGTCACAGTTAGCATTGATACCACTGATAGACTTCACATTGAATGTGTCATGCTTTTTATCTCCGGCAACACCATACTGCCACATACCATGCTGACCTCCGTAAGTACAGGAGGAAGAATACTGTGCAACCCATACTGCATAACGCTTACGAATATCCTCAGTGACATAAGTCTCAAGATAGTACTTGGACATATAAAGACCTACCCAGTATCCAGCTTTCTCAACATAGTCAAGGAAAGCTTTAATGATAGCACTCACTTTGGCTCTGCCAAGTCTGAACTGAGAGGACTCCTCCACATCAAAGTAGATAGGGTACTCAAACTTCTTGCCTTTGATTGCTTCAAGACAGGTCTTTGCTTCTCTAACAGCGTCCTGTTCAGAAGTAGCATAGCTGTACCAGTATACGCCGCAAGGAATATTATACTTCTTACAGCCTGCATAGTTTGTTTCAAATGTAGGGTCTTTCTGGCTTATCTCACGACCAAATCCAGCACGGAGAATTGCAAAGTCAACTTTTCCAGAAGACTTAACAGAAGCCCAGTTGATTACACCTTGATACTTAGAAACATCAATACCTTTTTTAACACTCATGATAAACAACTCCTTTACTGTTTTTTATACCACTTACCGTCATAAAGAATGTGACGTGCATTAGTATCAACTTCAATGACCACACTTCCATCAACTAAGTTGATTATTTCACCACTATCAAGTGTGACCTCACTTGTAGTAAGTGATGAGGACTCACTGGCTTTGCACATTAAAATGCCTTTGTAAGTATTATTACCTACATTGTTTACATACATAGACTTCATACAAGTACCTCCTACATGACTGTAATATCACTTATTTTTGGAACACTGTTATCACTTGTGGAAGTCCAAACAAAGTAATAGTCTCCGTCCTGTATTGATGACAAACTAATAGCCTCAGTAACACCATTAGGTGAGTATTCATAACTAAGGTCAATGCTCTGAATACTTGTACTACCACTTGCAAGAACACTTTGAATACTCTGAGCTTTTTCTAAGTCCGTAGAACCTGTAACAAGGTTTGATGGGATAAGCTTTATAGATTCATTTTCTTTCAAAGCAGATGTAGAATACCCTATCAGTACATACTGAGAACTACTCAACGACATAGGAACTGTATTAAATGTAGTTACGGCTCCTGACCAACCGAAGTCGTTGGTATTGTAGTTGAGTACATAATTGGTAGACTCATTACAGAAAGTTTTACCCTCATCAATGTACTCCTGCAAAGACTTCAAAGTGTTATTAAAAACAGTGTAAATTTTTTCTGTGTAATTGGTGTGTAGTGCATTATCAAAAATATAGTATCTTTTAGTTGTAGAGCCTGCACCTATAAGGTTAGGGGTTATGAAAGAAGAACCGTCTGCATTGGTTATTTTGAGCTGATACACACTTGTTGTGTTGGCTACCACTGATATTGTAGGTGAAATACCATCAGCACCTGCTTCACCAGTTTCTCCTTTCTCACCTGCAATACCCTGAGAGCCTGTTTCTCCTTTCTCACCCTTATCACCTTTATCACCTTTACACTTTCCTGCATTTATAACAGTTCCGTCAGATAAAGTGGTAACAAGGTCTCCGTCTTCTGTAATAACACAACTTGAAATATAAACAGAAGTTCCTCCGCTACCTCCACCACCACTTCCAGACACAGGCTGAGAAGCTAAGTACAGAAGTAGTGACATAAGGTCATTTGACTGCATATTAAATCCCTCCTTATTAGTTAGTAATCTTTAGGGTTTTGCAACGTTCAAACAGTGATGTCCCTGTACCGTTACCACCAAGATTGTGATAGCTATTGTACAGGTACTCTAAATTTTCAAGCTCATCAACTGTTATACAGCCATTATCAATATGACTTGTACACAGCTGATAAAGTCTATCATGGAGTATTGCAAGCATACCCTCTTTAAGCAGTTTTTGAGTGGTAATCTCCTGCTTAAATTTACTGTAGAGCCGCTTTACAAGGATAGACAGTAAGGACACTATCAATGTAAAAGCGAACTCTAACCAGTATTCTTTGATAAAATCTAACATAGTGATACCTCCTTTCTGTGATATTGTTCACTTTTAGTACCACTATGTTTCAGCCTTTATTGTCTCAATATTAGTCAAGGACAGTTACACCGTCAGCCCACACAAGAATGTGGGTCTTGTCAATTCGTTTTAGAACTCTGAACGCCGTAACAGTATTAGATGCAGTTGCAATACCACCACTCATAGGTTTGCAGTAGCTGTCTACGACACAAGTTCCGTCATCGACCATGACGAGTCGTCCCTTACTAGACACATATGACCACTCAGGTCTTTCACTTCTCGGAATGTATTCCTGTGTGGCATCATATTCAGGATTGAGGACTGGTCTTTTAGCCGTTCGTTCAGGACGGACAACAATCTCTTCCTCCTCACCATCTTTGTTGATAATGGTAGTAGTTTCAGCAGGAATTACATAGTCCTCATAGATTATTTCACCAAACACATCTTTAAGGTACTTTTCATTCCAGCTGTCTTCATAAGAGTTACCAGCAAAAGCAGGGCAAGCAGATACAATACCAAACAAGTATTTAGTATCAGCATCAGCAAGAACAATCTTGTCTCCCTTGAGGGTAACAAACAGACCTCTACGGTCTTCATTGGAAAGGTTTTTATCTTCCCACTCAAACCACTCTGCAATATCTGCGTTGCCTGTTTGTAAAGTACCTTTGGCATATATATTGCCGTCTTTTGCAACACTAAAACCATTTTCACGTGTGTTAGGTGTGCTACCAATACCTACAGTAAACACATTACGGTCAATAATTGTTTTTGAAGTGTTGTTGTAGCTACCTACAAAAGTTGCAGAATTTGCAATGCCGTTTGGGAGATTAGTAAGAGTAGGTCGGTCACTTTCATTCCCACTGGACATTGAATAGTCTTTTAGACCATCACCTTGGATAAGGTTAAATCTACCTATACTGTGGTTATCATTGCCGGAAACAATACAAGAAATTCCATAGTTCTCTTGTATAGCACCCGAATCAAAACGCATTCCTAGGTCATTTTGAAAACCTATAACTAAGCTTCGTGTTCCTGCAACATAGTTAGATTCTCCGGCAATAATCGTATCAGAACAGTAAGCAAAATTATTCTCACCTACTACAAGAGTGTTTGTAATACCATTAGTAGGATTTGAACCCAGTAGTTTGTTACCTGTACCTATAGCAACGCTGTTACTGGTTTTGTTTGCATAATTAGAACCAATACTGAATAAAGAATCACTTTCTGAAACTTCACCATTATGACCAGAAATGATAGAGTTATTTGTGCTAGTGACTTTATTAGTGTTACCAGATACAACTAAATTGTTAGAGGTAGAAACAGTGTTGTTCTTACCAGATACAATGTTGTCTTCACCGCTTACATTATTTGATTCACCAGAAACATTGGAACACTTGCTCTTGTTGGTATTGTTGCTACCAGAGGTAAAACTTGCAAAAGCTGCTTCAACTGTGTTTTGATAACCTGTAGCACAAGCAGAGTGGCTATTGGTATCTATATTATTGAAATATCCCATGGACTGAGAAGCACCACTCTTAGCTTTACAACTGATACCTGTAGAAAAGGTATAATCAGCAATGGATTCACAAGAATCACCCATAGCTACAGAGGATATTCCCTTTGCTTTGGTAGTGCTACCTGTAGCAAAAGCATACTTGTTAGTGGCTTCTGTACTATTTCCAAAAGCAGAGGAGTACAGGTCTGTTGCATGGTTGCTTGCAGTGTTATTACCTACTAAAGAACCCTGTCCTGTGCCGTCAGAAATGTTCCAAGCATTCAACTGAGATTCGCCGTCTTTATTATAAATATCACTGGTATACAGTGCAGATATGTGAAGATTACCCTCCCAGTCAAGTTCTAAGATATTCTTTCTTGCTACATTTTCTCCATTCTTAGAACCACCACCAATAACAAATGCAAATTTGTTATTAGTGTCCTCAGCATTGTAATGACCCATAACCACTTGGTCATTGCCTGTGGCTAAGTTATTAGAGCCAAACACGGCAGAGTTTGAACCTTTGATTACATTAGAAGTACCTGTAACAAGCTGTGGTGCTTGAGAGTTTACAACTTCACATTTATAACCCACACAAACAACAGCATTACAACCGTTTTCTGCAACCTCGCTGGAAACTCTATTCTCTCTACCACCAATAAAGGAATCATGAATATTGGTTATAGAGTTCTTAAATCCTGTTGCTACGGAAGAAAATAACCCCTTAATATCATTGCTTTCACCGCTAATGAAATTATGTGCTGACATAATTCTCTGGTCACTTGAAGCCGGCTGATAATTGGTTACAGTGTTTGAATGTCCTGTAATTAAGGTTCTTTCAGTTTTCTGTACTGAGTTATTAGCACCACTAATAATACAAGTGCTTACATACTGTTCTGGATAATTAGTATCCAAAGAAACTGTATTATAGTTACCTGAAATGATGCTCTCACATACACGTGTAACGGTATTTTTATATCCGGTCACAATAGAATTGCTGGCATTGGTTATGTCATTGTTACAGCCACCAGCAATAAGACCCCATGTGTAAGATTGAGCGTTATTCTTTAAAGTATTGTTTGCTCCTGTAACTACACAGTTAGAAACAGCATTAGAAACAGCATTGCCGTCTCCACAGATTAAAGAGTTGTCAGAATCAGTAACATTGTTGTTTATGCCAGAAATGCTGGCGTGTTGGGAACGAGTGACAATGTTACTGTAACCAGATATACTTGTTTCAAAGCAGTTCTCAAGAGCTTTATTAGAGTCTCCAGATACATTAGTTCCTCTGGAATTAGTAATAGTGTTATTAACACCACTTACAATAGCTCTTTCAGAATCAGTAACTATGTTCTGGAGACCTGAAACATCAGACTGGTTACTGTTTACGACTTTATTTCCTTTACCACTTACTGTAGCTTCGCCACAGTTTGTGACAGTATTCTGCTGTCCTGAAACGTCATTACAGTCATTATCGCCACTAATGGTATTATGACTACCACTGATACTATGACAGTTACCTTTTTCAATGGTATTATAAGTACCTTGAATGTGGTGAGCATAACCCTGTTTAACAGTATTGTTAGAACCCTCAACATGATGTTGGCTACCATTATTAACAGTATTCCAACTACCTTCAATATGAAGATTGCCGACATTTTCAGTCTCAGAATTTACAGCTTTATTCTGATTACCCTCTATATGAGTTACATAACCTGCACTCTGGTTGTTTTCTCCCTCAACGTGCTGAAACCAACCTAAAGTTGCATAGTTTCTTCGACCCTCCATATGAATACCCCAGTTGTTTTCAAAACCGGAGTGATTTTCTGTACCCTCAATATGGCAGTCAGCAACAAGACCTACATTGCTACTGCCTTCAACATGACTGTTAGAACCTACAGCAATGTTATTGTTTTCAGCATACATATTAAAGCGTTCAGCACTTTTCTGTCCAGACTTCTCAATAGTGACAACTTCGCCTGTCTCATTAACTTTCTTAGACCACACTCTTCCACCAGAGGGGTTAGTGTCTTCGGTATAAGCAGGAGTCCACACATCAAACTTTAAGTCTTTGGTATTTTGACCTACACCTTCATTGAGAGTGTTTATGACATACTTCTTAAAGTCATTAAAGGTGTCCTCATCTACATAGCCTGCTGTTTTAACAGCTATGTTAATCTGAGCTACACCTGCGTGTAAGATATATAAGTCATAATTTATCGCCGTAGGGTTATCGGAGAATGTTGGCATGATATCAGAGTCATCAGAACTTTCAGTCTGTGCAACCATGTATGGGACTTCTCCCATATCAGTACCCTCTGGTGCATTTGGGTCAATGTCAATAAGCTTCATAAAGACAACGACCTGTTTAATGTAGTACTTTTCTGTAATTCTCTCATTAGAGAAACGTGCTACAATTTTACTTACACCAACATTCTGTCCGTCTGTTGTTTCAGCATCACCCTCACCCGGTGGTGTTAAAAGAACAGCTTCTTGTTTTATGTTAGTAACTGTAGAGCTGTTTCCTGTAAGTTTTCTGTTGTTTGCAACAGTGTCCCACACGTCTCTTGTTACGACTTTTGTAATGCAGAGCTTACCAAGACCTACCTGTGCTTTAGACAGCATAGAAAGGCCCACATCAGTAATGACAGCATTTTCTTGTAACCAAGTAGCCATTAACTTTACCTCCTCATATCTTAGGTTTAATTGTGTGTTCTACAACACGAGTTGAAGAAACACCATAATGTGTTTTAGAAGATTTAATCTCCACATAATCAGATGCTAAATCAGCAGTCTTTATAGTCTTCCGAATAGTGCTTACGACAAAGTTTCCATTATATCTCTTTGCTGAGGTACTAAACCGCAATACATACACAATAGCAGAAGTGATATAATAGGGAATCTGGGTATCAATGTACCGTTTAATGACTTTTGAATTTATCCCTATATTATCAATTTCTTCTTGTGTATGTGCTTGAAGCTCCACCCAAAGTATTCGTGCTTTTGTGGTTCTGTCATCATTAAAAACTCTTTCATATCGTAGCTTAACGTCCATTTCAGTCAGAACTTTAGCTATGTATTTTACAACGGAATCTGTACCCCGTCTTTTGTAGATTTCACCTACATTGCATAAAAAGGTTCTTAAATAATATGTCCCACGTTCTTCTGTAATCAAGTCTGGAAACCAATCAATTCCCATGCTCTTACAATAGTAAGGTAGAAATTCATCTGGACAAGTTCTAGGGTCTACAAGCTCTAATAGATTCTCAAGACCCCTGTAACCTTTAGTGGTGTTATTTATAAGGTCAGCATAACCTCCCTCAAGCATAGACTGTAAGTATCTGTACAGAGGTTTTCCCAAAGGTTCATCAAATACCCTGTATACTTCGGGGAGTTTGTGATAATAAAGAAAATCTGTCAGAGGACTTATATTCTCTCCGTCTTTTACATAAGGGAGGAACTTTGAATGCTCATCTCTTGGAGTTACCTTATAGTATTTGTCCAGTATTTCTTTTGCGGTTCTGTCTTGAGTGGAACTAGGAAAAAAATTATCTGCCATTTGTAACACCCCCAGTAGCACTATTAGGAGAAGACTGTAGAGTAGCTTCTAAATCCTTTAGAACTATTATAGCACCTATATGGGGAATAATCAAGTCTTTATTGATATAATCAAAGAGGTCATTATGTATTTCTCCCTTTTCATCTTTTTCTCCGGAGATGTCTATATTGAGATAGCGTATTCCCTCAATACCACTATTGTCAATAATGTCATACACAATGTCTTGAAAAGAAGTGTACTCGCCAAAGGCAATGTTGCCTAACGAGAAATATCTTTTCAGATAAGCTTCGACTTGCCTTGATATTTCATTTACATCATAGTAGCTCCGTGCCATTAGAGTGTAGCTCAAAGTTACTTCTGCAAAATTCGGCTTAGACAAAATAATGTCTCTAGTTCCAGAAAGCTTTCTTCCTGTATCTAATGAACCTCCCTCAATGTCAACATAGTCTACATCAGAGTTGAAAAAGTCCATTATTTTTGTTGTGACTCTTGTATACAGGTCTTCATTATAAAAAGACTCCGGAATCTCATGGAAGAAGTCTTCCTCAGACTGAATCTTTATTTCCTGATTAGTGAGAAGATAAATTATAATATCATCTACTTCTGGAACAGTCCAGTCTTCTGTGGCTTTCTTTGCTTCGGCATCTTTGACATCTGGGAAGTAAGTCTTTACTACACCTGAATAGTCATTAGTAGTTAAAGCTCCCCAAATATTCCTATGTGCAACTGGTGCATTTATTTTGATTTCGTCAATGGTCTCTCTGTCATATCCATACTCTGTCTGTTCTACATTTACTGTAGAGTTGATTCCGGCAATGTTGTCTTCCATAGTGTTTATAGCACCAATACCTACATTACCATTATCACCACCTCCAATGTAGTAGGAGCAAGTGATTTCGGCATCTGTAGGTATCTTTCCGAAAGAGCCATTACCAAAGATAATGCTGGTCTCGTTATAGTCATTATTCTCAATCATGTATACTTTGCTTGAGGAATTAGAGCCTGCAAAAGTGTTCACTCTTGACCACAACTCTGAACCAGATACTTTATCTGTAACATACACCTTAAAGGTGGAGTCAATCAAAGCTGGGGAGTAGTTCAAGCTGTATGTTTGATTTGCTGTCCCTAGGGTCTTTGTAGATAGTACTTCATTTCTCACATAAATGCCGTGAATAATATCTACGGAAAACAGATACTCACCTGTATCAGGGTCTTTTTCGTCTCCCAGATAACCTCTAGGTATGACTAAATCTTCTGTGGTTGTGAAGTATATAGTATTGTCCTGATTAGAACTATACGTCTTTACTTTAGTTCCAGCAGGTATGGTTATTTCTGTATCTGCATTACTCTTAACAAAGACCTGCTTATAGTGTGAGGAAGTAGCATAGCGTGGTGTATACCCAAGCATCTTACAGAATTTCAAGATGTTACTTCTCTGTTCCGCAGTGACTAAAAAGCATTCATTTGCTATGCTGTCTAAATAGTAAGACAGAATGTCCAGACACATAGCATTCAGTTCAAGAATGACAATACCTGCATCGGATTGTCTTATGTCTGTGTACTCTGGCATAAGCTCCTTTAGCTTGTCAATCATAAGGGTTCGGAATCCCTCATAATCTCTTGTGGTATAATCAAGTCTATCAATTACTTGTCTCATTTAATTCTTCACCTACCTTTATTCTACTACTGTAAGTAGTGTTATACATAAGAACTCGGAATGTTATATCAGCCTGTATTTTATTGTCCTTAGAACTTATGTCAACATTGACAACTTCTATTCTATCCTCCAAATTTCCCAGTGCTTCTCTTATCTGGTGTTCAATAAGATTTTTGGCACTAGAGTCATTAGGTTCAAAAATATCTGTGTCCAAGTCAGACTTAAAGTGATATTCCATTCTTCGCTCTCTTGGTTTAGTCAAGAGTATCTGCTCAATTGCTTCAATAATGTGCGGAACATCTGAAACACTGGTAGAACTCATTGTGACTCCCCCTTTACCGTTAATTCGGAAAGGGAAACTTATTCCAGTAAAGCCTGTTTGCAAATTTAACCCTCCTTACGTCATAAAGGTATAAGTGAATGAAACTTCTCCGCTACTTGCAAGACTTGAAATCGTGTCATTGTAAGCATTTGAGTTACTTGTAATGCGGTCATTTATAGAGCCTAAATCAATGTTATTGACTTGATTTTGCAAGTCCGAAAGATTAGAGTCTATTTCAGAAATCTTTGCAGATATTTTCCCCAGCTGTTCTGAAATCAGTGTTAATTGTTCGCCTACAGAATCTGCAAACGGGTTATAAGCCTGACTTAAAAAGTTGTTGAAGTTATTCCCTAAATCTGAAATCTCAGATTCAAGTATGTCTATCTTCTCTTTAACCTCATTCGGAAAAGTTTCTAGCAAATAGGTCTTATTTGCAATAATCAATTCCAAATCATTTAGTTCACTTTCAGTCTTGCTACCGATGTAGTTTAGACCAAGCCAAGTGCTTGTGTCTATGGTTACAGTATAGGAGGTGTCACCACCTCTTAATTCAAATATAAACTCTCTTTCTCCCATTCTAAGAACGGAGTTCTTAAAGGTTATATATCTGTAGTCTTCTGGATTTGAGCCTTTGATTAGTGGGGAGCTGTCTATTTTGTACCAACCACCACCCCATATGGGTTTATCAACATTCCCCTCCTCAAACTCTACCCAAATTGCTTCATTGACAGGAGGTACATAGTAGTCTCCTGCATAGTCTGTTGCATAAGGTATGCAAGGTTCACACCAAGAGCTTAGATAATTTCCTAGGACTGTAGGACACTGAACACGTATTCTTCCACGTCTCTCAGGGTCATTGTTGTCCATGACTATAGCTCTGTACTTACCAAGCCACTTTGTTTCTGCCATAAAATCACCTCACACTAGTCGAAGATACTTAATGTATGTCCAAGACCAAATAGGATTCAGTCTAGCTCTGTTTCCGTCTTCACTCAAAGCATCAACAGTAAGAGTCTGTTCTTTCACCCAATTTGGAACTTTGACTCCCTCATGTGCATTGGAGTATATTGCATCGTCTCCCACAATCTTGACTTTATCTCCCACTTTGATTTTACTAGTAACAACATTCCCTGTCGTATCGACAGTCTCTGCTCTACCGTCTTTCGCTGGGGAGGTAGTGCTTTTGGTATTTTGACTCTTGAGATTATCTCCAAAACCATTTTTAAGCAGAGATACTGTTAGAGAAAAACCATTGTCTTTATCTATCTTTCTCTTTACTTCGGAAACGAAATAAAGACCTGATAGGTACTTACCAATTCCATTGAAATTGATAGTACAACCAGACTTTATTTGCATATTCTTTCTAGTTGGAATTAGTTCTACATCTCCTGTAAGAGTGTTAAACTCTATGTCAATGTACTCCTTTTCTGCATTGGTTTTACTATCTGTTGAAGCATCACTGGCAGTGTTTGTAGCACCTGCTTGAGACACTGCACCAGAACTACCACCACTAAAGCTTACACCCTTAGAAGTGGCTTTTGTTGTAAAGCCAGAAGTGCTAAAGTTGGACATTGAAGACTTACCCCATGAACGGAGAGCTGGGTTATAGGTGTAATATGTGGAACTTCTTTTTGCAGCCCACTCATGTGAACCCCAGTTACCTGAATGACCATTACCACCGTATGTCTCATAAAATTGCTGAGCGTCCCATTGAGAATTTATGTGCTTTCTTGCTTCTTCTTTCTGCTTGTAGAATTGCTGAGCATCCCACTGAGAATTGATTACAATAGCCATACACTATACACCTCATTTCTTTATCCATGTTCTCTTTTCTGGGTCGTAAACCATATTACTTGTATCCTTAGACTTATTGCTTGTGTCATTGAGTGCGGCTGTAGAAGTGGTCTTAACACTTTCGCCTTGTACATCACGACTAACATTACCGTCATTTGCAGTGTAGGATTCATAAGATTTACTCTCAGTTCCCACATTTGCAGAAGTAACTTCTTCCTGTCTTGTTTCTTTATTGATTTGTGGAGAAAAGCTCTTTACATCAAAGGGGTAGGTCTTATAGCCTATTTCAGCTATTGGTGTCTGCAAAAGACCTTTCTTCTTATAGACTATATGAGTACCCACAACTTTACACATAAAAGGTTCTCTTTCTTCTGTCGCCAAATTCTCAAGAAACTCTATGTCAGTCTGGTCACTCTGAGATATGGTGTCCTGAGTAGCAAATGTGTAATTTGGTTCTATCTCAGGATAATAGCCATATTCAGCGGCAATTTTTCTGACTACATCAGCTCTTGTAACATTGTCCCAAGAACGGTTTTTCTTCTCACGGTTCATTAAATGAGATTTATCCAAACACGTTACTGTCAGTGTTGGAGAACCCTCCTCAGGAAAAGATATATCAATAGCTGATATATAACCAGAGAACTCAAGTCTGTCTATGTCTTCATTAAATCCAAATCGGACAAGGACTTTAGCTTCATCAATAAAGAGGTTATCCTCTATAAAAATAAAGTCTGGGTCAGTAATGCTAAGAGTGCAAGTATCAGAACCGTCACACAATTCGTCAAACTCAATACTGTTTATACAGGCTTTTGAGCGACCTGTTATCTCAGTATTGTTTATCCACAGTTGCCAGAATACACTTGAAACATTACTACTCACTTACTTTTGCTACCTCCTCAAAATCGGGTATCATTAGTACGTCACCTATCTCTAAGTCAAGCTCTGACATAATAGACGGGTTTGCATCAAGTATCGCCCAATACAAATTTGCATTGCCGTAGAACTTGTAAGCTATACCGTCAATGGTGTCTCCCAATACTACAGTGTAGTATGTAGCGTTGTCTGGATTAAACTTAAACTTATCCCTTATGTTGAAGATAAAAGCTTGACCACTTCGGGAATAGATAGGTGTATGGATATATCTTGAGCCAATATGAATCATGTATCACACCTGCCTTAAACTCAAAGTGAATGTTGCTTCGTTTGGCAACAGGTCACTATTAAATGAGGTATAATGTGTGCCTAGTGTTTCCACAACACAACTTCTGATAAAGTCTCCCATAACAAAGAGCATTTCGTCTGGTTTTGTATAGCCACCTGTATTGACTGTAGGTGGTACAAAACTATTCAAAAAATCCTCCCACTCTTTCACTTTACCACTGTATGGTTTATCATATATGTATAAGGGAACACTAAAAGTTATAATGTTCCCTCGCACATACTGAGTGATAGGGTAACTGAGACCGGGTGCAGATATTTCAGCATAGGTAGAACCCCTATCAAAGGAAAGCTCTGAGGGGTTAAACATAAAGCTCTTTAACACACCTGTGTTTTTGTTCTTTATGTACCCCTTTGTCTTAGCTCCTGAGGAATACTTATGGTATTTATTATCTAGTGCATAAACAGGCATAAATTATCCCTCCTTAATTTCGTGTCTGCATATTTCTTAGCTGTAGTTTACGAGCCATTTTCTTCATGAGCTTGTCTACTACAATGTCAAGACCTTCATCGGTTAGGTCTGTGTCTTTATCAATCTGAATAACAACACTACCAGATTCAAAGGTAACACTATTGTCCTGAGAGGTAGTGGTAGTCCTATTATCAGTGTCCCCATTATAGGTTGTGGAGTTATCAGTCAAAGTCCTCATAGGACTGTTAGAGTCATTGTCGTCATTGTTAGGCTGTGGAGTAACAGGGTCACTGGGACTTAACGGGTTGTCGTCCTCAGTGTAGTCATCTGTAGAAACTATGTCCTGCTTAATAAGTGGGGAAGATGTAAGCTTAGCCTTGTTGTAGTCTTCTAAGAAGCTTCCTAAACCTCTGGTAAGTACATCATTTACAACGACTTCATTAGGGTGTAGCATAGCAATACCAGCAGTCTTTACATAACCACCAGTAGATAGTCCTACAGCACTTTGAATAGCATCACCTGCACTACTTAACTTATCGCCAACCCAACCTATTGCACCAGAAGCGGCATCAATAACACTGCTTATTGCATCAGCAACCCACTGAATAGCACTTGCAATTCCGTCAATGATTGGAGATACAAAATCTGCGGCAGCCTGTATTGCATTACAAATAAAGTCCTTAATAGTTGTGAAAGCTGTATTGAATTTATCAACAAGAGTGTCAACCACCTCTGCAATCTTTTCAAAGGCGGCCTTAAAGAAATCACAAACAGGAGTGATAACATTTGATTGTAACCACTCAAATGCTGCTCCTATTGCTTGTATAACTGGACTGATAATTGTGTTGTACAACCAGTCAAAAGCAGCCCCTATAGCTTGTACAACAGGCTGAATGATATTTGAGTATATCCAACCAAAGACTGTAGTAAACAGACCCCAAATGAAGTTTAGACCTGTACTAATTCCGTTCCATAACTGTTGGAATACCCAAATTATTGAGAGGACTACAACACGTATAGCTTGATAAATGACATTGAATACAGACTGTATAAAGCCAGCTATAGACTGAATGATACTCCAAACGCCCATAACGATACTCTTTATTACATTGAAGATACTCAAGCATACTTGCCATATAGCAGATGCAACTGCTTTTACAATATCAATGATTCCCATTACAACAGTAGCAATAGCACTCCCTATGCTCTTAATGATAGACCATATAGACTGTGCTACACTAACAATGGTGCTTACAATAGTCCTTATGATTGCAACTATAGGTGTTATTATGGGCATCAAAGCATTTATGATACTTGCAATAACTCCTTGTATTGCAGATAACACTGTCTGAATAGCACTTTGTACTGTCTGAATGATTCCTTGAACGAAACCAATGACACTCTGAACCCAAGGTAAGCTAGAAAACCATTCCCAAGCTGACTGAAAAGCTTCGGCAATGATTGTACCTAGATTCATAAAGAATGTTTTAATTTCGTCCCAGAAGACTATAATCAAAGTGATTAATGCTACTATGGCTACTACAATAAGTCCTACAACCCATGCTGGCAGTGTTACTGCTATTCCAAAAGCACCTAGAATAGCAATTACTACGTTTCCAATTAGTCCTAATACAAAAACAATACCTTGACCTATAGCTTGAAACACTGAACCTGCACCACTTAGAATAGCAGACCAGTTAAGAGACTGTACTGCAACTACTATCCATTTAACAGCATAGTACACTACTTTTAGAAGACTCCAGATAATCTTTACTATGTTTATTACTGCTTTAACTACAGATATTACAGCTTTAACAGCCTTTATAATACCTGTAACTATTTTCACAACAGCACTAACAAATTTTACGACTACAGGAAGAATAGCTATTATTGCTAAAATCAAACCTACACTTTCACCTATAAGCTGACCTACTTGTTCCCAAGTATCTGTCATTCCCGGTGCTGTCATTTTATCAATCAAAGCTACAACGAGGTCTCCTAAACCTGAAACGTCTACATCGAGTATTCCAAGTTTAATGAGAACTTTAGAAAGGGAATCAAAGAAAGCATCAAGTCCTTTTTTGAATCCCTCTACAAAGAACTGCCAATGGTATTTAAGCTGTAGGATTCCCTCAATCAATGGGAGTATTCCCATGTCTTTTGCTTTCTGGAAATTCTCAGCTGACAGAGTGTTGTCCATAAAGGCATCTGCTATGAGTTTAACAGAGTCTAGTATCTTATGTACAGAACCAGTAACAGTCTCTTGTATTCCCATAAAGTCTCTATCCCAAGCGGCTTTTAGGAGTGCAGAAGCGGCTATCAGTGGAAGAACTCCAACTAATAGGTTCTTAAACAGACCTAACAGTGATAAGCCATTTGCGGCAAGCTTACCGCCAAACAGAGATTTTAGAGAGAATCTTAACATACCCAAAGAGGACATAAGCTTTAATCCAGCACCAGATAGTAAAGCGAACACCCCTGCGAGTGCTACTCCTTTTATAATGGACTGTGCTAGTTCTGGATTTGTTTTCAAGAAATCCCTTAAAGCATTAGCTAACTTTATAACCCCGTCTACAACTGGGTCTAACAGGTCTAGTATTTCTACAAGAGCTTCACCAATTACGTTAGCTATATTAGTAAGCTCACTTTCTGGAATAGAGAAAATATAGTCTGTTAGCTTTGCTATAAGTTCTGAGTACTTATCATATACTCCCGAATTAGCAATTTCAGCTGTAGTATTAAACAGAACGTCTTCCACATTGGAAAGTCTCTGCATAGGGGTACTAGCTAGGTTTGCAGTAGTTCCTACCATACCTAACTTCTCAATAAGGTCTGCTACTTGTCGAGAACGCTCCTCAATAGTACCTGCTGTATCTTCACCAATAAGTGAATTGATGTCAAGAGAAGCACCTCTCTTTAAGGATATGGCATTACCTTCTGAAATATACTCATTCAAAGCACCCATAGCGGCTTGTACACCAGTACCATAGGAGTTTCTCATTTGAGGGTTAAATGCTGCAAGGTCAGAAGCATAGTCCATAAGAGTCTGTGAAGTACCTTCAAGACCATTGGTAGCTTTATAGGCACTTGTGGCAATCTGGTCAAATGCTTCAATGCCATTTGCTTTCAGCATGATAACAGACGGAATCAAGTCCTCAAAGTTAAAGATACTCTTTGAAGCATAGTCTTTGATTTCTTCAAGTTTAGAAGCTCCTTCTTCCATGCTACCATACAGAGTACCTAACTGGGTCTTAGCTGTTAGGATTGTAGTGCCTGTATTTATGATACTTTTCGTAACATTAGCAAACATACCTGTGATACTTTCACCGACTTGATATAGTTGGTCACCAACTATACCAGCTGCATAAGACACTTGTAATAACGCTGCTTCTGCCCCATTTGCATTAGAAAAAGCGGCGGTAGTTGCGTTAAGGTCATTGAAAGCTCCTGTTGCTCTCTGTAGACCTGATGTAGCATTATCGGTGAATGTAAGAATAAGACCTAGACCAAAATTATTCAATGTATGTCACCTCCATACTACATAAACGCATTCTACTGCCGCTATACTATTCTGCTATCACATTCTCCTTGTTGGTTTAGGAATTTTAGGAGACTTACTCTTTACTGAGTCACTCTCCATTTTCTTCTGGGTCATAATCATATCAACCCACATTCGCCTTTCTCGACTAGAAAGATTCCACACAGTGTCTCTCTCCCAGTGATACACATAAGCTAATATGTGCATTTCTTCAAGGGTTTTACTGAAACTAAATTTCTGTGAGAATTCCCAATCAAAAAAGGTGTTTATATAAAATTTGACTGATTAAGATTTCCCTTGAAGTACTCTCCGCATCTGTCGCACATGACATCAATGGTCATATCTACACCAAACTGGTGGTCATTGAGAAGCTTCTGTAAGTAGTTTCTGTCTTTCAAAGACAGGCTTGCCATAACAGACTCGTCAATATAAGTCCCGTCATCGAACTTACAAATTCTTGTGAGAAGCAGTGTTTCTGCCTTTGCAATATTGTTCTTTGCAAGTGGAGTAAGAAGCTCGCCGTCAAGACCGTTTGGTCTTCTCATGATACCAGTCTTGTGTACTACTCCCTTACGGTCTTTATATCCCTTAGGAAGTTCAAAAGGAATCTCACGAAGACCGTCAAATTCAAGAATATTAAGCTCATCAATGGAGACTTCTGTCTTTAACTTAGCCTTACAGTCAGGATTCGGACAGGTATGTGTAACTTCAATAGTATCGCCGATAGATTCTTTTCTCAGTGCGAGAAGAATGGTGTCTCTATCCCCTGTCAGCATCTCTTTGAAGATGTTCTCCCAAGCTTTTGGGTTTCCTACAGACTTTCTGGTAAGTGTTCCAACACTTAAAACACATCGTGATAAAAGTGCTGTGGATACTTTAGCACCATTGGTCTTGATGTCAGCTCTGTTGACATATTCTTCATCAGCACCTGTCATTTCACGAATAGTGAAAGTCTTATGGGTAACACCATCTTTGTCAACATAGCCTGCAAGGAGGTCAAGCTCTTTTGTTGTATCAGAACCTGCTTCGGACTGGGAGTCTGCAATCTCCTGAATGGACTCTGCATATTCCTGTTCACGCTCTCTTTCAAGAGCTTTTTCTTCGCTGTTACCGTCAATTCTGCTTTTCATATAAAATTCCTCCATTAGTTGTATTAAGGTCAATTGCCTTTATATTATTATACAATAAAACCTCCCAAATTGCAATAGTAATTTGAGAGGTTTAATACATAGATTTTCAGTTATGCCGTTAGTCGTCCAGATAGTATTCAAACTGGATTGTGATTTTCTCAATTGCAACATCATCAGACGTAGCATCTAAATCACTGCCCTCCCACTTTGATACCCAAGCTTCGGCAAGCTTGTAAGTCTTGCCAGCATTACCAAAGCGGTCAAGGTGTTCAATGATAATGGTCTGCCGGAAGTCTTCATTAGTAAGAGTCTCCTTAATGAGTGTGGCAAGAGCAGAGTCTTGATAAGCACCACGCTCACAAGTGACTTCACTCACTGTAGGCTTGCCAGGGAGCTTGTGAGTGTACTCATAACCCCCTTCTGAATATTCAGCGACACCAATTTCATGAGAAAGACCACTGACTGTCTGGAATCCAATTTCAGTTGGAAGCCCCGGAATGGTGACTCTGAAACGGAATTTCTGTAGAGGGTCAAGAGATGCAGTTCTTGCCGCATGAACGGTTTTGATTAGCTTCTTCAATTAAAACACCTCCTATTACGCTGTTGTGAGTTCGTGAGAAATACGGAAGATAATAAATTCAGCTGGCTTCTTAGTGGCGTAGCCAACTTCACAGATTAACTTACCTTGATTACGGACACTTACAGGGTTCAACGTCTCATTGCATTCAACATAGTAAGCTTCACTGGAGGAATCACCAAAGAAAGCTCCCTGCTGATATAGGCTGTTGAGGTAGTCCTGACAAGTAGTCTTGACTTTAGTCCACAAATTAGAATCATGTGGTTCAAATACATACTTCTGTGTCAGGTCATATAAGTTCTTTTTCAACGTAATGTTCATCAGTAAATCCGAAACATAGTTGAAGTCATTGTTACAGCTTCTTGCTCCCCAAACACATACACCAGTGTTTGTCTTAGGAAGTAAGCAGTTAATGCCCTTTGGATTCAGGACATTGGTCTGAGATAGTGTAAACACTGTGGTAAGGTCAACTGCACCACGAATGACAGCTTCAATACCTGCTGGTGCTTTCCAGAAACCTCTGGAATCAGAAATACGGGAATAAACACCACAGATGTGACCACAAGCAGGAACAGAGATTAAAGCACCGCTGGAAGACAGTGGGTTTACAACTTTAATCCAAGGCCCGTATAGTGCTGCATTAGTGCCGTTCAGGTTGGTTCTTAAAGTTTTCAGCTGAGAGTCTGTGTCTGTTACATTGCCTTCGCAGATTGCAATACGATACTTGTTCTTAGTGCAATAATCTGCGACCTCTTTCTGTAGAGCATTGTCTGCTCCGGGGATTGCAACAAGACGAATTTCTTCAAACAGGTCAAACTTCTCCAGAGCTTTCTTATAGACATCGTTTGAGACTGGAGCACCAGAAGTAGAAAGTCCGTCAGTACCTCCTGCAAACTTGATTGTAGTATCAGCACTTGCAAGGGTGCTTAAAGGTGCTTCTACTGTAAGGTCTGTAACCTTGATGTAGTTACTCTCTGCGTTGATGATGTCTGCATAGCAGCCGGAAACATTGACTCCCTTACCAAGATTACCCCAAGACTCAACAACAGTATCACCATACTTTACATTGACTGCAAAGATACCAATACCGGTGTCAATATTGTCTTTAGGAATCTCAATGGTAATCTTATTTCCCCAAGAACCACCATTCTTAGCTTTGAAAGCTTTTTCAAATGCCGTTGCACTAGAATTGCCTGTAGTGGCTACAGCGGCATCAGAATCAGTAACTCGCAGAACATAGCACTTTCTACCGCCATTCTGGAAGAAGCCGTAAACTGCATAAGCAAGATAGCTGTTGGTCAAGAATGCGGAGTCTTGACCTGTCGCAAATGTTGTAAGGTATTCATTCCAAGAATTGATTAAGGTTGGGGTGTTGATAGGCCCTGTGCTTGCAACACCTATAAAAGCAGAAACTGGGTCTGTACCAACAGGCATACTTACTGCCTGCTTAATGTCTTCGACAAATACTCCGGGGGTTAAATACTCTGCCATTACTTACTTACACCTCCTGTTTTTTCTTTAGTTTTGTTCGGGGCAACTTCTGACATAGTAACAATGCCTTTAGAACAAGCGACCTTTAAAGGTTCACTAACAAGACTTTCGTCAATGTTAGCACTTTCGCCTGCTTGTAGACACAGTGTGCTGTTATTTGAAAGAGTTGCACTAAAAATAAAACCTCGAACCTCCGAGACTTTAATCATGTCAGTACCTCCTTATATTTCAGTTTGTCTTTAAGGTCAATATCTTTTACAATATCAATCTCATCAATTTTGTTCGGATTCTCCTCATCAATCTCCGCCCAAATGCGATAAGTAAATGATGTACAGTAAACTCTGTTTCCGTCATTAAGTTTATCAATCTTTTTGAAAGAATCACCTTTTTGGAGACAGTGTGCATATCGTAATACACCACCACTATCTTGAACAGGTAAATTGAAATCACGACCTATTTCAAACTCCCACAGTGCTGACATCTTGTTCATATCAGATTGCAAAGTACTCCACAGGTCAATTTGATACATAAGAGAATAAGGAACAGCTGGTCTTTCCATATTGACTTTACCACGGTCTATATCTAAATCACGGGGTACTCGAAAAGGGTAGTACCTAACTTCGTCTCTACGACTAATGTTTAGATTATAGATAGTGACCATTGGATAGTCTTCTTTCTTAAAATCCTCATCTGCTTTTCTCACTCGGACAGGGACAGGAATAAGCTCTCCCTCGTAGTCTTCTAACAGTATCAAGGACTTTATATAGTTGATTAGACCTAAATCTATCTGGTCATACCACACTGTACTATTCAACTAAATCAACCTCCTTTCATAAGGTCTTGTAAGCAATCTTTCCAATGCTTTTTCAAGATTGCTTCAAGTTCTTCAAAAGTAGGTCTTATTAGTGGTCTCGCAGGAATATTAGCAGTACCATACTCTAGGTAAATCATAAGGTCACTAAACTTTAGCCCACTAGGACTGTGCTTTGTCCAAGCATCAGCTCCTATGAAATAGGTTACACCATTCTTAGGTGCTTTGACTTTTCTCACTTTAAGATTACTCTTTAAGAAGCCAGTCTCAACATAAATGGTTTCGTCACCACTTTTAAGAGCTATAGTAGACTCTGCTAGTGGTGTCCAACTAAGGTCTTGAGAATCAATATGACCAACTATTTTTTCAAGTATGATGTCTCCGTCGTCTTTTAACTGTGCTGACATAGCAGGCGCAATCTTTCCAGAGGACAGAGACTGCAAAATTATTCCGGCTTTAGTCCAATCACCAAACTTACTCAGTCGCATTCTATCACCTACTAATAGAATCTTTCTTAGCTTCGGTAGCTGTGAACTCAAGAAACTGCCAAATGTCTGCCACTAGTGTAGAGGGCTTAATTGTATCTACAAGGTACTCTGTTCCCTCATAAACTAATTTAGCTTTTCTCATTCGTTCCCAGTCTGCTTCTTGTAGAAAAGGAATTCCCAAAGTCAAGAACTGTTTTGTTGGTATTCTGAACTGTGCTGTCCTTGTGACTGTCTCAACAGGGTCTGAACCCTTAGGGTGGTCATAAGTGACTTTTGCTATCAGTTCATAAGGTTCTAAGTATTTTTTCTTTGTGGTCTCCCCATAAATTGAGTTCACTTCTGTACTCTCCTCATCGAGGAAATAAAGAAGTACATGATTACACAGCAAGGTGCTGAAAACTTCTTCAATACCATCAAGAAAAGCTACTTGTATGTCATTTTTAGGTTCATAAGCCATTGTCAATCACCACTCCCATTATTAGTAGAATCAGGATTTTCAATGTCTGTTATATCACCAGTAGGTTCTTTACTCTCCTCGTTAAATGGCCCTGTCTCAACTTCTGCTTGAGCATAACCGCATAAAGAAGCCATATTAACTGCTTGAATTGCAATGTAATACACAGTCTTTTGTTCAAGACCTGTTACTCTGCAACGGACTTGATGTATGTCCTTTATCTCAGCAACTAACTTAGCTCCCTCGGCTATGTGGGTTTTCAGGTTGTACAAGTCAACTATGGGTTCCTTGGACATATAGACCTTATAACGATAGAAACGACTGATATTCTTGACATTCCACCAAAACTCAATCGAATCTTCTGTTATAGTCCCAACATAAAGTATGACTTTAGGAACAGCGGCGTTCTCATAGTTATAACGAGTGCCATATCGGTCACTTAGTGTTACACTGTAAGAATTGACTGTACCAATACCGTCTTCTCCACCATTCTCAAGCCAGTCTTCATATTCTTTGTCGGCTTGCACTATCAACTTCATGTAGTGGTCAAATCGTTGAGACCGCTTCAAGTAGTTGTTGTTATCTGCACCCATATCAAACAATGGGGCTTCTTTAACTGCAAGAGTGTAATATAACTCTTTCTTCGCCAGAATGATAACACCATAAAGTGCATCTTCCGGTAAATACTTTAGAGCAGGAGTGTCAGAATAGTTCCGAGACATAGCAAGATTTAGGTACAAGAGTAAGTCCTCATCTGTCATACACAGATACTGAGGGTCTTGTTCAACAACCTTATCTTTGTCCTGAACATATACTGACAGTCTCAAAAATTGAATCATTTGCTCAACTGTCATAGTTGAGAACACCTCCCATTATTAGAGGGGCATCAAAAGACCTGACTTGTTGAGAACGTCTTTAACTTCCTGAGGTACATTAGTCTGTACACCTTTCTTCAAGAAGTAACGGGTTCCACCGATACTGCAAGTATGGTCACAGTTCGGCAGAATCTTCACATTCTTAACCATAGGCTTCTGCACAATGTTTTCATTGGCAATAACCTCATCTGTTTTTTCTTCAACAGTTTCAACAGGCTTTTCAACAGGAGTATCAATAACTGTATCTTCCTGTTTTACTTCGTCAGGTGCTACAGTGTCAAGTACTGTTGCTCCACTTGTCTTAGGTTTGAACTGCTGCTTTGCCATAAAGCTTCTCTCCTTTCTACGTTAATGCTCTTACTAAATAAACTTTGTTTCGCCGACGTTACTTTACGCTGTTACAATTACAACACCGTATTCGTCATGGAGCTTGCCAACACCGAAGATAGAGTACCATGCAAGACTTCTCTTTCTACCGAAGTCTTCAACGCCGTTATCACGAAGCTCAACAGGAAGACCGAAAGCAATACCATAGTAAGCATCACCGAAGAGTACTGCCTTATACTTGTTTACGTCACCCTTGAGGTCAGCATCATAGGCAGGGTCAGTTGTAGCGGCAGCACCGTTACACATAAGAGTTGTTTCAATAAAGCGGCAGTCGTCAATACGACCAATTTCGCCAGTGAATAGCTGTTCAGGAGCACCGTATTTAGAAGCATCAATCCAAGCTGGGTCATCACGTAAAGTACGGCTCTGGTGTGGGTGAACAAAGCAAATCCAGTAAGAACCGCCAACAGCTTTTGGAGCATTGTTTGTAGAAAGAATTTCGATAGCATCTTTGATTGTAGATACCTTTAAGGTAGATGTAGCATCAAGAGTAGCAGCCGAAGTATTCTTAGTTCCGTCACCTTTGGAAGCATAAACGATATTCGTTCCCGAAAGTGCGGCATCACGAAGTTCACAGTCAACAACCTGTGCATAGTCACGTCCCAGAAGAACAGTAGCAGAAGCCATTACATCATCAAAAGAAGACTGTACAAGCATTTCAGATACAGAAACAGCATTGCCGTATTCAGTAACTGTAAGCTGCTTAGTAGAACCACTTAAAGCCTGAGTAACAATCTGCTTTGCTTCTTCAAGCTTACCACCCAGAGTAAGGTTATTGTATGTAAGCATGGAGATAGTCATGCCCGGTTCAGTACCCAGTTCAGTCTTTGTCTGTGCGAACTGCATAAAACGCATATTTGGCAGAGCTTTGAACTCAATTTCCTTAGAGTACACAAGTCTGATTGCATCAGAGAAAAGTGTACCGCCGTTTGTCTGTCCTGCTGTAGTAGCTACAGAAAAAGCTGGTGTATAAGATGTACCACTCTTGTTTACTGCATCAGCGTGGGCTACCGTTAAAAAACCAGATAAAAGTGCTTTCAAAGCGTGAAATTTCATCTTCATGTTAATATTACCTCCGTTAATTTCAATTATAGGGACTTAATTACTTTAATCCCAGACTCTTACGAAACTCCTTATATTCTTCGGAAGACGGGTCAAGATTTCTGATATAGTCAGCATCATAAGTTCCAGCGTTTGTACCTGTGTCCTCAGGCGGATTCATTGCTGGGGACTTTGGAGCAGTCTTCTTATTCTGAGAACCCTTTTTAGATGCAGGCTTAGACTGTGTGGGATTACCCTCCTCATCTACAAGACCTAGCTCTTTCTTGATTGCAAGAGACTTCTCTTTAGCCTTTGTGACAGAAGCATCAATCTCCTCCTTAGTGCTGCCAGTGATGTCATCAAGAAACGAAGAAAGTACCTCATCTTTATTTGCCGCTTTCTGTTCTGCAATGTAAGACTTAACTTCATATTCCTTTTCAATCTCAGCACGAATCTTCTCAGCATCGGGAGTTTCGTTTTTCAGTTTTTCATTTTCCGCAGTAAGTTCTTTTACTTGTGCTTCAAGAGCTTTAACCTTTTCAGAGGACTTTTCACCACTCTTAAAAGCTTCAAGCTCAGCAGTGACAGTGTTAAGGGTCTGAGTCAAATCACCAATCTTAATAAGATTGTCATTGCCAGTCTTAACAAGGGCTGCATTGTCGTCTTCCAGCTTTTTAATGCGTGGGTAAAGCTTGTCTTTTTCTTCCTTTCGTGCCTGTGCAATCAGCTGTTCATAGTTGATAGTTGGTTGCTGTACTGCACTGGGGTCACTGCCTGTTGCTTCTTCTGCATGAACAGACAATACAAGGAAAGAAAACACCTTGTTCAGCACATTTAACTTCTTTTCAGCTGTCATACCTCTTAAATTACTCATTAAATTCTACCTCCATGTAATTAGTTTATGATACTATAATACCACAACAAGCATTATTTGTAAAGAGGGTAAAAGCATATTTCTATAAAAAGCCCAAAATATTTGAATTTAATCACTCTCTGGGTTTTTCACATTAGCTCCGTTCTTCTCTATGTTTTCTTGCTCTTGTGGTGTCTGACTATTGAGGAAACCACTGTTTATTTGTGGCTGTTCTTGTGTTGGAGTGATACCGAATAAGGACGGGTTATTGGCTCTTTCAGCATCAATCTCCTTTAACTTATTCTCAATGTCTTCTCTACCCATTCTCTTTAATGCACCTTCTCTGCTTTCAAGACCAGCAGAAAGCTCTTGCTGAATCTGCTGTAATTCAAGAAGTGTGTCCTTAGGAAGTGTGTCAGGTAAAGAGACCTCTGTATGCAAAAAGTCTCTCATACTTACAGACGAATCTTTGAAAATAAGTCCCTCAAGAAGTGACACTAACAGTATTAGCTCATTTAGTCTCTCAAGACCGTCTTCTGTTGATTGTCTTTTTACCCTAGTCTTTTCAATAAGTGGTAAGTTCATATACTGCAATGCAACACCACTAGTATTACTTATTGACTTAGCACCACCTAAAACAGTCTCAGGTATACCACCTACTTCACACATTTCTAGCTTCAAGTTATTCAGATAAGTGTTAGAAGCACCTAAATCACTGTTAAGTTCAAGATTCTGTACTTTTGCATCTTTGGGAAGTCCTCCCCAGAGCTTATTAGCTCCCTTTTCAAGGTTTCCTATCTTAGCTCCAAAGACTAGTGTTACAGGTGCTGCATGGTAGTCCAAAATTTCACTCACATTAGACTTCTTTAAGTTATACTCCACATTCATTGGAATGATGTCAGCAATGTCACTTACTCCCTCATTACGTCCTGCAAGAACAAAGTTCTTTATCTGAATAAATGGAATTACACCATACTTATTGTCAGACTCAATAGGCTCTTTGTTCCCCTCATAGGTGACAACTTTATCTTTAGTCCAAATCTGCTTATAAGTCTTGAGAACTTTTCGGGACTTAGAATGTAGAAGTCCATAGTTCTCATACTCATAGTACTGATACACAATTGATAGTTTCCTTAAAATGCCTTTTTGATGTGGGTCATATTCTGGGAACACCACACTAGTTGGCTGTAGTAAAAGCTTGATTCTACCCTCAGGATATTTATTATAAGGGTCTTCTAATTCTTCTGGAGAATAGTACCTTACTTGAATCCAAGCTTCGCCTGTAACAGACTTCATCTGTCCCAGCTCTGTAGCAAAGATATACTGGTTATTATCTTCCCAAATATCTTCAAGATACTCAAATAGAGTTCTGCCGTCTTTTGTGACAATTGTTTCAGAAAGGTCTTTATGCACTGTGAAAGTGAATCCCTTTCCTAACTCAAAAGCTACAAACTTGTTTACGAATGCACCACAGTAATTCACTGTCACTTCTGGTGTATCAACGTCAGGCATCTCCTCCCAGTGATAACCCTCATAGAAGTTCCAGTATCTCTTACACTTGGTAAGTCTTTTTAACTGCTGTTCGTCCAAGTCACTTGAAAGATGAGTCACTGTAGTACCCATTTCAATAAAGTCTCTTGAGTCTCTCTGTCTTTCAAAACCTAACATGAAATCATCTCCTCTTAGCTGTTATTCTGTTTCTCTGGACTATCTGCTTATTCTGATTTTTGGTTCTCTCAGTGAACCTGTTTCGTACAGTCTCTGTATTATTTACTTCTGTAGCAAAACTAGAACCCCAAACAGCTAAAGCCCAGCTGTCTGGGTAGTCATCATGTGCATTTTTCTCATCTGGGTGTGATACTACCATGTTTGCACCACTCCACCCTTTTTGAAGCTCTCCCAGCTGTTCAATAAAGTCTTTATACTCTCTTGTCTCAACTGTGTTTGCACCTGCACACACTCTAGCTCTACCAGAGGTTATCTCTCTATCCAAATGCTTATACAATTCAGATTTTGATTTAGTAGTAAAAATGTAAGGGATTACTTCACACTTCAAATTGGCCCTTAATCTATGAGACAGTGCTGCTTCTCTGGTTGCATCACATACAACCCTAGCAACAAGGAAGTGACTTAAATAGTCTACTATTTGTGGATACTGCTCCTCATAGTCAGGTTCGTTAGAAATACAACACCAGTCTTTTATGTAAGTGTTATATGCTGTATAAACTTCTTCCTCATTATCATCATTCTTAAAGGATTCAAGTATAACTGGCATATTCCAATTGACTTCGACCATAGTAATTATAGTATCGTCACCCTTACCACCTACATCTATTCCGGCTACATGAACTGCACTCTTGTCATACAGACTTCTTTCCAAAAGGGGTTCTGTGTTCTCTTGCTCAAACTTCTCAATGTCAATGAACATGCCTCTTTCAATAATCCACTCAAGACAATAAGACATTCTGAACTCGTCAGACTTCTCTCCGAGTCTTCTCTTTTCTTTTTCAATGTACTTTGCATAAGCAGGATTATATTTTGCGGCAACTTTCCAGTCATATTCAAAGTGGTTTCTGATATGGGACTTCCTAGTAAGTGCTTCTGCTTTATTTCTCTGTATAGCTTCATAGAAGTCTCCCTTAAATGTAGTAGCTGTCCCAATCTTTACAATGGTTGCATTATAAGCAGCTCCCATAGGGTGTATGGACTTACGAATTTTGAAGTTAGAGATGTCCTGACATTCTTCACATATAATAAGCTTAAAGGACTCACCCTCAATGTTAGAACCGTCACTAGCTGAAATAGCTGTAGCAAAAGAACCGTTAGATAATGATACAGTCTGACCATTGGAAGTACTAAAAAACAAACGGAACTCAGGGTCTTCAAGTACTGCCATTGCTTGTTTACATTGAAGTCTGGATTTCAAACGTCCATAAGTAGTTTGTGCTTGTCTTAGAGACGGGGCAAATATTCCAATCCACATTCCCGTCTTAAACATAGTTAATCGTGGGTCATCTGCAAACATAGGCATATTAGCCATTTGAGGTAGAATAATCATCATTCCACCAGTAGTAGTAGCTACTGTCTCAGATTTACCACTCTGTCTTGCAAATAAGGCTGTGATTTCTTCTCCGTCATTCTCAAGAACAGAGCGTATAACACGCTTAGAGAACTGCTCCTGATACGGGTGGAATGTTACATTAGAGTAAAGCTCACAAAAGGAAAAGACCGTATTTACAAGCTCAGTAGTAGGAACTCTACCACAATAGGCTACACTAGGGGCTAATAAGTATTTCTGAAACTTCTTTTCTACTTTCCAAATAAAACTCTTAACTGCACCTTTAACATCTGCTGTAGTTAGCACTTTATCACCTCATTGAATAAAAAATAGAGTTGAACAATAAAATGTCCAACTCTATTATACACTGTTTGAGAAAATAAAGCAAGTGGATTATGCCTTAGGAACTTTCATAAAATCGTCCAAATAGTATCTAGTCTTCTTGTGCATGAAATAAGGTACTCCTCTTGTTGTGAATCTAACACGACTCTTTAACATTGATGACTTAATGCCTGACTGGGAATCTACAGTATAAAACTGCACATAGTCATCATAATCGTGTATAATCTTCTCAATACAAAGAGATATTGTCGCCGTAATGTTATAATAAGCAATCATAGCAGTTCACTCCGTTATATGATTTGAGTATGTGCATTCTTCTGCACCTTTGTCATCTCTGAATCTTAGGAATCTAGGGTGTCGCAGTTTACCAGTGTCTTTAAACACTTCATTGCACTTCACTTCAATAACTTTGCCTATATAGCTATCTGTATTACCTGACAGCTTTTCTCTCATGTCTTCATCAAAACCTGAACATTCACCCACTTCAAGGACTTTATACAAAGTGTAGTCATTGCAAGGACTATCCATAATAGAAATATCCTGAATATTAAACTTCTTGCTTTTAGGTAAAGCATCTAACTCAGGCTGAGTAATAACAACACCAAAAATCATATTACCAACCCAGTTATTGTAATAGTACTTAGTGAGTGGTTTGTAACCTTGTTTCAAAAGGCTCTTTGCAGATTTATCTGCACAAACAACTTTAGTGTTATCTGGAGTCTCCCAGTACTCCCAAGTATCATCAGGAAACTTCCCGTCATAATACTTAGTAGGTTCTGTGAACCCTAACAAAATGCACTCCCTCGTGTAGAACTTCTTTATTTTCAAATAACCTCTGCTTCTCTTATGTTCATAGATACCGTCTTCATATTTAAGGATTACTCCCTCACCACCAGTAGCTACGATATACTCATAGTACCCTCTGGGAGAAAGGTCAAGAAGTGTTGGTGAGGAAGACCTCATATAGTCATGATATAGAGTAGGGTATTTACTTTCAAGACTAAAAACAGTGTCTCCGAAGTCTGCTTCACAGGTCAATGAAATCTTTGCAAGCTCACCACATCGAAAATAAGGTACTTCAACAATACAGGTTATTCCTCTGGATTTGAGTTCCTGAATCACTTTTTCAAGAAACTTTTTACGTCTTTTCAAGCTTAAATGCTCAATACGAATACCTCTGTAATATAGAATATCAAAGGCATGAAAAACTACTTCTCCGAGTTCTTCTTGTCTCTCAATAGCTTTATCCCACTTGCAATTAAGAGTAGAGGAAACGTCTTTGAATGGTCTATCGGGAATAAACATTTCGCCGTCAATAACTGTTCCGGACAGAGAGGGAATTGTTATTTCACGCATCTGCGGAAGTGAGTCTGTATTCTCCGTAAACCAATTGGTTTTCTTGCTGATACGTCTTGAGAATACTCTACAGCCGTCTTTAAGAAAATGAAGTATACCTCTAGTACCGTCAAACTTTTCTTCAATGAAATAGTTATTGGAGTTCAAAACAGTCTCCTGAACACACTCGTCTTCGAGAGCGTGTGCCGTCATTGGTACACAGTATCTCAAATCAGAATTTGCATAATCTTCTTCTGTCCAGTCAACATACTTAGGCTTATAATTCTCCTGCATACTTTACTTCCCCTCATTTAAGTTCACTTCGAGTACAGAATCTTCCTCCTCTTTCTGTGCTTCTTTCAAAGCTTTTGAAACAGCACTTCTTGAAATGACCCTGTACTTTTCAAGAATGTCTGCGGTAAAGATATACAAAGAAGCTACTTCGCCCTTAGCATTATTTCTGAAATACTCAACCGCAGACTCAATGGTCACATTCACTGGAACGCTGTGTTCACTTGGATAAATAGCTGTTCCAGAACTTTGAGACTGGACAAGCTTATCATAAGAAGTCCCAGCTTGTTCAATGTTACCTGCCTGAGTTCTTTTGGAATGGTGGGTAATGTCCTCTACATTATTAAACATCATCGGCATTTTAATGTACCTCCTTAAATGCGTGTGTATTTGAATTGCTTATAGACTTTATGAAACTGTGGGTTATCCTTGAATCTGTCTACTGACAGATACTCATAAGGCTTGCAAAGCTCCGACAAAACGTCATGCTTTACAACGAGCTGAAACATTGCTTCACTTGTCCCGTCTGCTCTTTTGATAACACCAAAAGGGGTCGGAAAAACATTGAATGCAATTTTATCTCCCAAAGCTCTGGGATAAATTATATTTGTCAATAACTGCTTAGCTGTAAACAACATAAAGTCATTTATAGTAGTTCCCTCAGGAACTTTCTTACTTACAAGAGACTTAAAGACAACTTTATTGTCCTTAGGGTTGCAGACTACGAGATTACCCTCAAATGTTCTCAGAAAGAAGCATACATGGTCAATGATTGACTCCTTAGAGTTGTCACGGCAGAGTGTAATGTTAGGGTCATCACATATAGTCAAAAGAAGACCTAAGTTATACTCACTGTCTTTCAGTTCAGTTAAATAGTCTACAGGGTGACTTCCTGTATTACAAAACATATTGATACCTCCTTATACAAAAAGGGTAGAACTGTGATTAAACAGTCTACCCTTTTGCTTGTTCTTATGAGACTGTAACAAAACCCTTATTGGCGTTTATTCAGCTTCATACTCACTGCCACAGCAATGGCACTTAAAGACCTCTCTGTCTTCATCGTAGTCGAGCAGATGACCACAGCAGTAGGGTTCGTCGTTGATAGTGTAAGCTCCCTCCTCAACAACATTGCCGTCATCATCAACAAGCATTGCAGAAAGTTCAAGGTACTTATCCAGCAGGTCTTCGGTACTCAGTTTCTTAAACTTATCATTTGTGCCGTTGAAAGCGTTGATAAACTCAATCAAGTCATCTCTCGAAATTTCTCCGTCTTCGAGTGCTTTTGTAGTTTCATCACAAAGCTCCTCATAGGCTTCTTTTCTTTTCTTAGTCATACCTTCTGTCACATCTGCGGATTCTTCTGTCTCAGTCTCCTCAGGAGCTTCTTCATCGGTTTCTTCACCGTCAAGCTCAATGAGTCCGTCTTCAACAGCAGTGACAAGCTTAGTAATAAGAGCCTGTCGCTTACCCTTTGAAGATACGCCTACATCTTCAAGCAGTTCACGGAGTTCGTCATCAGACATCTCCTCAGTTGCTTCAATGACACGGGATTCGGTTGTGTCCTCAGGAGCTTCGTCTTCGACATCTTCTTCACCGTCATCTTCGTCATCTTCAACAGGTTCTTCAACCTTGGTCTTACTTAAAGTCTTCTTAAAGGACTTGTTCTCCTTTTCAGTCTCGGATTTCTTGTCTGTCTTCTTCACAGTCTTAGGCTGTTCAACGACCTCAGCATCTTCAACCTCAGCTGATTCTGTGGTAGCATCATTGGCGAGAATCTTCTTGACAAGCTCTTTTCTGTTACCTACAGCAGAGATACCCAGCTCTTTTGCAAGCTTCTTGATTTCATTGTAGGACATACTGCTCAACTCGTCCTCAGAGTACTCAGAAGATTTATTGACTTCTGCAACAGAATCCTCCTTAGAGGTCTCAATAGGCTTGGAGACCTCAATCTGAGTCTTCGGAGAGTCCTGCTTAGCAGGTGCAGAAACAACTGCACTCTCTGTTTTCAAGCCCTCAACAATAGAGGTAAGACCCTCTGCGAGCATTTCGATACCCTTGATAATCTGTGTGTTCATTTGTAAATTCCTCCTGATAAATTTTATTTAGTGGTTTATCACTGTGACTATTATAGCACAGAACAACAATTAAGTCAAACAGTCCCTCAAGTCATCTGACTTTGAGACTCCTTAATCTTATTGTAGATACAGCAAGCTTTATACTCCAAGCTAAAAAGAATACCATACAGATTCTGTATTGTGGTTACACACTGACTCTTTACAAACTCATCTGTACTTTCCACACACTTAGTGGACAGTGCATTGATTTGAACCCGAATGCAGTCGTATTGGAGACTTAAAAGCTTTCGCAGATTAGTTAAGAAACCAATATTAGAAGTGTCTTGCTCCATGACTTTATCAAAAGTCTCTTTTTTCATGTCAACGAACTCCGAAAAGGAATACTCAGACAATGACTTCAACGGAACTTCTTTTTCTTCTTTCAGCATTAAAATACCTCCTTATCAGGTTTGTTTATTTATCCATGTGAATATGACTCCACCTACTGCACTGAAAATACAGTAAAAGTCAGACTGCACATATAGACCATAAATGAAAAGGACACAGCACAAAACAGGTATAAAAAGACTTAGAAGTGTCAGCAGTCTTTGTAGAGTGCCTGATAGTGCTGATAACATCTTAGTCCCCAATCTTTTTAGAAAAGGAATCAATTGTACCACCTCTCTTAACTATAGCATAAATCTTGTGCTTTCTCATAAGCCTATTGTATATCTGATAAAACTCTGAATTGTGCATAACTCCTCTTATTCTCTTAAATTCAGGGTCGCTCCACTGTAGGTGGTGTGTGACTTCATGAAGAACCGTAGAGAATAGCTTTTCATAAGGATAGAATACAGTCTTATCAGAGTCCTCATATACATAGACTATTACTCTTTTCTTTTTAGGGACATATCTGCCATAATAAGACTTGCTATAAGGTTTCATAGATAACTCAAAACTAGTCAAGTCTATACCTAGGGACTTTAGGTCATGGCAGATTCTATCCCGCAGTTCTGTACAGGTCATATAGCTCTCAACATACTTCCTGCAATCTTTTCAAGCTCAATACGTCTTTCAAGAGTGTAGTCCTGTGCTACTTCTGTGATAGAATTGATTACTCCCCAATCAGACATTCCATACTTGTTTTCAGCAAGGTTAATGACTTTGTTTACACCCTCATCAGAAAGCTTAGTCCTTGACTTCAACTTCTGAACAAAGTTCTCAAGTAATCTGTCCCTGTCTTCTTGAGTAGCAGAGTACTTTGAGCCGAAAATGTTGTACTGCATAGCACTACGCTCAATGATATATGAGTACTCCTCAATAAGCTGTGGCAAGCACTTCAAAGAACTTTTAAGCTCCTCTCGGAAATCGTCAGAACAGATGCTGATATGCTTCTGAGTAAACAAGTTTGCTTTACCTTTGGAAATGCAGAGTCCATTGGTGCATATCTGCTTGAAGATAAAGAAGTTCACCATTAAGGTGCTTCTACCAATGTCAGAAGAATCAATCTGGATACCAGCAAACAGGTCTTCCCCATTGATTTTCATTTTCTCTTGCTGAACAATTCTGGCGTGAAAACGCTCCTCATTCAAGAAATAAGACTTCACATAAAGGTTCAGCCCCTTTGTAGTATCGTCAATAACATCAATGATGTCCGGAGTATCAAAGATAGAGTATCTGCTACTCAGGACTCCTCTGATTTTGTCTTTGTACACTCTGAATAGCAGGTCTTTCCCATAGTCATCAACCCACGTATTCAAATTGTCGATTGCAAGTTCTGGGTATCCAGAAGTAGCACACTTCAACATATACTTTGGAGGTACTCCCAGTTTTGTGCAAAGCTGACCAAAGGAGAAATCAGAAAACTTATGAGTCTGTACCTCCTTACTGTCATCTAAGAAAGAGGACTCAAAGCCATCTTTGAAACTCAACGCCAGATTCTTTAAGCTAACGTCTTTCAGAATATGGTCATGACAGTAACCCTGTACTTCATTAGCTCTCTCACGGAGAATCTGCAAACCGTCTGTTGGTGCAACATCAAAGGTGGTGAGAACTTCTTTCTTGGAGTCCTCTACTCTTGTTGCGGTGTTGTTCAAGGTCATTTCAAACATAATAACTTTCCTTTCTGCATTAAATACTCAGCTCTTTCAAGCTTGTAAATATTATATCACAACAAAAGGGATAAGTCAAAGATGACCTATCCCTCAAAATTAAAACTCTTTTACTTTTCTTGTAACCCGTCTGGCAATGACACAGGGTCTATTTGCATAGAAATTTTCCCGATATTTCTTAGCCGATGTGTAGTCAGAAAAGCTTGCAGGAGTTATTGGAACAAACTCCTCATATTCTTCTTCTGTATCTGTTTCAGGGTGCTGAATAATTCTCCCCAAAAGATACTGAACAGCCCAAACATCTTTATCTTCTTCAAGAGTCTGAAAACCCTCATATGGATTGTCGGGTCTTGTTCTCAGCTCATTTACCAGTTCTTCTGTAGACGTGAGACTCAGCAGACCTTTAAGCTCTTGTGCTAACTCAAATCTGTGTACTTGATGAGTTACATTGTCCTCTCTACTAGACACGTCTGCAATGAAGTCCTCAAAGGGTCTAGCATAGGTCTGATTACTTGTAACGTCTGTATAAATCACATAGGGCATTTTATCCTTTTCATTAGTTGCAAGCTTGTTTACAACGTAATAGTTGCCCTTAAAGTGTCTGTACAGTCCATTCAGCTGTATTGGATTATCTTGAATATCTGACATATAAACTCCTCCTCAATGAAAATAGTTATAAGTTCCGTCTCCCTCAAAATAAAGATAGTTGCCGAACTCATCTGTATGTGAAAAATAGTAGTCAACAGAGTCCTGCACACTCTGAGTCACTCTGGAAGTGTAATAGTCATAAGGTATGTAACCGGAGAACTGGTTAGGTTGGGTCAGCACCTCATAAATGGTGTTTGGGAATAAACTAGAATTTACTCGGTTCATAACCACTGCTACTACTTTTGCTTTCTCATAAGTAGACACCCAGTCACTACCGTACTCTCTTGCAACTAAATTGCACAGCATGATTCTTTCCTGCTCTGTTATAGCACTGGAATAAATTATCACCTCTGTTTCAGTTTCTGTATATGTCTCTGAGAAGTCATAGAATGACTCTGTAACAGTTTCCACTTCAAGGGTGGTAGTTTCACTAGTCAACTCTGTTTCCGTCTCTACAGGGCTTTCTGTGGTCGTTTCCGTTGATGTGGTAGTGCTTGATACTATAGTACTTGTAGTTTCAGTAGCAACACTTACTGCCGAAGAAATCTGAACAGATTCTGTGCTTAATAAAAAAGACTGCTCCTCAACTCTGGAACAGCCACATACTAAACACATTAGGAATAATCCTATACACGTCTTTGCTAATTTCATAATGACCTCCAATTGTTTATTACACTCAATGGTGTATAACAATTATAACACATACTCTGAAATAATGCAAACAAATGCCGTGGTAATTTATGGTGCAGTTTATGAGACTTGAACTCATGACTTCCGCATTAAAAGTGCGTTACTCTACCGACTGAGTTAAAACTGCATTTGTCTGTCTTTCCAGACTGTCATAATATTGGTGCTGATAACAGGACTCGAACCTGCACGTCATAAGACAACAGTTCCTAAGACTATCGTGTCTACCACTTCCACCACATCAGCATTTTGGTGGGCTATGTAGGACTTGAACCCACACTCAATCGGTTATGAGCCGATAGCTTTTACCAGTTAAGCTAATAGCCCTTTGGAGCAGATGACCAGAATTGAACTGGCATTAGTTGTGTGGAAGACAACTGGCTTAACCGTTAGCCGACATCTGCAAATGGTGGTGCTGTAGGAGAAATGACACACTAACCCAAATGTTCAACAAGCTGCACTTAAAACAGAAAGTTATCACAGCACCACCTTTGGTGCTACTGACCAGACTCGAACTGGTACGGACTTCATTCCAAGGGATTTTAAGTCCCTCGTGTCTACCACTTCCACCACAGTAGCATTTGCTGTTTTTCGTAACAGCAGAACGAAAAGCTTTTGACGTTTAGCCGATACTATCGACATCTAATCAGGTACTTTTGATGATACCTAAGTTTCAAGGCACAATGGTAAATTCCAAGCAGTCATCTTTTTGCGGTAGGTCAAAGAAACTCAATTTGACCATTGGTCGGGAAGACAGGACTTGAACCTGCGGCATCTTGCTCCCAAAGCAAGAACTCTACCAAACTGAGCTACTTCCCGAAAAAGAGATAGTCTAGCGAGTCTGCTAGACTATCAAAATGCAAGACAAATGATTCCGACAGAAATGGGTTAAAACTGTCAATAGTCTTGCTGTCCCGTTCAAAATGTGCCAACATCACGGGTAAAAAATGAAAGGAGTAAAACAGGAATGTCGCCTAGAATAGGGCTGGTAGTTTAGGACAAAGGAGACCTAAGAACATACCGAAGGGTACGGGACTTGATGCAAATTCCTACGTGGGATAAGGAGAACGCCCAACTCTCCTCCCAATATACTCGCATCTTCTTTGTGATTTTGCAACAGGTTTGACTGATTGCCATTAGTCATTCTTTGTGAGGTATAAATCATAACGCTCACATCAGCTGGGAGCGACCCAGCCCCTTGTGGTCAAAACGGGTAATGCTCCCGAATATCACTGTAGCTTCGTGCATTCTCTTTGAACTATTTGACCATTGCTGGTGCTGTAGGGGTGAAAACAGCACCATAGGCAAAGTGAGGATTTTCGTCAAATTTTCATCTGACATTAGCATTATAGCACATCGCTGAATTTTTGTCAAGAACTTGTTTTCAGTGCCTTTGACCGCTTAAAGGTCTTCGGAAGATGTCGTGCCACTTTCGTAACAGGTACTGTCTCTGGTCTTTCATCAGACCTATCAAGACACTCATCACTGATTTTCTTCCACACTTGCTTCAACACTTTCTTCTCCTCTGGGAAGTCAGAAAAAGCTCCAATCATCTCATTCACGACTTCACGATACTCCCGAAGTCTTTTATCATCAAGATTTGAAAAGTTAGGCTTTCCTTTCTCAGGCAATCTACTCATGACTCTCTCCTTATCTCTGGAAACCACTCTTTCAGCTTGCCAATGATGTTTGTCACTATGACATCTCTGTTGCTGTCTAAAGCAATCACCACATCTGGCTTGTTGTCTCTCACAAGAAAGACTCTGTACATTCCGTCCTCGAACTCCTCCACAAACATTGTGTAGGTCTTTCGATAAACATTGTGTCCCACAACAAGAACACTCTGACTCACAACTTTGCACTCTCTGTGGTCAGTGTCCATAGTGGGACTGTATTCACTAACTCCCCAACCTATGTTGTTCGTGGAGTTATGTATTTTTGTCAAACGCCTAATCAATTCTTTCAACTGTTTCAAGTCCTTTCATTTCGTTTTTTGTTTTTCACTGTGCTTAGTATAGCACAACTAGAACAGTTTGTCAAAAGTCCAATTTTGGTCTGTCCTTCGGCATAACGTATGTAATTAAATTACGCACCTAATTTTCATTACGTAGCTAATTTATATTACGTGCCTAATTTAATTATCTGCGTAATTATAATTATATAATATATTATAATATACTTGAATATAAAATATATACCTACTACCGTAGGTATATATTTAACTACTCACAAACTAAATACTTCGTATTTAGTATTGTTCGTCACGACGACCCTCAAAATATGGCTAAATTGCGTTATTTTCAGATTTAGTCATTTTTGTTTTATTTTGTGAAAATACAGTCCTTATGACCATTATTCCTGTAATTTTATGAAATATGAATTTATGTGTTTTTATGTCCACTATCTCACAAAATTTTATGACCTGAGATTTTTCACACCACTGTTTTTATGACCTGTCATTACACCACTTATGGCTCGCACACAGGACTTTGGAATGGTACACACTAACCACAAAATTACGTCCAATAGTGAGGTACAAGGCTCGTGTGTAAAAATGAGTGTTCCGATTTAAGGGTGGGGTGTTTATAGCTGGAAGGAGGGTCAGCTAGAAAAATTTTTTTCTCCAACCATTTCAATAAATATGTATCACAAAAATTTTTTATAATCATTTGAAATGAAAAATAAATAGTGTTTGGTTAGTGCAATATACAACACAAGGCACACAAGAGGATACTAGGCACACAAGACACACAACGCAAGCACTAGTATATAATGCTATATAGCAATACTATATACAGTATTTACTGAAATAATATGAATTATGAAATAAACAAAATAAAGGTCTTGCATACTACTAATATTAGTGCATATAGCAGTACACAAGACCCTTAAAACTGTTGCCAATCTTCACGGCGATATAGGGGTATCCAAAAAACCCTGGGGTATTTTGTTATATATCCCTATATAAGTAAGACCTACCCTTATACACTCACTACACCGAAATTTGGTCATTTTTCAAAATCTTCAAAAAGACCTTTTTCGTCACATTCCTCAATAACGTCACACAAAATCGCCTTGAGTTTCGGGAGTTTGTCGAGATTGAAATTTATGCCTTTTTTCGTGAAACCAGTATACACTTCTGTAGTAGCGAATAAACGAATGTCAACTTTGGGGAGACCAAACTCCCCACCTCTTTTCACACTGATAACGAGTTTTCCGTTGTCATCAAGCTTGATTTCAATAGGCTCAATTTCGTCCCTGTACTCATCTGGCGGCAATTTGTTGTCCTTGCAGGACTTTCTGGTCTTTTTCGGTTCTTCTACCTCTGTCACAGGGATAGGGATACTGACCTTTCTTCTTGTCAAGATTTTCATAGTTGCTTACCTCACTCATTAGATTATTATTTAAGCACTTAAAAGAAACAAGCACTTATTTAGCACCACAAGGGAGTGAGGATTCCTTGTGGCACTCATATAAATACTTGTTGAGTACCTTATTAAAGCACTCTATAAGACAGTCCTATGACATTTCACAGGACTGCCCTAACAATGCTCTACTGTAGTACTTTTTAGGCTTTTCTCAGTTCAAATGACCAGTCGGGGTTGTCCTCATGGAGTCTTTTCAAGGACTCTGTAAGAGTGTCCTTTTTAGAATCTTCGTACATGGTTGCATAGATTTTGTTCTTTACAGGGATACCATAGTTCATGTCCATAGGACTGTATCTCTTTTCGGTCTTGTACTTACCATAAATCATCAGCATGACTTGTCCTCACTTTCGTTCAAGTCTCTGTAACCACGACTCTTGAAGTACTTCCGATAGTCATTGATTGCTCTTGTAGTGGACTGAGTACTCCAACCACCATTAGACGTTCTGAACGTCTTTTCATTCTCATTCACCGCACAAATAATAGTGCTGTGGTAAATGTAGTTGTTGATAGTCTGACCACACTGGTTAAAAGATTCAACTCTGTGGTTGCCTACTCTGGTTCTCTCGCCACTAGTCAACTGTTCAATTGCTCTCAGCATATCTCTCACCTCACTTATCCAATACGTTACTGAACAAGTGCATGAAATAGGATTCTTCCATTAAGCACTTGTCGCTGTTCACATTCAGTGCACCACGTCTCACAACAACATAGTTGCCTGTAGGGTACACTTTAGCACCTGTGGGGTCTTTGGAGATTGCAGGTCTCATGTCCTTGGGCTGGTCAGATGTGACCTCAATAACAAGAACACCGAGACTGAACTTCTTTTTACAGTTCTCACAGGGTTCATAGTCCAGAACGGCACTTCTCGGAGCTTCAATGTCTTCACCTTTTCTACGGTCGCCAATATGACCTAAGAGGGCGATTTCATCTTTTTGCTCTCCACAGAAGAAGCAACACGGAATAGTAGGGTTAAGACCATACTTTTCGGAGATTTTGATTGAGTTTCCCATTTTTGATTACCTCACTCATATTAGATTCTTGGAGTTTAAGTACTCCATACAAGACTCAAAACACAATTGCATTAGAGTATTTTGAGTCCTGCGGTGCAATACTTAAATTCTGGTGCTTACCTTGCTCGGTGCAGTCAATTCAGTGTCTGCTAACACCTGAACCACTTCGGGAATATCAAGGTCACAGTCCATTTTGGACTGGATTCTGCACAGAACCTCTGCAACAGACTTAAAAGCTCTGAGAGTTTTATATTCGTCCTTATACTTCAAATAGAACCTCATGTATGAAATCTTCTCAGCGAGAGCCTTTGCCATGATTCTGTAGGGTGCAGGGTCATTTGCCGCAAACTGTTTCACAGTATAGACAGTGTAACCCATAAGTCGTTCAATGTAGGACTTAGAAAAGCCGTCTACAGTGTAGAAGCTCTGACCTTTGTCATCACTGAACAGCACCTCAAAGCAGTCCTTGTTCACTGGGTGTGTCATCACCATAATTCTCATCTTAAATTACCTCACTCATGTATAATATTTTGAGAGTGTTAAGCACTCCATATAGCACACAGCTCTGACCTATGTGCTAGGGTGCAGTGTTTAACCAATGCGTCTTACGCCACTCGGAGACTTCTCAAAGTAGCAGTAACCCAGTTCGGAAAAATCGGGTGCAGTAAAGTTATATACATAGCACAGTACACCGTATTCATCGTCAATCTGGAAGTGACTACCGTCAAAGTCTTTCAGAATCACTGTCAGACACTTCATTTCACCGCCGATAGTGTTGCAGACCAGTCCAATGGGCTTGGTCTTTTCTTCGAGATGCTTCTCTGCCAGTTCAAGAATCTGCTCGCCAGTTACAGAAGTGCATTTCAGCACCTTGCAGATGTAGTCAATCACATAAATCAGGTTATCCCTGTCTTGCAGATTGATTGCACGTCCCATTAGAGCTAATTCAGCTCTGGCATTGAGTTCACCCTTTGAATAAACTTCGGTTCTCATTTTAATTACCTCACTCAAAATATTTTTGGAAGTGACTAAGCACTCCATACAAGACACAACCCACTATGGGTTGTGCCCTGCGGTGCAGTGTTTAGTTAGTGGTTACGTTTAGTCCTCAGTGGTCAACTCATAGAGTTCAAACTCCATTCCGTTGCTAACACGAACACGGAACTTATCATCTGTATAGGGATTAGTGTCCTCAATATGAGTGATGTCCTCGTTTTCAAATCGGAACATTGCTTCCGAGTACACACTGTTAGCCCACATACGCTTCAAGTTTTCGCAGAAGTAGACGGGTTCCAAGATGTCCAAGTCATTCGGGAACTTCTTCACCGTGTCTACATTGTGAACTGCACAGTACTGATACTCCTTAATGTGACGAGCAGTCCAGTAGCAAGCAAAATAAAACTGCTTGCCGTCTTCGAGTGCTTTTGCCACATCTTCCATAGTCTTGTAGGAATCGTCTGCACGTTTCAAAGTCCCCAGATTCTCAACCTTGAGTTCTTCGGGGAACATCTTTGCCACAGGGAGCATACCAATCTGTTCAGCGGTCTGTACGGCAGAAGCCTTAGTTTCAGATGCCTTAGTCTTTGCAGTCTTAGTAGCCTTAGGCTTTACTGCATTCTCCACAGTCTTTTTGACCGTCGGCTTTTTCTTAGTAGTCTTCACCTCGTTTTCAGTCGGTTCATCTGCTACTTCCGGAATAGTCGGCATCAAAAAGCTCTGTGCCTGCTCTACAGTGTTGAATACCTCGTTCTTCTTCAAGCTTGCGGCATTGTCCAGTGTGTACTGGATTTTCTTCTGGATAGTCTTGTCCTTAATGTCAGGCTTAACTGCTTCCAGAAAGCGGAGCATTTCGTCCTTTGTGTTCTTAGTGGTAACCATAACATTCTTTGTACTCATGATAAAGTACCTCCTCAATTTTTATATGCGGTGTTGGCACACCCTCTCACTACTCAAAATGAGCAGTGAGTTTGTACCTTTCATCATATAGCAATTTAAAAATTGCCTTTCCAAGTACATCTCCATTTTTCTTTAAGCATGAACTCAGTCGCTGACCTGATTGAGGGGAAAGATTCACCCTGAACCCAATCTTCTGTATCGGGGTTGTAGTTAAGAACTGCCAATACAGGGGCATATTTTATAGGGTTCCCCTCATTATCAAGTCTGATAAGCAATGTATATTTGCCTATCGTATCGAAAACGAGATACTTTTTCATATGATGACACACCCTCCTTTTTAAATAGTGAGAGCGTGTGCCAAAAAGTCAAGTGGTAGTATAAGTACCTGATATAGAATTTATTAGTCTACGTCCGTATCAATAAAAGCTGTCTTGCCAAAAATGGCTCTGGTAATCCGAACTTGTTCACTGTGTCTCAAATCGGAGTCAATGACTTCCGAAACACAGGCATATTCAGATGCCGTCAAATCTGTAGCTTTTTTAAGCTTTTTACCGTTTTCTACATAGTAGTCACCGGAAACATTGATAATAGTATAAAATGAGCCATTATCAATCTTTTTCAGCTGATTCTGTTCAAGTCTCATAAAAATACCTCCTAAAGAAGTATCAGGTACTTATATTGCCACTTGACTTATACGCACACTCTTTGAGTGAGTGAGTGTTAAGGGAATTTCCAAGCTTTTCTTGACTTTTATTGCTGTCACAGGTTCTCTGCCGCTTACACTACTCAGGTACTTGCTCCCGACGTATAGTCGGGCGGTTGACGACATATCAGAGGAACATTCGCCGTAGTCTTTAAAATCAGTGGCTACACCGAAATGCACTCTTTTGTATGCGTTTGCACGTTCGCTTTTTGTTCTGTCTCAAAGCTATCTATAAAGACCAGTCACTCACGGCTTGCATTTGTCACATTATACTGAATTTTGCTAACGCTTGCAAGGCGTGTGTTTTAGTCGGTTGTCAAGTTGCTACTCAGCTACTCTGACTAGCTGGTTCATGTACTCTTTTCGGGTACAAGCATAGTATAGCATGTTTTAAGTCGGTTGTCAACGATTTTTTTCATTTTTCATGGAATTTGTAGGAATATACAAGAAAATCGTCTCTTATGGGTTGCTATGTTGTTAGTATTGCACAAAAAAGCTGAACTATACACACACGGGACGTGCAGAGCACGTCTCAGGGTGTACGGGACGTGCAGAGCACGTCTCAGGGTGTACGGGACGTGCAGAGCACGTCTCAG
>OLGL01000393.1_pt1 | contig 55093 bp, 49 predicted proteins | sample 1605041 | NCBI WGS metagenome assembly OLGL01 (sample SAMEA3888905, study PRJEB22519) | human gut metagenome | biome: human gut; feature: human-associated habitat; material: faeces | place: Denmark | collected 2010 | reverse complement strand
AGAAGGACAAGAAGGGCCGCCCCTACCACTTTGCGCTGACCACCTGGGACGAGGAGGGCATCGTCCTCCCGCCCGACGCGGCGTAAGCCCCAAAACCCGAACTCCATAGAACCCAGCCGTGGCCGGAATCCTCCGGCCGCGGAGAGGAACAAAGACCCCCGGTTCGTGCGAACCGGGGGTTTTCCTGTTGTGCGCCCGGCATGGGCAGCAACTTGGTGGCGAAAGGCCACTATGCGCTCGGCAGTAGGAAGCGTTAGCCGAAGGTAATGGTGATATTCAGGCATATCTGCAATGGTATGGCTTTGGCCGCAGCAAAATTACCGGAAAATACCCGGAAACCTTGAAGCAGAGGCGTGGGCGCAGTTCGACCGAACATACTGCAACAATGACCCTGACGTCCAAGAAATGTTTGAAGATATCTTCCCAAATCTGAGCACGCATGCTATGATGGCACTGAAAGGGTTGATTTGATATGTGGAATGGTCTTGTAACCGAAGAATTATTAAGCCTTTTTCGCCAGTACGCCCAGCAAAATTATGGAGTTGAACCTGATGATTATGAAGATATCGATTATGACGATATCACATACGATGAGTTTGTCAGCTTCATTCGTGAGTGCTTGGCGACCGGAAAAGAGATTCCCGATGTAGTAGATTGACCACCGTTGCCGATGGCGCCGGTGGTTTTCTTATTAAGGCATATCTGCAATGGTATGGATTTGGCCATGATGCGGAATACTGGAGCGATGTGGGGGCTCTGGAAGCCGAAGCGTGGGCACAATTCGGCCGGGTATATTTCGACAATGATTCGAATGTCAAGGAAATATTAGTGTAAAGTTATCATTTTTATCTTCTTTAGTAGATATTCTGCCCATTTTCTATTTCTCCTCGACAGTATATTGCGGCTTACGCCTATAACAGGTGCTGTATTTTTCGCGTGGTACTATCGTTCGACACAGACAGTCAGAATTAATACTGCAATTTCATCTGAAATATCTTTCAAATACTTCTTTTGATTTCTTTTGAATCTGCGCCATATTTTCTTTGAAGCGGACTAACAACTTATCGATTTCAATACTACCGATCAGAAAAATCTTTGCATCCCCGTGAATCAAAGTCACAAAAGCGTTTGTTTCAAATGTATAATCGCCCTTTTTTACGGTCGTGATAAACTCTTTCTGATAATTCCCGTTGTTGGATAGATAATCAAGGTCGTGCTCATTCATGTTCCTCCAAATACGGATTTGCTTTCGCTCCTCCGCTGTTGCTATCGAATCCAGAACACCCTGAAAGCTGGTATCACCTCGATTGATAAGTTCAGCATTCAGCTTTTCCATGTTGACAATAGAATGGTGGATTGCGGTAATCAAAAAGGTTTTATCAGCAAGAAACATATCGAAAGATTCACTATCATCCCACGGAAGCGGTCTATTATCTGCCTCCAACGCATCAAAAAAGCGGTGTGCTTGGCACAATACAGCTCTGCACCATTGTCCGGTATGCAAAGCCAGTTGCCAAAGATGCTTTTCCGGTAAAGGTTTATATTCTTTTTGTCTCATAACAACACATCGATTAATTCTTTAGGGCCGTAATTGGAACCACAAACACCCCATCCGGCCGCTGATAGGCAGCGTTTGCCATGCCGCATAGTACGCAGAGCACGGCCGGTGACTTTCCCTTAGTATCTTCTGAAATCTGCCTTTTGATCTCCAGCAGGTTGGCGGCGGCAGCGTCGATCTGGTTGGCTCCCAGTTTGATCTCAAACGCGCACCATTGGCCGTCAGGCAGTTCAATGACAGCATCGATTTCCTGATTTTTATAATCCTGATAGTGGTACAAGCTTGCACCGAAGGATTCTGCATAGATTCGAAGATCCCGCTCGCACAGGGCTTCAAACAGGAAGCCGAGTGTTTCCAGATCGCCCATCAGTCCAGCAGGAGTAGCTTTCAGTAAAGCACAGGCCAGAGAAGGATCGGAGAAGTGCCGCTTTTCGGCTTGCTTGATACAGACAGATGAACGGATTCCAGAGGAGAACGGCGGCTGATTGTCCGTAATAAACAACCGCTTGAAAATATCCAGATAGGCAGACACCGTATTGGAGTCGATATCCTCGTCATCCACGGCCTTGATGTCTTTCATTAAAGTCTTATTGGTGACGGTAGTGCTTTCGTTGCGAGCCAGAGAGCGCAACAACAAGCGCATCTTGGATGTATCGCGCTTCACACCGTCGATGCGGTACACGTCGTCATCGATAACAGCGTTGAGGTATTCTAAAGGGAGCAGAGTAGCCTGTTCAATAGGCAATCCCAAACTGCCAGGCCAACCGCCGCGGATAATCAGCTCAATCAACTTTTTCAGATCCACTTCGCCGGTTAATGCAGGTGCCAACTCACCGTGACACAGCTTTTCCAGAGAGACCTTACCGCAGGAATCCCCAGACTCGTATAGGGACATAGGACGCATCCGCAGTTTGGCAATACGGCCTGCACCGCTGTGCAGAATGCCCTTGTGGTTAGGAGTAGCAGAACCGGTCAGAATGAATTGTCCTTTTTCCGCAACCTGATCCACCTTGTATCGCACGGCATCCCAAATGGAAGGAACCTCCTGCCACTCGTCAATCAGTCGCGGCGTATCTCCCTCCAGCACCAAGGCAGGAGACAGCTCCGCCAGCTGGCGGTTTTGAAAGTTGTTGGCAGGATCACCGATGTAGATCTCGCTTTTGCTGTGATAAGAGGAAGTCCAGGTCTTTCCGCACCACTTGGGCCCCTCAATGCAAACGGCACCAAAGGTCGACAGATATTCTTTCACCTTTGCATCAATAACGCGGGGTTTGTAGTTCTGCTTATCCATAAACGTTCACCTCGACTATAAGCTGAGTCCACTATAATCCATTCAGCCGGATTTCGCAACTATATTCAGTCAAATTTCCGATTTTCAATCAGTTAAATTTCAAAAATTGAAGGGGAACCGTGTAGCAGTCAAGAAAAGTAGACACGAAAAATATTTATTGTACACTGAATAATAGAAAAATCCTTATATTTCAATCCATAGAGGCCAATCCGTGGTATAATTGAAGCAAGAGAACTGGCAAAAATCCAGCAAAAACCTTGCACCTAGAGGGCAACTATGTATCGTTACAGCAATGGCCTATTGGCGTCCGGCTGAAATAGCCCCAGTGGTTTTCCTGGCAAACGCTAACATGGCCGCTATCACGTTGGAAAAGATAACATTTTTAAAGGCGGCCTTCCAAGTGAACAGAAAATCATAAACAACACAAGAGGACCGGGTGGTAAAATGGTCAGAAAAAACGCCGTCGGCGTAGACCGATGGCGCAGGCCAGAAAACAGTTAGCGGCTGACATTCTGGCAGGCACAATCTCCGGCCTTATCGTTCTGGCAGTTCAAAAACTGCTGAACTGGTAAAGGCCAGGGGTGCGGAGACCCTAACCTCCGCACCCCAACTATAAAGAATGAGCCACTAAACTGTCAAGTGGGTGAAAAGCTTAAATATCTGCTTTTCGGGTCATATTCGCGGCAGTGTTTGTCCCGGTTCGCTGCGGCATTCGGGCGCTGCAAACTTTATTAGAGTAGCAGAAATAAAGAGCCGCACAGGAGAAAGCGGGGGAGGGACGGTCCGCGCCGTACCGCCCGACGCTGCGTAAGCCGCAAAACCCGAACTCCATAGAACCCAGCCGCGGTCGGAAGGTTCCGGCCGTGGGGAAGAACAAAGACCCCCGGTTCGTGCGAACCGGGGGGTTTCTGTATTCAGCGCAAGGGCGCACAGCGAGCAGGGAAGGGGGAGGGATACTTATCCCCGGCCCGCCCGCATATCCGGCGGAACAACGGACAGGGGCTTTGTATGCAGGAAGACCAACTCCCAGTAACCCCTCCTGTAGTTTGCCCTCAGCCACCGTTCCAGCATGACGTTGTACTTCTCATAGTCCTCGCGCCATTCCTTATCCTGAATCATATCCGCATATTTGCCCGGATAGTTTCCGGTGATGCCGATCCGGCAGATCGGCCATCTCTCATCCTCATCCTCTTGAAACAGTTCTTGCAGCAGGCTCCTGACTTGCTCTGCCTCGAAATCCACGGTATAGGGCGTCTCCATCGCCGTTTCCCACAGCGTAATCGTCCGGGGGTGTCCAAACGAATCCTTATAGCGGGATTCCTTTTCCACTGACGTCAGCACAACATACCCGTTATGCTCTTTTTTCGGCTTCAGACCCCGCTCCGCATTGGCCCGCTCTTTGGTGATCCGCAGCAGATTGGCGTTCAGCTCTCGCTGCAGAGCGCTTTCCTGCTGTTCTGCCGCCAATTTCTTTTCCCATTCTGCTGTATTTTTCGCTATTTTCTTCTCTGCATCCGTTATTCTGCTCTGCGCTTCGCTCTGTATCTGGTGGATTTTTTTGTCCGCATTGTATTCTGCATTTTTTGCCGCCTGCTGTGCGCTGGAGATCTCCCGTTTCAGCCCGTCATACTCGCCTAACGTCAGAATCACATGGGTACACTCCGTATCGCGCGGTCCGCCCGCCACCGGCTTATACCCACCAAGTGCGGTTTTCTTTACAAATTCAGCCATGGTGGTGCACCTCCTTACAGGCCCCGAATGTAGTTATCTGCCACAACGCTGATGCGGTTATGGCCCAGCGCCTTGCTGCAAACCAGCATAGCGGCCTTGTCCAGCTTTCTCCCGGCCTCATCCTTGCGGCAGGTGTACACCTCGCTTTGGTAACGCCGCCCCGTGCCGCGGTTAACCTTGTCATACGGGATGTCCTCGATGGCCCTGGCATGAGCCTTGTAGATGGCCGTGGCATACTCCGCCCGGTAGCCGTGGATATCGGCGCTGGTGTGGATATGCTGCCAGACCTTTTCCTCTGCCGGCGTGTCCGCGATCCGCTCCACGATCTGATCCGCGTGCTTGCCGATGATCGGACTGAGACGCTCCCGTCCGCCCTTGCCGTTGCGAACATGGATAAAGGACTGCGCCTCCGGAAACAGCTGCGTGTCCCGGAGGATCTCAAGACGCCGCGCGACGCTCGGCGCTTGCTGCGCCTCGGGGATCTTCTCCAGCTCGGCAAGCTCTGCTTCGATTTGCTCCCTGGAAACCAGATCCTTTCCCCGCAGCTCCTGCAATTCTCTTCGCCGCAGGCCGGTCCCGCGGCAAAATTTTATCAGTTCATCATTGTTCGTCTTTGAGAAGTGTTTGTCCCGCACCCGGTCTCCGCGGCTTCGTTTAATATCCTGCCGGTTTCTTTTCGGCGGGTCAAAGTATGCCTCGTCATCCGGAGAGATCCCGTACAGCTTTCCCAGCGCCTTTGCCTCCAGCTGCACCGTCCATGCGGAGAGGCCCTGATCCACTCTGCTCTGCAGCCACTCGTTGACATACTTCTTTGCATTCTTCAAGGTGGTGCACTCAGGATGCTTCTCCTTGATGTATCCCAAAAAATATTTGATGTGCTTCCAGTAGTTTTTATAGGTGGCGTGAGAAAATATTTTATTCTTCGCCGTGCCGGTGGCCATTGCCTCTTTTTTGCTCTCGCCGAATGCCAGCATCCCTGTCAGCTGGTCATAGGCTTGCTGATGCAGATCCTTGGAATATGTTTTGTTTCTGCGTCCCATTCCGGTCTCCTGTCTGTTTATTTTTTAAATCTATTTTTCACTTTACAGAGTTCTTCTGCTCGTTTGTTTCGTCTGTTAAAGCCAGGGGCCGCCTCATGCCAGCTCCATTTGGAATCTCGACAATCGGCAATACACTTTTTTAACCTGCTTATGTGCGCAGCTCAGGGATTCCCCTCAACACTTTTTTCTTGCTTATGTGTGCAGCCCTATTTATTAAATTATTAGTATCTACGGCAGTTAGGGTTCTGTCGGCCTCTTTCGTAGAGTGAGGCGTCTCTCCGGGAGATTTACAGCATCCCGGCTACTATCACATAGGGTGGATCGGGACAGATACGTTCTTACCGACACTTTCACAAAGATTACTCATGCCGGGTCCGTGATGCGCTTTCCAATTCACAAAGATTACTACGGCGAGCCCGCGCATCACATAGGTGTACCAGACCTGGTGCGGCTCCTGAATCATAATCTGAATTAAGCACAGCTTATCATATGTTGCAGAGAAGGTCAAGGAAAATTTCATACTTTTCAAAGATAACGGTTTACCCGTTCCCGATTAGCGCTCGCGGATTTGATGAAAAAAGGGCTGCCAAGACGCGGTTGGGCGGAGGCGGAAGATAGACGCCCGCCTCTTTTTTTGTGGGAATTTTGGGCTCATCCGAGGCATTGATTGGGAGTTTTTTCGGCTCAACTGCTGCCCGTCAGCCCCATGGACGGACGCTTTTAGAGGATGAAACACAGCCGCATTTGCCATCATATTGCCGCCCGCTCAGGCAGCAATGCGGCGGGATTCCGACCGAAATGCGGCGGGGCTTAACCAGAAACCCGGTCTGAAATCGTGGCCGATAAGCGCCGTTGCCGCCGCTCAAACGGGGCAGCGATGCGTGTTTCTTCTTCATTTTCTGGACAAAAAAGATGCGGAGAACGCTCCGCTCATTCTCAATTTTCCTCCGCTTTTCGTAACCGCGGAACGCCAAGATGGGGGAGAACTCCGCAGTTGAATTGCATCAAACCCAGTCAGGAGTACTCAAAAAAAGAGACGGCAGAATGTGTTTTTTGCTCACGCAGGACGCGCTTTGCGACTCGCGTTGGACACATTCCGCCATCTTTTTTCTCTCGTAAAAGGGCCGATAAATAAACTTTTCCGATAAGAATTTGGATGCTTTCAGTCGTCTTTGTAGAGCGTAAAGCTGTTGACTTCAAAGATAAAAATGCCGGTTGCAAGGGCGGAATTATCAGAAAAAAGCTGCCATCGTTGGCGCGCTTGAACGGAAATTCCGCAGCATTTTTATCAGCAACAGCAGCTTGCATATTGCACGTGCAAGCAGCCGCAGATGCGTCGCTCAGCGGTCGAACTGCGCAGATCGCACAGCTTCATTCCGCTGAAAGCAGCGTCAATTCCGGCGAAAAACCGGCTGGGTTCTATGAAGAACTCGCTCAAAAAGCAGGGTCGATGTTGCGAAAAAAGAGATCGATTTTCTTTGAAAACGGTGACATTTTTCGCGCGGTTTTCGCAACAACTCATCTCTAAAAACAGAGGACTGCCGCGTCAGAACCGTCGAATAATTTACGATTTCTCGTCAAAAAAAGCGGCGAACACGCCGCCGGAAACGCTCGAAAAATTTGAAAACGCACATCTCATTTATATCAATTTTATTTGCCTGTGAGCTTACAGAAGCACGAATTGCATTGCCGTTTGCTATTGCTGACGGCTTTTGTCTGCCGCACGCAGCAGCGCCGCCGCTTGATTGTGATCGCGCAATCTTTCTACAAGGAGCGTGTCAGCGCTCTGGCGGATGTCGGAGGTATGAAGGTGTTCCGGGCGCCTTCCGGATACGGCACTGTCGAACTGACCATCGTGGACAGTGAGTGGTCTGTCCCTTCCTCTACGATGATTTATGCAACCGGATTAAAAGGTGATGTTTGGCAAGCCCTATTAAATAGGGTATCCTATATACAAAAAGGTGGAGTAAAGTTATCATTGGCAAAATAAAAAGGGAAGCGGTATATGCCACTTCCCAAGGAACTCAAATCTCGGTAAAATGTGGTTTGACAAAAAACACTTCCGATGAGAGGAGTTCCGAAGTTATGATAGACCGCGTAGGATAACTGAAAGAATGCGGTGTTTGTCGCAGAGAAACCGAGGCGGTATAACAGGTCATATACTTCGGCAATATCCGTTATGTCGTTCATGCAGCATCTGTCCCCTCCAATGCTTGAACCTGTTTCATAAACTGCTGAATCAGCACACGCTGCGCATCCGCCTCCAGCATAGAAAAGAGAAACAGCAAGGTCGGGGCGGAGGCGGCGTACTTCCCACGTTCCAAGTCGCTATATGCGCGGCTGGAAATGCGAAGCTGCTCTGCCATGGCTTCCTGCGTCAGCGACTTCTGCTGCCGCAGGGAATACAGTTCCTTGGAGAGAAGCTCTGCGAGCAGCGCCGGGTATGGTTTCATTCAGAAAACCTCCATAGTTAAATTGACTATGGAGATTTTATGTCGAAATGAAGTTTACTTCCACGAAGCACGCTTCATACTTTCCGCTCAGTCCTTGTGAAGAAAACCGAATGAAAATCGGCTGGACATTGAATGTGGTCATTGTGGAGGCAGCGCTGGCAAGAGATGAGCGAAAATGGTATCTGGAGCAGGCGCTATGCCGTGGATGGTCAAAAACGCAGCTATTGAACGCCATACGCAGTGGCATAGATTCCACAGAGCATTTAGAACAGTTCGACTCGCCCGAGAAGCAGGTCAATCAGGTTGCAGTGGAAAATCCCGTTTTCATCGTAGAAGTTATGCGGGATATCCATACGAACGATGATTTTTTTGAAAAAATCCTTGGTAAGCAGCAGAGAATCAAGCTCCGACGCAGTCTTTTGCTCCGTGTCCATCCGGAATGCAGACTGAATATAGATTTTCCGGTCAGCATCATTGACCACAAAGTCGATCTCCTTTTGCGTATTGGCACCCTTTGTTCGATCGGTTACAACGCCGACATCGACCGAGTAGCCGCGCCGCAAAAGCTCGATGTAGATCAGGTTTTCCATGATATGACCGGGATCATACTGTCGGTAATTCAGCCGTGCATTGCGAAGACCGATGTCCATATAGTAGTACTTGTTCGGATAGTTAAAATAGGTCTTGCCCTTGACATCATAGCGCTTTGCTACGGAAATCAGAAACGAGTCAACAATATCCTGCACATAGTTAGAAACAAGCGTGGGATTGACCTTCTCGTTTTTCATGCTGGCGATAGCGTTTGCGATGTTCGTTGGATTCGTCAGGGAGCTGATCTGAGAGGCAAGGAAATTGAGAATGTCATTCAGAATATCCTCACGCTCGATGCCATTTCGCTCAACAATATCTTTTACATACAGCTCCGTGTAGAGAGAGGACAAATAATCCTTTTTATCCTTATCATCCTGCATGGCAAGCAGGCGCGGCATACCGCCGTACAGCATATAAGTGTCCAGTGCCTTGCGTTCATCACCACCGACAGCGGAGTAAAACTCTTCAAAGCAAAGCGGGAATACATGGATCTGCGTGGCGCGGCCACGGAACTCCGTTGCAATATCCTTGGACAGTCCCTTGGAATTGCTGCCGGTCACATAGACATCGAGATTTTTATATGCTTTCAGTTCGTTGAGCATATCATAGATCGTGACCTCGATCCCGCCGTTTTCCTGATCGATGACTTTAGCGGTGAGCTGAACTTCGTCAATGAACAGGTAGAGCTTTTTATCCTGCTGTCCAAGCGCCAACTGCTCCACGTACTCACAGAGCGTAATGGGATTGCGGTATTTATAATACCGCCGCTGATCCAGTTCGATTTTAATGATTTGCGTGGCATCCGTGCCGTGATTGCGGAGATATTCATCGAACAACTCAAAGAGCAGCACCGATTTTCCGCATCTGCGGATGCCGGTAATGACTTTGATCTCGCCATTCCACATATTACGAATAAGCCGATCCAGATAATAGTTGCGTTGAATCATTTCTTTCACCTCGAACTTGTGACGCGCACGTCGCTACTTATAGGGTAGTATACCACGCAGGGATGATATTATCAAGGTAGGGGTACACAATTGATGGTAAGCAAATTCACGGGGAATAATTCGTGAGCAAAATTGTCTTATGCAGCCAGCAGGTAGGCGAACCATAAAATTGACGATTCGTGGATGTTTACACATTCTTCCGCTGCAAATATGCGCTTCCGATTCTCCAATTCATGCTCGTGATGATCGTCTGCACAGTGCGCTCCTACCGGACGCTCAGGCTGCCCGCAACGAAAAAAGAGGTCACATGGCTTATTGTCGGGTGGCTTGCCGCGCTCGTTGTGCTGCCGCTTTTGATGCGCTACGGCGTCATGCCGCTGTGGAGAGACAACCTGCACAGCTGCAGCCATTTCTTCCCAGATTTCTTCATCAACATTCTGTGTAGTTATGTGCGCTTGGTGCTCGTCAGCGTTTTGCTCGTGCGCACACTTGCCGTCTGGCTCGTGAAGCGGGAAGAAAAGAGAGCGGACGTCATTTTGTCAAAATAACCTCAAAATAACCCCCCTCCCCAGGCTTGCTCTCCCCTTAATTGAACAAAACCTTGTTTTTGTTCAATTCGTTCCGCCTCCCCCCGACGCCCCGCCGGGTTATTTTGACAAAGTGAACTTATCATTTTAACTCTTTTTTGTACCTCCCCCCGCTGTTCACCTTGTCATTAATGTTGCTCCGTTTCGTGCGTCATGATAAGATACGGTGCCAATTGAACCGGCAGCATCCGATGAGTTTCGTGAACTCTTCCGAATAACAGAAATTCAACCGATCCCAGCAGATGATGTAATGCTTAAGCTTCGCTTGCAGAAACCGTAAGGTCATAGTTGATCGCGGGCGGAGTCCTCTTCCAATTTTATTTAGCTGCCCCATTACTTAGGCAGACTGTGGCCGCCATAGGTTGTAATGGCGGGGTGAAGCTCACTTTGACAACGGGAACCTTTATCCGGTCTGCTCTGCTGTGCCAAAAATTGACGATTACCGCATAAAAATACTGCAATCCCCCCTTCTCTCACCTATTTTACGTCTAAAAAACGCATTTTGAGGGGCATCTACGGCAGTTCTCTTTCCAGAGTATATTACATAAGGAACTTCACTTTTACATTCAAGCCCGCCCCGCCGGTTATTTTGACAAGGTGAACTTGTCACAGAGAACGACTCAGAAATTGCGCCGCATAAACAAGGAAATAGGCCCCGGCGATAAACATATCAGCAGACTGCCTTTGGAGCGAGGCAGTCTGCTGAATAAAAACGCTTATGCAATGGTTTGTTTTTCGGCGGCGATGCGTGCGCTCTTGCCGGAGAACGCAAGCCCGTATTTAATAATTGACTTGATTCCCAACGCCTGCATCTCGGCGCTGTAGGACCGGTCATTGATTTGCTGAAGCGCAGTTTGGGCAAGCGCTTCAAGCTGTTCTTCGGAGCAGTCCTTTTCTGCTTTTATCTCAATTAAGAAACCGGGAAAATGCTTTGTCAACGGGAGCATCTGAACATCATATCGCCCATTTCCGGATTCACGGTTGGATGTGATGCGGAAACTGTTAATCATCATAGCGCACAGACCTACGATCATGCCATGATAGTACGACTCATTTGCGGCATCATAGAAGCTGATCGTCTGCATCAGATATTTTTCCAAACCTCTTTGTAAGGCATCAACATCCATTTTATAAAGAGCCTCTTGGATTTCAGTTGCAAGACTGCGCGGAATAATATTCTCAAGCTGAGAGAGGATCTCCTTGCTGTAGACGAAAGAAATCTCTTTGTTGGGCAGAGCCACTTCGCACATATAATCCTCGCCGTAAGACTGGCCGCAGCTCACAGCCTTCAAATAACCTGCCACCAGCAGGAAGCTGTAAACAGAGGACGGATCATTCTGGATCTGCGGATAAATGACACCGGTGTCAATGTGCGTAACGAAGGATTCGCCCTTCATCAACAGCTCCAGACGCTCCATAATATCCGGCGTTGCAGAAGCCAGCACCTCACGGATGATGTCATTGCTTCCGGTGGACTGCCAGAATGCTTTGGGACGGCAGTTATTATTGAAGTATCCAATGACAGACCAGGGATTAAAAATCTCGGTATTGCCGAAAAGGTAACCATCATACCACTCGCAAAGCTCCTGATATTTATCAGAAGCATGATAGTATTCCGCCATCTCATGTACTTCGCTTGAAGTGAAGCCGAAATATTCACTGTAGCGCTCGTCTAAAATTGAGTTGATCTTCAGGTTGTTCAGGCCGCTGAAGATACTTTCCTTGGCAACACGCAGAACGCCGGTCAGGAAACCATAGCTCAGATGCGGATTGTCTTTCAGACCACCGGAGAACAGGTTTCGCATGAATCCGATGATCGTGTCGTAGAAGCCGCTCACATGACCTTGCTGAATGGGAGTATCATATTCGTCAATGATGACGATAGGTGCAACGCCGTGGTGCTTATGGAGGAGCAGCGTCAATGTCCGCAGGGACATTTGATATTCCACTTCGTCAGCGGCTTCTGTTGCAAGAAGAGAATATTCCTCTTTTTCGTAATCACTAAGTGCGGAACTGGATGCCAACTCGTCGTGACGGCGGAATTCCTGTGCGATCAGCTTTTGGAGCGTCTGATAGGTTTCTTCCCAAGAGGTGTATTTAACATCCTTAAAGGACAGGAAGATCACAGGGTACTTTCTATGGTGGGCAAGATAGGCTCCTCCGCAGGACCAGATTTTCTTATCTCTGAAGTAAATGGAAGTGTCCTCGGTCGTCTTTTCGAAGAAAGTGCGGAGCATATCCATGTTCAGCGTTTTGCCAAAGCGTCTGGGGCGGGTAAATAGGGATACTTTGGGGCGCTCGTCCAGAAACTCTTTGATCATTAAGGTCTTGTCTACATAGTAGTAGTTTTTGCAGGCGTCACGGTAATCAGATACGCCAATGGGCAAAGGCTTGCGTGCAGATGATGCAACGAGCTCCACCACACTCCGATGACCACGCTTATCCATCGGCTTTTGCGTGCTGTCCGGGATAAACCACTGCCTGCCCTCCTTATACGCGCTGGAAATGCGTCCGGCTTTGCAGAGTGCATTGACCCGCCGTTCGGTAATCCCCCAGGCGGCAGCCGCTTCTTTGATCGTCATATTGGAACACCTCCATTGCAGTTCGTCAAGAACATTATAACCACTATTCCGAATAAAATCAACCGTATTGTTCCGAACAATATTGACGTTATTCGGAACAGTTGCTTCCCCTGCAAATATTCCGCCCTTTCCGGTAGCTATTTCCTGCTTTCTGTGATATTGTTCGTTCACCAAAAAGGCGGTGGTATGCAAGAAGATAACATGACAGTCGTGCAATGGTGCGGCCAGTGGTTTACCGCCAATCGGCACAAATGGAACGGCAACACCGAGGGCGGATACCGCAATTTGATTTGCAGCCACCTCCTCCCTAACATTGGAAACGCGGCACTCTCCGGCCTGACAGAGCAGGCAGTCACGGATTTCTACGACAATCTGTGAAGCCATGGCCTCGGAGTCAGAAGCATCTGGTGCATCCACCTGCTTCTGCGGCGCTCCGCTCTCCGCCTTTATCCCCGGAGCATGACCCTTGCGCGGAATACACCGTCCTGATAGGTAAACGTGCTTGCCCCGCCGGAGCGCTCCGCGATGTGGCGGACGGATTGAAGGCCCACGCCGTCCCCCTTCCGCTTGGAGGAGCGAAAAACGCCGTCTTTTTCCTTCACCGTACCGTCGAATGGGTTTTCGACCTCGATGAGCAGCAGACGCGCGGCGTGAAGATAGGCAGTCACCGTGATCTGCCGCCGGACGGCCGCAGTGCGCAGGCTGGCCTCCAGCGCGTTTTCCAGCAGGTTTGAAAGCACCAGGCACAGGTCCATCTCATCCACTGGCAGCGTTTCCGGCAGATCCAGCCGCACATGAATGGGGATCTCCTCGCGCCCGCACAGCCCGCAGTAGTAGCCGACCACGCTGTCCGCCGCGCTGTTTTCGCAAAAGCGCGTCTCCAGACTTGGGATCCGTGATACGCTCCGCGCCAGAAATCCACGCAGGCCCTCCATGTCGCCTTCTTCGACCAGCACGGAGATCTGATTGAGCTGGTGACGCAGATCGTGCCGCGCCTGTCTCGCCTCCTCGATGGCGGCTTTCAGGCTTTCGTACCGCTGCCGCTGCATGATCAGAAGCTGGTTTTCCTGCCGGAGCCTTGCGTTGCGGTTCAGGCTGACAGCCATCAGCAGGAAGATCGCATAGAAGCAAAGCAGCAGCATCAGCAGCGCGATGCTGAACACGATGTAGACCTGTAAGACACGCCCGGTCTGGAGCGTTGCCTGATAGCGTGGGGTCATAACGATATTGAGCAGGATAAATATCAGGGGCAGTACCCAGAACACATACCACGTCTGCGCGAAATGGTCGTCCTCCACCATCGTGCGTACAGCGCGGGTGGATGGGTAGTACGCCGCCGCCGTGAACAGCCAGCAGGCCGCGTTGTAAAAAATGCCCGCGCTCAGGCAGAGCCACGGCTCCAGCCATGGAGCCCGCGCATAGATCAGGAGCGCCGCGCTGACGGCGCGGGAGATGCTGTTGATACAGGCGAACACCGCGCATACGCTCAGGGCGATGGTTCCCGATTTCCAGGGGGAAATACGCAGCGTTTTGATATAGATCAGCGCTGCCGCCAACGCGAGGACCGCCTGCGCCGCCTCCGTGGGGCACTGAAAACGGAGGCAGAGCAGTCCGCCTCCGACACACGCCCCCGCCATCAGGGGCAGCAGCCGCGCGGCAAGCCGCCCCGGTGACTGGTTCAGATAGGATCTCACCGGAAAATACGCAAGCAGCAGGCCGGGGAACACGACCAGAAGCTCTAAGACCGGACGCAGCGCAGCTTTCATAACGTGCGCCCCCTTTCCAGCAGATATTCCATAAAGGACTGCCGCGCACTTTTTTGAAGCTCCTGACTGACAAATATGCGGCTGCCGTCCTCCATACGGAAAGCGGCGTCCTCAAAGTCCTCCGCGTGTTCGAGGTTGACGATCACGCCCCGGCCGCACACGAAAAAGCGAGGATCCTCCTTCAGCGGCGCGGTAAACGCCTTGAAGGACTGCCGCGTGGCCAGCGTCTTTCCCGCGGTGGTGTGGACATAGATCACATGGGCGAAGTGCTCGGCGCGGATGATGTCCCGGTAGCGCAGACGGATCTCCCCTCCCTCTACCCGCAGCTCCATGAATTTCTCCGGCTGGGGAACACGGGCGAGAAGCTCATCCGTCAGCGCGTCGATCTCCCCTTCGGCAAAGGGCTTGACCAGATAGTGCAGCGCGCGGACCTGAAATCCCTCCAGCGCGTGATCGGTGGAGGTCGTGGTAAACACCAGAAGGCAGTCCGTGTCGGTTTTTCGCAGCACCATTGCCGCCTCCATGCCGGTCATGCCCTCCATATAAATATCCAGAAAAGCGGCGGTGAAACGCCGCTCTTTTTCTGCCGCGAAAAACGCTGTTAATAATGTGATGTCTATTTCTGTTGACGAGCCGGAAGACGAAACGGAGTCCTGAACGCAGGGAACCGGGAGGAGCGATCCTCCCGGTTCTTTTATTGATTGATTTATTTATATAATCCCTTAATCCCTTTTCCCCGGTTTGGCAAGTTTTTTCGGTAAAAACCGGTCTGTTTGCCGACGGCGCAGGGCAAAGCTCAGCGTAGCCACCGCAGCCGCCGCTTCCCCTCCGCCGCAGCCCCGGAAAAGCACCAGGCCGCACTCCTTGGAGTGCAGCCTGATTTTTTCAGAGGCAAAGCAGCGCCATCAACGGCTGGGTCATAAAGGAAAGGGCAAGCTCCACCAAAAGGCAGAGGCTGCGTAAGCAGCGCAAAACCGCGGGATATTTCCACAATTTTGGCAAAATTTTCCGTTTTTTCAGTTTGGGAGCGATCCGGGGCTAATTTGTTTTCGATTATGCTACTTTGCGGTACACATCGTACAAGTAGGCGCGTTGTATTATTAATCAAAAATATCCAGCCCTTTAGCCGGTGAAATGGCAAGCATTTCTTCGCACAATTGCTGCGTGGTTTCCACGTTTGCGTTAACAATAGCCTCATACATGCGGTAATGGCCGTCGTTGGGCACCACGGCGGGGAGTCCCAAGGCGACACGGGCATTGATACGCTTACGCATAAGTTGTTTGATGTGACCGCGAATCAGTAACCCGACCATGTGATAGATATCTTCATACAGGCTGTTGTGGCTCATCTGAATAATGCAACAGTGGAACATGAAATCCGCCTCTACCAGCGCGTGCAGCCGTTCCTCGTCGTTTATGTCGGCAAAAAAGTCAACTGCCATCTCATCATAGTGGTCCAGCGCCTCCTTGAGAAGTGTTTTTTCCTCCTCCGAAGCACTGCGCACCGCAATGCGCAGGCTGTCGCTCTCCAGCAGATAGCGCAGCTGCCGCACCTCAGCGAGCTTTTCCTCATCGTAGAAAAGAGCCACTTCTTCAAAAATGGGTTTGAGAGAGAAACTCCGCACAAAAGAACCTTCCCCCACGCGGGTTTCCACAATACCCAAGGTGCTGAGCTTCTGCAAAGCCATGCGCACGCTTAGCCGGTTAACACCAAACAGCTCGGCAAATTCACCTTCGGAGGGCAGTTTCTCTCCCTCTTTCCATATACCGTCGGCAATGTCCTGTTTGATGGAGGAACAAACCTGATCAACCACGGACACGCGGCTAACACTTCTGCGTCGGGAGGCCATGGCAGCTTTTGTTGTGGCATCCATGCCTGATTCGTCTCCTTTACTGCGGGAAGATAATGTCACGATCGGAAGAGGAACACGGCACATGCTGCCGTGCTCCCATTCCAGTCATTGTGAAAACTATACCATATGGTTTTGGATTAATCAACCGTCACCTTTGCGATGTAATGGGTAAGTGCATATTCGGAATGCTCGTTGCCGATACCTGGCAGGTCAGGCACTTTGTACTTGCCATTCACAGGCTGATAATCGTAAAGAGCCAGTCTGCGGTTAACTTCATACAGGCAGTTGCGGTGATGCTCGTGGATCAGAAAGTTGGGGATCACGCATTCCAGCTGCAGGGCTGCGGCAGTGGAGATAGGACCGGCACATACATGGATCTGTACATTGACATCGTATACATAGGCCATGTCACAGATCTTCTTGGTTTCGGTAATACCGCCGGTGTTGCCCATGTCGGGTTGGATCACCTGTACAGAGTTATTCTCAAAATAAGGAGCATACTGCCAACGGGTGTAGATACGCTCTCCGTGGGCAATGGGCATGTCGAGCTTATCGGAAATAAACTTGTTCATTTTGGGCGTGGGGATGTTGGGCTCCTCAAAATAGAAAATGTTGTGTTTCTGGCAGGCACGGGCAATTTGGATAGCTGCCTGAGTGTCGGTACGGCTGTGATTTTCCATAATGATGTCCACATTGGGACCGACTGCTTCACGGCAGGCAGCAACGCGTTCTTCGATCAGGTTGATATAATAGGGCTTGAGCAGACGGGAGGTCTCCTCCATCTTGTCGAAGAAGCGGCCATCCCTGTCATAGGTAAAGAAGTCCAGCTTAACAGCGTCATACCCCTCGGCAACCGCCTTTTTGCACACATCGACGTATTGCTGAGTCGTGGCTATGACTTCGCCGTGGTCACTCCAACCAAACTGCAGCTGGGAAGCGTAGCAACGCAGATCATCACGGCGTTTGCCGCCCAGAAGCTTGTACACAGGCACATTGAAATACTTGCCTTTGATATCCCAAAGAGCAATGTCCAAAGCAGAAATACCGGCGTTTATAACCGGACCGCCGCCCATGCCCCAAAAGGTGGTCTTGTAGAGCTTTTCCCAGATGACCTCATTGTCCAGAGGATCCATGCCGATTATCAGCTGAGCAAAGTCACGAACGATGCCAAACGCGGCGTTTTGGGCATTGCCATAAGCCAAAGCCGCTTCACCGTCGCCATAAATACCCTCATCTGTGTATACGCGACATAGAATGGGGCTCCAGCCGCTCCGCCCCTGATCAATATCGGAGCCTTCCATAAGCACGTCAACTTTTGTGATTTTCATCGATATCAAGCCTTTCTATATGATAAAACGAGGGGTAGCTTTCAGGCGCCAAAAAGCTTCATGGGAAGGGTGATGATCTGCGGGAAGAAGGCGACCAAAAACAGGGAAAGCGCCAAAGCCGCCATAAATGGTATCATTGGTTTTATAAACTTGTCCATTGGTATGCCCGTCATAGACATTGTGACAAACAGGTTACTGGCCATGGGCGGTGTGCAGTAAGCAATGCCCAACGCCAGGATCATCATAATGCCAAACTGCAATCCGGTCACACCGTAGGGGGCAAGCACATTCATCAGCAGGGGCCCAAAAATAACGATCATGGGGGTCGTCTGCACGAACATACCGGCAATGAAGAGGATCACGAACACACAGAAAAGAATGACAAAATAGTTATCCGACAGGTTCCCGAAAAAGGCGGAAACGGCACGGTTGATGCCGACCAGACTAAAGATTTTGCCCAGTGCGGCCGCAGGAGCTAGTGTAAGCATGGTACCACCGGTAAAGGTTCCTGTTTTGCGGAACTCAGTAAACACCTGACGGAAGGAAAGTTCACGATAATAGAAACAGCCAACGAGAATACTGTAAACCGTTGCGACAACGGCAGCCTCAGTTGCAGTAAATACACCGCCGTAAATACCGCCGAGGATGATAATAGGCATAAGGAGGGCGGGCCAGCCGTCCTTGATTGCGGCGCCGACTTCCTTCCAGGAAAAAGCCTTGGTACCGCGCAGTTTGTTCTTTTTGGCGTAGAAATAGTTGATGGACATCATAATAAGACCCACAAGGATGGCAGGTCCGATGCCGCCAATAAAAATATCGCCGATGGAAACGTTCATAGTGACACCATAAACGACCATGGGGAAACTGGGTGGCACAATAACGCCCAGGCAGCCCGCTACGGTAATGAGAGCAGCCGCATAATACTTGTTGTAGCCGTTACGTACCATTTCAGGAAGCATGATAGATCCAATCGCGGCAACGGTAGCAACAGAGGAGCCGGAAACAGCACCAAAGAACATACAGGCAAGGATCGCCACCATGCCGAGACTGCCGGTGGTGCGACCGCTAAGGCTGTTGGCAATGCGGATGAGCCGTCGAGAAAGACCACCGCAATCCATGATATTGCCGGCAATGATGAAGAAGGGAAGTGCGATAAGAGTGTAACTGGCCACACCGCTGTACATGATGTTTGAAATAAATGTCATTGAGGTCACTTTGGTCATGTATACCAGCGGCACAATCGGCAATATCAGGCAGACGCCTACGGGCACACCCAAAAACAGCAGGGCAAACATTAAGACCAGCATTACAACTACAGCCATTAGCTATTCACCTGTCCTTTCTCTTCCTGAGCAAGCTCTGCCTGCCGCTTACGCTCGAGATACTCGCGCTCACAGGCGTCCAAATCAACGGAGGGCTTAGTCTTACCCAAATTACTTTCATCTTCGTGCATCATGCGGATGATATCCTGCACAAGGCGAACGGCTACCAGCAACAGAAGAATTGGTATCTCAAGATAAATATATTTCTTGGGGATGCGCAAAAGGTCAGTGACGCTGTTGCCAAGATTCTCGATAACTTTGAAGAGAGGCTTCTGCATATAAAGGCAGAAGAAAAAGAATACCAGTTCGCTGGCAATCTTCATTATGCGACGAACCTTAAAGGGAACAAAAAACTGAATGGCTTCTACGGAGATGTGTTTGCGCTCAGTTACCGCGGAGGCAAAGCCGCAGTAGATCATGGGAACGAACATCAGAGTGGCCAGTTCTTCCGCCCAGGTAATGGCATGGCCGAAGATATAGCGTGTAACAACCTGAATAAACATCAAAACACAGATGGCAATGAAGAGAAAAGCGCAGATATACGCTTCGAAGTTATTAAGCCAATATTTCCAACCTTTTTTCATATTAACCTCCAATGCAGGGGGGGATATACCCCCCTGCACGATTTTGAATATCAGCCGGCGTTAGCGGTCAGATAGTTCTGGAGAGCATCCCATCTTTCCTGGCCCATGGTCTCGATGCACATGTCATAAGCAGGTGCCATGGCATCTTTAAAGGCCTGAAGCTGAGCATCGTCCAGATAGGTGATAATCATTCCGGCATCTTCCAGGTGGGCGACAGCTTCCTCACTCATTTCCTTGTAGCGGTCAAAGCTGGCGACCTGCGCCTCGGCAATCAGTTCTTCGAGGATCTGTTGGTCCTCGGCAGACATGCTGTCATAAAAATCCTTACTGACAATCTGGCAGGACAGGGTGAAAAGGTGATTGGTCATGGTCATGTACTTCTGTACTTCATACAGTTTCTCGTTCCAAAGGTTCAGCGCGGGGTTCTCTTCGCCGTCGATCATGCCCTGCTGCAGGGAGCTGTACAGATCGGAGTAGGGCACGGAAACAACGGAGGCACCAAGAGCCTCCCACGCGGCGATTTGAATGGGATCGCTCAGAGTACGGAGCTTGAGGCCGCTTACATCAGCGGGAGTGGTGATCTCCTTCTTGTTGTTGGTCAGTTCGCGGAAGCCGATGGCGTTAATCCCCCGGAACAAAACGCCGGGAACATCGGCTTCGGCTCTGGCATACATTTCATCCAACAAACCGGCTTCAAGAACAGCTTCAGCATGTTCACAGCTGCTGAACAGGAAAGGAACGTTGATTTCGGCAAACGCATCGGTGTAGCTGGACCAGCTGCCGGCGGTCAGGCAGTTCATTTCAAAGGTACCTTCCTTAAGGCCACCCACGATGTCGTCAACACTGCTGGCAAGAATGCCGTCGGCATATACTTCCAGACGGTATCTGCCCTCGGTACGGATGGGAAGCTCCTTAGCCAGATACAGGCAGGCAGCAGCGATGGAACCGCCGTTAGCTTCAAAGTTTGCGGAAGATGTCTGGTTTGCATAGCGGATGACAGTTGCGTCGGGGAAATTCCGCTGGGCCCATTCAACGGCTTCGAAAACATTGCTGCCGGTAAAGGGTTCCACAGCGGCGGCTTCACCGGATGCGGTTGTGTCGGTGGTATCGGCAGCGGCTGGGGTATCGGTGGTAGCGGGCGCATTTGTGTTGCTACCGCAGCCAGCGAGCAGAGACAGCACCATGAGAGTTGCCAAGAGCATGGAAAGCATTTTTTTCATGTGTTTTTCCTCCTATTTTACTTTGACATCTAAAGACATATAACCTTTGACATCTAATGACATATAACTAAGTGTCTTCCGGCCCGCTGAGCCAAAATTCACCCGGTTATCCGAAAATTGAAAGGCGGATCATTGAATGATAACCCGCTTGGCAGTAGCCATAGCCTCCTCGCTCATTTCCTGACCGATACCGGGAAGGTCAGGGACTTCGTAGGAGCCGTTCACCGGCGCATGATAGTACTTTCCGGCGCGTTTATAGGCAGAAGTGAGGTTGGCATTATGTTCTTCGTGAATCACAAAATTGGGGATGGCAGCCTCTACCTGGAGAGCGGCAGCAGTGGCAATGGGTCCGCCGCATACATGTACCTGAACACCGATGTCGTAAACCTGCGCCATATCGCAGATCTTCTTGGTTTCCGTGATACCGCCGGTGTTGGCAAGATCAGGTTGAACAAAAGACAGAGTGCGGTCCTCAAAAAAAGGCCGGAAATCCCAGCGGGTATAGCTGCGCTCGCCGGTGGCAAGAGGAATATTACACTTCTGTTTAATGTGCCGGTAGACGGCAGTATTACAGGGCATGGTGGGCTCTTCATAATACATAATTCGATAGGGCTCCAAAGCATTACCCAGTTCAATCGCCGTGTTGGCATCCAAAAGGGAATGGACCTCAACTATGATATCCATGTCAGGTCCGCCAGCTTCTCTGGCTGCTGCAATACGCTCCACTGCGCACTGCAGATCACACTGGCGGAAGCTGCCGCGATGGTGTGTACCCTGGGTAACAAAGGGATTCACGCCTGTATCCTTAACAGGAGCGAAGATTGGATCGATCTTGACAGCATCGTAACCATCCGCTATGGCATCCTTTACCGCATCGTAGTAGTCTTTGGGGTCATAGAGCATGGTCAAACCGTCCTTCACCTCGATGAGGGATCGCCAGCCAAATTGCAGCTGAGAGGCATAAGTGCGCAGCTTCTTGTTGGTTTTACCGCCGATGAGTTTGTACACGGGCATATTCAGGAATTTACCCTTAATGTCCCAACAGGCGGTGTCGATGGCAGCCATAGCGGAGGTGACAACAACGCCGCCGCCCATGCCCCAGAAAGTGTGGCGATGGAGATGCTCCCAGATCTCTTCAGTGTTGAAGGGATCCATGCCGATAATCAGCTTGGCAAAATCCTGACACTGGCCGAAAGCGGCCTCGGAGCAGTTACCGTAGGCAAGTCCTGCCTCGCCGAAACCGCTGATACCCTCGTCAGTGTTTACCTTAACGGTAACATAGCCGCTGACAACTCCTGTGCCAAGAAAACATTCAACGCTTGTGATTCTCATATGTTGTGTTCTCCTTGTTTCAGTATTTTCAACTCATTTGCTCATTTGACGACTTGTTCGCTAACTCGTTATCTAATAAATACCAAACTCAATCGTGCCGCAGGTGTTCATATGTATTCGGGTTGTCACAGATCTTGATCACCGGCATCGACGGGAAGCCCTGCGGCGCACCCCGGCCGGTGGAGAACATCATAAACTGCGCTCCCGTGGCCGCCATGGCCGTCAGGATCTCCGGCTCCCGTCCCGGGGTGCCCTTGATCCACAGCCCCTTCTGGTCCGTGACAAACTGGGGATATTCCAGCACGCCCTGAATCGGCCGGTGCCCCGATTTCACGATGGCCCCCAGACTCTTTTCCTCGATGCTGCTCAGGCCCCCCGCTATGTTCCCCGGGGTCGGCTGGCCGCCGCGCATGTCCTCGCCCAGCAGCGCCGCCCGCTGCTCCATATTGTTCACGATCTCAAAGATCTTTTTGCCTGCCGGGCCGTCCGGGCCTCCCACGGCCCGCCGGGCCAGTATGTGCTCTCCGCCCAAAAACTCCGTGGTCTCTCCGAACACCACCGTGGCGCCCAGATCCACCAGCTTGTCCGCCACATATCCGATCACGCAGTTGGATGCCATCCCCGAGATGGTGTCCGAGGCTCCGCACTTGATGGCCATCACCACATTGGAAATGTCCGCCGGCTCCCGCTGGAGCCCCGACACCTGCATCACCAGTTCCTGCGCGGCGTCAATCCCTTCCTGTATGGCCCGGGACGTCCCTCCCAGTTCCTGTATTTACAATGACGATCTGTTTACACCCGGCAGCAAGACGGCGAAGGAAAACCCCCGGCTCGGCATCGTGGTGATGGACTTCGTCAACAAGCAGCTTTGCCGCCGCATTATCGACCGCAACGCCTTCCCCAGCAGCGCGGCAATGAAGGTTGGAACGGTGACCGCCGACGGAGAAACGCAGACTGTGGAGCAAACGCCCTTCCTGTCGGCTTTCGCCGAAATGCCGCTCTCGGATGGGCTTACGTCCATGCCCGCTCCCACGGAAAACGTGTCCGCTCCGCCTGTTCCCGCGGAAGATGCGCCTGCTCCTACGGAAAACGTGACCGTTCCCCCTGCGCCCATGGAAAACGCACCCGCTCTCCCCTCCCCCACCGTGTCCGAGGAGATCGTCTGGCCGGTGGCGGCGGAGCTGACCTACGGCTATGTGCTGGGCGAGGCGGCGCTGCGCTTTGCAAACGGCGCGTCCGGCGGCAAGGAGGGACGCTTCGAGTTTGAAAAGGCCGCTGAGATCCTTCCTGCCACAACAACCGGTGAGGAGCCTGAGACACAGACGCTGAAATTCCTTCCCGCGGACGGCTCCGACGGGGAGACAAAGGAGATCCCCGTCACCGTCCGCAGACGCTATCTGCCCATCAAGATCAGCAATTTTGAGGTGGAATACGGCGATGACTTCTCACGAGACGTGCTCACCAGAGACGTCGTCGTCACAGCCGGCGGGTATCTTCTGCCGGAGCATCTGGCCCGCCTGAACGAGATCATACAGCAATATGAGATCCAGTGGCTGCTCAGGGACGGCGAGGGAAATGAGATCCCATGGCCTGATACGCCGGAAACAGACACGCTTGCGTCCGGAACCATCGACCTGAAAGCGAGCGTAGGAATCACCCCGGAGACGGAATTTCCCAATTACAACGCCCGTGTGGAGCGGGGCGTCTGGAAGATCGTTCCCCGTACCGTCACCGTCAGCTGGCGGTGGGACAACGGAGCCTGGCGCGCGGAACTGGGCAACATTCTCCCCGGTGACGATGTCGCCCCCGTCCTGACGGACGGGACCTTGACCCTTACCGGTGAACAGGCCGCATACTATCAGGTCGCGGACGAGGATCAGACCGCCCCTCCGATCCCCTCGAGAGATTCGGACAGGGATCCTTCGGAGCCGTCTGCTGGCCATCCGCTCCGCGCCGTGGAAGCGGCTCACGGAAAAGTGGCTGTCAGCAAGGCCCGTGTAAGTCCCGGCGAGGCCGTGACCCTCTCCGTCACACCGGACAAGGGCTATGTACTGGAAACGCTTGTCGTGACGGATGCGCTGGGCAAGGTCCTTTCCCTCACCCCGCTTGGCAAGGGCAGATATTCCTTTATCATGCCGGATTCCGAAGTGACGATCAACGCGGCCTTTCTGAACGCGGCCGACGTGCCGGTCTCCTTCGCGGACGTGTCGGCGGACGATTATTACTATGAAGCGGTCCTCTGGGCCGTAAGCCAAGGGATCACCCTCGGAACGGACGACGCGCATTTCTCTCCGGACGCGGACTGCGCCCGCGGCCAGCTGGTGACCTTCCTGTGGCGGGCGGCCGGAAAGCCCAAGGCGGAGCAGGCGGCGCTCTTTTCCGATGTGGGAGCCGACGCCTACTATGGGGAGGCTGTCCGCTGGGCGGCGGCCCTTGGCATCGTCACCGGCTACAGTGACGGCTGTTTCGGCGCCGGCGATCCCATCACCCGCCAGCAGATGGCGGTCATGCTCTACCGCTTTGCCAGGGCGCTGGGTATGGAGACAGCGCAAAGCGGCACGGGCGCGCGGGGCTTTGATGATTTTGAGCAGGTGTCCGCGTATGCGGGGGAAGCCATCGCATGGGCGGCGAACGCCGCTATCCTCAGAGGCGCGGATAACCGGCTGATGCCGCAGGCCCCCTGCACCCGTGCCCAGATGGTCACGATGCTGAACCGTCTGCTGGGCGCGTAAGCGGCTCTGACCCCACGGAAACGGCTTTTTCAATACGCAAAGGCTCCCGCCGGGAAACCGGTGGGAGCTTTTCCCGCGTCCGGCGGCGCTGTGCCGCCGTGACGTCAATTTTGGGCATCAATTTTTGACATCAATTCGACCATTTTCCTCTTGACCTCATGACATTATGATGTCATAATAGTTTTCAGAAATTACCATCAAAACGTCGCATATACGGAGGATTTGTCGATGGATGAGAAAAGCAACAAGGTCAAGCTGCTGGTCTACGCCACGGAGGACGACCGCGCCCGCATCAAAATGGCGGCGGCCAAGCTGCACATGAGTATGAGCCAGCTGATTTTGGACAGCGTTTTGGAGCAGGTGGCCAGCATCGAGGAGCTGGAAAAGAACGGAGGTGTCCGGGAATGAAGACCATCGCCGTGATGAACCAGAAGGGCGGCACCGGCAAGACCACCTCCGCCATCAATCTGGCGGGCGAGCTGGTGCGCCGTGGCAAAAAGGTTTTGATCGTGGACATGGATACCCAGGGCAACGCCACCAGCAACCTGTCCCTGACGGAGATCCCCGCCGCCACGCTGACGGACGTCATCGTGTCCAAAAACGCCACGCTGGCAGACACCGTCTGCCACACCACTACCGAAAACCTCGACCTGATCCGGGGCGGCAGTCTGCTGGCTCCGGCGCTGGCCACCATGCAGGAGATGCCCTTTGGCCGGGACACCACCCTGCGCCGCCTCCTGCCCCAGATCCCCGATACTTACGATTTCGTGTTTTTCGACTGCTCCCCCTCTCTGGAGAGCCTGTTCAATATCAACGTGCTGGTGGCCGTTCAGTACGTCCTCATCCCCATCAAGGTGGATAAAAACTCCATCGAGGGCTACGACGTCATGCTGGAGACCATCCAGTCCGTCCGTGAGATCGCCAACCCGGACATCCGGGCTCTGGGCATCTTCATGACCGCCGTGGAGACCGGCTCCAGCCTTGACCGGGAAATGATCGCCAACTTCCCCGCCATGCTGCCGGGTCTGGCCTTCCAGACCTTCATCCGCAAGAATATCGACGTGAAGAAGGCCCCGCTGGCCCTCCAGCCCCTGTGCTTCTTCTCCCCCCGCTGCACCGCCACCGCCGATTACGCCGCCCTGTGCGACGAAATGCTGGCGAGAATGGAGGGCTGATCCATGGCAGGTAAAAAAAGCCCCTCCATCTTCTCCACCCTGCAAAAGACCACGGAAAACGCCAGCGCCGTCAACGGCGAGCTGACCCGCCAGCTGCCCGTGGCGTCTCTGGTGGATAACCCCATGAACCGCTTCTCCATGGCGGAGGACGATGAGTTCCTCTCCACCATGCGCTCCGTGGAGCAGGACGGCTTTTTGGAGGACATCGTGGTCACGCCCGACGGCGAGAACACATGGCGCATCATCAGTGGACACCGCCGGGTGATGGCCGCCCGGAAGCTGGGCAAGACCGCCGTCCCCTGTAAAGTCCGCCGGTATCCGGACAAGCTCTCCGAGCTGCGGGCGCTGATGGGCGCCAACGTCCACCGGCGCAGCCTCTCCCCCTTCGACATGGCCCGCCAGCTGGAAACGCTGCGGGAAGTCCTCTCGGAAAGCGGACAGCTTCCGGAGGGCACCAAGGAGCAGGCGGAGCTGATGGCCGCCCAGAGCGACCTGAGCCGAGCCACGGTGGAGCGGTATCTGGATCTTCTGAATCTGGACGAGGCCATGACCGGCTGGGCCGAGCGGGGCGAGATGACCATGACGGACGCCTATGAAATGGCCCGCCGGAAGAACGTCCACCTCCAAGCCGCCGTGGAGGAATACGTCGCCCACAACAACGCCAACGGGGACTTCCCCGGCCTTGTTCACCGGGCCATCGCCTGGGCAAAGGCCGCTGAGCTGCCCCCACCTCCGCCCAAGCCCGCCCCGGCCGCCAATCCTCTGCGGACCGTGGATTCCTTTGGCCGGGCCGTCCGCCGTTCCACCGCGCAGCTGAAGGCGCTGGATCTCTCCGCCGACGTGGACCGCACCACCGCCCGGAAAAAGCTGGACACCTGCCTTGCCAATCTGGAAGAACTGCGGCGAACGGTGGAAGCCCTGAAAGCCGGTCTGGACGGCTGATCTCCCCCCCTGCCCCGCGCCGTCCGCGCCGCGCAAAACCGCATAGAAAACAACGGTAACGGGACGCGCATGCGTCCCGTTACCGTCATATTGGCCGTCTTTTCACCCACGCGCAAATCATTTTTACAAAGGCCGCAAGGAGCGTATCATGCAAATTTTTGTTGAAAAAGTCGAAAATCCAAATCAGGAGTTTTGGATCTGGAAGAAGAAAATCACAAACAGACAGACGGAAGGCATCTACCCGTCAACGGTTTCAAATGTCGGCTCCGGCATCAGTGCAGCGATTTACCAAAAGGATGAGGCTGGTCATGTTACTCAAATCGCACAGCTACAGCTCCCTGATTACGAAAAGCTGGTCGAGTACTATTCTGCCGGAAAAGAGATCAATTTAAATTATACATACATCGATGACTTCGCATGGCTTGGGGATGAACTGCCTTATGAGGTGGAATCACTTCCCTATACGGAACGTGAAGGCTTTTCCGCGCGGTGCGCCCTGCTGAATAACCATGGGGAACCGGCTCACTTCCACATCATGCAGTCAAAACTGAAAAAGGGTGATATGGATTTTTCCTATTCGGGCTTTTTCAACCTCAATCTGGATCTCTGCAATTTAAGCGTTGAACAGGGAAATCTTGTATTCGATTTTGCGCGCTTTGATCATTCCAATATTTCTGTTGGAATGATCGCGTGCGGAGGAAATCCGTACTTTTCTCCGGAAATTTCTTTCCGTTATATAAAAGCGGATACCGTAAAAATAGATACGATGCTGATGTCGCAAAGCCTTTCTCTGGATTTCTTATGTGCAAAAACCAGCAACACGACTATTTCATTAGATCCTCTTCCCACTACATTTAAAGAGATCTGTTTTGTGAAAGCCGCGGCAAATACCGTCACGATAACAAATGCGGAAATCGACACCGTGGATATCAGAGAGGCACATATTGATTCCTTAACGTTTCAGCGGTGTAAATTTCTCGAGTATGCTGAGATCGGCGGCCATATACAGGAGCTCCATATAGATGACTGCATAAACGCGGCTGTATGGAAGCTCTCTGTGCCGCAAGCCCAAACCCTCACCCTTTCCGGAACGATCAATACGGGAAGGATCTGCTTCACGGATTTTGTATCCGCAATTCCACCGCTTACCGCCGCATCCTCCAGCGATCCCGCGCAGCTGCTCATGTTAAAAGAGAATTTCAGGCAAACCGGCGAGTATGAGAATGAGGACATCTGCCATCTCTATTTTCAGAGATCTAAAACGAAATGTGAGCGGAATCGTCTGAAAAAGGCAGGGCGATATATGCTCGATGGCATAAGCGGCTATGGGACCAAACCATTCAGAATGCTGTTGGTGATCCTTGCGGTGATCGTGCTGTTTGGTACGCTATATTATTGCGCGCCCTTTCTGTCCTTCCATGGCGCAAGCACATGGCTTGAGCATATTTACGCGAGCGGGATAACCTTTTTCGCTGTTGGCTACGGTGATTTATTTCCGCTGAATACCATTACAAAAATGGTGTCTCTGGCAGAGGCTTTCCTTGGCGTCACGTCCACAAGTTACTTCTTGGTACTGCTGTCGCGGAAGGTCATACGCTGAGAGCCATCACCATCCCATACCCGTCAAGCCGGAGCTGAATAGCCTCCACGCAGTCATTTCAATTGGAACAGCCTTGTTTTCCCGCCTTTTAATCGCTATACTGTAAAAAAAGAGAGGTATTATGGACTTTTGGAACGCTATGTCTTTTGGCGCCGCAGTCGGGGACGCGCTTGGCTTCAACGCCAGCCAGAAAGCCGCTTTGCAGCTCATGGCCATGCAGCCGGACAAAGTCCCGCAAAAAAACGATTCCGTGCGGGTCGACATTGAAATGGACCCGGAGGCGGCCGAAGCCTTGGAGTTCCTTGAACAATTTTCGGAGGAACCCTTGATTTGAGCACCAACTGAGCAATCCGGCTGCTTATAGCCATCTTAGGTTTGAAGAACAGTTTGCCCTGAGGGGCGATGCCGAATGGAACAGGAGTTATCATGGATGATGATATGATCTATTACGCGAAATCTCCAAATTCCCAGGGGTATCAGCAGACGGTAAAAGAACACTTGCAGGCGGTCGCGGAGTTTGCCCGGAAGTTTGGAGCCGCCATAGGACTGGACACAGCCGCGGAGCTGGCGGGACAGACGCATGATTTCGGAAAGTATTCTCAGGCGTTTCAGGAGGTACTCAGAGGCACCCGGATAGGAGTTGACCATGCCATGGGCGGCGCGTGCTATTTGGAGGCCGTTTACAGGGGCAGCGTTGGTGCCCGCCCGGTAATCGAGGCGGTCAACGGCCATCATAACGGTCTTGTGGCTTATGACGAGATCCGTAGCGAACTGCACGCCGTTGCCGATCCGCGCAAAAGGCCCTGCGGGAACGGCGGAAAGACGCCTGCCATCGAAGATACAGAGCAGCTGCAAACGGCAAGCACCGCGTTCAGAAAAGACTTCCCTTCCTTCAGACCGCCGATGCTTTCCGCTCCGCCCATTGCTGAATTGGAGTCCATGCTGTATACCCGGATGCTGTTTTCCTGTCTGGTGGACGCAGACTATACGGCCTCTGCCTTGAATGATGACAGCACCTATTTGGATCGTGCGGAAAACAACAGCTTTGATCCGCAGGCGCTTTTGAAAAAGCTGACTGAATACCGGGACGGCATCCGGCAATCATCCACGGCGGACAGGAGCCTGAACACATATCGGGACCGGGTATTTGAGCAGTGCGGGAAAATGGGCAATGAGCCGGAAGGGCTTTACACATTGACGGCACCTACCGGAACCGGAAAAACGCTTGCTCTTCTGCATTTTGCCCTGCGGCACTGTCAGGAGCACGGAAAGCAGCGCATCATCGTGGTCCTTCCCTTTTTGACCCTGGCGGAGCAAAGCGCGGAGGTCTATTCAAAAATAATCCCCAATGTTCTGATCGATCACAGCCAGAGCGATCTGCCGGAGGACGCATGGGAACTGGCTGCCCGGTGGAGCGCGCCGGTGATCATCACAACGTCCGTCCGCTTTTTTGAATCGCTGTTTTCAGACCGGCCCGCCGCTTGCCGCAAGCTCCACAACATTGCAAACAGCGTCGTGCTGTTTGATGAGGCGCAGAGCCTTCCTGCCGATTTGACCTCGGTTACACTGCGGGCGGTAAATGAATTGTGCGGCCGATACCACACGACAATGGTATTTTCTACGGCAACGCAGCCGGATTTCTCCGCGCGAAAAAACCTGACCTGGAAGCCGAGAGAAATTCTGCCGGAGTCTGGGGAGATGTTCCGCGCCCTGCAGCGGGTGAAGGTGGAGTGGCGGTTTGGAGAGGACACACCGCTGGAAACCATTGCGGAAGAGATGTCCGGACAGGACAGCGTCTGCGCCATTGTCAATCTGCGCCGCCATGCGCGGCAGATCGTCGGCAGGCTTTCTGAGCTCTGCCCCAAGGATACCGTCTTTTACCTTACCACAGATCTGTGCCCCGCTCATCGGAGCAAACAGATCAAGCGCATCCGGGAGCGGCTGAAAAACAATCTTCCATGCCGAGTGGTGGCGACCCAATGCATCGAGGCGGGTGTGGACCTGGATTTCCGGACGATGTACCGGGCCTTGGCTCCGCTGGACGCCATCATTCAGGCTGCCGGACGGTGCAACCGAAACGGCGGGGCGATGGGACGCGTGACGGTTTTCTGCCCGGCTGACCCGCGGATGCCCTATCCGGATCAATGGTACAGCAATGCCGCCGTCACGGTGCAGGAGATGGAACCGCCGTTTTCCATTCATGACCCGGAGAATATCCGAGAATACTACCGGCGGCTGTTTCACGGCAAAAAAGACAAACAGAAACTGCGGGCTGCCATTGACAGCCGCTCCTTTGCGCAAACCGCCGCAGAATACAAGCTGATCGACAACGCCGGTGCTCAAGCGATCGTCCCTTACAGCGGCGCCGATGTGTCTTATGCAAGCATTGCCAAGCGGATGCGGGATGAGGGCGTTACCCATGCGTTATTAAAGGAAGCCGCGCCCATTACAGTGACCTGCTTTGCTAAGAATTTGAAGATTTACGCGGAGGAGATCCCCTTTGCCGGTCACGGGAAAACACAGACCGCGGGCAGCGGTGTCTTTCTGCTTTGCCCGCAGTATACCGATTTGTATTCCGACGAGCTTGGCTTACATCTGCCGCAGGAAGAAAGCTTTGAGTCAATATTCTGAAATGTTTACGTCATAGCACGCTATGTGTCCTTTTTATCGGACACATAGCGTGCTATTGTGATTTATGTACATAAAAGAGGAGGTTTTTCATTGACTTTCTTGTGCATTGTTTTATGCTATATATGACAGCTAAATAGTTGATGAGTAGAAATATATAGAGTATGATTTGTCCGCCCTGCCTGGAAAACGGGACTGGGCGCGCAAATCACGGAGGTGAATTCTATTTGAAGGAAGTTGTTATCGAGGTTTGGGGGGACTTTGCCTGCTTCACCATGCCGCAGGCGAAGGTGGAACGGTTAACTTACCCCTTCCCTCCCCCGTCGGCTGCCAGAGGGATCCTTTCCGCGATCTACATGAAACCGAAAGAATTCCTGTGGAGAGTCCATCGCATCGAGGTGCTGGAGCCGATTCGCTATATCAGCTTCAAGCGCAATGAGATCAAATGCACCGTCAGTTCAACGCCGGTCTCCGCAGAGGAGGAACGGACCCAGCGGCAGACGACCGCCCTCCAGAACGTGCGCTATCGCATCGCCGCGTCGATCATACCGCGCCCGGCCTTTGTGGGGCGTGAAACGCAGCTGTACGAACAGGCCCTGCGGCGTATTCGCGGCGGAAAATGCTATTTTCAGCCGTCCTTGGGCTTGCGGGAGTTTACCTGCTACTTTGATGAGAGTGACGGCACTCGGCCTCCCATTCAGGAATCTCTGGACGCCGGACTGATGGTCTATGATCTGTTTACCCCGGAAGATGTGGGGGTCACCAAAAAAACAAAAATTCAGATGTCTCTGTTCCATGCGGTGATGGAAAACGGCGTCATTTCCGTTCCGCCTTATGAGAGCCCGGAGGTTTTGAAAGGAGGGGCAATCCATGCTGAAGGCGCTGTATGATTATGGGCTCCGCCGACAGTTGACGCTGCCCCCCGGTTTCATTGAGAAAACCGTCAAGGCATATATCTCCCTTTCAGAGGACAACGACCGTGTCAGCATCTATCTGGGCGATGATGAGCAGCTGCCCTGCCCGGACATGGGAAGTCTCGCGCAGGGCAGGGACAAATGCAACGTTCTGGTGGAAAAACGGTCCATTGTGATTCCTGACGCACCGGCGGACGGGGCTAAGCCCGCCGCCAAGAGCGCTTTCTTTCTGGAAACGCTCCGCGACGCGTCGGAGGAGGAGCCGCTGCTGAAGACCTGCGTCCGCGCGTTGGAAACCCCCGAAATTGCGGAGGCCATCCGGGCAAAGTTGGATCACATGAAGATAAAGCCGGGTGACAGGGTCTCATTTCGAGTCAACGGAAACTCCATGGTGGAGTCTGAAAATATCCGCCGTTGGTGGCGGGAGTACCGAAAGCGGTTTGCCAAGGGGGATGCTTCTCCGACAGAGTTGTGCCTGATCACCGGCGAGCCCACGGCTCCCATGATGACGACCACCTCCATTCAAGGCCTGCACGCCGTGGGAGGGCACCCCAAAGGAGATGCTCTGATCTGCTTTGATAAGTCGGCATTTTGCTCCCACAATCAGAAACAAGCAGTCAACGCGCCCGTTTCCGAGGAGGCGTTCGGCGTGGTGAAGTCGGCGCTGGACGATCTGCTGAAGGATGCGCCGATCCTTGCGGGCATGAAGTTTGTGCACTGGTTCGACCGGGAGATCGCCCAGGAGGAGGACCCGTTCTGTACCCTTGACTTTGGCTTTGACAGGTCAGAGCAGGCGCCGGAAACGGTTCCCGTCAATCCGGCCGCTAAGCGGAACATGGCAGACCAGGTCCCTGAAAGCGTCTATTCCGGTCAGGCGGCTCCGGATCTGGACGGCACGTCCTATTACATCTTGCTTCTTTCCGGCGTAAACAGCCGCGTTATGATCCGCAGATTTGAGCGGGGCAGCTATGCTGGCCTGCGTCAGAATCTGCGTCAATGGTATGACGATCTGGCATTGACCAATCAATCCGGCACAGGGAACATCAAACCGGTGAAGCAGACCGCGCGCCTGCTGCGCCTGCTGAAATTCCAGAAGGGCGACACCCGCCCGCTGGACAGACTGTCCAAGGAGCTGGCCGGATTGACCCCGGCGGTGATTCAGGCCGTTCTTTCCAACGGAACTCTGCCGGACGCCGTCGCGGCAAAGGCGCTGGCCTATATCCGCTCAGAACTGCTGAGCAGTGACGACAGTGACAGACAAAGTGCGCAAAGTCCTCTGCCCAACAGTCTGGCCTGCCAATGGCTCAAGGTCTGGCTTCTGCGAAAAAATCGAATGAATCATCAGGAGGTACCGATTTTGGAAGAATATAATTTCAACCTTCCCAGCACCGCCTATCACTGCGGCGGTTTGATGGCCGTTTACGCGGCAATTCAAAAGGCTGCGATGCCTGATGTCAATACCGGCATTGTGGAGCGCTACTATGCCTCCGCCATTCAGATGCCCGCGCTGGTCATCGGCCAGCTCAGCAGCCGTTCCAACCACCATCTGGAAAAAATGGAGAACAAATGGCTTGCCAATCAATATCAGGAAAAGCTGCGGCAGATATCCGTTGCGCTGGGGACCTCCATTCCCGCTACGCTGAATCTGGAGCAGCAGTCCTATTTCGCACTGGGATACTACCAGATGGGGGCAAAACTCAGTCAGGAGAAAAAAGAACGTTCCGCTGCCGGTGAAAAAGCGGCAGTCGAAGAATAAGGGGGAGGTTTTACCATGGCTATTCAGAATCGATACGAATTCATCTACTATGTGGCGTGCTCCAACTGCAACCCGAACGGCGATCCGGATATGGGAAATATGCCCCGCATCGACCCGCAGACGATGCAGGGCTATATCACTGACGGCGCTACCAAGCGCCGCATCCGCAACTATGTAGAGCTGGCCTACCGGGACAAGCCCGGAATGGGCATTATCATTCAGCAGGCGACGAATATCAACCGCCATATTGCCGAAGCCAAGCGAGCCGCCGGCGTGGAGGACTGCGCGAAAGCCAAGGAGGCTGTTTATGCCGGCAGAAAAAAGGCCTGCGAGCTTTTCTACGATGTGCGCGCGTTTGGCGCGGTCATGTCCACAGGCCCCAATGCCGGTCAGGTGCGCGGACCGGTACAGATCACCTTCGGCAAGAGCCTGGACCCGGTGCTGCCGCTGGATATTTCCATTACCCGCATGGCAGTTGCGGACAAGGTGAAAGATGGCGCTGTTGTGGAGGACTACATGGCTTGGGAGGAAGCCCAGCCGGAAGATAAGCTCCGCACCATGGGCCGCAAGCAGATCATCCCCTTCGGCCTGTATGAGGTTCGCGGCTTTGTCAGCGCGAATCTGGCAGAGGAAACGGGCTTTGACGAAGAGGATCTGAATGTCCTCTTTGAGTCTATTTTGAATATGTACGAGCATGACCGCTCCGCCAGCAAGGGCGAGATGGCGGTGGTTTCTCCGCTGATCATTTTCAAACACGTTGGCACGGACAGCGACGCCGAGCAGAGAGTGCGGCAGGCGAAGCTGGGCTGTGCGCCGGCTCATAAGCTGTTTGATTTGGTCAAGGTCACAAAAAAGGCCGCGGTGGCGTATCCCCGCAGCTATCGGGATTACGATGCCGTGGTGAAACTGGACAAGGTGCCCAGCGGCGTGCGGATCGGCTTTAAGCCGGATCCCTTCTCCCCGATCGTCTGGGACGCGCTTCCCGACGGAGAGGACTGGTTCTGCCGTGGATGACTGGGAGCCGATCCCCCTTTCACGGCTGTCACACGCCGGTTTCTGCCTGCGGCGTGCCGCGCCGGTGTGTGCGCCCCCTATTCTGGGGCGTGAGTAGAAATACCTACACCAACGCAACCTTTTATCACAAAATGGTGTCGCCCCCCATACGGGGGCGTGAGTAGAAATTCCCGTAGCTCCACCACGATGGAGTCGAACTCCGGGTCGCCCCCCACGCGGGGGCGTGAGTAGAAATTCTTTCCTCTGACGGCGCTCCCATGCTGACGATGTCGCCCCCCACGCGGGGGCGTGAGTAGAAATATGAATGTATTCCACCATGTCCACCCACTCCTTACGTCGCCCCCCACGCGGGGGCGTGAGTAGAAATTGGCAGCGCAATGCCCAAATTGGGGAAATGGGTAGGTCGCCCCCCACGCGGGGGCGCAAGTAGAAATGGCAATGGTAACGGGCCACGTGCGATACGGGCACGTCGCCCCCACGCGGGGGCGTGAGTAGAAATAGCGTGTAGAAAACACCGTCATAGCCAAAGAGCGCGTCGCCCCCCATGCGGGGGCGTGAGTAGAAATCTGAACTCTCTGGGCGGTCTCGGCGGGATGCTGCTGGTCGCCCCCTACGCGGGGGCGTGAGTAGAAATCCTATTTGTCCGGTTTAAATGTGTTATCATATTTCGTCGTCCCCCACGCGGGGGCGACCAGAACGGAAAGGAAGAGAGACGATCAGTCCTCCCTCCTTCCTACAAAAAATTTTCACCCGAGGGTCTCTGCTAACACGAGACCCTCGGGCATCTTTTTGACCGAATGATTATTGAGCGCCTACAACTTTCCGTCTGCTTTCAATGCTCCAGCCGTTCATTTCACGCGCAGCGTCCACCCTTCGCCGCCGCAGGCGGACGCAAGCGCCGCCGTTACCGGCGCAAGCGAACTCACCGGGCCAAGCTGTAAGAGCAGGACCGGGTGCGTATCATCCATCAAAATGTCTAAGCGCATCTTTTCTTTGAGTGCGGAGACGGTCGCATCCTCCGCGGCCACATGCTCCAACACGCTGTACTGTGCGTAAACTTCCTCTCCGCACCCATGCTCCGCCATCCACCAGTAAACGTCCCGTAGGAACGAACCCGGCATTTCAGAAAACACGAACGCACAGCAGTCCTTCCACTTGCCCATTTCTTCCAAAACCGCGCCGCCGCTGTCCAACGCCAGCTGCTTGAAGCGCGCTTTCTGCCGCGCCCAGACATCTGAACGGGAAAGATCCTCGACGAGCACCATCGAGGGCGCGCTTTGCAGCATCCGCTCCGTCAGGCCATAGACGAGCCGGTAAAACCGATCCTGCCAGGACCGTTCTCCCGGTGGGCAGACCGCCTCTGCCCAGCAATCGCAAAGGCCATAGTACCCTTGCCCGCTTCGGTCAGCCTGCCACTCCCGAAATGCTCCCCGCACCAGCCAGAATTCTTTCTCAGCCGGAAATGTCCGTTCATCGGTTTCCGATGCGCTCTTTTTTCGCCCCAGCTTCCACATGGCTACTCTCCGATCTCCGTACTGTCAACCACCCATTTTCTAAAGAATAGCACCGTACGCCCCAACGTTCAAGCCGTTTCCGCCCCAGTTCGCAGGCCTCCTTCCACGGCGGCACAACCCAGTGTTCTGTTTATGGGACACCTATCTGTGATAGACTACGGATAGAATTCGTTGATTGCAAACGTGAAGGCAACATTTTTTGATAAAAACCGCGAACCTGTTCATATGGGAGGCGCCTTATGTGCTGCATCGTATTAGATCTGGAATGGAACCAGCCGTTTTCCATGCGCTCTATGATCACAACGCCGGTACGGCTTCATGGGGAGATCATCCAGATCGGTGCTGTCAAGCTGAATGAGCAGCTGGAGATCGTTGATACATTCAAAGTTATGGTGAAGCCCAAGTACTACCCATACATGCATCGAAAGATATCCCGACTCACTCAGATATCGAATGCGGATCTTGCGTACGGCTTTCCGTTTAAGCAGGCCTTTGCGTACTTCACTGCCTGGTGCCCCGAGGACGCGGTGTTTCTGACCTGGGGAAACGAAGACTTCAAGGTTCTGTACTCGAATATATCCGTTCATAAGATCAAAGGTTATCATCTGCCGAAGGCGTATGATGTTCAACGGGCGTTCAGTCGGCAAATCGTGAAAGAGCGCCGCCAGTACTCACTGATACAGGCGATGGATATGATTCAGGAGCCTGCCTGCACCGCTCATGACGCGCTCCATGACGCGATGAATACCGTGCAGGTCCTGCGGCATCTGGATCTACCTTCCCTGCTGAATGACGATCACCCGGACATTCCATACAGTCAAGAAAACGGTCTGCAGGAGATGAACGAGGATCTCTTTGACACAAAGACGGAGGCCTTCGCTGCCATGATGCGGCGCGCTTGGATCTGTCCTGGGTGTTCACATCCGGTGGTATTTGATAACTGGATCAGCCAGAACTCGGACAAACAGATCGCAACTGCCGCTTGTGATTGCGGCTGTGCCTACTTTGCCAGAATTCATATCCGCAAGAACGCGGACAAGTATCGCTGTCATCGGATCGTCTATCCATTGACAGATGCTCACATTTCATTCTACAATGAACGCAAAGACATTGTGCGATACAAGGCAGAACGCCATGCTGAATACGAAGCAATCCGGTTGCAGGTTCACGCCTGCTGATCCGGGCGCAGAAAGTCGGAGCGTTCCAAAGCCAGCGACACGGAAAACCACTGGCGCAAAACGTCCGGCGCTCAACGAAACAATCGAAACGAGGATCCCCTGATACCAAAACGGTATCTGGGGGTCCTCTCTTTTTTTTAATTCTTTTCATTTCTCTTCGACAGCTCAATTCCTTGTGTTGCAAGGCTTTGCAGTCACTTGACGCATAGTTTCAAATCAAAAATAAAAAATTTTTTGGAGAGAGGGTGTTCAGAAGGTGCCATTTTTCTACATTTATTACGAGAAGTGTGTGAAGGGTGTTTTATCCCCCAACAACTGTATTAAGCCGGCCTAGCTAAGAAAGTCCGGAGATAACCGGCACAGCTCCGGGGCAGTATCGAACAACTGCCCCCGGAGCTGATTTTTCAAAAAGTAAGGAGAACAATAAATATGAAACAGTTTTTGACGATCAACGACAATGGCGACATGCTCAATATTGACATGATTGCCGCCATCACCCCCACCCGCAATGGCTGTACCATCCTCACCAAGGATGGGCGCGAATTCCACAGTGTCTTCAATCTTGCTAAAGAACTTGAAGATGATGCCGAAATCCGTGCCGTGGTTCCCTGCCACGGTGTTGCCGCACTCTACTACCTCGGCGACAACCAGACGGAAATCAGGCCCTGCCCGCTGGTGTATCTCCTGTCCGACGGTTCTCTTGAGCCGGTCGAGTTTGCCAGTGCGTATGACATTGAAGAATGTGCGTCCGCAAACAGAGTCGGCTTTGTCGGCTTCGTGCCGGCACTGTGAGAATACGAATGGCCGCTGCGTTTGCAGCGGCCATTTACTAAAGTGCGCCGTAAAACCCGGCTTTCAACCGTAATCATTATTGTAGGAGGGAAAAGGTGATGGAAATTCACAGCACGATTCAGTTCAGGCTTATTCTTCCGCACATTCCCGGCTTTCAGCAGATGCCGCTGCCGACGCCTGTTTGCAGCCATTCTCTGGAGTGTAACGGCTGTCCTTATCCCCGCCACGGTTTTCTCTGTTGGAGCACGGACGGGACCTGCCTGCGGACACGGATGAACAAAATCAACAAACTGGAGAAAAAGCCAACTGCTGCAAGCACTTTTGAGTAACCCAGCCACGCGGAATATGGCGCGGTGACCACTCCGTTCCCCATCCCCCACGGTCCCATTGGGGAAGTGTAACAGGGAGAAACACACTGTGCCAAATAGGGAAAAGGAAATGAGAGTACATCAACAGTGATACATTTTCATTTTCTTTTATGTAGTTTGGAGCTTCAAATAGCCAAATCGTTCCGGAAAATCGATAGTTGAAAAATCTATCTTTTTGGCCTTGTAAGTTAGTTCTTCATATATCGGGGCAGTAAGATCTTTCCTATATACTGCAATCACTCGCAACGTTTTTGCAGTAAGCTCACGGATATCTTCCTTCACAACGGTATTCGGTACATATTGCTGCATATCCTGATCCAGAACAAATCCGATACAGGCGTTCGTGCTTCCAGCAACCTTTTCTGTGTATAGGCGTGGCTTAATGGAATCATAGTTACCAATCATCTTGGCCTGCAAGTTTTTAGAGATAACGGTCGGCAGCACATCCAACTTCATGTGTGTTGTTCCATCTTCTGCAAAATCAAAATCCGTTGGACTCAGCTTATGATCCAAACATTTCTGGTAAAAATCATTTGCAAATAATTCGACTGCAATATCCCCGTTTTCGCTCTTAGGTGCCTTCAGGCCAGTTAAGTGCAGGTAATTATTTCCGTAGAACGATAGTTCAATAGGGATCGTCTTTTTATGCTTATCCGTGCAGATAAAGAGCAAATTCTTTCCGTCCAATTCCTGCTTGTATGTCTGTGCGCATCGGACAACAATGCCGATTGCTTCAGCCTTTGTATATTTTCTCGTCATTAAGATATCATTCCTTAAACAGCAAAAAAAGAGAAGACTGCGACACCGCAGTGTCACGCGCCTTCTCTTCATGACTGGTTTTTCTGTCGTCCGCCGACGCTCAGTTCCATCTGGTCAAAGACCATTCTACTGCATCTATATCGGGTTTTTCTGTTGCCCGCCAACGCTCCGGCCCAAAGTCCGGCATCTATTTCGGATTTTAGGTGCCAGTCGCACCAGAGGGATGACGCCCTCTATCCATTTTTATTATATGTAGATTTGTCAAAAATGTCAATAGAATATAATGGAATCCAGTTTGAGTTTAATCGCATTTTTCTGAGCTCAGAATAGCGTTTTATGATATTTCTGTCTACTTTGAGCCAGCGAATATCCACGACAGCAAAACTGAAGGTTGTAAAGCAACGGGGTATGTGACCCTCTTTGTGGCGTTTCACTCCGCCTGCTATCTATCAGGCTATTATGTATATCCGGACAGTGCTTCGCTTTGGTCGGAACAGAAGCCATAGGTTCTCAAACGCGTCAACATTCTTCTCTCGACGTCCAGGCGGTTTCCTGCTATACTGAGGAAAAACAGTCTCAGGAGGGCGAGGGCGATGAAAAAGATACTCTTTGTGTGTCACGGCATTATTTGCAGAAACCTTTAAAATCCCCTGTAATATCAAGGTTTTTCAGATTTGAAGGTAGTGCTACTACACCACTACTACACCAGTGAGTCTCGATGTGGCAAAAATTATAAAATCGAGGTCAAGCTTATGAAAGTTCTGTATCCTACAGAAGATTTTGTAATGAAATACAATGAATTTCGTATCCCATTTTTGCTCAAATATTAGCATCATCAAAAGCAATGTTAACATCTAAACAAACCCGTGACCGCTTATTGCCAAGACTTATGAGTGGAGAAATTGAGGTGTAGGTATGGCTAGAATCAATGTTGAAGACCACAAAAAAGCAATCTTTACTTTGAACGGCATACCCCCTTTTGAAGAAGAAATGACTTTTTATTACGATGAGAGTGGTAATTGCAGAAAGTTTTCTCTTACAGATGCAGGATTCAATAATACCGATGCTCTGAAGGGAGATTTTGTATTAGCTGGTGTTGCACACGAGGGTAGGTCTTTTGATATTGATGTTCCATCATTATATGCAGCACTCGACTATAAGGAAGGCCAAAAAGAACTAAAGTTTAAACATCTATTCCATAATTCGAAAGATTTCCAATCTTTCATAGGTAGTAAAAGAGCTACAGGATTTTTGGAATGGTTAATCAGAAGTGGTTTATATATTCACTACAGTGCATTGAACAACCTCTATTATTCGTTGGTTGATATTGTGGATTCCTTGTGGGAAACACATCCTCAGTGGCTCATGTATATGTGGGATATCAAAGGTGCTTTGTATGATTTTGTGATTGAACATCAAGACGAAGTAATCGATATTTTCATAAGGCATACTTATCCTAATGTCAAAGATGTATCTACTTTTTGTAATGAAATATGTTCTTTGATATGGGGATATAATGACGATAGTGAATATGATCCCGGTTTCTTTTTAGAACTGTTAAGACAAATGCTAAAGACTGCCGGAAAACTTGATAAGTTGATTTTTGTTCAGGATAATGAACCATTTATGCTTATCCAAGAATATTACATCTTCTATACAGAGAGATGTGAAATCTTTAGTAAGTCACACCATATATTTGATGAGGAATTGACAGTACAAAAGCAAATGTCCAATTTAGAATTATATGAGAATGATATTCATCTAAGTAACTGGCAGTTTGTCAAATCACACGAAAATATATATGTTCAAGTATCTGATTTGATTGCAGGACTGCTAAGGAAATTGTTTTTATTCTTAGATGAGAATCCTTTAACTGATATCATTTCTATTGCAATGAAATTAAAAGATGCTCAGGTAAAGAATTTCACATTACTGTGGATGCTCATCCGTAAATCTGATGAAAAGTCCCCATTATTTATTAAGAATACAAACTCTCAAAAGAACGTTCAGGAAAGAATGTTGAAGTTACAATTATTGGGAGTTTCAAACAAAGAAAGTCTGTAATCCGTGGGGACGATCCTGTATTTAACGCAACCCCTGTTTTTCTTCCCGTTATTCCAGTTTTTGTGGTTACAAAGGGCAAACACTGGTTTTGGACTGGCGGAAGGGGCAGCGGAATTTCTGGCGGGTACGATTATTGTCGGTGGTCTTGCCATCCTTGTGCATAGCCAGCCCGGCCGCGCAGGCCGGTATTGGCGTCCGGCATCATGTCATCTGACATGGTGCCGGTTTTTTATGAGCGCAGTCGCGTCAAAGTGAAGCGTTTTTCTGGACTATTACAAAAATCTTGGTCTCTGCGCAAGAGCCGAAAATCAAAAGCGCACAGAGCAAATTTTCTGCTGCACAGTCAAAATGTCAGTGGCAAGCAAAAGACGTCATGATCATGCGTTTTTAAAGCATGTTTTTGCGGAAAAGCAGTTGCTTCAAGGCAGAAAATATGATACTATATCCAAGGTAAAGAACTGCCGCCCACTCCCCTGGAACGCGCAGAGGATACGGGCGGCAATTTTTCTCCGCGTTCCCAAAAAGCAGCGTCAATCATTCCGTCTTGTTTTTTTCACGCATTTGTGATATACTCATTTTCACTGAAAAATCATTTTCAGAAGCAGGTGATTTTATGACTTATAATTTTGATTTTTCTTATCTGAAAAATGGCGCTCCCGCAGTAACGCTGAGCTCCTTCGGCATCGCCTTCAACAAGGGCGCGATCGAATCGCTTGGCACACCAGATCAGGTGATCATCGGTTACGATCCGGATCAGCAGGCCATCGGCGTCCGCGCCAGAGGCGATGACACCACTTCACCGTGCTACGATTTTGCGCCGCGTGTGAAAAACGACTGGATTCGTATCGGCGCCAAAGACTTTATGAAGCACCTCTCCAGAACCAGCAAGATCGACTTCCTGACCAAGGCGAAGCAGTTCATTGCCGAGTATGACGAGGAAACGCAAACGTTGATCGTCGTAATTGATGAGGCCCATCTCAAATAAGCTACAACTCAGGAAATGAAAAAGAGCGACATCCAACGAGGACCAGTCGTCGGATGCCACTCTCCTGTGTTTGACGCATAGATCAGCCAAAACTGATACAATCGCCGTCTTCTCTACACGGTAAGATTGTATCACGTTTCGGGTGGTCTGGCAATCCTGCATATCTTGTGCTCACAGCATGACTTTGGGCACAAGATACAGGTACAAGCCGGGCTTTTTCTGTTTGTAAATTTTTTATAAATAGGAGTGAAATCATATGGATATCACCCGCAAACGTATCATTAACCCGCAGCGCTACCTCTATGCGCTGCACCCCGGCGATAAATTCTATATCGCCGTACCGCTGGCGGAGGAGGACTACCCGCGTCTTCAGTTTTACGGCCTTCTTCCCGACTCTCCGGCGCGGATTCCGATCCCACGGAGGGCTGCAACGACCCTGAACGCCAACGGCAAATGGAAGGTCCTCAGAGATCTGCCGAAAGAGAAACGGTCCTTTGAGCATGACTACCACATTGTGGATTGGCATGGAAATGACCATTATGGAACCTGTTGGCAAAGTCGTTGGTGTTATCAGCGCGAGCTGGTCCCGCCCACAGAACTTGCCTTCATCATCGAAAACGGCGTCCTTTACTCCCCGCTGTTGCTGAACACCGACAGCAGCTTTACCATCATCAAGGCGGCTATGAATATTGCGCTGGAGATGCTGGGACGTTGTGAAGTCTGGACTGCCGAACGCGCTCCCGCGGTGCCGCCTGTAAAGCAAACGGAGGTCCCTTGGGAGATCCTCCGTCCGGGAACCAGCCTTCAGAATGACTGGGAAGCGTATATCGACAAGATCGTAGAGCGCAAACCCAAAGGACAGCAGACTGTTATCCGCCAGCGTCACGAACATCTGTGGCACATGGCTCCCGACTTCTGCGTCCTTGGCTCTCAAAACTTCTGGGGCTATGTGGTCTACGGCTTTACGGCGCTGAACCTGTACATCTTTGAATGCAATGAGGTCAATAATGCCACCTATGTTTTCAACGGAGATTGGAAGTCGGCATCTCAGCTCACCAAAACAGAGGTGCTCTCCGGTCACGTTCAGGAGGCAAGGATCTACCATACCGAGAAGTGGTATGAGCGTACAGGCAAATTGATTTCCCGCGCTGGTAAGTGGGTTGCATGATGGGAGGACACAGCCTGTGATCGAGCAACCCTCTGGCGGCTGACAGACCAAACGCTCAAGCAGCCAAAGAAGCCTTTACGCAGGCCGGGACCTATTCCATTTCCCTGAAGCATTTGCCCGGCCAGAACGCCGAAGTCATGGTTCTTGGCCGCAGCGGCACACGCCGCACAAAGACTCCTGCGGCGGGGATCCAATTCCTCATCCGAAAATAAAATTAGGCAGCGACATCATGACTGGTTCACATGGTGTCGCTGCTTTTTCATGCTGTTTAGATACGATCAATGATAACCCGCCATGCCAAATGGCGATGTTAAAATTAGGAATCGTGCCGATGCCTTTGCAGTCGGTCAGGGTGAATGTGACACTCTGCTTAACAATGATGGAATTTACGGATCGCTCGCTTGTGATGCTGTGGCCGTTCAGGCAGAGCACCACGCCGTCCGCGGGCTTCCATGCTTCGTTTTCGGTAAGCGTCACATCGCCGGTCAGGTAGTAGTTGCCAGAACTGGTGATGCTGGTCAACTCCTGCGCTGTTCCGATTGCCATCCAGCCAGTATGGTCGGTGTGTTTGGACACATCCCCATCCTCCGCCAACAGCTCGACCTGCCGAGTTGCCCACTTCAGAATGATGTATGCTCAGTTCTGAGCGTGAAGCCATGCCGCCGATCTTTCCATAAACGCCAGCCGCCGCTATCGCCGCTCAAACGCCCTATGCCCTTCCCTATAAAACGGCCCGTTGTAGGCGCTTCTGCTGGCTGCTGGGGGTCTGTTCCCTCTGTGTGTCTTCGTCTGCTTTTGCGGGTGAGCCCTGCGGTCAGTTCTGAGCGATGATTCAGATCTGACCGTAAAATTCCCTCTATCACTCAGTTCTGAAGAATCGGCTCGAAAGCAAAAAAGTCCGGGCCTCCCACCATTACGGCGGGAAACCCAGATACTTAACCAATCCCATGATCCCGATACATCATATCCCCAGGATGATGGAACTCAGATGCAGCCATCTCATCCGGCGCGCCCCTCCCTGCGGAGTGTCCGGCAGATCCGCAACAGCCCCTCCAGCGTCGCCTGCACCGGCCGGATATCTCATCAATCATCCTTATAATCCACTGTAGATGTTAAGCTTACACCATATGCAACACATATTGGTATGCGGCACGTTTTTCTACACACAGATTTGATTGCAAGAGGGGTATATATGACACGTTATCTGACGACCACACTTTATTTATTGCAAACGTAATGTTTGACCGTTAGCTTTCGCACGGAGTATGACGGTTTTGGCCTCTCGACAGGATGTACTTGATTTTTAGGGAACAAATTGATAAAATCAACTCCATAAAAGTTCCCTATAAGGAGGACACACCCATGGAAAACAACTATCCCGAGATCCGGGAGTTATTGCAGCAAAAGGCTGACTATCAGGCACGGCTGAACCTGCTGCCCTATGATGGTTCCCCAGAGATCAAGGAGCAAGGCGGCAAGCAATATCTCTATATCCGCAAACGAATCGCCAGCCGGCTGACGTCCGAGTATGTGGATGTCTATTCCGATACCCTCTACCAGACGCTGCTGCGAAATGCCAGAGAAGCCAGAGAACTGAAAAAGCAGATCCGGCGGATCGAGAAGCAGTTGGCTCAGCAGGGCTACACGGAATCGGAGCTGTCCGACCGGGTCATACTGAATATTGACTTTGCCCGCGCCAATATGAAGACGAACATCTACGATCAGGCTGTTCTGGAAGGTGTAGCGACTACCTTCCCGCAGACGGAGGACATTATCGAAAACGGTCTAGTCAATGGTATGACGGCAACAGATGTGCAGAAGATCTTGAATCTCAAGCACGCGTGGGAGTTCGTTATGGACAAGGATGTGGTGTCCTATCCCACGGACTACTCCATTCTCTGCCACATCGCTCAGCTGGTCAACGAGGGCTTTTACACCAATGGTGGTCGTATCCGGGGCGTTCCTGTGACCATCGGCGGCACCAGCTATGTCCCACCCCTGCCCATTGAGCAGTTGGTCAAGGAACATCTGGAGGACATTCTTCAATCCACCGCAGAGCCTGTGGAGGTCGCCATCCGCCTTTGCCTCTACTGCATGAAAACGCAGATTTTCAACGACGGTAACAAGCGCGCCGCCGTGATCTTCGCCAACCACTATCTGATCTCCAAGGGCGGCGGTCTGTTGGTGATCCCAGAGAGCCATGTGCCGGAGTTCAAGCGCCTGCTGGTGAGTTATTATGAGGGGCGGGATGACGGAAGCATCATGACTTTCATGCGGGAGAAGTGTTGGAAGACGTTTTAAAATATATTAGGGAACTTTTGAATCGGAATTTGGCAAAAAGGTTCCCTAAACAATACTCCTAAAAATCACTTGTCTTTCATTGAAGTATCTTGAAAACGACAGGTAACGGCCAATAGCACATCTATGCACCATTTGTAAATTAGGGCTCCAGAAGCATGCGGAAAAAGGAAAGCAGTACATCATGTGTACCAGCATGATGCCCCCGCAAATCCGTTATCCTCTATAGCCCCAAAAGTTTTGGGAACTAACTACTACCGCGAAAATCGATGCGAGTCTTGCAGCACAAAGCATCTTTTGAGATAGGCACTTATTCATTGAAATGTTATCTGATAAATCCAGGAACATTTCAATGGGCTTCTTGATTTTCTTCCAAAATGATGTATAATGTCCATTGAAAAGTTGTAAGATAATATAGGTAAGTTTTCAACGGAGGTTGGGCTATGGAAATAAAACGGGAACGCTATTTGAGCAAGCTCATCTCCTTTATGTGGGATGGTCAAGTGAAGGTCATCACAGGTATTCGCCGCTGCGGTAAGTCCTATCTGCTGCACACATTGTTCAAGAATTACCTTCTCGGCGAAGGGGTGGCCGAGGACCATATTCTGTCCTTTGAGCTGGACTTGACCCGTGATATTCGCTATCGTAATCCGTTGGAGCTTGCGGCTCACGTCCGCGAGATCGTAGAACACAGCGCAGACCAATATTATCTCTTTGTAGACGAAATTCAGATGTCCGATGAAGTTCCGAATCCCTACAATCCGGACGGGAAGAAGATCACCTTTTACGACGCCCTCAACGATTTGAAGTCCTTGTCCAACTTAGACATTTATGTGACCGGCAGCAACTCCAAAATGCTGTCCTCGGACATCCTGACGGAGTTCCGGGGGCGCAGCGATGAGATCCGTGTGCATCCGCTTTCCTTTGCCGAATACTATTCGGCTGTCGGCGGCGATAAGCAGGACGCCTTTGACAACTACGCATTCTACGGCGGTATGCCGCTGATCCTCTCCCGCCCCAACGATGCCGCTAAAATGGCCTATCTGAAATCGTTGTTTTCCGAGGTCTATCTGAAGGACATTGTAGAGCGAAAGAAGATCAAGCGGGAGGATGTGCTGTCCGCTATTCTTGATCTGCTGTGTTCGTCCATCGGCTCTCTGACCAATCCGACGAAGGTTGCAGCCGCCATCAACACCGTGCAGAAGCGCAGCGGTGAGAATGTCGTTGCCCTGAACACCGTGAAAACCTATATGAATCACTTATCGGATTTCTTCCTCTTTACCGAATGCAAACGCTGGGACGTGAAGGGCAAAAGCTATTTTGATTACCCCAACAAGTATTACTGCGAGGATATTGGACTGAGAAATGCCCGTATCGGTTTCCGTCAGCAGGAAATGACGCATATCATGGAGAACATCATTTTCAATGAGCTGATGATCCGTGAATGCTCCGTTGACATTGGCATCGTCTATGGCAATGAGAAAAATGCCAAAGGAAGGACCACTCCGGTCGCGCGGGAAATCGACTTCATTGCAGCCTCCGGCGGCAAGAAGACCTACATTCAATCCGCCTACGCATTGGGAACAGAGGAAAAGGCCATCACCGAGAATAAGCCCTTCGCGCTGACTGGCGATTCTTTCCCGAAGATCATCGTGCGTCACGATATCCGCAAGCGTTGGTATGATGATAACGGCATTCTCAATGTCGGCGTCATCGACTTCCTGCTGGACGACACGCTTGTCTAATTTCTTCTAAAAGCAAATATGAAAACGCATTGAGGTGGATCTCCTTGGTTGGGGCCACCTCAATGCCTTCACCGGAAAAATTTTATGGTACACCCTTGGCTTTTTCCACTTTTCCCGGCAGCCCCAGCGCGGCGTATGCCGCCACGCAGGCCGCCTCATCCAATGCCCCGCTGAGTTCTCGTCCCAGCAGTCCCTCCAGCCGCCACACTGCAGCCGCATAGTCCGGCATCTGCTGCGTGAGTCCCTCGTGGATGAGGGCAGGCAGCCGCAGATATTCCGGCGGCAGCTGCCCCAGCCGGAGGCGGAGCCGGACGAACGCCTCCCCCAGATGCCGGTCTGCAAGCGCACTCATAGCAGCACCCCCAGCAACTCGTCCATCAGCTCGTCTGATGCCGCCGCCCAGTCGCTCGGGTATCCTGCCCAGGCCGTGCCGGTATGCGCCAGCTCGTCCAGCTCGTCCGAATGCTCCAGGCAGTAGTCTGCGAGCGCTTCCCAGGTCAGGCCGGGGGTGGAGCAGCTCCGGATGAACGCAGCCTCAGCGGCGACTCCCCGCCGCATCTCCCAGCTCTGGCTGGCGTGGTTCCAGCAGAGGCTCCAGCGTCCGGGCTCCGTGTCTGGGGCGTGGACGGCCGCCAGCTCCGCGCGCGGCATCTTGGGAAAGAGGGTGGGGAAACGCGTGCCGGGCCGCACAATGATGCGGAATCCGGTGGGGGCTGCGCCGGTGCCGGCGTCCTGCCACCCGTCAGGGATGGCAGGCAGAACGGGCGTCCAGCCAAGGCTGGGGGTGGTACGCGAGACGGTGCCCCAGGGGGTGCTGCAGATATATCCGACAATATTGTCCATAGGAATCCTCCTCTCTCCCAGAACGGACGACACTCAGGGAGATCTCGTATTTCCCGGAGCCGGGGCTCCGGGCTCTTATTTTATTGCTCCTGCGGCGGCTGCCAAAACGCTTCCATCATCCACGTTCCCGGCCCCATACATTCGGCATGACCCGGATTCCGTCCCTGTGCCACATGGCAATCAAAGCGGAGCCTTTAGAGAAGTACAGCTTGCCCTCCGGCTCGAACCGCTCGGCCCACTCCGGCGGTACGCGGTCCGGTGTCCACTCCTCAGGCGGCATAGCTCCCGGTGCGTACCGATCCATCCACGCTGCGTACACGTCACGGAACTCCGAGGAGCTCTGCGGAATGCAGCCGTCCAGAATCTCTGCTATGAGGTTCGGCGCGATGTTGTACACCTGCGGCCCCTCGTCGGGCACGATGCCGTAAATATGCATTTCAATCATAAATCGCTTGAATGGTGAGCATTTTGCTTTGCTTAAGCTCCTCCCAATCTTCATCTGTAAGGGGCGGGAGGATGCTGCACAGCTCGTCAAAATGGTAGGCAGCCAGATACGACAGCGTCTGGTCCCGGTCCGCGCACTCCGGTGGATAGTCCTCCAGCAGATAGCCGAGGTCCGGGTTGCAACGTACCCAGTAGGCATCGTCCAGTTGGAGCAGCTTGCCGATCTCCCACAGCTGTGTTGCCCGCTGGTTCGTATACTGTGTGCCCAGCACATAGTTGATCCATCTGATATAGGTCTTTTCCCGCACCAGACAGCCGTTGATGAGCGTTGCGGCATAGGAGTTGCTCCAGAGCGTTGTTAATATATGCACGGCGGCGATTGTTGAATAGTAGCAGCTTCCAATGATCTTGCCGCAGCCGAACCAGCCGTCTTTCGCGTTGAGACACCACTGCTCACCGCTGTTTTCGTCCAGATAATTGTAGTGGCCAACGGCCTTGCCGTCCTCCTCGTCCAGTTCCGGCGAAGAGAGCAGATACAGCTTGTGCCCGTATAGCTGTACCGGTTCCACCGTCACCATACCGCCTGCCCGCAGAAGCTTCAATGCCTGCTGTGCGTATTCCGCCCGCTGTTCCTCCGGGATATTGATCTCTCCTAAATATTGACTTTCAATCCCCATGATTTCGCCCCCTTATATGAGTTCAGCATACCACGGCGGACGCGCGCAAACATTAAACCTATGGTATAAAACGAAGGTCGGGAACGATCTGTTCCCGGCCCTCATTATGCTCTATGCCGCCTGCTCCACAATGATCTTGTCCATGGGGACGCCCCAGAGCTTGCTCAATGCATACAGGTTATCCACGCTGGGCAGATTACGCCCGTGCTGCCAGTGGTAGATCGCCTGCGGATGTTCAAGCCCCAAGTAAGTCTGTAAGTCTTGCACAGAATATCCCTGCTCCAGCCGCAGCTGGCGGATGTGCGCGCCGGTAGCCGCAAGGTCAATGGTCGGATAGGCCATGCTGATGCTTCGCATGAGTCTGCCCCTTTATGCTGCCAGATTGATACAGAGGTCGATGCCAAGCTGCGTGGCCAGAGCGTGCTGGATAGCCAGCCGGTCATACCAGCCATATATTGTGCCGATGTGCCGGAGCAGACAGGACTTGTCCAGTGGCATCACCTGTTCGCACATGGCGATACTGCCGCTGGAAAGGCCGTAACCCCGGAGGTATACGTGGGTGGGCAGCGCGGGCTTGTGGCGCTGAGTGGTACAGGGTACTACCGACACGACAGGGCTGGAGGCGTTGCCCAGATCATTGCTGACGATGACGACCGGGCGGGTGCCGCGCTGGACGTGGCCTGGTACAGTTGGCAGGGCTGCCCACCAAAGCTCCATACGGTGCACGGCGGGACGGGGAAGGTTCTGCTTTCGCTTTTTCATGATTTTGTCTCCTCGCATAAAAGATATTTGGCGACAAAAAAGCACTGCACAGGCCATAGTAGTCCCGTGCAGTGCGGAAGATTCTCTTGCCTTGGGGGGGCGAAATGGGTATAATATCCCTGCGGTGCAGAGTCTCTGCTGCTTCGGGCGGTGCGTCGCCTGCTGCAGGCGGTGGGGTGCTGGTAACACCCTGCCGCTGCCGTGCTATTTTGTTTTCATCGTCATTATACCACTTGTTGATAGGCCGTGCAACCCGCATCGGGCCATCGCGCGCGGCGGGAAAAAATTTCAATTTGCGTGGAACAGGCAGGAATGTCCGAGGTGGACATTCCTGTTTTTTGTGTAAGTCAGGTGGCCGGCAGATACTGTGTGGCAGTCAAAAAAGGAGACACAAAAATAGTTCTCTTTGTCAATTTGATTGTGCAATAATAGAAAAATTACGCGATCACAATCAAGCGGCGGCGCTGCTGCGTGCGGCAATTTCGCTGAAAGAACGGCAATGCAATTCGTGCTTCTGAAAGCTCACTGGCAGATAAAATTGATATAAATAAGATGTGTGTTTTCAATTTTTTCAAGCGTTTCCGGCGGCGTGTTCGCCGCTTTTTTTAATGAGAAATCGCAAATTATTCGACGGTTCTGACGCGGCAGTCCTCTGTTTTTAGAGATGAGTTGTTGCGAAAACCGCGCGAAAAATGTCACCGTTTTCAAAGAAAATCGATCTCTTTTTTCGCAACATCGACCCTGCTTTTTGAGCGAGTTCTTCATAGAACCCAGCCGGTTTTTCGCCGGAATTGACGCTGCTTTCAGCGGAATGAAGCTGTGCGATCTGCGCAGTTCGACCGCTGAGCGGCGCATCTGCGGCTGCTTGCGCGCACGATATGCAAGCTGTTTTGCTGGCAAAAATGCTGCGGAATTTCCGCTCAAGCGCGCCAACGATGGCGGCTTTTTTCTGATAATTTTGCGCTCGCAATCAGCGTTTTTGCCTTTGCATTTAGCTACTTTGCACGCTATAAAGATGACTGAAAGTATCTGAATTCTCATCGGAAAATTTTATTTATCGGCCCTTTTACGAGAGAAAAAAGTCGGCGGAATGTGTCCTGCGTGAGTCGCAAAGCGCGTCCTGCGTGAGCAAAAAAACACATTCTGCCGTCTCTTTTTTTGAGTACTCCTGACTGAGTTTGATGCAATTCAACTGCGGAGCTCTCCCCTGTTTTGATGCTTCGCAGTTACGAAAATCGGAGGAAAATTAAGAATGAGCGGAGCGTTCTCCACATCTTTTTTGCTCAGAAAATGAAGAAGAAACACGCATCCGCTGCCTCATTTGGATGGCGGTATGGTACGTCATTGGGGAGCTGGCAGTCTGGCGGAGCACGCCGCCCTGGCAGAGCTGAATGCCAATATCCGCCTGGAGCCCGGTAAGCATGAGCTGACCGCCGAAGAGATCGCAGCGGCCAGCTGTACGGCATTCGTGAACCGGTACAAAGCCTTTGCCCCCAGCCCGGCTGCCCGGACCCGGCTTAAAGCCAAAACGAGAACCACCCGGCGGCCGTGGGCGAATTTTTTTCTTGACTTCTGAAAGTGCGCGCCGTATAATCATATTGTAAATGTCTCTCATCGCCCGTCAGGGCTCGTCTCTTCTCCGCCCTTAGTGGCGGTCGTTTCTTAATTTGACGTTCTTCACGGTTTGCGGTATCCTTACCGTAGATTATGAAGTAATAACCAAACAAGAGAGTTCATTTCAACAAAGAGAGTATTTTTATAAAACAAAGAGCTAAGACAAACCTTAGGGAAATCCCTTAGGTTGTTTTAGCTCTTTTTGTTTTTGCGCGAAAGGAGGTGGAGCATATGCAGATCATCGTGATCGCCTCCCGCACCCGGCAGGGCGGGAGATTGACCCCAGCATTGCTGTCTGCCGGCAGCACATGGCACGCGCGGCCGCTGGCCGCATCCGTCTGTGCGGTAGTGCCTGCCGCCGCTGCGGCCACTGGTCACAGCAGGGCGTTTTTACGCCCCATGCAGCATCTTACTCACCAACCCCAACTAGAGACAGTGGGCAAGCGTCACCCACGGAGCCTTACGCGGCAAGGCTTTGACGCATCCGTCCTCCGGAAACGGGGCAGAAACAGGGACCGCGAACGATTGGGGGTACTATACCCATTTGGAAAGGAAGTTGCGTATGATCCACACCCAGAACGAGGGCATCTATCACGCCCTCCTGGCCCAGCTGGACAAGCTGGAGCGACACAACCGGCAATGTAGCTATAAGACAAGGCAGCGTTATTACGAGGCCATGCAGCGGTTCTGCAGGTTCCTCGCTGATGTTTACCATTTGCAGAAGCTGGCCAACATCTCCGGCAAGCATCTGGTTGCCTACGTTCGCCACCTGCAGGAGAACGGTAAGGCGGCCAGCACCATCAAGACGGAGCTGGCGGCGATTCGGTTCTGGCACGATAAGCTGGGGGAGGCTAAATATAAGCTGCCCACCAACGCGGATCTAGCCGATCAGGCGCCGTTGGAGCGCCGAAAGCTTCAGGGGATTGACCGGCACTGGACGCCGGAGCAGTTTGCGGCCTTCGTGACAGCCTGTCGGGAAGCCGACCGGACTGACTATGCAGATATTGCCACGCTCACCTTTTATGTCGGTCTGCGCATCCATGAGGTCTGCCGTCTTGATACGGTTGCCGTGGAGGCGTGGGAGCGGTCTGGACTGCTGACGGTCAAGGGCAAGGGTGGACGTGTCAGGAGCGTGCCTGTGACGGCGGCAGCAGCCAAACAGGCACTGCGGGATCGAAAAGCTGCCGTCCGGCGGGGGCATAAGCTGTTCGTGCCAGACGATGTGGCCACGGATGCCTATATTCATGCTTTTCAGGCGTTCCTTCGGGAGCACCGTCCGGACCAGGGGACGAATCCCCGGCCGCTGACACACCACGGGATGCGGCACAGCTATGCGGCCCGGCAGTATCGGGAAGCGTTGGATGGCGGGGCTACAGAGTACCGGGCAAAGTTGGAGGTGTCCAAGCTGCTGGGCCACGGCCGGGCAGACGTGACGGACGTGTACCTGGCATCCCGAAAAGCCTGAAAACCAATGACTGAGGTACACACAAAAGTACACACTGATTTTGCTGGTTAGCCAATAACTTTTTTGCCATGATAAAAGGCAGTGCCTGATTCGAGTCCAGCAGTCTCTGCCAAAACGACAAAATCCGAACTTGTTCCTAATCGGGGATGGGTTCGGATTTGTCTTTTATTTGCAATTCTTTACAATGTGGCGGGGCATCCCGAAGCAGACACCTCTGCCCTTTCTACGTTCAATGACAAAAATCAGGTTGCCGCGTATGCGGTCAACGGCTTTGCATGGGCGGTTTCCAATAAGGTTGTTGGCGGAACCAGCAATACCACTTTATACGAATCGAGATTCAGAGACTTTTCCCATTGGAACAGTCAAAGAACTTTACCGTCTCCGTTGGGGAATTGAAACTTCCTTTAGAGAACTTAAATATACCATTGGGCTATCTTGCCTGCACGGCAAGAAAACGGACTTTTTACTACAAGAGGTTCTTAAAATGCTTTACACCCAAACAGTGTTAGCGTTCGCCAGGAAAACCACTGCGGAGGTGTGGACATTTTTTTGGACTTATTTGATGTAGTTTCTAAATTTCTCCGCCTCAATATCAATGGAAAAAGTGGGGTCAAAAATATCTTCCTCTACAATTCCAATGGCGGATGTAGAATCAATCAACTCACCTGAGTTCGTCTCAAAAACTTGAATTTCAATTTCATCATCATTTGGGTAAGCGCGCAGCATAGTGATCAAATCGCCGACTGTCATTTTCTATTCCTCCGTATTCATTACTTGCACAAGCCCAGGCTAGTGGAAGGCATGACTCCCAGGCAAAAACTTCGGCTGAGAGCATGTCGAATGCTGATCTCATATCAGAAGAATGGTGATTTCGAATTTCAATCTCCTCGGGTGGAAAGAATCTTTTCCGGCGAAGCGGGAAATTTGATCACTCAGTTTATACAGCATGAGCGCTATTGGTCGTTCTGAAAAAACAATCGAATCCCGCGAAATATATCTGCGCGCATTTAATCTCTACTTGCAACGATTTGATTTGTCCTTTAATGACCTGTCTGTCGATTGCATCGAGGCTTTTTTCAAATCAATGAATTATGAGCTTGCGATGCGCCATAACAGTGCCAACCATCTCAGGCAGCTTTTCCATTATCTCTATGATCGCGGAATTACTGTTACAGACAATCTCCCACCCACAGGTCAGATGTGTGCAGGATGCTAGGAAACTTAAAGCACCAAAGCCGACGTCAAATTGAATCGAACAAAAGCCCCCTTCCCTGTTCGCTGTGCGTTCTCGCGTTGGAACTCGGTCCATGCGGACTTGGGATTTCCTCCCCGCGGCCGGAATCTTCCGGCTGCGGCTGGGTTCTATGGAGTTTGGGCTTTGGGGCTTACGCCGCGTCGGGCGGGAGGGCGATGCCTTCCTCGTCCCAGGTGGTCAGCGCAAAGTGGTAGGGGCGGCCCTTCTTGTCCTTCT